>WNGG01003037.1_pt1 | contig 18969 bp, 21 predicted proteins | sample 5400661 | NCBI WGS metagenome assembly WNGG01 (sample SAMN13153372, study PRJNA577476) | soil metagenome | isolation source: 100 cm soil or saprolite under Garry oak tree replicate 1 | place: USA:California | collected 2016-06-15
CCGCGCCGCCGATAGTCGACGACGGTGTCGCGCAGCACCTGCGAGTTCACAGGATCGAGCCCGGAGAACGGTTCGTCGAGAATCACCAGATCGGGATCGTGCAGCACGGTGGAAATGAACTGAACCTTCTGTTGCATGCCCTTGGACAGATCGGAAACCTTGCGCATCCGCCAGTCGGAGAGCCCGAGCCGCTCCAGCCACTCGATCGCCTTGGCCCGCGCGCTGCGGCGCGACACACCCTTCGCCTCCGCGAGAAACACGAGCACATCGAGCACGCGCATGCGCGGATACAGCCCGCGCTCTTCGGGCAAATACCCGATGCGCGCGGAATTCGTGCGGCCGCCGACCTGATCGAACAGTCGGACCGTGCCGGAATCCGGCTCGTAGATATCCATGATCATGCGCAGCGTGGTGGTCTTCCCGGCGCCGTTGGGACCGAGCAGACCGTAAATGATCCCCGAGGGAACGCTCAACGAAAGCGCATCGACCGCGGTGTGGCCTGCGAAGCGCTTGGTGACGCGATCAACGATGATGGGTTCAGCCATGGCCCCCACAAGCTAAAGGGGACGGGGAAAGGGGGAAGGGGGAACCGGTTCTAGGCGGGAACGCCGAACAGCTCACCAGCTTTGCGCACAGCGGTCACGAGGGCATCGACATCGTCGACGTCATTATAGATGTAGAAGGACGCGCGTGCGGTCGCCGCAACCCCCAGGCGACGCATCAACGGCTGAGTGCAGTGGTGGCCGGCCCGAATACAGATGCCGTCCTTGTCCAGGATCGTCGCCAGGTCGTGCGGATGAATGTCGCCGTACGTGAACGGCACGACGCCGGCACGGTGGTCGCGCGGTCCATAGATCGTGACGCCTTCGATCTGCGACAGGCGCTCGATCGTCAGGCGAGCGAGCTCCTGCTCGTGCGCCGAGACCTTGTCCAATCCGAGCTGCTCGAGATAGGCGATGGCGGCGCCCAGCCCGACGGCGGCCTCCACATTGGGAGTCCCGCCTTCGAACTTGTGGGGAATCTTGTTCCAGGTGGAACGGTCGTCCCACACCCGCTCGATCATCTCGCCGCCCCCGTGGTAGGGCGGCATCGCTTCGAGCAGGGCCGGCTTGGCGACCAGCGCGCCGCTGCCCATGGGCGCGAGCATCTTGTGCCCCGATAGCGCATAGAAGTCGCAATCGATCGCCTGCACGTCCACCCGCAGATGCGGGCTGGATTGCGCCCCGTCCACCACCGTCACCGCGCCCGCTGCGTGCGCCAGCTTGCTGAGCTGCGCCGCGGGATTCACGGTCCCCAGTGAATTCGAGACGTACGGAAACGCAACGATCTTGGGCTTCGCCTCAAGGGCGTGCCCAAAGTCGGACAGGTCGATGCGCCCGTCCTCCGTGATCTCGACCATCCGCAGCGTGGCGCCTTTTTCCTGACACAGGATCTGCCACGGCACGATGTTCGAGTGATGATCCATTGCGGTCACGACGACCGTATCCCCGCGCCGCACGTTGGCCCGACCCCACGACCCGGCGACCAGATTGATGGATTCGGTGGTGCCGCGCGTGAAGACGACCCCCTCCCGAGCCCAGCCGTTCACGAACCGGGCCACCGCGGTCCTGGCGGCCTCGTACGCGTCCGTAGCCGCGACCGCGAGCGCATACGCGCCGCGGTGCACGTTGGCATTGTGGAAGCTGTAATAGTGGACGATCGCGTCGATGACTTTGCGCGGCTTCTGGCTCGTCGCCGCGTTGTCCAGGTAGACGAGCCGGTGCCCGTTCTCTTGCTGCGCGAGAATCGGGAAGTCGGGGCGGATCCGGCTCGTGTCGAGCATCAGAAGTCTGTGGCCGACTCGGTGGTCACGGGCTCGGGGCGGTTCTGGAGCGCCGCGTGCAGCGCGTGCCACGCGAGGTTGGCACACTTGATCCGGCTCGGAAATGCCCGCACGCCGGAAAAGGCCGCCAGCTTGCCCGGTGCGTTCGCACCGCCGGCGAGCATATCGCGGAACGCTTCAAACATCGTCTCCGCGTCCTGGACGGGTTTGCCCTTGACCGCGTCGGTCATCAGCGACGCGGAGGCCTTGGAGATTGCGCAGCCGGAGCCCTGCGGCATTTGAAATCCGATGTCGCTGATCGTATCGCCGTCGAGCTGCACGTACAGCTGAATGCGGTCGCCGCACAGCGGGTTGTTGCCCTCGGCCAGGCGGTTCGCCGAGTCCAGCCGCTTGAAGTTCCGTGGATTGCGGTTGTGATCGAGAATGACTTGTTGATAGAGCTCGCCGAGATCGCTCATGACTCCGCCAGGCGACCCCGCACGATACTGTCGAGCTGCGCCCGCAGCGGCGCGACTTCCATCCGACCGAGGATCTCGGCGGCGAATCCATAGGTCAGCAGTCGCCGGGCTTCGGGCTCGTCTACGCCGCGGCTGCGCAGGTAGAACAGCGCGCGCGGATCGAGCGGTCCCACCGTCGAGCCGTGCGTGCATTTCACGTCGTCGGCGTAGATCTCGAGCTGCGGCTGGCTGTCGGCGTGCGCGTCGGTCGACAGCAGCAGGTTGTTGTTGGTTTGCTTCGAATCGGTCTTCTGCGCGCCGGGGCGGACGATGATCCGCCCGGTGAACACGCCGCGCGACTTCCCGTCGAGCACGCCGTTAAAGTATTCGTGGCTTTCACAGTGGTCCGCGGCGTGATCGATCGTGGTGTGATGGTCGGCGTGCTGCGCGCCGTCGAGCAGGTACAGGCCGTTGAGGATCAGCCTGCCACCCGGACCCGCCATGACGGCACCGATGTCGTGGCGCGCGAGCGCGCCACCGAATGCGACGGTATGCAGGTTGACCGTGCTGTCTCGACCTTGATGCGTCTGCGTGGCGGCGACGTGATAGGCGCCGGGACTCTCGCGCTGGACGCGATGATAATCGACCCTGGCCGCCTCTCCCACCACGACTTCAGTGACACTGTTCGTCCAATACGGACCCTCGCTCAGCGATGCGTACGTCTCGACGATGCTCGCGCGAGCTTGATGCTCGAGTACGACGAGATTGCGAGGGTGCGTGACAACCTTGTCGCCACTCGCTAGGAACAACAGCTGGATCGGCTCCGCGATCGTAGCCTTGGCCGGCACGTGAACAAATGCGCCTTCGCTCACGAACGCGGTGTTCAATGCCGAGAACGGCCGGTCCTGCATCGCGGCGTACTTGCCGAGATACGGGCGAACGAGATCCTGTCGATGGGTGACGACGTGGGCAAGACTTTGAACGTCGTCGAGGAAGGGCGTCGAGAGAGAGCGTTGAAAAAACCCGTCCACAAAGACCAGACGGTAGCCCGCCTCCAGCAACAAGAAGGGCCGGATGTCGTCGAGCGTGGGGACGCGCCTCGGCGCCTTCGCCAGCTCGAACGATCCTTCGGCGATCGGCGCGACGCTCGTGAAGCGCCACGCCTCCTGCTTCATGTTGGGGAAGCCGAGATCGCCGAAGCGAGCGATGCCGCTCTCGCGCAGGTCCTTGAGCCAGGCGGGAGCCTGCGAGGCCCCGTTCGTCGCCCACGCGTTGTATGAGCCGACCAGCCGTTCTACCGAGCCGGGTTTCACTGCCATCGTCACGACACCATTACGCCATCACGCAGCCAGTCGTAGCCCCGGGCCTCGAGTTGCAGGGCCAATTCGGGGCCGCCGGTTTTGACGATCCGGCCGTCCGCGAGGACGTGGACAACATCGGGCCTGATGTAGTTCAGCAGCCGCTGGTAATGCGTCACGATCAAGAAGGAACGATCGGGGCTACGCAGCTTATTCACCGTCTCCGCGACGGTCTTCAGCGCGTCGATGTCGAGCCCTGAGTCCGTCTCATCGAGGATCGCCAGGTGCGGCTCGAGGACGGCGAGCTGCAGGATTTCATTGCGCTTCTTTTCGCCGCCGGAGAACCCCTCGTTCACCGGGCGGTTCATCATCGAATCGTCCCAGCCGATCGCCTTGAGCTTCTGTTCGAGAAACTGGAGGAAGTCGATCGGATCGAGCTCCGGCTCCCCCCGCTCACGGCGCAGCGCGTTCAGAGCCGACCGCAGGAAATAGGAATTCGTGATGCCGCGAATCTCGACCGGATACTGGAACGCGAGGAAGACACCGGCACGCGCGCGCTCCTCCGGTTTCATGTCGAGTAGATCCTTGCCGTCGTACTGCGCGGTCCCGGCGACCACCGTGTACGCCGGATGCCCGGCAAGCGCCTGCGCGAGCGTGCTCTTGCCCGAGCCGTTCGGGCCCATGATCGCGTGCACTTCGCCCTCGCGGATCGTGAGATCCACACCCTTCAGGATCTCGGTGCCCGCGACGGAGACGCGAAGACCCTTAACTTCGAGCAGCGCCATTTAACCCACACTTCCTTCCAGGCTGATCCCAAGCAACCGAGTCGCCTCGACGGCGAACTCCATCGGCAGCTCCTTGAACACTTCCTTGCAGAAGCCGTTGACGATCATCGAGACCGCGTCTTCGGACGACAGTCCACGCTGGCGCAGGTAGAAGATCTGGTCCTCGCCGATCTTGGACGTAGACGCTTCGTGTTCCATGATCGCCGTGCTGTTGCGTACGTCGATGTACGGGAAGGTGTGCGCGCCGCACTTGTCGCCGATGAGCATCGAGTCACATTGCGAATAATTCCGCGCGCCCTCGGCGCCCTTCATGATTTTCACTAACCCTCGATACGTATTCTGCCCGCGGCCCGCCGAAATACCCTTCGACACGATCGTCGAGCGCGTGTTCTTGCCGAGGTGAATCATCTTGGTGCCGGTGTCCGCCTGTTGCTTACGACTGGTCACCGCCACCGAGTAGAACTCGCCGATGGAGTTGTCGCCCTGCAGGATGCAGCCCGGATACTTCCAGGTGATCGCCGAGCCGGTCTCAACCTGTGTCCACGAGATCTTGGAGTTCGCACCGGCGCACTTCCCGCGCTTGGTGACGAAGTTGTAGATCCCGCCCTTACCCTCTTCGTCGCCCGGGTACCAGTTCTGGATGGTCGAGTACTTGATCGTGGCGCGATCGAGTGCCACCAGCTCGACGACCGCCGCGTGGAGCTGATTCTCGTCGCGCATCGGCGCCGAGCAGCCCTCGAGGTAGCTCACATAGCTGCCTTCGTCCGCGATGATGAGCGTGCGCTCGAACTGACCCGTGGACGACGCATTGATGCGGAAGTAGGTCGAGAGCTCGAGCGGACAACGCACACCCTTCGGCACGTACACAAAAGAGCCGTCGGTAAACACCGCCGAGTTGAGCGCCGCGAAAAAGTTGTCGTTGTGTGGGACGACGGTACCGAGATACTTCTGGACGAGATCCGCATGCTCGCGGATCGCCTGCGAGATCGGACAGAAGATGACGCCGTACTTCGCGAGCTCCGCCTGAAACGTGGTGGCGACCGACACGCTGTCGAACACGGCGTCGACCGCAACACCCGTGAGCCGCTTCTGCTCCTCGATCGGGATGCCGAGCTTCGCGAAGGTCGCGACCAGCTTCGGGTCAACCTGATCGAGCGAATCGAGCTTGGGGAGCTTTTTCGGTGCGGCGTAGTAGCTGATCGCCTGATAGTCGATCGGGCCGTACTTCACGTTCGACCAATGTGGCTCACTCATCTTCAGCCAGTTGCGATACGCCTTGAGCCGCCACTCCAGCATCCACTCGGGCTCGCCCTTCTTGGCCGAGATCAGGCGGATCACGTCCTCGTTCAAGCCGGCCGGCACGACCTCGGATTCGATGTCGGTGACGAAGCCGTACTTGTACGGTTGCTGGACGTGCGCTTCAATACTGGTCATTTTACTCCCGGAAGTCGTTACCGGACATACGCTTGGCAATGAAAACGTCGACTCAGATGGGAATCCTAATGGTTTTGTCGGGATTACGCTAGTAGATGTCCCGATTCCACTCCCTGACCAGGCGCTCGTAGTCCTCGGGAGTGTTCAGCTCGTCGATGACAGCCGGATCGTCGACCGGAACAGCGACGACTTCCTTATCATGCCTGTGCAGCACCGCCCGTGCGCCCTGGCGTGTCGCTTCCGGGCTCTCCAGCAGCTCTCCGAATAACGCGGATCCCCAGATCACGGGATGGCCTCGCCGCTCGGCGAAGGTCGGTACGACCACTGACGCCCGCGCTCGACGGTGTGTTTCGAGGATGCGTTCGACCGTCGTCACGCGGACGTGTGGGAGATCGACCGGCCAAACGAGGACGGCGCTGGGCTGCACCGGTTGGAGGGCGCGCAGGGCTCCTCTGAGGGATGCGATGGGGCCCGTTTCCGGCTCAGGATTCTCCACGATGATGCAATCGTGGCCGGCCAACACCGGCTGAATACGGGGAGCATCTGGCCCAAGGACGACGACTCGCGTCTTTACCTCGAGCGCTTCCAAAGCCTCCAGGATTCGCACGACGAACGGGAGACCGAGGAAATCCAGCATGGCTTTGGGAGAGCCCATTCGGGCCGACCGGCCAGCCGCCAGCACGACGCCCACTAAACTCATAAAGGCTATGACACTACCCGCGGAAGTGGCGAGTTGGCTAGAGGTAGTTGCATGCTGGGCGGAAAGGGGCAATTTTGGCGCGCCCACATGGCAGCCCGACGCATTCGCCAACTCGGCGACCCGATCCTCCGGGTTCGCTGCACCCCGGTGGAAGATCCCAAATCGCCGGCGGTGCGGTTGTTGTCCGACGACCTGCGGGACACGCTCCGAACGGCCCGCAAGAAGTACAATATGGGGCGGGCGCTCGCCGCACCCCAGATCGGTGCTCCGGTACGCGTGGTCCTGGTCGAGGTCGGGAAGTTCCGCGCGACGATGATCAACCCGGAGATCACCGACGTGGGATCCGAAGACTTTCACGTTTGGGACGACTGCTTTTCATTCCCGAACCTGCTGGTGCGCGTGACCCGCGCGTATCGCGCGACGATTCGCTACACCGACCTGAAAGGCAAAGTGATGACGATGGACCTGGAGGGCCCGATGGCGGAGCTGCTCCAGCACGAACTCGACCATCTGGACGGCATTCTTGCCGTGGACCAGCCGAGTGGGCTCGACCCGTTCGCGTACAAGGCCGAATGGGAAAAGCATCACAAACCCGCCGAGCGGTACGGACCTCCCAGGCCGCGCGAAGTTTAGAACCAGCTACATTCCATTTCATTGACAGGGGTGCCCGCCGCGGTGGTGGGCTGAGATCACACCCTTAGAACCTGATCCGGTTCGTACCGGCGAAGGGAGCTCCGCATGACCTGCCGCACCCAGATGTTCTTCGCCCGCCAGGGCACCGTTACTCCCGAGATGCAGCGCGTCGCGGAACGGGAAGGGCTCCCGCCCGAGACGATTCGCGACGAAGTGGCGATCGGCCGGCTCATCGTTCCCGCCAACGTCAATCACCTGGCGCAGCGCCTCGATCCCATGGCGATCGGCAAAGTCGCCAGCGTCAAGATCAACGCCAACATCGGTAACTCGGCGGTCGAGTCTGACATCGACGGCGAGCTCGAGAAGCTGCACCATGCCGTCCACTACGGCGCCGATACGGTGATGGATCTGTCGACCGGCGGAAACATCGATGCGATTCGCGAAGCGATCATCGCGGCCTCCCCGGTGCCGATTGGCACAGTACCGATCTATCAGGCTATCCAGATCGCCGGCGACATCACGAAGCTCACGGCGGACGACATCCTCGACAACATCGAGCATCAGGCGCGGCAAGGCGTGGACTACGTCACGGTGCATGCCGGGATTCTGCGCGAGCACGTTGGTCTCGCGCTGGGTCGCGTGACCGGAATCGTCAGTCGCGGCGGATCCCTGATGGCGTATTGGATGACGCAGCACGGCAAACAGAATCCGCTCTACGAGCACTACGACCGCCTGCTCGACATCGCGCGTGAATACGACGTGACGTTGTCGCTCGGCGACGGGCTACGTCCCGGCTCGATTGCCGACGCCACCGACAGGGCGCAGCTGGCAGAGCTCACAGTGCTCGGCGAATTGACGGAGCGTGCCTGGACGAAAGACGTGCAAGTGATGATCGAAGGACCCGGGCACATTCCGATGCATCAGATCGAAGTAAACGTGCGGCTCGAGAAAGAGCTGTGCCACGAGGCGCCGTTCTACACGCTCGGCCCGCTCGTCACCGATGTCGCTCCCGGCTACGACCACATCACGTCCGCCATCGGCGCTGCAATGATCGGCTGGTTCGGGGCGGACATGCTGTGCTACGTGACACGCAAGGAGCACCTCGGCCTGCCGAATGCGGAAGAAGTGCGCGAGGGGGTCATCGCCTACAAGATCGCGGCGCACGCGGCCAACATCGCGCGCCGGCGCCCCGGCGCGACCGCGCGGGACGACGCGCTCTCGCGCGCGCGCTACGCGTTCGACTGGAACGAGCAGTTCCGCCTGGCGCTCGATCCGGCCCGCGCCCGCGAGCTGCACGACGAGGCGTTGCCGGCCGAGTACTTCAAGAGCGCGGAGTTCTGCGCGATGTGCGGGCCGAAGTTCTGCTCGATGCACATCACGCGGGAGATCGAGCGGTCGCTTGGTAAGCGGGAGCCCCTGAAGCAGCCAACGCGGGAGGCGGTGGGGGCGGATTGAGGTTCGTCCCCCACACACGCTGGGGTAAGATTCGCATGCTGGCGATCGCAAGCATTCTGCCGATCGTCTTCCTGATCATCTGGCTGTTCACGGTCCGCATGCCGGGTCCGGCGTTCGCCGGCCCGCTGCCGCCGCTCACCCCAAATCAAGAGCTGATCCGCGCGGGGCTGCAGCGCCACGTTCGAGCCCTGGCGCATGACATCGGCGTGCGCAGCGACCAGGTCTATTCCAACGTCCTCCGGGCGTCGGCCTACATCGAACGCCGCCTGCAGGATCTCGGCTACAAAGTGGAGTCGCAGGAGTTCGCTGTCGGCAATCGCAGCTATCGCAATATCGAAGCGACGCTAGGCGGCGTGCCGGGCCACGCGCATGAAGTCGTGGTGCTGGGCGCGCACTACGACACCGCAGAAGGTGCGCCGGGCGCGGACGACAACGCGAGCGGCGTCGCGGGCGTGCTCGAGCTGGCGCGGATCTTTGCCCAGGAGCGTCAGGCCCGGACGGTGCGCTTCGTCTTTTTTCCGAATGAAGAACCGCCGTCGTTTCCGAGCGCCGACATGGGCAGCCGCCACTACGCGACGGCGGCGCGGGAGCGCAACGACCAGATCGTCGCCATGTTGTCGATCGAATCGATCGGCTACTACGACACGGAAAAAGGCAGCCAGCGCTACCCTTTCCCGCTGAACCTCGCGTATCCGAATGTGGGCGACTTCATCGGGTTCGTGTCGAATCTCAAGTCGCGCGCATTGCTGCATCGCGCGATCGCCGCGTTTCGCGCCCATGCGACAATGCCGACGCAGGGCGCGGCGGCCCCATCCTGGGTCCCGGGTGTCTCGTGGTCAGACCATTGGTCGTTCTGGAGGGTGGGATATCCGGCGATCATGATTACCGACACCGCGCCTTACCGGTACCCCTTCTACCACACGCCGCAGGACACGCCCGACAAGCTCGACTACGACCGCATGGCGCGCGTCGTCCACGGGCTGACGCACGTGGTTCGAGCGCTGGCGAACTGACGAGGGGGCTAGCGGTCGAGACGCGCGAATGCGCGCACCGGAAAACTCCCCATCCCCCGGACTCGCGGGGGCACCGCAAAAAAGTGGAAGCCAGAGTCGGGCAGCGCCGCGAGGTTCGTCATGTGCTCGACGATCGCGACGCCGGCGCCGAGCAGGATCGTGTGCGCAGGCCGGCTACCGTCCTTATCGTCATCGATGTTGAGCGAATCGATCCCCACGAGCGCCGCGCCGGCCTGAACGAGATACTCGGCCCCGTCCTTCGTGATGAAGGGGTGTTGCCCGCCGGAGTAGGTGTCGGTGCGCCAATGCGCGTCCCAGCCGGTATGCACCAGGACAGCCTTCCCTTTTACATCCTGGTCTTTGAACCGCGAGGCGTCCATCGCGCGCCCGCGCGTGTTGCTGGAGCGCACAACGATGCCCGGCAAGTCGGCCACCGCTTCCAACGCGTAGCCCGCGACGTCGCGGCCGCCTTCGTACCGGTGAAACGGGGCGTCGATGTAGGTGCCGGTGTTGGCGAGGAGCTCGATCCTGCCGATCTGAAATGTGGTGCCGGGGGCGTAACGAGCGGTCGAGGCGTCCCGCGAGAGCCAATCGCTAACCGTTGGCGACGGAAGACCACGGTAGGTGACCATGCCGTGCTCAATCTCGTGGCTCAAGTCGACCAGACGCGCGGTCACGGCTCACGCCCGGCCGCTTCGAGATCGCGCGCGTACGTGTCGATGAGATCGCGGGCCTGCCCGGTATCCAACTCGGCGTCGCGTGCGAAGCGGCGCAGCCATGCGAGGACGTCTCGCGCGTCGCGCAGGCGCCGCGCGCGCAGCAGCTCTCGACCATAGAGGTCGGCGACCCACGCGACATGCAGCGGCATCCCCTTTTGCGCCGCGCTCGAGACCCGAATCGCGCTCCGATCCATCAGCGTGGTGCCGGGATCGGCGAAGTCCCCACCTTCGATCCCTCGCAGCGACTGCGCGATCGCAGTCGTGTCGACGAAGGAGGGACTCGTGCCACGCAGCACGGCCAGAGGACCAATTCGTACGAATACGCCCGGACCGGGCGGGAACATGTCGTCGTCAAAGGCCACAAGTGGCCGCCCGAGTCGGCCCTCCACGGCTCGACGCCGCCACTCGATCAGCACCAATCGCGAGAGACAGACAGTGTCGGCGCCGCCCGACCCGCACATGGGTCGTGTCGCGAGGGTGGAGCTGTCTGGTGGAAGGGGCAATCCGTAGCGCGCATGCACCAGCAGGACGTACCACCACAGGTTCAGCATCGGGCGATTCACGACCGCCACGTCGCGCCGTAGGCCTTGCGTGAGCTGCAGTGACAACGCGGGATATGTATCGAGGTCGCCGTTTGACAGGGCAACGGCATTCGGAGGGAGATCGCGCAGGAGCCAGCGGTTGTAGGAGAAGGCCGTCCGCGAGAGGAAGCCGGTCTCCGCGAGCCGGCGCAGTGCCCTCTCTTCAGTCGCCCTATCCCCGCGGCGCATCGCCTCGCTCCAGATGTTCAACCAGGCGTTGCCGTCTTCAGGATCACAGTCCACGGCACGGCGCAGATGCACCCAGAGGGAATCGTAGTTACCCTCCGTCACGCCGTACTGCGGGTTGTACGCAGCCGTCACCACCTCGTGCGCGAACGCATTGCAGGGGGACAGCGCCAACGCGCGTCGCGCCTGAATGACGGCCAGGTTATAGCGCTCCAGGCGTCGCAGCGTTTCCGCCTGCCAGGCGATCGTGGTGGGGTTGGTGGAGTCCTCGGTCACCGCCTTGTCGAAAAGAGGCAGCGCCTCGGCGAGGCGATTCTGGCGGTATAGGATGAGGGCGTCTTTGAGCAAGCTCTCGGTCGATTTCTGCAGTGCGTGCAGCGACCCGACGGCTGCAACAGCCAGAATGCCCGCGCCGACGAGCCGGCGCAAATCAGCCATTGAACACGCGAGCGAGTGCTTTCAACAGTTGACCATCGGGCGATGCGCCATCGGGCGCCTCCGACAGCACCGTTGCCAGCCGGCGACGCAACAACGGATCACGCGCGGCCTGAGCAGCAAACTGAACCGTGAGCGGAATGAACCACGGAGCCTGCCGCGCGCCCGAGCCGGCACGAGCGACGGCGGCATACTGCTCGAAGAGCGCGAGGAGAAAGGCACCCTTGGAGGGAAAGTGGCGATAGATCGCGCCCTTGGTGAATCCGGCGGCCAGCGCCACCTCATCCAGCGTCGCGATCTCGAAGCCGCGCTCGGCAAACAACTCGAGCCCAGCCGACACGAGGAGAGCTCGGGTTTCGGCTTTGCGACGCTGGTGAATGATTCCCACGGGTATCTAGGATACCGGTAGGGACCTTTTGCGCAAGGCTAACTGATACCAGTGGGTATCGAAGATACCTGACGGTCCCTTGACTGAGCTAAACGTCAGTCTAGGTTTGCGATTCGCCGTCGCTCTGCTCCTCGATTACGCACTCAGGAGAAGGAATGCCGTACATCATCGCCGAACCGTGTATCAATGTGAAGGACCGGTCCTGCGTGGACGTGTGTCCGGTGGATTGCATTTACGAAGGTCCCGACATGCTGTACATCCATCCGGACGAGTGCATCGACTGCGGCGCGTGCGAGCCTGAGTGCCCGGTCACGGCCATCTTCCCCGAAGAGGACACGCCGCCGCAGTGGAAGGACTACATCGCAAAGAACCGCGACGTCTTTCAGAGCGAGAATCCCCCCGGCAAACCGCTGCGCAAGGGCTCGTAACTCACAACTCGTCCAGAAACCGTTCAATCGCGCGGTTCACAGGCTCCGGCTGCTCGAGCGGTGACAGGTGCCCCGCTTCGGGGATCAGCATGAACCGGGCGCCTGGTATCGCGCGAGCCATGGCTTGCATCCCCGCCGGGGGCGTGATCTGATCGTCGTCGCCCGCAACCACCAGAACCGGAATCCGAATCTGCCCAAGTAACGGCGTCGCATCGGGGCGGTCCCGGAGCGCGCGCAGCGTGACGACCATTCCATACACTGGCTGCCTCTCGATCATCGTTGTCACCTCGCGCACCACCGCCGGTTGATGTTCTAGCGTGACCCGCGCGAGCAGCTTGGGCACAAGCTCTGCGGCGATCGCCCCCGGGCCCTCGCGCTCGGCTTTTGCGGCCATGGTGTCTCGCCCGAGTTTTGCCTCCGGGGTGTCCGCAGTCGCTTTCGTGTTGCAGAGAATCGCCGCGTGCACACGCGTCGGGAACGCGCGGAGCAACTCGAACGCGACGTAACCTCCCATCGATTGACCGCACACCACCACCTCGTCGACGTCCAGATCATCGAGCGTCCCAACAAGGCTGGTCGCCTGATCGGCGATCGAGTACGGACCTGCGGGAGCAATGATATTCACCAAGCCCGCACCCCAAAGGTCCGGGACGACGCGTTCCCAGTTCGACAGCGCCGCGATTTGGTGTCGCCACATCGAATTGTCGAACGGGAAACCATGGATGAAGAGTATCGGGAGATCGATCATGGCCAGGCAAAGGTATGCCAGAATACGACTCGTTGAACGTTCACGTCGGCACGTTGCAAAAAGCCGAAGGCCTTCGCGCCATATGTCGGATCAAGAGGCAGACTGTGTTCTGCTGCCAGCGCCCTCGCTCGCTCACCTTCCGGTGTCGGGTGGCCATAGCCCTTCCCCATCGCGTTCACGACGCGAACGCGAATCGCCGACCGTGGAACGCCGAGCTCGATACCGGCACGCCGTATCAGCGCCGCGGTTTTGCGTGCGAGTCGTAACGTACGCCACCGATTGGCGACGAGCCACGGCGCGACACGCACCGCGACGACCTCCGTGCACCAACCGAGCCATGCCACGCCGAGGGCGATGCCGGCCGCCGTTCCACCGGTGCCCAGCGGAACGACGATCGTGTCGGGCGGCGCGTCGAGCTGCGACCCAAGCTCGAGCGTCGCGAGGAAGTGGCCGATGACCGCTCTCGGGTCGGCGCCGCCTCCGGGAATCCAGTGCGGCGTCCCTCGTCCCAGATGATGCGCCGCCCGCCACGCGCGCAGCACCGCCCACGGCAACGTGACCATCGATGATGAACGCACAACCAGATTCGCGGTGGCGTTGGTGCCCGCCGCGATCGCGCGGCTCGCGTCGGTCTCGGGTTGCGGAAATGTGGCGACGGCGGTGCGGTAGCCCAGGGTCTGGGCACCACGCGCGGTCGCGAGGCAGTGACTCGACCCCGTGGCACCGATCGTCACGAAGACAGATCCCGGCGCAGCGCCGACGAGCAGGAACTCGAGACCGCGCACCTTGTTCCCGCCGGTCAGGTCTTCGCGTTTCAGCCACAGCGCCTGCAGTCCCAGCGCGTGCGCCAGCGCCGAGTGCGCTTCGAGCGGCGTAGGCCAGCTTCCAAGACTGCGCGGCGCGAAGGCGGTGCGTATCTTTGTGGCCAACACTGCGGAGCGATCCATGCAAGTGACCACCGATTACATACGTCATGCGGCGCGAGCGGCCCGCAAATGCGCGGGCGATCCGCTGGGCGGAGCCCCTCAGGCTCCTGATCCGGAATTCTACAAGACGTTAGCCAAGGCGCTGGAGCAAATCGCCGCCGGGATGGAGGCGCTAGGGAAGCAGGAGTGAAATACGTCGACACGCCGCCAGACCTGGCGACCTTCATCGCTTCGGTGCGCCGCGAGTCGGGGGGGCGGGTCGCCGTCGATACCGAAGCGGCGAGCTTCCATCGTTACCGCGATCGCATCTACCTGCTCCAGGTCTCGAGCCCGACACAAACCGCGCTCATCGATCCCGTCGCCCTCGCCGCTCCCGACCTCGGCCCGTTCGGGGCATTGCTGGCCGATCCCCAGCTCGAGAAAGTGTTCCACGACGCCGACTACGACCTTCGTGTGCTCGACCGGGACTACGGTTTTCACGCCGTGCGCCTCTTCGACACCCGCGTCGCCGCGCAGCTCGCCGGCGAGCCGGCCATTGGCCTGGCGGCGTTGCTGGAGAAGTACGCCGGGGTGAAGCTCGACAAAGAACACCAGAAAGCAGACTGGTCACTCCGGCCGCTGACGCCGTCAATGCTGGCGTACGCGGCAGCCGACACGCAGCACCTGCTCGCGCTGCGGGACGCGCTGGAGCAAAGACTCGAGGAATTGGGACGCCTCGCCTGGGCTCAGGAGGAGTTCAAGCAGCTCGAGGCGCTGCGCTGGACGGGCCCGGCCGCTGCTGGGGAAGACGACACCTATTTGAGGCTAAAAGGCGCGAAAGGACTGGGCCCGCGCAGTCTGGCGGCACTACGACTGTTACATCGCTGGCGGGATAGTGTCGCTGAGCGAGACGACAAAGCGCCGTTCCGAATCATCGGCAACGACTCCCTGATCGCAGTGAGTCGCGCGCTGCCGGCGGGCCGTGCCGATCTCTCACAGATCCGAGAGCTCCCCAGCTCGCTGGCGAGACGTCACGGCGACGCATTGCTCGACGCGGTGGCGCGCGCGAAGGCACTTCCCGACAGCGAGCTCCCCCGCCTCGAGCGACGGCCGCGTCCGCACAAGGACGCCGGGTTCGATACGCGCCTCGCGAAAGTCAAAGCCGTTCGCAACAGCGTGGCGGCTGAATTGGGACTGGAACCGGGTGTGCTATGCGGCAGGACGACGCTGGAGGCAGTGGTGCGGGCTCGGCCGACGGATCGCGCGGCGCTGGAGCAGGTCGGGGAGCTGCGGCGTTGGCAGATCGACGTGCTGGGCGACGCGCTCCTCGAAGCGCTGCGCTAGAACCCCATCATCGCGCGGATCTTCGGGTCGATCCGCTCCGGCGTCCAATACGGCTCCCACACGATGTCGATATCGACGTCCTTCACGCCTTCGATGGCGCGCACCACTCTGTAGATGTCGTTGGTGATCATCGGCCCCGCCGGGCAACCGGGCGAGGTCAAGGTCATGTTGATGCGCACTAGACCGTCGTCGACTTCGACGTCATAGACCAGACCGAGGTCGACGATGTTCATGTCGAGCTCGGGATCTTTCACCTGGCGTAAAGCCTGGCGGACGGTTTCGGCACTGAGCACTGCAGTCGTCACAGACGTTTCTCCTCACTGGCGAACCTAGCGACCTGGGATACTGCGCACCAGACAGTGCCGCCGGATCGCGATCCGGGCGTAGATCCGGCGAGCGAGCGGCGGCACACCGGGGATCGCAAAGAGGGGCGCCAGCCAGCGCTTACCGGGAAACAGCCGCAGCAACTCAGGGATGGCATCCGCCCCCGGATACACGCGGCCATCCGGCATAACGAGATGCATGGCGGCTGCGAGCGCCGGCAGCGCGATCCCGAAGCGCGCCACGGCGACTGCGTCCTGAAACGGGACAAAGCGGAGAACATGTTCCCGGTCCCAGCGGCGTAACCACGCAACCGCCCGCTGACAAATGCCGCACTCGCCATCGTAGATCAGCGTCGGATCTGTCGGATTAGCGACCAAGGGACTCGACGGCGCGCGCTGCGGCGTCGGCCACGCGCCCGCGAACTTCTTTCAGCTTGGTAAACGAGCCGCGAACTCGGGGGTCATACGCGCGATTGGTGAGCAACAGGACAAACACGTCGCGGTCGGGATCGATCCAGAGCGACGTTCCAGTCCAGCCGGTGTGACCATAGCTGTGCGCACCGAACAGCGTGCCGGCGCTGGAGGTCTCTTCGCCGGTTGGCAATGCTTCCCATCCCAACGTGCGGGCGCTGGCGCCGCGGCGCGCCGGCACCGCAATCTCGGTGAATTGGTCAACCGTTTCCTTTTTTAGAATCCGCGGACGGTCCGGCAGGGCACCCTCATTCAACATGAATTGCGCGTAGCGCGCGAGTGCGCTCGCAGTGGCAAACAGGCCGGCATTTCCGGTCACGCCACCGAGTTTGTAGGCGCTTGGGTCGTTGACGATCCCTGCGATCGGATGTCCGTGCCAGAGGTTCGTAGGAGCGGTCCTCGGTACCAGGCGCTTCGGTGGCCGGAACCGCATCTGCTGCGCAAGCCCGAGCGGCGTGAAGACCTCGCGGGTGACAAACACGTCGAGCGGCACTCCGCTGACACGCCGGACGATTTCGCCCAATAGGATCGCGTTGAGGTCGGAGTAGATCATCTGCGTTCCCGGCCGCGCGATCGGCACCGTTGTAAGCACCATGAGTAACGCGGCCGCACTGTCACGCGCCGCTTTCAAGGGAAGCGTCGCTCGAAGGCCCGAGGTGTGCGTCAAGAGATGCCGCACTGTAATGCCCGCCGTTCCGGGACTGTCAAATTCCGGGATGTAGCGGACGACCGGCGAGTCCAGAGCCACGTTCCCGCGCTCGACGAGGAGCATCAGCGCCGGCGTGGTCGCCACGACTTTGGTGAGCGAGGCGAGATCCCAGAACGTGCTGTCGACGCTCACCGCCGGACTCGTCGCGCTCCACGTCAGCCGGCCGTACCCCTTGGCGAACAGAATCGTGTCATGGCGCCCGACCACGAGCGCAGCACCCGGGTACACGCCCAACTGGATCCCGCGAAGGACATGTGAATCGAAGACGGTGTCGAGCGAGACCTTCGGCGTCTGGAGGGAAAGCACCAACAGCAGAGCTACGACCAAATGCCTGGAATCCGCCGGCTACAGGAGGGACAGCGCCCGTCGGCTCCTACGCGCTGCTGTTTGATGACGTAGCCGTAGCGTTCGATCAGCAGGTCCCCGCAATCGGGGCAATAGGTGTGTTCCCAGCGGCCGACACGACCAGGGAGATTCCCCGCGTACACGAATCGCAGCCCTGCCCGCCTGCCGATTTCGCAAGCGCGCAGCAACGTCCCCACCGGCGTGTTCTCGGGGTCCGTCATCTTGTAATCCTTGTGGAACGCCGTGACGTGCCACGGAATCTCGGGCGACACCGCCGCGATCAATTCGGCCGCGCGGGTCAACTGGGCGTCGTCGTCGTTGAACCCCGGCACGATCAAGGTCACGATCTCGAGCCAGAAACCCCGCTCGTGGACCATGCGGATGGCGTCGACGACGTGTTGGAGCACGCCGCCCAGCTCGCGATACCGCTTATCGTCCGTCGCCTTGAGATCGATCTTGTAGCAATCGGTCCACGGCCGGATGTAGTCGAGCACTTCGGGCGTGGCGTTGCCGTTCGAGATGAACGCGGTCTTCAGACCGGCGGGCCGCGCGGCTTTGAACACATCGACCGCCCATTCGGCGGTGATCAGCGGCTCGTTGTACGACGACCCCACCATGCGCGCGCCCTGCCGCCGGGCGAGGGCGACGAGCGCATCAGGCGTCACGTCGCTGGGCATTACGCCGGCCGCGTCGTCGCGCAGCGCCTGGGACGTGAGCCAGTTCTGGCAATAGCCGCAATGAAAATCGCAGCCGAGCATCCCGAACGTCAGCGTGTCGCTCCCCGGGAGGCAGTGGAAGAACGGCTTCTTCTCGGTGGGATCGCATTGGAGCGCGGCAACGTAGCCCGCCGGCGTGTAGAGTGTCCCTTCTTTATTGAATCGGACCTTGCAGATGCCGCGCCGGCCGGGCTTCACGAGACAGCGGTGGCCGCAGGCAAAACAGCGGACCGCCCCCTCGTCCAGTTTTTCGATCAGCTCGGCTTCCCGGACACGCGTATCGAGCGTCTGCGCCAGCGATGGAGGAGGTGCAACGTGCGGCAGGAACGAGGTGATGCTGCGAGGGCTCAGCGTAGACTCCCCGGCGTCAGCTGATACAGCAGCATGACCGTCCGCACATCACGGTCCGACAAGTCCCGCACCTTCGCGGTCGGGAACATGATGTCGGTCGAGTCCTTCGAGTGATCGAGGCCGAGCAAATGTCCAACCTCGTGGGTCGCGACGATGCGGATGTCATCCGGGTCCATCGGCCGTCCTTTGGGATCGAACGTGGCGAGCGTGATCGTCGCGCCCTGAATGTGGCCGTTCTCGTCCCAGGTGACGTCGGTCTGCCCGGTCCGCTCGATCTCGAACTGAATGCGCCACTTCACCGTGACTTCCGCGTTCGTCGAGTCGCCATCGAATTCGAACCGGACCGGGACGCCGGCGCTGGTCCATTGGCCGAAGGCCGATTTGATCGCGTCGATGAATGCCGGCTGGAAATTCGCGGCATGCGTCGGGGCGAACCACACGCGAATCGGCGAGGTCGTGCGATTCTCCCAGCGGCGCAGCGTGGAGTCCCCGCCCGCCTCGAGCATCTCGCCCAGGTAGGTGCTCGAGCCGCTCGACCGGATGCGGCGCCGTGTCTCGGAGCGCGCCAGCAGCTCGATATACGTCGGCTCGCGGCCGTTCGGACCGGCCGGGATCGCGGTCCCCTGCGAGCTCGTCGTGGGCGGTGGTGTTTGGGGCGCGACCTGGGACGGAGGCGCCGGCGGTGGCTCGGCGATTCTGAGCGGCGCATTGGCATCGGGGTCCGGCACGGCGGCCCGGCGGGG
>WNGG01005446.1_pt1 | contig 18966 bp, 17 predicted proteins | sample 5400661 | NCBI WGS metagenome assembly WNGG01 (sample SAMN13153372, study PRJNA577476) | soil metagenome | isolation source: 100 cm soil or saprolite under Garry oak tree replicate 1 | place: USA:California | collected 2016-06-15
CGCAGGTCGCGCGCATCCTCATGCTCGCGGTGCGCGGCGCGTGTCGGCGGAAGGGCATCGGGAGCGCGCTCATGAACGCCTTCTTCAAGGAGTGCGGCATGCGCGGGATCGTGACCGCCGAGCTCGAGGTCCGGAAGAGCAACACGGTCGCGCTCCAGTTCTACACGCGGTACGGGTTCGAGGTCACGAACCTCCTCCCGCGCTTTTACACGGACGGGGAGGACGGGTACAAGATGCGGCGGCACCTCTAGAGCCAGGGGTTCCGAGGTAGGACCACATCAGGACGGATGTTGCGCGACTCCGACGGCTGCTTCACGCCGGGTTCAGGGCCTGGGCGCCGCGATCCGAAACCCGTAGTCCACGGATGGCAATCCACGAGGCAGCGACAGCGGCGACGCCGAATGTCGCCACCGAGACAATCCAGCCGCCCGTGATCAGAGCCGCCAAGTAGAAAATGGAGAGCGGGATGAAGACGAGCCACGCGCGCCCCCCGATCCGCGTGAACGACCTCGCCGTGAGTCTGTTCGAGGAATTGTGTCTCCTCGCTTCCTGCTCGATCATCCGAGCCGCCAGGGGGCCCTCGTTCGCTCCGATCATCGTGGTACTCGACCCCGCCTGCACGCCAAGCGAGAGGCCCCAGTACAGCTCGTTCCCCGATCCCAGCCTGCCGAACGCGTACAATTTCTGAATGACGGGGACGAGGACCGCGGTCGCGGGTCCTGCTTCGGCGCACATGGTGATGAGGGATGCGATAAAGACGATGAGCATGGAAGCCTTCACGGGATTGCCCGCTGAGGCCCCGATGATGAAATCCGCCGCCCACTGGAGAACATCGGTGTGTTCCAGCGATCCGATTACGATGAAGAGCGCCGCGAGGAACAGGACGACGTCCCAATGCACCTCGGCTAGGACCTTGGAGATGTCGTCGCCGACGATGTTCTTGCGCAGCACCCGATCCAACGTGGGGTCCGAACGATAGTTCGCGCGCAGTCGGATTTCGAACACCAGGAGGATGATTCCCGCACCGGAAGCCGGGATCAGGATGAGGGGAATCCTCAGCTGGGCCGCCAGGACGAACCCCACCAACATTCCCCCTAGGGTGACGACCGCCGCCTGGAGGAGGCGCTTGTCCGTGATCGCGGTGCTCCGGCGTTCTGCCAAATCCGCGGCGAACACCCGCGCCGCCGGACCCGGCTCGAAGTGCGCGAAATATTCCGGATGCATCCGGCGCAAGAGCAGAATGTCCGCGACGAGGAGCGCGAAGCACATGGGAAACATGTTCGAGAGGAAGTCCACGAACGTCAGGGAGGTCACCTCGGTCGCAATGATGATGTTCGGAAAGTCGCCCACCATCGTCGAGGCGCCGCCCAGGTTGATCGCGATGACCTGCGCGACAATGAGCGGTACGGGATTCTGGTCGAACTGACGGCAGATGCTCAAGGTGATCGGCACGAGGATCATCACGACGGTCACGTTGTTGACGAAGAGCGAAATGGCGTAGGACAAGAGCAGGATCCTCGAGGTCAGAATGTGGAGCTGCATGTTGCTCTTCAGGACCAAGGTCTTCGCCACCCAGTCGAAGGCGCCGCTTCGTTGCATGATTGCCATGAAGATGCCCATCGCCACCAGGAACACGAGGGTGCTGAAGTTAACCGCGCGGAGCGCGTCCCCCGGATTGAAATACCCCTTTCCTGGAATCTTCGGGTCCGGGAGTACCGAGCCGACCACGATCGCGAGGATCGCGATCCCGATCGCGACCGTCGTCCGGTGGGCTACGTCGAGCGCGACGCACAGGAGCAGTGCCACCAAAAGCGTTAGCGAGACGATCTCGTTGATCATCGAGACCCTCGCTCCCGCCTACAGTATCGTGTCTATGAGGTCACGGGAAACGACCGAGAAATCGCGCATGGCCACGGTGTACTTGTCAACCGAGAAGTCCAGATCGAGATCGACCATCCCAAGGTGGTCCGTGAAGTCGGTCGTCGATCGGTCCACCGTCTTGAACGGCCCGGCCAGGACGACGACCGGCTTGCCCAGCCGCCGCGCAGCCATGGTCAGGAGATCCGCGCCCTGCGCGGAGAACACGTCGCCCTGGTGGGTCATGAGATGCGCGCCGATGATCACCCGATCCGCGGATGCGACGTGGTGCATCGCGTCGGCGAGGAATCCGTAGGACACATCGACGTTCGATTTGGCGAGGCGATTCCCGATCGTGAGCGCCTCCGGCCTGGCGGACGCAAGCAGCACCGTCACCGATGGAACCTTCCCGCGCGCTTGAGAATTGATGAGCGCCCGTTCGCAGAGACTGCTCGATCCGATTGTCACGATGCGCTCTTCGGACGCGACGAGTTGGTCGAAGCTGGAGGCCACCGCCTCTTCGGAGGCGAGGATCTCCGCCCCCAGGGTCCGGCCCATCCTTACGACTTCCGTCTGCAATAGCCGCACGTCTGTGATGCCCTTCATCTCGGAGAAGCCCCGTTGCGCCAGGTTCACCATGATGCCGCTGGGTACCGGACTCGCGAGGGGCACATCTGCGAAAGGAATGCTCGCGAACTCGGCGAACGCGGAACTGGGGTCGGAATACTTCGGCAGGTCGTGCCTCGCAAACTCCGGCAGTCGTCGGGAATACCATTCCAGAGCCGCAGGCGAGGCACCCATCGTAATGGTCCTGACGTGTAGGCTGCGGGCGACCTCTTCCCGGAGCTTTACGTCCACGTCCACGTGTTTCTGCATCCTCCCCCATACCCCCGATTCGCGCATGTGCCGAACCCCTCGGCCTTCCGCCCCGACCGGCCACTCCAGTCCCCTCGCCCGTCTCCGGACCCGATCATCGCGAGCATCCGTCGCCGATCTTCTCGGCAGCCCCTCCATCGATCGGCTGGTTGGCAGCATCGGATGCAGACGATCATGATTCCTTCTTCTTCGACAATTCCTTCTTCAGTCTCGCATTCTCCTCCTCGAGCGCCGCGTTCTTGTCGAGAAGGTTTCGAACCTCAGGGTCCTCGGAATTGCTGGGGGGCCGGCCGGATGGTGCGTTCCGCGAAGGGGCATTGCCTTGACGGACATAGCCCGGGGGGACGTAGCCCGGGGGCCCGTACATTCTGCCCATGGGCGGACCCGGCGGAGGCGGCGGACCTCCCCAGCCGCGCTCATGGGGTGGAACCGGGATGTGAACCCCGCATTCCGGACACGCCTCGACGTACGGGTCGACGTCAACGACTTTCCCGCAACTTGGACACAGATGCCACGGCACTGAGAACCCCGACGTTACTGATGAGCCCCACGCTATTTATGTGTTGCTGCAACGCCGCGGTGCCGAACTCGATGATCGCAAAAACGGGCGCGCGGAGACCGGTTCGGCATGTGTGCTAAGCTCCGCTGCGGGGGCGCGGGCGAGGCACGCGCTCCATGCGCGTCCTGCTTTTCGGATGGCTCTCGCACGGAACGAACTACGTGATCACGAGGACCACCTGGGAGACCGCGAACCCGCCGTCGTCGTCCATGACGGTCAGCGTGACCGTGTAGTTCCCCGCGGATCGATACGTGTGCTGCGCGGTTGCGTCGAACGTGCCCGGTCCCTGGAAGGTCTGGGTCGAGGTCCCGCCGTCCCCGAACGTCCAGGTGGCGGTCAGCGTGTCGGCCCCCACGTCGCCTACCGCGCAGGAGAACCGGATCACCTTGCCCGCGGAGTGGAACAGCTGCGCGAAGCCGGCAACCTCCTGGGTCTGGTCCCAGGTGGACGGGTCCTTCTTGTCCGACACGAATGTGGCGACCTTCGTCGTCTTCCCGTCCACGACGAGCCACACGTGCGTCGTCCCCGACTTCTCTCCCCCCGCGTGGAAGGTGAGGAACGCGGAGAAGGACGACGTGAGTTCCGCGTCGAACGACATCGTCGCTTCCCGATTGTGCTCCGTGGAAAGGCAGGTCTGGCCGACGACTTGGCCGTCCTCCTGCACGAAGAGGCATACGACATTTCCGGGGGGACCGGCGATGCGGATCGTGAGGTCGTAGGTCACCTTCGCCCCGATGGCGCCCGCGGTCGGCGGCACGTTCGCAATGTTCGCGGTGCTCGTGTGGCTCCCGACGCCGCCGTCCTTGTCCGTGACCGTGGCGGTGATCGTGTACGCCCCGTTGTCCGCGTACGTGTGCGCGGGGCTGATGTGGTCCGCGTTACACGTGATCGATGTGGTGGTGGAGCTCCCGTCGCCCCAGGCCACGGTCGCGGACCACGGCCCGTCGTTCACGCCCGGGTCCGTGCAGGAAATTGTGATCGCAACCGGCGAGCCTTCGTTTCCGGAGTACGGACCCCCCGCGTCGACGGATGGCGGCACGTTCGCGACGTTGACCGTGCCCGTGTCGGTCCCCACGCCGCCGTCCTTGTCCGTGACGGTCACGGTAATCGTGTACACGCCGTTGTCCGCGAAGACGTGCGACGCGCCGATGGGACTGCACGTCACGGTCATCGAATCGGACGTCCCGTCCCCCCACAGCACGACCGCGGACCACGGGGCGTCCAGGACGCCAGGGTCCGTGCACGTCGCGGAAATCGTAACCGGAGATCCCTCGGTTCCCGAGTACGGCCCGGCCGCGTCGACCGTCGGCCCTACGTTGTTCACATGGACCGTTGCCGAGTACGTAGAGCAGCCGCCATCCTTGTCACAGATCTCCGCGACGACGATGTGGTTGCTCGTACCGTCGGGATAGAAGCAGGTGGTGGACGATCCGGAACCCAGCGGGCCCAGCGTCCCGTCGCATCCGAACGCATACTTGAACCCAGCCGCGGTGTCCGCCGAGGACGGATCGAACGGATCGGTCAGGGTGACCGCGAACGAATCCCCCTCGTTCACGGGCGAGGGCACGGAGAGCGTCGCCGTCGGCGCTACGTTCGCGATGTTGGCCGTGCTCGTGCCGCTTCCGGTGCCGCCATTCGTGTCCGTCACGGTCACGGTGATCGTGTATGCTCCGTTGTCCGCGTAGGTGTGGGACGCGCTGATCGGCCCCGCGTTGCACGTCACGGTCATCGACTCGTTCCCCGAGTACGGTCCGCCGGTGAGGGTGACGGTCGGCGGCACGTTCGCAATGGTGAAGCCGAAGTAGACGCGTGCCGTGGCCGAGCACGAGTCCGGGGGGAGGCAGGTGGCGGTCACCTTGACCTTTCCATGATACGTGGCGGGCGCCAGGCCACTCGTCGTGAGATTGAACACGACCGTCACCTGGTTATTCTGCTCCGTCAGATTTCCCGACGAAGGCGAAAAGAAGAACGCCGAGGAGAGGTCGGCGAAGGGCGAGCAGTTGTTGTTCTCGGGGGCGGTGTCAAGGGTCCCGACCCAATGAAGCTTCACGGGTCCCAGTCCGCTCGCCACCACGATGATATTTCCCGTGACCGTCGTCCCCTGTTCGAGCGTTCCCATCTGGTACTCGTCGGCGCACGACGTGTGCGGGTTGCCGTCCGGACCTTTGACGATGATCGTGGTGCGAATCGCGGGCCCATCTGCGCGAGCTCCCATGGCGGCGACGAGCACAAGCCCCATCAAGACGGCGAAGCCAACGACAACGATCAACGTCCATCGCACGGTGCCTCCCGCCTTCTTCCTCCCTGTGATTCTCATTTGAGATCCCCTCTCGTCGAAACCCCGGAACCCATCTCATGAACGAGAGCGCACCATAAGAAGGTGATGTTTTCTCCTTTATCGAGGATGTTTTGCGCAACTCCACGCGACGCACGCAAGAAAACACGACGACGTGCGTTGCCAAGTTGGAAGCTCGCAAGAAATCGCGTCCCGGAACCTACTTATAGGGAGAAAATCGCGTCCCGGAACTCATCTATAACGCCGGGGCGATACTCCGCTTGCCCTGGGGTAGGGGAAGCGAGGGTAAGGTATGCGGGGAGTCATCGGCGTTGCAGTCCTGTTGCTCGTGTTCGGGGTGGCCCTGATTCTGTTCATCACGTCGGATACGGTGCCGCAGGTGCAGATCGGTAGTCCGCAAGAGGGCGGAACGGTGGGCGGGACCGTGGAGATCACGGGCACGGCCTCGAGTAATTCGCAGGTCGCGGGCGTGAAGCTCCGCATCGACGATGGTGGCTGGTTCATGGCGAACGACACGTCGGTCAACGGAACCTGGGACGCCTGGGCCGCGACGTGGGATTCGACGACCGTCGCGGACGGACCGCACGCGATCACCGCGAGCGCGTGGGACGTTTCGGACAAGGCGGGGCAGACAACGATCGATGTGCACGTGGCGAATCCTCCGTGGGTCACAATCCTGTCGCCGATCGACCAGATCACCGTCTCCGGGAACATCACCGTAGCGGGGGAGTCCGGGGACGCAAGCAAAGCAGGTGCGGTCGCACTGGTTCAGGTCGCCATCGACCCGACCCCAAACGGCGCGGAGTGGCGGGACGCGACGCCGACCACCCCGGACTGGGGCCAGTGGTCCTTCGCGTGGAACACGACCGCCTACACGCTCGGGAACCACGTCGTCGTCGCCCGCGCGTTCGACGGAGGGCTCTACTCGCAACCCTGGGCGAACGGGTACTCCGTGGACAACCGGCCGTTCGTGCGGATCGTTCACCCCAGCGGGGACCCCACGTTACTGGAGACGTTGAACGGAATCGTCGTCGTGCACGGAACCGCCGGGTACCTCGCTGGCGGGCATGGCGTCGAGCTCGTGCAAGTCCGCATCGACAACGGCTCGTGGAGCAACGCGACGGACACATCCCTGGATCTGTCGTGGTCCTTGTGGGCCTATCAGTGGAACACGACACAGTACAACGACGGGGAGCACGACGTGTTCGCCCGATCCTGGGACGGAGACCAATACTCGGAGAGCGTTCGCGCGCGCGTGTACGTGGTCAACAGTTGCGGACCGCCCCTAGTATCGATTGTGGACCCGAAAGACGGAGATCTGGTTCGAGGCGTCGTCCTAATCCATGGAAAGTCCTCAAGCGAGTTCGCCAAGGTCGTGCTCGTTCAGCTGCTCATCGGCGACGGCGATTGGATAGGCGCGACGGACACATCCCCGGACGCGTCCTGGACGACGTGGGCCCGCGCGTGGGACACGACGAGGCGGGACGACGGGTGCGTCGACATCTCCGCTCGCGCGTGGGACGGGAGCACGTTCTCCGACGTCGACACGATTGCCGCGTGCGTCGACAATCGAAACGACACGCCAGCGGTCGCGTTCGAAAACATCGGGAACGGCGACATGGTGTCCGGACTGCACCTCCTCCACGGGTACGCCGGCGCCGCTCCTGGCGTGCAGCTCGTTGAACTCGAGTTCGACGACGGCCCGTGGCTGCGGGCCTCGGACACGGGACGCACCCACGCATGGAGCACGTGGGCGTTCGAGTGGGACACGACGACGGTCCCGAACGGGGAGCACACCGTCTGTGCGCGCGCCCTCGACGGGACAATGTATTCCGAACCAGCGTGCGTCACGGTGAACGTCCAGAATTTCGCGGGCAGCGCCGACGTGCTCAAGGCCTCCTTCCGAGCGATGGGCGGTCCCGCGTGGCTCGTCCTGCTGAACCTCCTATCCGCGGGCTCCGTTCCCGCGCTCGCTATCGGGGTCCCCGCAACGTATATCTGGCTCCGGTCGCATGGCTACGTGGGGAAGTGAGGGGAGGATGGACGATCGACTTATACGCGACGCGCTCGTGAGCCTTGATTACGCGCCGGCTGCACCGGTCGAGGCCGAGCCCAGCGCGCTGGAAGACACGCAGAGCGAGAACATCGGCACCGTGGACCCGCCTGTCGCGGACCACAACGCCGAGACACCATGGGAATCGCCCGATCATCCCCTGCGAATGGGTCTCCTCGGGGCGTTGCGCGATTGGACTGCGTTCTTCAAGGGGGCGATCCTCGGGAACCTCCGAGTGGACTCCACGCGGCCGTTGAACCAAGCCGAGACGGGCCCCGGCTCCGCGTCCACCGACACCGATCAGGACATGGGCTCGATGGATTTCCCATCGAGCGCGGAGGGAACGAACGCCCCAACTCCCCCGCGACCAGACCCGTCGATGGGGGTGGACGCGTATACTGAGGTCCCGGCTCCCCTCGCGGTCCTGGTAGAGGCGGGGGGAAGTTCGCCGCTCCCGCCTTCCCACCGGGTGATCCCACGGTCGAGGGACGATGTCCTCCACCAATCCATGCGTGGGCAGATCTACGCGCACATTCGAGCGCGCCCCGGGGCGACGTACACGGACGTCAAGCGGGACCTGGGCCTGAGCAACGGGGGGTTGGCGCATCACCTCTACATCCTTGAGCGGGAAGGGCTCGTCCGCGCGAGCTCCGAAGGCGGTCGGAAGAGACTCTACCCGGCCGGGACGCTCCTGCGAGGCAACGGCGGGCGCCCCGCGACCCAGGAACGGTTGCTCCGCATCCTCGCCCAGGCCCCTGGCGCTACGATCTCTGACGTGGCAGGGATGCTTGGCATCAGCCGCCAGCTCGCGACCTACCACGCGCGGCTCCTCGCGCAGCAGGGGCTCGTCCGCCTGGAACGTCGCGGGGATCGTCTCCGGGTCGTCCCGGTGCGCGGCGAGGAGGGGCTTGTCGTGACGGTCACCGAAGGGGGCCGATGATTGCAGGCGGAGAGCGAAAGCGAAACCAAGCCGGCCGACAACGCGCTGGAATGGCGTCTGTTCGTCCGGTTGGGTATCGGCGAGTTCCCGATTCGCAACTTCTTCATTTCCCGGCTATGGCTCGTCCCTCCGTCGCGCGCGAACATCCTCGTGACGAACCTCCGCGTCATCCTGTACGGCATCGGGGGGACGGGCATCTTCGGCCGTCACCGCATCCTGGAAGAGGTCCATCTCGACAAGGTGATCGGATTGCAATGTTTCATCGCGTGGGGGCTGAACCTCTGGATGCTCGGCGGGGGGATCTTGATGCTGGCCGCGGGGCTATTGCCGTTCCTTCATGTAACACCGCTGTTCTCGATCCTTGACAGGGCTCGGTTTTCGTCCCTCTTGTACGCGCTGATCATCCTGGGAATCCTGTTCATCCTTCTGTGCTTTCGTCAGCTGTTCTACGTTTCGGTCAAAGCGTTCGGCGGGCTCGCCCAGGAGCTCACGCTCAAGGCGAAGCGCGGATTTGGGTGGTCGGCGGGGCCGGACTTCCAGTTCGGCATGAAGCCGGGTCCCGACGCGCTTACCCTGGTTCGCGAACTGGGCGCCGTCATCCTCGATGCCCAAAACGGGGAAGGTACTCCGGAACCCTCCTTCTCCTATCCCGTCGAGACCGAGCCCACGGAACCCCCGCGCCGCGGAAGAGGCACCGGCACGTTCGGGGCGGGGCTTCGTAGGAACGGGCTTCACACCGCCCTTGGGTCGGAACGACGACGCACCGGGGAGGACACGTAGCGTGCCCGTTTCTGCGCGGCCCAGCGTTTCCAGGAAACCATCTCGCGCGCCTTCGACTCGCTCGAACCAGCGACCCCAATCGGTGCGGCGGGAACCCTCCTGGCGATATGTGCTCGGTCGGAGCATCGACATCCTACGCCCCCATCGGCGACTCGTCCTGAGTTCGCTCCTCCTGATGGTCATCTCCGGATCCCTCGCGCAGGCCAATCCGCTCGTCTTCCGATACATCTTGGACTCGCTCACCGCCCTTGTCGCGGGGCAAGCGGAATTGCAGGCTTCGATCCGCCTCCTCGGCATCTTCGTCCTGATCCTTGTGGCCAAGGAGGCGGGCGTTCAGGCGCTGACCATTGCCGTGGGATACGCGGGCGAGCGGATCCGAACGGTCTCCGCCACGGAGATGAGCAACCGGGCGTGCCAGCACCTCGCGACGCTCGACCAAGCCTTCTTCGACGCCCCCGAAAACGCGCCGGGCGCCGTCGTCGAGCGGATCGATCGAGGGATCGAGGGCATGTCGAAGATCGTCAAAAACCTCGTGGTCGATATCCTACCCCTCGTCCTGACGTCCGCTTTCGCCCTGGTCCTTATGTTCTATTCAAATTGGAAAGTGGGAATCGTCACGACGCTCATCATCCCGTTGTTCGCATACGCATCCTACCGCCAAGCCAAGGTGAACGCCGGCACGCGAGTCGCAATCCTTCAACAGAAAGAGAGGCGATCGGGGACCTTCATTGGCTTCCTCCAAGCGATCATGCTCACCAAGGCCTACCGCTGGGAGGCACGGGAGACGCGGCGAATCGGAGCGATTAACGAGAACCTCCTCGCGGACGAAATCCGGCATCATTACGTGAACAAGCGATACGATGGCCTGAAGAAGTTTTTCGAGAACGTGGGAGAGGTTGCCATCCTCGGCGTCACGGGGTACCTCGTGGCCGTGGGGGAGCTGACGATCGGCGCCATCGTCCTACATCTCCTCCTATACCGAAACGTCTCCGCTCCCGTGACGCATCTTCACCGCATTTTCGATGAGTATCAGGAGGCGGTGGCATTCGCGAGCGGATACTTCGCCCTCCTCGACGAGAAGCCGGCGCTGGCCGAGCTGTCGCATCCCCGGAGCATCCGGGCCGTCGGAGGACGTGTGTCCGTCCGGCTCGTGTCGTTCGCCTATCCGTCGAGGCCTGATGTCCCGGTCCTGCGCGACGTGACGCTCGACTTGGAGCCGGGGGGATTGTATGCCCTCGTGGGCCTGAACGGCGCGGGCAAGACGACCCTGGCGAAGTTGATGTTGAGGTTCTATGACCCGGATGCCGGCCAGATTCTCCTGGACGGGGTCGACCTGAAGGAGTTGTCGAAATCGGACATCCGAACCCATGTGGGCGTCGTGCTTCAGGAAGACCACTTCGTCCAGGGTACGATTCGGGACAACCTGAGCCAAGTGCGCGCCGGTGCGACGGAGGCACACGCCGTGAGCGCCCTCGAGGAGGTCGGCCTCGGCAGGTTGATCGCGGAGGTGGGCTTGGACCACCCCGCCAGCAGCCTCTCGAAGGGGCAGAGACAACGTCTCGCGATCGCGCGTGCGTTCCTCAAGGACCCCCGCGTGCTCATCCTCGACGAGCCGACCGCGGCGATTGATCCGCTCGCGGTCCGAGACGTGGACGCGTCCCTTCGAAAGGTTTGCGAGGGGCGGACCACGCTCCTCATTTCGCACAATATGTCCCTGGTCCTCGAAGCACGACGGATCTTCGTTCTGGAAGACGGTCGTCTCGTCCAAAGCGGCTCCCATCGCGAGTTGTTCGCCCGGGAAGGCGCGTATCGAAGAATCATGCAGGCGTATATCGAGACGCTGAAGATTGAAAAGCTGGAGGTCCCGCCCCCGGAGGAGCCGATCGCTTTGCGGCTGCGGTCGGCAATCCCCTTCACAGAGTCCGGAGGGGGTCCTTTTCGCGGCCCGTCGGGTCGCACAGAAGTGGACGTTGCCCGGGAACCCACGGGAGCCGCGCGCCTTCCCGAGGGAGGGTGATTGTCGTGGCCAGTAGAACCGAGCTCTCGCCGAACGTGAATGACCGAGCTCATGGGGAAACGGGGCTTCGACGGCCGGGCGCTGAACGTGCGGACCGCCGGAGACGGGGACGCACGAATCTCGTGAGTCGCGCCTACCCGAGGGGCCGCGAACCGACTGCCGTGGCCCCGTGGAGCCCCCTGTTGCGAACCCAAATCGAGATCCTGACGTTCTCCGGCGGCGACGAGACGACCGGAGCGGGACTCCTTAGGCGCACCGTTCATGAGGAAATCGCGATCGGCGTGGGCGGCCTCGTGTACGGCTTCGAGAAGGGGCGCTGGGTCTTTCGGGGGATCCGGGAAGCGTATCTGAGCTCGAGGTGGGAACAGGGCCGCGCCGGGGTCGGACAGGTCCTTGACATCGACGACGCCGATGCGAAAATCGTTCAGCGGAACCTGCACGCGTCGCTGGGTCGCAGGACCTACCTGATCAGCGGGGTCTGCTCGGGCGGTGTCGCCAGGAAGCTGCGACAATACCTGAGAAGTGGCCTGGGCAGCGCAGGCCTCCGGCCGATCCATCCCCTCGACCTCGGGAAACAACTCGACACGCGCGGTTGGGTCGTCCAGAGAAACGCGTACCCCGCGGTGCAACCGGCGGGTCAACCCGCCATCCAAACCCCACGGCTCACGCCGGGTCCCACGCCCCCGCCTCAATCCCCCGCTACGGGTGAGTCAAGGCCGGGTCCGCCGAAACCCGAGGACGGAATTGCGGCAACCGCCATCCTGCCCGTCGCCCGCGCGCCCCCCAACGCGCGCAGGACCGGTGCCGGGGCCGTTCGCGCGATTTCCCGACGTTTAGCAATGGGCTTCGCAAGGGGACGCACCACGATACGCGACGCGGCCCGAGCTCTGGGAAAGCGGACCAAACCCGAATCCGTCGCGTCCCCTAATCCCGGGCGCCCGGCCGCCTCCGAACCAACCGGGTCCCGCACCGTCCTCCCCGCAGCCGTCGCCGCCGGACCGCGCGTTCGCCCGCCGGCCCACGCGACGGTGAAGATGCAACTTCGGCCGCCATCGCGACCGCCTCGACAGAAGCCTGGGGTTCCGCGCCGATCTGCGCGGGGGGAATGACGCAATGGAGAAGACGAGCGCCCGAAACATGGGCTGCGATTCACTGACGCTGACCCATCGTCGGGCCGACCTTATGCGTCGCGTTTTCGGGACCGGGCGACCGCGAACGAGGCGCCTCACGGTCCCGGCCGCGGGGGGGATCGCCTGAGGCGGAACCTGGAGGTCACGGCTTTCACAAGACACACAGCGGCGCTTCGCACCGCCGGCGCCCTGGGCCTGAGCGCGCTTATCCTGTTCTCGGGGGTCGGCATGGCCTTCTGGCACACCCCACTGGAACGTCTGGGCGTCTGGATCCTTCTGATCCTCCTCGCCTTCGTCGTCGTCGGTTGGTGGTCGCTCTGGGTGGAGCTGTTCACGTCGCTCCTGATCTTTTCGATCATCGGCCTGACCATCGGGTTTTTCTGGTACCTCTTCGCCCGCTCGTTCGTCCTCGCCGCGGTCTTCCTTGCCTACGACCTGATGTCCGCTCTCGTGCTGTGGCTCGTCTTGGACAAGTTCGGTGCGTTCCCGGTCGCGGCAGGCCCCGGCCGGGAGGAGCCCCGGGAAGATTGGTTCGAGCGCGGCCTCGCCTTTGAGAATCTCGGGCAGTTCGCGGAGGCCCATCGTGCCTTCTCGGAAGCGGCCGCACTGGATCCCGAGCGATCCGAGGCGTGGTACCACAAGGGCCTCGCGGCATTCGGACTTGGGAACTTCCCCGATGCGATCCGGAGCTTCGACAAATCGATCAACCTGAACGCCGACGATGCGTCGGCGTGGTACAGCCGGAGCCTCGCGTTGTCCAAGATCGGGGCGACGGGCGAGGCGATCGCCTCCCTGGACAACGCCCTCGAACTCCGTCCCGAGGATGCGGACTCGTGGACCGCGAGAGCGGGGCTGCTCCAGGAGCTCGGGCGCCACGAGGAGGCCATCGCGAGCCTGGACCGGGCCATCGAGCTCGTCGATACGGATGCGGACCTCTGGTCCGCGAAGGCCGATTCCCTGCGGAAGCTCGGGCGCCACGACGAGGCGATCGCGTGCTACGACCAGGCAATCGTGTTGCGGCCGAAATCCGTCGACCTGTGGTCCCTGAAGGGTGGCCTCTTGCGCCAGCTCGGGCGGTATGGCGAGTCGGTCGCATGCTACGATGTAGCCATCGGTTACGTACCGCACGACCCCGATTTCTGGTACGACAAGGGACTCGCCCTCCGCGGCGAGGAGCGTTTCGAGGAAGCCCTCGAGGCGTTCGAGAGGACCCTCGAATTGAGCCCCGGCGATCCGGCGGCGATGGACGCAAAGACCTCCGTGCTCGCGAAACTTGGACGGTTCGATCCGGGCGGCGAGAAGTTCAGGGCGGTCCCCGACGGCGGGAACGCGTAACGTTTCCGGAGTCACGCTCGTCGATCGCGTTTCCGCAAAATCAACCGGGCAGAAGATTGAACCTGAGCATCACCGCGAGCAGCCCGACGAGCGCCGCGACCACGCCGAGGAGGCCGGCGATCGAGGCGGACTCGGTCCCGCTGAGGTCGTTCGCGAGGGAAGCGACGAGGAGGAGAGTCGGGATGAGCGGCAGCATCAGGAGGAAGAGCACCCTAAGGTTCACCATCCTCCTTCACCCCATATGCGTAGCACGTACGGGATACTTAAGGCGGGTGCTCGCGTCCTCAGCGAGGCCCTCCGCGTGCGTCACTTGGGCACGACCGCCCAAATCGCGAACGCCAATGCAAGGATTGCCATGAGCAAGATGACGATCTCCTGTACGCTCATTCCCTCACCCTTCGATTGTCGATCGCCGCCGATATCCGCCACCGTGTTTATCGGGCTTCCGGAGCGCCATTTTCGGCCTATACGTAGCTTCCGGTACGGCACATCGTGCGGACCCGAGTGAATCGAGACGGAAGGGAGGAGGAATTCCCCTCCCATCCCCCCTTACTGATAGCCTTTCCGGTCGTCGTGCGGATGGACGTTCCAGTAGTGGTACGGCGACGACGCCTGCTTCTGTGCTTCGGACGCGTCCGCGGACTGCGCCTCGTAGTACGAACCGTACCGGTCCTTGATCTGCTGCTCCGCCGTCCTCGCGATCTTGATGGCCCGCGCGATGTGCGTCCCCTCGATCATCGGGCTCCCTTCCATCACCGCCAAATCCCCCGCCGCGCGGATCAGCCCCCCAAGCTCCCGCAGGCGGAGCGTGAGGGCGTGGTCCTTGTTGTCGATCTCCTTCGCGCGCCGCCGCGACTCTTCGACGATCATCCGCACCGCCTCGCGGCTCGCGGACGGGATGCGCTTGTCGATCGCAATTTCCTGCGCGACGAACTGGACGATCTTCGCGCGGTTACGCTCGTTGTCCTCCATCGTCACCTCGACAAGGACCTCGTACCCGGAGCCGGTGATCCGGGAGCGTAGGGGGGACAGGATGTTCGGGAGGTCCTGGATGTTGCACGCGGCGACGAAAATGAAATCGCAGGGCACGTTGTCGACGCGGACGGACGCGCCCGCGCTCTGCGGGTTCCGCCCGGAGATCGGGAAGCGTTTCTCCTGCATCGCGGTCAGGATGTACCGTTGCAGGATCCCGAGCTGCGGGAGCTCGTCGATGAACAGCACCCCCTGATGCGCTTCGTGGATCGAACCGGGCACGACGCGGTCGTACGGTTGCGTGCCGAGCTGCGGGTGGCCCCCGTACGGATCGTGCTTCACGTCGCCGAGCAACTCCGTCTCGCTCGCCCCCGTGGCGAGCACGAACGGCTGGCGGTTCACCGGGACGAGCACCTTCCGCGGGGAGTCCTTCTCCATGAGGCGGCGTTTCTCGAGCGCCTTCTGATCGAGGATCTTGATCATCTCGCCGGCGCGCTCGTACACGACGACCTCCTCCTGACCGAACCGTTTTCGCGTCGTCGTCACGCGGTCTCGTCCGCCGAGTTCGCCCAACGTCATCTCGAAGAAGCCACCGAGCAGGTCCCCGAACGGATTCCCGGCGGGTTGCTGCACCGTCGTTTTCGGCCGCGAGCACTTCGGGCAGACGCGGTCCTTCGGAGACGAGAACATGCCGCAGTGCACGCACTTGTACCCGAGGCGTTCCGCGACATTGATTGGCGCCTCTTTCGGGTCAATCATCTCCCCCTCAGCGCCCTCGCGCTCGATGCTCTCCTTGAGGACCTCGTCCCGCTTCTTCACCTCGATCAGGGGGCGCTCCGGGTTCTCGGGATTGTGGACGACGCGGATCTCCTCGTCCGGAACCGGGAGGTGGAGCGCGAGCGCCTGCGCGATCATGGATTTCCCGGTGCCGGGCGGACCGACGAGGAGGAAGTGACGTCGCTGCGACGCGGCGACCCGTGCGAGGTTCACGGCCTCGTCCTGGCCGATCACGCGCGCGAGCGGGTCCGCGGGAATTGCGACGTCCGCGGTGCTCTCGATGTCCTCGAGCTCGAAGCCCCGGTCCGCGGTCCGCTGTTCGTGCTTCGGGATACTCGCTCCCTCACGCGAGGTCGTCTCGGGTCAACACGTCGATCCCGGCCGGCTGCTTCGTCACCGTGCCCATCTTCGTGCCAATCACGGAGCGGAGGCCGATCTCCGTCGCGATGTCGAGAATCCGCTGCGTGATGATCCCGTCGAACACGACGGCCTTCGCGCCGCGACCGTTGCCCTTCAGGGTCTCGACGAGTTCGCGCACAGGGACCTCTGCGACGACGGAGTCATCATCCCGGATGATCTTCGCGCGGGACGTGCCGCCGATCGAGATGAGCATCTCGCGATATTTCTCCGCCCCCGGCGGCAGTCCCTTCGGCGACGCGCGGGCCTCCATGGGCCGCGCGATCGGCATCGCCCGCGGCGGCATCGGTTCCGGCGGCTCCGGCGCGTCCACGGGGACGGCGCGGGTCACGGGCCGGGCCTCCGGCTCGCGGTCCTCCGGCATCGGGCCCTCCGGCACGCCGCCCTTCTCGGACGGCTTGTACATGGCCCCGAGCCCGTACATCTCGACGTACTGCTCCGCGGGGATCTTGTTCCGCAGGGCTTTCATGATCTGCTTCTGGGTCATCTCCTCGACCTCGCGACCACGCGGCGCGCGGGCGACGAAGTCGACTTCCGCGACCTGCAGGAGTTCCTTGAGGATCAGGTCCCCGCCGCGGTCGCCATCGAGGAACGCGGTCACGACTTTCTCCTTGCTCAGGTCCTGCACGGACTTCGGGACGTTCGTCCCCTCGACCGCGACGGCGTTCTTGATCCCGGACCGCAAGAGGTTCAGCACGTCCTGCCGACCTTCGACGATCAGGATCGCGTCGCTGTCCTGGACGTTCGGGCCCGCGGGGAGTCGTTCCGCACCGAACGAAGCGATCTCGGAGACTTGCACGGACGCGCGCACCTCGCCCAAGAGGTCGACGCCCGTCGCCTTCGAGCCCTCGAGCATCCCGGACAGGAGCTGTTTCGCGCGCTCGATGATCTTGTTCCGCTTCGTCACGCGGACGTCCTCGACCTTCTCGACCTTGATCGTGGCCTTGCACGGGCCCACGCGGTCGATCGTCTCGAGCGCCGCCGCCATGATCGACGTCTCGACCTGGTCGAGGCTGGACGGGATGTAGACGAGGCCCGTGCTCCGCCCCTTCCGGCTGTCGACTTCGACCTCGATGCGGCCGATCCGCCCGCTCTTCTGCAAATCGCGCAGGTCGAGCTCCTCGCCGAGCAGGCCTTCCGTCTGCCCGAAGATCGCCCCGACCACGTCTGGCTTCTCCACGATCCCGTCCGCCTCCAGGCGGGCGGAGATCAGGTACTTCATCGTGCTTGGGTCAATGGTCATTTCTCTCGCCTTGGGACTCGCCGAAAACCCGTCGCCCCTACCGGGGCCTCGCGAAACCGAGTCGGCGCCGGTCATCCCGGTCGCCGGATCTCGAAGGACTTGGAGTGGTGAAGGGTATGAGGCTAAGTTCCCAATTCCGCACACGGATGGTTCGTATATAAAGGTTCCGCGGCGGTTCGCCCGCCCGGTAGGGCCCTGCGCGCACCGCGGATGGGACGAAGCTCCGGGTCAGCGTCGTGCGCGAAGTGTGTACCAGGCCCGGTTCGACCGGGACCGACGACGCCCGTCGTCGCCGTGCGGCCGGATGCGTTCGACGAACTTGTGGAGGTCCTCGACCGCCTTGATGTCCTTCTGACACAACGCCGCCAATCGCGCGCGGAGGTCTTCGTCGTATTTCACCCCGTTCGCCGCCAATCCCGTGCGCAGGAGACGCGCGAGCTGACCGCCCCGCACGTCCCAATCCGTGAGGATCACGACGTGGCGGTGGTCCGCCGCCAAGCGCTCGCAGAACTGGAACACGGGGATGCCGCGATGCAGGGTTACGATTTCGCCCGTGAGCCCGAGCGCCCGCAGCGCCTTCACGTCCCGCTCGCCCTCCACGATCACCGTCGCGTCCTCGTTTGCCTCCGTGAGTGCGTCGAGCACCACGACGACCTTCTCGTGGACCTCGTCGAGGGTCATGGAGCGCCTTCGGCGAGTGCCGCCAACAGGCGGTCCCGCGTCGTGCCTCGGACGAGCACGGTCTTCCGCCGCGACGTCGCCCCGCGCACGACCGTGGCCGCGCATTGCCGACCGCCGAGACTCTCCACGAACGCCTCGAGCGCCCGGTTCGCCTCCCCGCGTCGGGGGACCGCCGCCAGATCGACGGTCACTGCGCGCCGCCAGCGGTCGTAGCCGGTCACGCGCGTCTCGCGTGCACCCGCGCGCACCGCCACGTCAATCAGAATGCCCTCCGACGTCTCGCGGACCGCCTCGGCCACCATCCACGCGAGGGACCGCGCCGCGCGCATAAGGCTTTGGCGGCGCGAACGGCCATCGTCATATACCGCGGGTCCCATGCCGCGCCCAGATGGCGGAGGAGCCGGTCACCTTCGAGCGGATCACGAAGCTGTACCGGGAAGAAAGCCAGAAGAAGTCCCTCACGCTCCTCGAGCCGGACTTCTGGGAGAAGGTCGCGCGATACGTCACCCAGCTCGAGTCCGATTTGGCGGCGGCGCGTGCGAAGGATCCGAACTCGAAGGCGGCGATGCTGCTCCAGGACGAACTGCGGAAGGTCCTGCAGAAGCGCGAGCAGATCTACCAGTACCGGGAGCGGAAGCTCGGCCTCCTCGCCGGGCAGATCGCGAGCGGGGCGACCACGGAAAGCCGCGGCCTCGCGCGACCCGAGCCGGATCTGCTGCAGAAACTCGTGACCGTCCTCGGAGAGGCGCGCATCGCGGTCTTCTCCGAGCATGTTCGGAATCCGCCGCCCTCTTTGGCGGCGCCTTCGGCGGCGGCCTCACCCGCGACGCCCGTCGCAACGACACCACCGCCAAAAGGCGTAATCGTTCGCGTCCTCGAAGACGTCCCTCCGTTCGCCGGGCCCGACGGCACGCACCGCCTGAAGAAGGAGGATGTCGTCCTCGTACATCCGACGATCGCGAAGGTCCTCACCGAGCGCGGGAAGGCGCGCGTCGTGAACGCGACGCCGTGAATCGAGCCCGCGCGGAGGGGA
>WNGG01007593.1_pt1 | contig 18966 bp, 18 predicted proteins | sample 5400661 | NCBI WGS metagenome assembly WNGG01 (sample SAMN13153372, study PRJNA577476) | soil metagenome | isolation source: 100 cm soil or saprolite under Garry oak tree replicate 1 | place: USA:California | collected 2016-06-15
CTCTTGTCGAGGAGGCGATGCGCGCCACGCCGGGTCCGTTCGCGCTCCAGGCTGCGATCGCCGCCGTGCATTGTCAGGCGGCACGGCCGGAAGATACGGACTGGCCTCAGATCGTCCGCCTCTACGATCTTCTCGAGCGCCTCCAGCCCTCTCCCATCGTTTTGCTGAACCGGGCTGTGGCAATCGCGATGGTGGACGGCCCTCAACCCGCCCTGGCGCTGATTGATGCGCTCGCCGCCTCCGGCGATCTGGATGGCTATCATCTGCTGCATGCCGCGCGTGCCGATCTCCTGCGCCGCGTCGGATCCTCGGTGGAGGCAGCGAAGAGCTATGCACGAGCGCTCGCCCTGGCCACCAATGACTGCGAGCGCCGATTTCTCGAGCGGCGGCTGCGCGAAGTTCAGTTCCCGGAAGCGTGACCTCCACCATTGACACCTTCTACTGTTTCGATTCACCTACATTCTCGGATTTGGCAGAATAGGCCGGCATGGCGAACCGAGAACATCTCGAGAAGATTTTGGGGAGTCTTATGAACTTGAACACAAAATTTGCGTTTGTATCTTGTCTCGTTGTAGCGACTCTCGCGCTTGGCCAAGTCGCCGCGCAGCAGCTGCTGCCGGGAGAGAGGGAAGCGACCGTTACCGCCATCCCCGGCGTCATTGCGGCCGGGGCAAAATGGCAACTGATCTGGGCGGATTTCGAAACCGCCGACGGTATCGTCGGCTCACCCGACGGCGGCGTGCTGTTCGCTCAGGAACAGACCGACAGCATCCGCAAGCTTGACGTCAACGATCGGGAATTCATCTATATGACCGATACCCATGGCGCGGGCTCTGTTTCGCTTGATGCCCAGGGGCGGCTCTTTGCGGTGCAGAGGACGTGTACCGATCCCGGTAAACCCTTCAGCGCAAGTTGCCGGGAGTTGACGATGGTCGGCATCCTGGCCCCGGAACGCAAAGTCCTGGCAAATAGCTTCCAAAACGGCAAGCCGCTCGGACGTCTCAACGATCTCATTGCCGACGGGAAAGGCGGCGCGTATTTCACCGTAGGTGGCGCCTACTACGTCAACCCTGCCGGCGTCGTGACCACCGTTGCCGACGAAAACATTCGCTCGAACGGAATTATGCTCAGCCCGGATAGCCGGACTCTCTACGTCACCAACAACACCGTTGTCTTGGCCTTCGATGTCCGGCCGGACGGCTCGACCACGAACAGGCGCGAGTTCGGCACGCTCGATGGGGATGATGGCGGCGATGGGATGGCTATCGACGCCGCCGGGCGTCTTTACGTGACTGCCAATAAAGGCGTTCATGTGTTATCGCCTGAGGGACGACACCTGGGCCTCATTCCGACGCCACGGCGTCCCATTACGATCGCCTTCTCCGGACCGGACAAGAAGACACTCTACGTTCCCGGAATGGGAGCAGTGGGCCCGGATGGAAAGGTGTGGACCACCCCGGAGGGAGTAAGGAACACCGCGATGACGATCTACAAGATCTCGATGCTGGCAGAAGGGTTCAAGGGCCGCCCGAAGTAGCGCGGCAAGAGGCTGCTCACTGCTCGGCGCACAGGGGGAAGAGTGAGGCACGCGGGCATAAAGCCCTTGAAGTATACGCATTTGATCTTGCTAAACGCTTGGGCGGAGTAGACTCCCCTCCTTGGCAAAGGAGGGGTGGACGCGCCATCAAGAAAAATTCCCGTTCCAATCAAAGGCGCGGACGGGGTGGTTCGTTCAAACTCAAAACAATTTTTTTGGAACCAACCACCCCGTCTGCGCCGGACTTGGTGGCTTCGCAGCATCTTTTTGATGGCGCAGCCACCCCTCCTTTGCCAAGCTTTGCCAAAGGAGGGGACTTGGCTTCAACCCCAACCTTCGGCAACAACGAAATGCGTATACTTCACAGGGCTTTATGCCCGCGGCTACGAGCTTGCTTTGGGATTTTCTCCAAACTAGACTATCAGTCATTCCACCGAGAAACCCGGTAATCCCGAAGAAGAGGTTCTGAGTCCAGGAACTACCAAAAAAAGGCGAGGTGGCGAACCGCGAAGGGTCTGGCGGGCGCTGTATGGAGTCTATCGATGTCCCGTAACGCTCGGCTCGACTTCATCAGGACTGAATTGGAATTGGCCATTGCTTTTGTAAAAGTCGCGCGCACGAAATACTCCATGGGGGATCGGGTTGGCGGTGACGCTACGCGCGAAAACGCGATGAAGGCGTATCGGGAAGCATTGAGATTTTCGAAAATGCTCTCACCTCAGGATTCTTCAAACAAAGCGCTGACGGTGCTTCGAACCGAAGTCGAGGCAGAAATCAAGACACTTTATCCGACGCATTAAGGTCGGCCATCCGTGTAGTCAAACAAATGGACCCTACCGTCTCACGCCGATATCTCTGCGCCTGATTTCTTTGTAGAATGCATTCGCAAGGATCTGAGAGGAGATACCGTGCAAAATCGGTCGATCGTTGTCTTCCTGATGATGATGGCCGCAGAGGTGCTGCTGTTGCGGTTGGCCTTGCCGTCGATTGCTCAGAATGCGACCCGCAGCGAGGCGGCCGGGCCGGCGCCACGTTGGCCGGACGGCAGGGCGAACTTGGGGGCGCCTCCGGGCGAAAAGGGCGTTTGGCAGGGCGACGGCCGATTGGCGATCAACCCGAAGAGTTATGAACCGCGCACGACGCTGGCCGCACCTATCCATATCGATGACGTTCCCCTTCAGCCCTGGGCCAGAGCACTCGTCGCCGAACGCCATGCCAACGCCTTAAAATATGAACCGCATCCGCGCTGCAAGCCCTCTGGTGGACCGCGGGAATTTGTCACACCGTACGGCGTAGAGATTGTGGACATTCCCGAACTCCAACGCGTCTTCATCTTCGATATCGGAGGTCCTCATTCGTACCGGATCATCTATATGGATGGACGGGCTCATCCGAAGGATCTGGAACCCAGCTACTACGGGCACTCCATCGGCCACTGGGAACGGGATACCCTGGTCGTGGACACGATCGGTTTCAATGAAATGTTTTGGATGAACCGGGACGGACTGCCGCATACCGACCGGCTCCACCTGATCGAACGCTTGACGCGCATCGATTTCAGGACGTTGAAGTATGAAGTGACCATCGATGATCCCGGCGCCTACACCGCGCCGTGGACGAGCGGTTTCTCCATGAGATGGACGGAGGGGCTCGAACTGTTCGAATACATATGTCAGGACAACAACAGATTCCCGGATGCTATTTTCGACGCTGAAGGCAACAACGGCCGTACGAGCAGGATCGTGCCGTAGAAGCCCTCGACTACAAGCTTGAGATAACGTGCAGGCAAGCATGTAGTCGCGGGCTTTAGCCCGCGTTCCGGAATTCTACTGCCTGTCGAGACTGTCGGGTAGAATGATGCCGCCGGTCAAGCCAGATCGGGGGAAGCGTGAGAAAGACGGCTCTCTTGATGCTCTTTCTTTTCCTTGCCCGAGTCTTGTTCGTAGTGATCTCTGCCGTTCTGGCAGATTCGTCTACGGACGTTCCTGAATTCTATTTCACACGGTTGGTCTACTCGCAGAACAGAATCTTGCACGGAAGGTTCAGGCCATTCACAATGCCGAAACCGGAACCTTACCACTGTCCTGAATTCGGCGGACGCAACTTTTTCCCTCCCCAGGGCTGGGGCTGGGCCACGGATTCTCCCGGCGCCGACTGCAAGTTCATGGGCGCCATTCACCGTTTGACAGGCATGCATGTCTACGAGAATCCCAACTATATCGAGATCATGGACGATAATCTGTTCAAGTTTCCATATACGTACATTGTGGAACCCGGGCAGATGTACTTTAGCAACCTGGAAGCTGCCCGGCTTCGCGAGTATCTCCTCCGTGGCGGCTTTCTTCATCTGGACGACTTCTGGGGACTGCGGCAGAAGGCGAACCTCGAAACCGAACTCAAAAAAGTGTTTCCTGATCGCTCAATCGAGCCCTTGCCGCTGAGTCACGAGATCTTTCATACGTTTTTCGACATCGACAAAATCATTCAAATTCCAAACCAGGGAAACGGTTGTTATGGTGGACCAACCTGGGAACAGCCGGACGATACCGAACCCAGGATCTACGGGATTTCAGATGACAAGGGGCGGCTGATGGTCGTCATCACGTACAACTCGGACCTTGGGGACGCCTGGGAGTTTATGGACCTGGCTTGCTATCCCGAAAAATACTCCGGTCAGTCGATCCGCCTGGGGCTCAATTTCATGATCTATGCAATGACACACTGAAGGTCCGGCGGCGGGACCGTAAGAGCGATGGCGTGAGCGGCTTTCGCAGGCTCGTCAGCTCCTATTTCGACGCTGGCTGTGCCGCTTTCAGTGTGCCCTTCTGCTTGGCTACTTCCAGCAGCGTCGGATAGAACTGGACGAAGGTATTGTCCACGGCACCGTTTTGAGAGTGGCAGGATTGGCAGTCCGTCGTCGAGCTGGGCAACGGTGTCGCCGACCTCGCCGAATCTTTAAACGCAAAAAAGCCCCACTTTTCGGGAAAGCGGCTCTCGTCTTTCACCTCGGCTTCGATTCCTATCAAGTCTCCTTGAAAACGACCTTGCTGGTTGATGGAGCCCTTGCTCTGCGAGGAGCGCACCTCTAAGACAAGCATCGTCTTGTCGGGCCACTTGCCGGTTTGCAGGAAGGATCGATACGCTTCCGGAGTGACAAACACGTTGTCGAAACGCGGATCAGCGGGCCCGGCCGGCTGAGCTAGCGGTCCATACGTCATACCCAGCCCAGAGCTAAGCCACACCCACTCACGATAATTATCGGGCTTTGCTAATTCATTATTGGCGAGAAAACGAGGACGGGTGGTGTTCGGCGACGACTGCTGTGCCGTAGCGGCTGCGCCCACGATGATCGTTAGAACGAATACGAGCAAACCTGCAAAATGACGAGCGTGGTACGACATACACAATCTCCTCGCGTGGCGAAGTTTCAAGCTTGCTCGACCCTATCACGCCGGACGCCACTCGAGCAAATCGCGTGAGGGTGTCCTAGCATATAACCAACACCGTTGCAGGTACACCGATGTTTCGGAAGTTCTCTTCCCACGATTCAATCTAGTTTCTCCACGAATTGGACCGCCAAGCGGCACGACATCGGCTGGAGCCGGCGCGGCGCGAGCACTCGCGAGCACCGCGGCTCAGGATGATCCCCTCGGTGGTATTCTCATTTAGCCGTTAATTTGGGAGGTTGCATTGGTAAATAGAAAGCCCCTTGGCATCACCGAACTTGTGCTCCGCGACGGAAACCAATCGCTGCTGGCCACGCGTATGCGCATCGCAGATCTTTTGCCGATTTGCGAAAAACTGGATCGCGTCGGCTACTGGTCCGCCGAAGTTTGGGGAGGAGCTACTTTCGATGCCTGCATTCGATATCTGGGGGAAGATCCCTGGGAACGGCTTCGCCTTATTCGCAAAGCAATGCCCAATACTCGTCTTCAAATGCTCTTTCGCGGCCAGAATATTCTCGGCTACAGGCATTATGCCGACGACGTCGTTGACGCGTTTGTCGAGCGTTCGGCCGCAAACGGGATCGACGTGTTCCGCATATTCGATGCGATGAACGACCTCCGAAATATTGAGTGCGCTGTGCGCGCTACGCTGCGCATACAAAAGCACGCTCAAGGAACAATCGCGTTCACTATTAGTCCGGTACACACAATGGACATGTGGGTCGAATTGGGAAAGCGATTAGAAAACATGGGCTGCCACTCGATCTGTATAAAGGACATGGCGGGCCTGCTCAAGCCTTACGCGGCCTATGAAATCGTTTCACGATTAAAAGAAGCCGTTCAGGTCCCCATCGCCCTGCACACGCACGCCACGACGGGTATGAGTACGGCAACAATTGTAAAGGCGGTGGAGGCGGAAGTCGACTATGTCGATACGTCAATCTCCTCGATGAGCATGACCTACGGGCATTCGGCGACCGAATCGATCGTCACCATACTGGAAGGCACCCCGCGCGACACCGGCCTCAACTTGCAAGCGCTCGAGGAAATTGCGGCCTATTTCAGAAACGTACGGCAAAAGTATGCTCGGTTTGAAGGCGCCCTCAAGGGCGTCGATTCACGCATACTCGTCGCGCAAGTGCCGGGCGGCATGTTCAGCAACATGGAAAATCAACTCCGCGAACAGGGAGCGACAGGCAAGATCGATCAAGTGCTCGCTGAAATCCCGCACGTTCGCCAGGATTTGGGCTACGTTCCTCTTGTCACTCCGACGTCACAAATCGTAGGTACGCAGGCCGTGCTGAATGTGTTGATGAAACAACGTTACAAAATCATCAGTAAGGAAACGGCGGCATTGCTCCGAGGCGAATATGGCGCGACTCCTGCGCCGGTGAATGCGGAACTGCAAAGCCGGGTGCTGGGCGGCCAGCCCGGAATTAGCTGTCGTCCAGCGGACCGTCTCGAACCCGAAATGGAGCGATTACAGGAGCGACTTCGGCAAATCGCGCAGGACAAGAACCTCAGTTTGGCGGATACCTTCGTTGAAGATGTGTTGACCTACGCCTTATTCTCCGATGCGGGACTCCGGTTTCTGGAAAACCGAGGGAATCCCGCCGCCTTTGAGCCTTCGGTTTAAGATTGCTCCGGATTCGCTCAAGAATAAGTGTGCAGGCTCATTCAATTAAAGCGATGACCGCTTCCGATTCGACCATGTCCCCGGCGACCACTTTGATCTCCTGGATCGTGCCGGCGACCGGCGCAACGACGGGGATTTCCATCTTCATGGCTTCCATGACAATAATCGTGTCGTCTTCCTGCACCCTGTCGCCGACCTTCACTTGAATGTTGAGAACTTTACCGACCATCGGCGCTGTTACAGGCGTCATGTCGCACCCTTTGCTTGTTCCATGTCAGACCGGCATCAATCCGTGCTTCTTGCGTGGCCGATCCTCTTGCTTTGTCGTAAGCATCTCGAGAGCCTGGATGAGACGCACGCGTGTCTCTTCGGGCCTCACTGCGTTGTGAGCGTATTGCTTTGCGACTGCCTCGAAAGGCCCGCTGAATCTCTCGGAAAACTCCTCGAGCTTTTGCCGGCGCACTTCCTCGGGGTTTGCAGCTTGTTCGATCTCTCTTTTATAAAGGACACCTACAGCGCCCGCAGCTCCCATCACAGCCAACTCCACTCCCGGCCAAACAAAGAGCTGGTCGGCGCCCATTTCTCGCGTGCACATGGCTTGCTTGGCGCCGCCGTATCCTTTCCTCAAGTACAGCGTGATTTTGGGAACAGACGCCTCCGAATACGCATACAACATCTTCGCGCCATGGCGGATGATGCCGGCGCGTTCCTGCTTTGTTCCCGGCAAGTAGCCGGGGACATCGACGAGAGTGATAATCGGGATGCTAAACGCGTCGCAAAATCGAATGAATCGCGATGCTTTGTCGGAGCAATCCACATCCAGGCTGCCAGCCAGGAACAACGGTTGATTTGCGACAAATCCAACCGAATGGCCATGGAGTCGCCCAAAACCGGTGACCAGATTGCGGGCCCACTTCGGCTTCAATTCGAAGAACTCGTCATTATCCGCAAGGCGGCGGATGACACTACGCACGTCATAAGGCTTCTTCGGGTCTTCCGGAACGAGATTCTCCATGTCCTCGATCATTCGATTCGGATCGTCAGTGGATGCGACTCGCGGCGGATCCTGGAATGCGCTTGACGGAATGTAGGCGAGCAGTTTTCGAATGTGCTGTAAACATTCTTCGTCGTTCGCAGTGACAAGGTCTGCCACGCCAGAGATCTCCGAATGGATTTTTGCGCCGCCGAGTTCTTCCATCGAGACCTCTTCGCCGGTAACTTCCCTAATAACCGATGGTCCGGTGATGAACATCTGGCTGGTGCCCTTAACCATGATGATGAAATCTGTCAATGCAGGCGAGTACGCAGCGACGCCGATGCATGGTCCCATGATCGCCGAGATCTGTGGAACCGTTCCGGATGTGATGGAGTTTTGAAAGAAAATCTTCCCAATGGCTCTCGTGACGTCCAGACCTTCCTGGATGCGAGCGCCTGCGGAGTCGTAAAGCCCGATCACTGGAACACCGATTTTGCGGGCAGTCTCGATGCAGTACGCGATCTTTTCGGCGTGCGCAGCGCCGACTGTCCCGGCAATAACGGTGAAGTCCTGACCGAATACATACACCGTACGGCCGTCGATCTTTCCATAGCCGGTGACGACGCCGTCCGTCGGCCTTTTCCGTTCGGCCATGCCGAAGTCCGTCGATGACGTTTCCGCCAGCATGAACTCCTCGACGAACGTTCCCCTGTCCAGCAGCTTCTCGATGCGCTCCCGCGCCGTGAGCTTGCCTTCCGCATGCTGTTTGGCGATGGCCTTCTCTTCGCCCCGCTCGGTCTTTTCCTTCAGTGCTTGAACTTTTTTCGTGAGCTCGCTTCTCGTCTTCGGCATGAGGGGTGTTCGTCTTACTTAAGACTCAAGGCCCTCTGAGGGTCGATCACTACCCTGAGTATATCGGCCGCCTCCGTAACCTCGTAAGTGGGCAAATGCGGAACATCCACCGGAATGATAATGACGTCGCCGGCGACGTATTTCTGAGTCTTATACCCCTTCATCCGTCCGGTCATGCTGGGTCCTCGAACCGTTTTCACGGATTCGCTGTTGGGGTCATCCTGTTTTGCGTTCTCGAGTTCGCCTCCAATTAAGAATGTCCCTGAGCCTTTAATCACGTAGTAGAGTTCCGAGATGTCGTGGTGCGCCCAGCCGTTTAGTGTTTCGGGGTTGGCTTTTCTTGCGGAGAGATGGAGAAGATACGCGCCAAGGTTGTAGCTTTTAGCAATGTCCACCACGCGCGCCGGATGGTCCCCGTCGGACTTCATCAGGGTCTCGATATCGGCACGAGAAATAAAGGTGTGGGTGGCGGCTGCTGACTTTGAAGGCGCAGATTTACCTGCGTTCTGGCCCTGGCCTGCCTGACCCTGAGCTTGAGACGAAGTTCCAATAGGAATTGAAACTGCGAACACAAGTGCAAGAATCGAAATTGCCTTTTTATGCATAGTCTTGTCCTTTCTTTTTACCGGCTCAAATTTGCACGACCGGCACTTTAAAGCAAACTTTTTCTTCGGGGTCCACCCCCATGTTTGCTCCGCTCGGCTTCTGAACGGGGGGAGAGGAGCCACTGTCCAGAAGGATTCACAACCGGCACGAACGTTCAGGTGACATTTTAGTGTCGACCCCTGAAAATGGACGTTCCAGAGACGCCCATCCAAAAGGAGACAAATGGCTTTAGAAACGGCCCCCAGGAAACACCGGAGTACACTGTCGGGAATCGTCAGAGGCTGGCTTGTGATAATAGTCCCCCTATTGTTTTCGGCGACCTTGGCGCACGCCCAAGGCCGAGCACCACAGCACGTCCTGATCGTCCCAGATACCACCGTGGAGCGCCTGGAGGACAAAAGCATCAATGCGCATACCAACCACTTGATCATAGCCCGGCCAAACTTCACGGGAACTGCACCCAGCGGCGAGACGCCGGAGTCGCTCCGTCCCGTCTACAACCTACTCGACTCGGGCGGGGGCGGAGTGATCGCCATTGTCGATGCCTACGACTACCCCACAGCAGAGAATGACCTGAACGTATTCTCGCTACAGTTTGGACTGCCGCCCTGCACGACAGCCAACGGTTGCTTCAAAAAAGTATTCGCGAACGGAAGCAAGCCGCGTGCCAACTGCGGTTGGGCACAGGAGGCCTCGCTGGATATCGAGTGGGCGCACGCCATGGCACCGGGCGCAGACATCATCCTCGTGGAAGCAAAAAGTAACTCTTTCTCGGATCTATTCCAAGCCGTCGATGTGGCGAGCAAACTCGTGACTTCAGACGGAAGTTTGGGCGAGGTCTCCATGAGTTGGGGCGGCAGCGAGTTTTCCAGCGAAACCGGCTATGACTCGCACTTCACGACAGCGGGGGTCGTTTATTTCGCAGCGAGTGGGGACACAGGCGGAAAAACTATTTATCCGGGGGTTTCCCCGAATGTGGTCTCGGCGGGAGGGACGACCCTTCACCGAGACGCGAATGGAACCTTCCTGAGCGAGACAGGCTGGAGCGGAAGCGGAGGCGGGAAGAGCCTGTATGAGAACCGTCCAAGTTATCAGGACGGTGTCAGCGTCAGCAGTATCGTGGGTGCCAAGCGTGGAGTACCCGATTTCTCCTTCGATGCGGACCCGAACTCGGGTGTCTCAGTTTATGACAGCACCCTCTGCCAGGGGGTAAGCGGGTGGTTGGTCTTCGGTGGGACTAGCGTTGCGTCCCCCGCGCTAGCCGGCATCGTGAATCTAGCCGGGCATTTTTCAACGAGCAGCAATGCCGAACTCACCACGATTTACAGCAACATGTCGAATAGCAGCGATTTTCGAGACATCACCTCCGGCACAGCGGGCAGTTTTAACGCGACTACGGGTTGGGATTTCGTAACTGGTGTTGGCAGTAACCGGGGGACAAACGGAAAGTAAGGCTTCTCGTACCGAGTGTGCGCTTTCCTCTCCCGTAGTGCCACATTGCTGCCTATCGGGGCGCCGCACAGATGAAATTTGCGGCATTGTTCGGGTCGCCATTTCCCTTGTACTGCGCCACCTGCGGATAGGGGCATAGTGGACGAGTCATCGTTCTTGAAGCATCGGTTGGAACGGGCCCCGTGCCGACGAGTTGATCGGGTGCAATGCCTTTTTCGACCCATTGTTCCAACGCGGCGAAAATGTCGTGGCCCGGTTCCACACTCGGCAGGGCGCCGCTGCCGGCGTTTCCGAAATTCGTCGGGCCGATTCCGCCAGCGCAATGGGCCATTCCGGGAACCATGAACAATCGATAAAAGTCTTCAACCGGCCTCGACGACTCGCTTCGCGCGTCTGGATATTTGGTGAGGAATGATCGCACACTCTCGTAGTATTCGATCGAACTCGTGGGAGCGATCGCCGCGTCTGCCCAACCGTGATACTGGATCAATTTGCCCCGATGCGCGCGGAAGGACCGAAGGTCGGGACTCGTCGAATTCAAGATCCAACCGGCTTTTTCGTCGCTGAGCGCCACGTCACGATCGAAGTTCAACGAGCGAAAGTCCCACGTGGGATTCTCAAATACAACATCACCGTAATATGAATTGCCGAATGCCGACTGCAAAGATCCTTGCGCTGATCCTATGATCCAACCTGCCCATGAATTCGGTACAGCCTCGTTCCCCGGCGCATAGCCCGGAAAAATCTGTTCGCCCGTCCGCGGATTTTTAGGACCAGCATAGATCTTTCGGAGCGCCTCGACTTGCGATGCTGTCAGGCATTCGCCACTATCGCTGCCTTTGCAGATAAGGACCGATGGATCGAAACGGCAAGTGCGCGGATCTTGGATAAGTCCGTCTTTCAGGCCATCCGCAGCATCGCACATCCCTAGCGCCGCGTTTTGGATCAGCGGCAGCTTGGCGGCCGGTATCATGCTGGTAGATTCTTTAAGGAGCGCCTGTAGATTCCAGATGAATCCGGTGAAAAGATGAGACCAGGAGTTGGCCGGAGCGCCCGCGATGATTCCGTCAAAGTCCTCGGGGAATCGCTGTGCTTCCATTAACGCCTCTCGGCCGCCGTCAGAGCATCCTTCGAAATAGCTGCCCGAAGGCTCTCTGCCATAAAAGGCGCGCACGATGGCTTTGGATTGCAAGCTGGATTCATGCACGCCGCGATAACCGAAATCGATGAGCTTTTCCGGATGGCCGATCGCCCAATTCGCAGTGGTGCCGGGACCTTCATGGCCATCATCGGTTGCCGCCGTTGCATAGCCACGCCGCAATGGATCAATCATCGATCTGTACGGAATGCTGCCGGCAAAACCGCCATTCCCCTCCTGCCGATACTTCCCATTCCAGCCCGTCAGCGGCAGCCATACCGCGAACTTAATTTCCGAATCGCTGGTCGGTTTGCTGACGGCTTTGACTTCGCATCGCGCCGGCACGGCGAGAGTCGTGTGTCTCTATCAGCAAAATAGTGAAAAAGACAAATACCGCTTTCAACATGAGCGCACTCCTTTTAATCCACCGGTACATGGCTTCTTGAAGATCGTAGATTGCCGCAATGTTCGGACGACTGAGCGCGGCCAACGATTCGGCTTCCCGTTGAAACCTTACTGAGTTAGGCGGCATTATATGACAGATGGGGAAGCGTCGGAGAAGTGGGAAGCTTAGAATGGAACCTGAATCCTGTTCACGTTTGATCCCAGGATGACGGAGCACTCAATGAATGAGCCCGTGAACCCGTTGACTCGGGAGTTTCTTGCCTGGGTATCAAGCCGTCCCCGGACCTACGCGGAGACCATGGAGGCGTGGCGGACCACGTGCCCTCGGCATTCCGTATGGGAGGATGCACTCATCGACGGTCTCATCCAGTTCGAAGATGCAATGAATGAGTCCAAGGTGACTCTTACGCCGCGGGGCAGAACCATACTCGACGGAAAATCATGATCGCGCAACCCTTCGACTAGCGGTGGAACAGCCGCCGCATGGCCCCACCAACAGAGGTGCCTGCACGCAGTTGCACGTGAACCTCCGTGCTCTGTCTTGAAACCAACTGCACCTCGCGGACCTCTGCGCCATATCGAGGATGACTCACGCGCAGGCGATAGTGACCTTCATCTAACGTGCAGCGCGCCTTGCCGTACCAGTCCGGCGTCAGCGTCGTCACGACGGCATTCTGCAGCGTCAGGATCTCGATCGTCGCACCGGACACGGCTTTCTCTGTTTTGGCGTCCTGCACAATCGCCACGAGTTCGCTTTTGTCGGGAGCGGGTTTGAGGAACGCAACGAGAGCGCCGGTGATCGACAGGATGCCCGCTGCAATACCGATGAAAGTCTGAACCCTTGAAAAAGAAATGTTCAGCCAAGGAAATTTTAAGATCCTGAAACTTATGCCCACGCCTTCCTTTAAACCACGGGGACACGCCGACACCAAGATTGAATTCGTATTCGCGCGGACAATGAATCACTACGGAGGTCCAGGCGAAGTGGGCTCACGTCAACTGCATCACGCCGCAGTCGACGAAGCTGGTTTGCTCCAACTGATCAGGAGCCTGAAACGTGGCTTTTCGTATTGCGTTCTCGATGACAGGGTGGCAGTCTTCTCTTCGACACCAAGATGGTTGTTCATGCACCGGTCAACGGATGGCTTTCCTTCTATTGGCCAATACCCGCCTACGGTTTCTTGCTGTCAGTGATTACAACCCGCAGATAAAGATCAGCGTTCAGCCAAGACGGCTGAGAAACGCATGTGAGGGAGCGCATGGGATCAAAAATATCTGTTCTGGTTTGCAGCGATCTTCCGATTCTGGGCGGGGCCGTAGCCCAATTACTCGACAAAGCCCCCGACATGCAGGTGGTTGCTCGCGCAAAGGCCGAGCGCGATCTGGTACTTCTGGCCAAAGCTCATCGCCCTCAGGTGACCGTCCTGGATCTGCACTTGGAGTGGGATAAGCTTTGCGGTGTCATCCGCGAATTGTTCAGGCACAATCTGACCGTATTGTTGATGAGCGATGCGGTTGATCAGGTAAACACGGTTGAATTGCTCCTGTGCGGAGCAAACGGAATCATCTCGCCAAAAGTTCCCCCGGAGATGCTCTACAAGAGTGTACGCGCTGTTGCTGCCGGTGAGATATGGATCAGCCGGCAAGTCGTCGCTCAACTTGTGCGGCAGATCCCAACACCATCCTCCAGGCCGGCGCTCGTCGTGCCCGAATCCGACATCATCGCTGCTCCGACCCGTGTGGAACCCATACCGCAGCGCACCCATGAAGTTCTGAATCGATTGAAGCTGACCTCGCGGGAAGTGCAGATCGTGCAGGCGATCGGTGACGGATTGGCCAATAAGGACATTGCGGTAACACTTGGCATCAGTGAATACACCGTCAAACACCATGTCACGAGGATTTTTGACAAAGTTGGCGTGCACAGCCGCTTGGAGTTGGCTATGTTCGCCATATACCACGGCCTCGTTGAAACGGCGGACGCCGACGTCAGGACGCAAAGTGCTTAGACGAAAAGGTATTTCTCTCCGCAAGTAATCCGGACATGCTGACTCTCAAAACTACGGGGTTGTGGTCCCAACGGTGCCTTCGGACGGTCGTTGGTTGGGCACCATATTCCCAACCCGGTGCTATTTACAGTCGTCCAGCCAGATGATCAAACGAGCCCGCCTTGACCACCCCTACCTGCGCCAATCAAAGGTGGCTTCGCAACGATCGCCATGGAGGTGATTACGGCTGCTGGACGCATCCGGTCGCTGGAGTCCACAATCGCACAACCGATATCGAGGAGCGAGGGCGCGACTTAGCCATTCTTGTCCACGCGGCGGGAATTTTTGCGGACGGCAAACTGAAGCGCGCCGACGTACCTGCGGCGGCCGTGCAAACATTAGCAACTGCGCCGGCCGGCCCGCCGTTTACTGCCTGCCTCGTGAACCAAGGAGGCAAAACGGAAATCCTGGTTGAGATGACGCCATAAGGAGAATTGCTATGAGATTCCGAGTGAGTTTAATAGCGGCCACGTTGACCGTTGGAGTGTGGCTCGCGACGCCCGCGTGGGCGGATATATTTTCATTCAGCACCGGTAGCCCTGACGGCCGGCTCGGGGCGTTGTCCCGGCGGCCCAGCGTAGGGAAGATCGAGACCGAGACGGCCGATGACTTCTTCCTGCAACAAACCACAGTCATCACTCGGGCCACCATTACCGGTCTGATCCCGCTGGGAACGCCACTGGCGAATATCACCCAAGTCGAGGTCGAGTTGTACCACGTTTTCCCCCTGGATTCGGTCGATCCCCCTTCGGGGAATGTGCCCACGCGGGTCAACTCGCCCGCGGATGTTGAAATCGACTCCGCCACGCGCGATTCAAGCCTGCGAACGCTGGATTTTACCCCCACACTGGCGAGCGCGAGCTTCACGGTCGCGAACAGCGTGGTCAACGGCATCAATAAAAAGCCCAACCAAACTACCCTCGGCGAGGGAGCAAAGACCGGCGAAGCGGTCGAGATCAGAATCAGCTTCACCACACCGATCATTCTGCCGGCGGGTCACTATTTCTTCCGCCCGGAGGTCCTGGTGACCGGTGGCGATTTCCTGTACCTGTCGGCGCCGAGGCCGACCGTGCCCCCCTTCGCGGGGGATTTGCAAGCCTGGATCCGCAACTCGAACTTAAACCCGGATTGGCTGCGAATCGGCACGGACATCATCGGCGGCGCCACACCGCCCACGTTCAATATGACGTTTTCCCTGATCGGTGACACTGTTCCCGAGGCCGGAACGCCCGGGCGTGCGAACTGTCACGGGAAGACTGTCTCTGCGGTGGCCAGGCAGTTTGGGGGCTTTTCTGCAGCTTCAGTAGCCCTGCAGTTCTCCAGCGTGGGAGCACTACAGGACGGAATTACGGTGTTTTGCGAGCCATAGCTGTGGAGAAATGTCTGTCAAGGATCTTCGACCGCTGCGCGGTCAGTGGTGTCGCAGTTGGAAGCGCTACCTTTTGAGTACAATGACTCCCGAAAGTGGACGCCTCGTCGTAGGGGGGCGGGGCGTCCCTCCCTAGAAAGCCCAGTCCCTAGACCTCGCTCCAAAAAGTACCACTCCAAAATTTTTTCTCGACCCACTACCCGTCATTCAGCAATCTTTACAAACCAAACAAAAAGGTGGTACCGTCCCGGAAATCCCTATGAACTCAATATTGATTTCGATCGCCATGTTCCTTCTTCAATGGGTGAATGTGCCGCTGCCGAATACTCCGCATCTTCCCAACGGCAAGCCCAATCTCACTGCGCCAGTGCCGAAGACGCGCGATGGCAAGTTGGATTTAAGTGGGATTTGGAGAGTCGCCGACGGCAAATATCTCCAGAACATCGCAGCCGACGGAGTTCAGGTTCCTTTCCAACCATGGGCGGAAGAAGTTTTCAAAGAGCGGCAAGCCAACTTCGGTAAAGACAATCCCTCTGGACGCTGCTTGCCCCACGGAGTGCCTGATTCTTTTCTCGTGAGGGCGACCCCGTTCAAGATCGTACAAACGCCGTTCGTGACGGTCGCTCTTCTCGAGAACCAAGGCCATTACCGGCAGATTTTCACGGATGGCCGCGGATTCCCGAAGGACACACCTCCGACGTGGATGGGATATTCGATCGGGAAGTGGGAAGGTGATACCTTTGTCGTCGACTCGATCGGTTTTAACGACCAGACCTTTATAGATGCCGGTGGCCATCCGCACACCGAGGCCTATCATACGACCGAACGCTTCCGTCGCCGTGACTTTGGGCACATGGATTACGAAATCACAATCGACGATCCAAAAGCGTATACACGTCCCTGGAAGGCCACAGTTCCTTTCGAGTTGTTTGCGGACAACGAATTGATGGAATCCGTCTGCGAGAACGAAAAAGACTCCGGACGCTTGGTTGGAAAGTAAAGGAGAAACATGCGCACGATTCGACTTCACTTCTTAGGCTGCGCGCTGTCGCTCTTGCGCTTCGCGGCCATGGTTTTCGCGATGAATGTTGCCGCATTCGCTCAGTGGGTAAGTGTGACGCTGCCGAATACGCCGCGCACGCCCGATGGTAAACCGATCTTGTCGGCGCCCGTGCCAAAAGCAGCCGATGGTAAGCCGGATTTGTCGGGACTATGGCGAACGGCCGACGGCCGATATTTGCAGGACCTCGCTGCGGTTTTAGGTGGGGCTCCTCTCCAACCTTGGGCGGCAGCCTTGCATAAAGAACGTTCGGATTCTTTGGGCAAGGGAAAACCTTTGGAGCGTTGCATACCTCACGGCGTTCCGGATGGGATGTTAGTGCGGAATTTTCCTTTCAAGATCGTCCAAACACCGGACGTCGTTGTGCTCCTCTATGAGGAGTTCAATCACTATCGGCAGATCTTCACCGACGGTCGCGGTTTTCCTCCCGAAACGACGGAGACCTGGTTCGGATATACGATTGGCCGATGGGAAGGCGACACTCTCGTTGCCGAGACCATCGGATTCAATGATAAGAGCTGGCTCGATAATTCCGGACACCCCCACACCGACGCCCTTCGCGTCACCGAACGCTTTCACCGCCCCGACTTCGGACACCTCGACATCCAAGTCACATTCGATGATCCGAAAGCGTACACCAAACCCTGGACGGTGACTCTCCCCTTCGACTTGTATGCCGACGCCGAGATCATCGAAAGCATCTGCGAGAACGAGAAGGACCGTGAGCATATGGTGGGAAAGTAGCGAATTGGAGTTTGAGGCGTCCGCGTTTGTGTCGGACTCGGGGGACGCTTGAAGATTCCGGAAAGAGGAGAAAGGATCATGAACCGAATATCCCGAATTCTGACAGGCATCGCAGTGACGGCGCTGGCAATTGCCATCTATCTTGCATCGAGCGCCCCTCGGGCGCTCCCCACTGTCCAGGCCGCTTCGCTTCAAGGCACGGCGACCGTTTCCGGGACGGTGGGTTCCGCCCGGCCGTTCAAGGCGGGGAAGGTGTATTTCCGCCTTCCGGAAAAACGGATGCTCTACATGGTCTATACAGTGGCGGGCCACTACACGGCCATGCAGCTCTTCCCCGGCAATTATGAGGTCAGCGTGCAGGCCAAAGGGCTCGACTCCGACGTGACGAAGCTGACGTTGAAGGCCGGTCAGCAGGCCACGCTGAACCTTTCGTTGCATGAGTCGACAGCGTCGGACTTGAAAAAGGACGTGACCTACCAGACGTTCGACGAAATCTACCCGCCTGGAACGGGCCGCGACGTGGCCATGAGGACCTGCGTCTACTGCCACGGTCAGGACTTCCTTCCCAACAAGCACATGGACTCCAGGCAATGGAATGAAGCGCTCGACTACATGGCCGGCAAGAACAGCCGCCAGGGCGCCATGATCCAGCCCAAAGACCTGACCGACCAAAACCGCAAGGATTTACTCGAATACCTGGTGAAGAACTTCGGTCCCAACAGCATGGCGCGCGCCGTCAAGGTGCAAGTGGATCTGCCGGTGGACGAATCCAAGGTCGCTAAGGCCGAATATGTTGAGTACTACTTCCCCACCGATCCCCCAGGCCAGGGCGTCAACGATCCGAAATACAAGACCGCAGGCTTTGCCGGTGGAAGACGGATGGGCCAGGATCCGCAGGTCGATCCCGACGGCAACATTTGGGTGACCGACCGCGGTACTCCCAACCGCATCGTCAAGCTCGATCCCCGCACCGGAGAAATGAAAGAGTGGCTCACGCCCGAGCCCAAGGCCGGCGTTCACGACCTGGAAATTGACCGCAGGAACAATCTTGTCTGGCTGCCCGAGAACGAAGGGGTCCCGGAAGGGAACCTGCAACTACGGGCGTTCAATATCAAGACCGAAAAATGGGAGCAGGCGTATTTGCTGGATCCCAACATGGTGATTCCCGAAAGCACGCTCAAGCACGCCCAGTCGCTCACCCTAGACTCGCATGGGAACATCTATAATGTGTTCATCCTGGGCGGCGGTCTGGGCAAGTGGGACCGCGAGACTCATAAGATGTCGACGTGGCTGCTGCCAACTGCCAACGCCTTCCCTTACGGCATCGTGACGGACAAGTACGACAATATCTGGACTGCCGAGTTTCATGGCAGCAAGCTGGCCAGGCTCGAACCCAAAACCGGGAAGATCACCGAGTACGATCCCCCGACGCAGCCCGTGCTCATGCGCCGCTTGAACGTCGATTCCGACGGCGTGAGGATCTGGTCGGGGTACTTCAGCGCCGGGAAGCTCATTCGCCTGGATCCGACCACCGGCAAATTCACCGAGTGGAAAATTCCACACCAGGTCTCGCAACCGTACGACTTCCAGCCCGACAACGGAACCATCTGGTTCAGTGACGCCGGGCAGGGCGGATGCATCATCAACTTCAATCCGAAGACTGAAACATTCACCTATTTCCCTGGGCCGCAGCGAGC
>WNGG01006908.1_pt1 | contig 18959 bp, 19 predicted proteins | sample 5400661 | NCBI WGS metagenome assembly WNGG01 (sample SAMN13153372, study PRJNA577476) | soil metagenome | isolation source: 100 cm soil or saprolite under Garry oak tree replicate 1 | place: USA:California | collected 2016-06-15
GAGACCGTGGACGTCGTGGGGCCGATCTGCGAGTCGGGCGACTTCCTCGCCAAGGGGCGCGAGCTGCCGCGCGTGGAGGAGGGCGACCTGCTCGCGGTGATGAGCGCGGGTGCGTATGGGTTCGTGATGGCGTCCAACTACAACACGCGACCGCGCGCCCCCGAGGTGCTGGTGGACGGCAGTCGCTACACGATCGTGCGCCGCCGGGAGACGCTCGAGGACCTGGTGGCGGGGGAGACGACGGTATGAGCGCGAGATTCCATGGGTCCTACGTCGCGCTGGTCACGCCCTTCCGGAACGGCAAGGTCGACGAGGCGAAGCTCCGCGAGCTCGTGGAGTTCCAGGTCGCGAACGGGACCGACGGGATCGTCCCGTGCGGCACCACCGGCGAGTCGCCGACGCTCTCGCACGACGAGCACAAGCGCGTCGTCGAGGTGGCCGTCGAGACTGCGCGCAAGCGCGTCCAGATCGTGGCGGGCACCGGCTCGAACTCGACCGCCGAGGCGATCGACCTCTCGAAGCACGCCGAGCGCGCGGGCGCCGACGGCTGCCTCGTCGTCAACCCGTACTACAACAAGCCGACCCAGGAAGGCCTCTACCGGCACTTCCGCGCGGTGGACGAGTCGGTGTCGATCCCGATCCTCGTCTACAACATCCAGAGCCGCACGGCGATCAACGTCGAAACCGCGACGATGGCGCGGCTCGCGAAGGACTGCCGGAACGTCGTCGGCGTCAAGGAGGCGTCGGGCAATCTCGACCAGATGAGCGGGGTCGTGCTGGCGTGCGGGCCCGACTTCTCCGTCCTCTCGGGCGACGACAACCTCACGCTGCCGCTCATGGCGGTCGGCGGCCACGGCGTCATCTCCGTGATCGCCAACATCGTGCCGCGCGAGACGGCCGAGATGGTCCACGCGGCGCTGGACGGCGACCTCAAGCGCGCGCGCGACCTGCACTACCGGCTGCTGCCGCTGGCACGCGCGGCCTTCCTCGAGACGAATCCCATCCCCATCAAGGAGGCGATGGCGATGGCGGGCATGCTCGAGCCGGAGTTCCGGCTGCCGATGTGCCGGATGGGCGACGCGAATCGCGAGACGCTCCGCTCCATCCTCAAGTCGTACTCCCTCGTCAAGTAACGCCGCGCATGGTTTCCCCGAACGTCGGGCGCGTCAGCGCCCCGACGGCAAATATGATAGTCGTCGCCGGCGCCGCCGGCCGGATGGGCACGCGCATCGTCGCCCTGCTACGGGAATCGCCCGGAATGCGCCTCGCGGGTGCGCTGGAGGCGGCCAGTCACCCCGCCCTCGGACAAGACGCCGGCGAGGTGGCCGGCGTCGGGCGGCTCGAGGTGCCGATCACCACGGACGCCGCGATCGCCCTCACCCGCGACCGCGTCCTCGTCGAGTTTTCCGTGCCGGAGGCAACCCTCGCGCACTTGCGCCTGGCGGCGGCGAACGGAGCCCGCGCGGTCATCGGCACGACAGGCCTCTCCCAGGCTCAGCGTCAGGAGATCGCCGGGCTCGCAACCCGCGTGCCGATCATGCTCGCGTCCAACATGTCGGTCGGTGTGACCGTGGCGCTCAAGATCCTGCCGCTGATGGCGCGCGCGCTCGGCGAGGAATACGACGTCGAGATCAGCGAGATCCACCACCGGTTCAAGAAGGACGCGCCGAGCGGCACGGCCGTCGGCATGGCCGAGGTCGTGGCCGCGGCGCTCGGGCGTGACCTCGCCGAGGTCGCCGTGCACGGCCGCCAGGGGCTGCCCGGCGAGCGCACGCGCAAGGAGATCGGCGTCCACGCCCTGCGCTCCGGCGACGTCGTCGGCGAGCACACGGTGTCCTTCGGCTCGCTGGGCGAGCGGCTCGAGCTCACGCACCGGGCCCACACCCGCGACACCTTCGCGCGCGGCGCGCTGCGCGCCGTGCGCTGGATCGTGGACCGCCCGCCGGGGCTCTACTCCATGGCGGACGTTCTCGGTCTGGCGTGACCCGCGACCGCCTCCGGCTGGAAGACGTCCGCTTTTACGGCCATCATGGGGTCTCGAAGGCCGAGCAGGCGGTCGGCGTCTGGTTCTCAGTGGACGCGGAGCTCACGGTGGACCTCGAGCCGGCCGCCGTCTCCGACGACCTCGGCGCGACCGTCGACTACGGCGCCGTCGCGCGCCGCATCGTTGAGATCGGCACGCAGGGGCGGGTCAACCTGCTCGAGCGGCTCGCCGGGCTCATCGCTCAAGGGCTGCTGCGGGAGTTCCCGGCGGAGGAGGTCAGGGTGCGCGTACGAAAGCTCGGCCCCCCGCTCGAGGGGCTCGTGGGCACGCCGTCGGTGGAGCTGGTCCGGAGACGCTGATGGCGCGCGTCTACCTGGGCCTCGGCTCCAACCTGGGTGACCGCGTGGCGCTGCTGCGCGCCGCCGTGCGGCGGCTCGTCGACGCCGGCGACGTCACCCTTGTCGCGACCTCGAGCCTCTGGGAGTCCGAGCCGTGGGAAGTGGAGCCCGGGCGGACCGCGCACGAGCAGAGCTGGTATCTCAACTGCGTCGTGGCGGTCGAGACGGGGCTCGAGCCGCGCGTGCTGCTGGAACGGCTCCAGGCGGTGGAGACGGCGCTCGGACGCACGCGCCCCGTGGGGACGCCCGAGGCGCAGCGGTTCGCGGCGCGCACGCTCGACATCGACATCCTGCTCTATGGCGACGCGGTCATCAGTACCCCGGACGACCTGCACGTGCCCCACCTGCTGCTCGCCGAGCGCGGGTTCGTGCTCCAGCCCCTCGCGGAGCTGGCGCCCGATGTCCGCCATCCGACTCTCTACCAGACCGTCCGCGAGCTGCTGGACGCGCTCGACGACGAACACGCGGTGCGGCGCGGCGATTACCCCGAACGCTGGCTCGACGCGTGAGCACGCGCGAGCCGGAGAGCGAGTTCCAGCGCCAGGCGCTCCAGCACCTCGACGCCCTCTACAACTTCGCCATGTACCTGTCGCGGAACCCCCCGGAGGCCGACGACCTCGTGCAGGAAACCTACCTCCGGGCGTTCCGCTTCTCCCACAAGTTCCAGCAGGGAACCCATCTCCGGGCCTGGCTGTTTCAAATCTTGAGAAACACTTTCTTGACGTTTTATCGACTCCGCGAGCGCGAGGCGGCGATCGCGGAGGACGGCGTGCCGGACTGGGACGTTCCGATGTTCCACGACACGCCGGAGGACGACGGGGCCGCGATGGAGGCGCACACGGATCTGGAGCGCGCCATGCGGCATTTGCCGGAGGAATTCCGAACCGTGCTGCTGCTGGCCGAGGTCGAGGGTATGCCGCTCGAGGAAGTGGCGCGCGTGATGGCCTGCCCCGTCGGCACCGTGAAGTCCAGGATCTTCAGGGCCAAGGAGCGGCTGCGCGTGCTGCTGCGCGACTACGAGCGCAAGCGATGACGGACGACCGACCTGACTCGGACGAAGAGCTCGGCGGCCGGCTCTCGGGTGAGCTGCCACGCTACACGGCGCCGGCGCGCCTGCGCGTGTCCATCGTCGCGGCCACCGAGCCGCGGCCGCGTCGACTCGTTTGGCTCCTGCCGCTCGTGTCGGCGGCGGCGACGGCACTGGTCTTCGGATTCGCCGTGCTGCCGCTGATGCCCCGGTCGACGGCCGCCGACCCGACCTTGCGCCTGACGCGCGCGGTCGTGAGCGAGCACTCGCGCGCGCTGATGTGGGGCGCGCGCAAGCCCGAGATCTACCCGGCGACGCTGTCGTCTGACCTCTGGGAGGAGGCCGGCCTGTCGCTCTCCCGCGTCTTCGTGGGCGACGAGCAGCTCCTCTTCATCGCCGCCGAGCCCGTCTACCTCGAGCGCCAGCGCGGCATCGCCGTGCACTACCGCGATGGCGACGGCCACCTCGTCACGTATGTGGCCCTGCCGGCGCCGGGCCTCACGCTGCCCGAGCGTCAGCGGGTCCAGATCGAGAAGTGGCGGCCCGCCCTGGTGCAGGACAGCGGATTCGCGACGCTCGTGTGGAAGCAGGGCGACATCGCATGCTTCCTCGTGGCGGACATGGTGTCGGAAGAGGACCTGACGCGCTTTCGCGACTACTTCGTCCGCGTGCGAAGCGGCACCGAGCCCGCGCTCCCCAACTGACGCCGCCCCCGCGCGGCGAGGATCAGGTCGCACACTTCCCGCACCGCGCCGCGTCCCCCGCCCCGCCGGGTGACCCAGACCGCCGCGCGCCTGACCGCGTCCACCGCGTCGGCGACCGCCACGGGCACCCCCACCGCGCGCATCGCCGGTAGATCGCCGACGTCGTCACCGACGTAGCAGGTGTGGGCCGGCGGGCAGCCGTGACGCGCGAGGATCGCCACGACGACCGCCCGCTTGTCGGCGACGCCCTGGTGCACCTCGCCGATGCCGAGCTCCCGCGCCCGGCGCGTGACGACCGACGAGGAGCGCTTCGTGACGAGCGCCGTCGAGAGTCCCGCGGCGTGGAGCGACACGATCCCCTGGCCGTCGCGCACGTCGAAGCGCTTTCCCTCGTCGCCGCTCTCGGTGTAGTAGATGCCGCCGTCGGTGAGGACGCCGTCCACGTCCATGATGAGAAGTCGAAGGGCGCGCAGGCGCGCCGCGGGCGGACGCTTCATGCCGGAGCGATTCTAGCAGGGGCCCCGCCGAGGTCGCGCTCCACGACGAACGGCAGGGCCATGAGGGTCATGGCGACGAGCAGGACCTCGGTGTCGCCGAAGTTGTACTCGAAGAGACCGGCCACGAGGAAGCCGACGACCGCCGACACGGAGCCCACGACGAGCGCGCGCGCGGCGTCGTCGTCGCGCGGCAGGCGCCGAAGCACGCCCGCGGCGCGCGCGAAGAAGTCGACGAAGATCGCGAGCCAGAGGGCGAGCCCGACGAGCCCGCGCTCGACCGCGATCTGCAGCGGTGTGTTGTGCAGGTGGCCCGTCGCGCGCTTCACCGCTTCCCGCGGCGCATATTCGGGATAGGCATGCTTCACACCGCCGGGACCGATCCCGAGAAGGGGGTGCTCGGCCGCCAGCCGGAGACCCGCCTGGATCATGAAGAGGCGCTCGCGCGCGTTCGGGTCGGCCGGATCGGCGATCGTCTCGACGCGAGCCAGGACCCCGGGGATCGCCAGGATCCCGGCGACGAAAACGAGAACCACCCAGAGCGTCGCGATCCGCCGGCGCAGGAGCGCCAGCGTCGCGAGCACGCCGGCGGCGAATCCGAGCCAGGCGCCCCGCACGAAGGTCAGTCCGAAGGCGATCGCGCTCACGAGCCACGTGAGGCGCGCCAGCCACCTCGGGCGCTCGGGGGAGCCGAGCCGCGGGAGTGTCGCGAGCAGCACGGCGCCGAGCACGCCGGCGAGCGTCATGTAGATGCTGAAGAACCCGTGGGCGCGCCCGCATCGGCCGAAGACGGAGCGCACCAGCGGCGGCAGTGCCGGGTCTTGGACGTGCAGTCGGGCGCCGGAGCACGTCGCCACCTGCACGATCGCCACGACCGAGACGAGCGCGAGCGCCCACACCAGCCGGGTGAGGAACCGGCGCGCGCCGGGCGCATCCGGGAGGGCGTGGAGGACGATCCACACGGTGGCCAGGGTCCACAGACCCTTGGTCGCGACGAGGCTCTCGAGCGGCCGGCCGGAGGTCAGCGCCGTCACGACCGTCCAGCCCGCGAAGCCGAGGATCGGACCGGCCATCGGCCAACCGAGCGGGCGGTACCCGCCGCGCGCCTTCCGCGTCGCGACGAGCCAGGACGCGAGCACCAACAGCACGGTCTCGGACAGTGAGATAGACGCGGCAAGGCCGACGGCGAGAAGCACGAGGAGCGTGTCGCGCACCCGGGAGGTCGACTCCACCGGCGCGGGAGGGGCGCCGCCGCTCAATACGCGTTCTTGTCGCGGAAGACGAGCAAGAGCGTTCGGAGGAGGATCGAGAGATCGAAGCCCAGCGACCACCGCTCGATGTAGTAGAGGTCGTACTCGATCCGCTTGTCGATCGACGTGTTGCCGCGCCAGCCGTTGATCTGCGCCCAGCCCGTGATCCCGGCCTTCACCTTGTGGCGGAGCATGTAGCCGGGGACACGACGGCGGAACTCCGTCACGAAACTCGGACGCTCGGGCCGGGGCCCGACCAGGCTCATCTCGCCCTTGAGCACGTTGAGCAGCTGCGGCAGCTCGTCGAGGCTCGCGCGGCGTAGGAAGGCGCCGAGCCAGGTGCGGCGCGGGTCGTCTGGCACCGCCCACGTCGGACCCGTGCCCACCTCGGCGTCCACGCCCATCGTGCGGAACTTGAGCATGCGGAACCGCCGCCCGTCGAGACCCATGCGCTCCTGGCGGTAGAGGACGGGACCGGGTGACGTCAGCCTGACCGCGACCGCGATCGCGATCAGCACCGGCGCGGCGACCGCCAGCGCCAGCGCGCCGCCAACCAGGTCGAATGCGCGCTTGAGCACGCGGTTCCAGCCGTAGAGGGGCGACTCGCGCAGGTGGATGAAGGGCACCGACTCGAACTCTTCGACGCCGCCGCGAAGCGACGCGAGGCTGAAGACGTCGGGCACGAAGTGGATCGCCACCGGGTCGTCGCCGATCTCGCCGAGCACCGACGTGAGCCGCGCGTAGTCGCTCGCCGGCAGCGCCACGATGACGATGTCCACGGTCGTGCGATCGAGTACCGCGCGGAGCTCCTCGATCCGCCCGAGCCAGCGGGCGCCGGGCTCGGTCCCCTCCTGCTTGTCGCCGACGATGCCGAGCACCTGGACGCCGACATCGGGCCGTAGGCGCAGCACGCGCAGGACCTCGGCCGCGGGCTCGCCACCGCCGACGATCAGCGCGTAGCGCTGGTTGTAGCCGCGGCGCCGGGCGAAGCGCATCACCTCGCGGAACGTCGCCCGGGCGAGGCTCGCCGTCACGATGGACCCCGCCCAGAACATGCCGATGACCAGACGCGAATAGTCGTAGCCGCGGAAGGCGAAGGTCATGATCGCGATCAGGACGAGGACGCCCAGAGTCGAGGCCTTGGCGATGTCGAGCCACTCGCCGAGCCGCGAGGTCAGCCGCTGCGGCCGGTAGAGGTCGAACGCCCGGAAGGCCACACCCCACACGAGCAGGATGGGCACGAGCTGAAGCGCGTAGTCGCGGAACGGCGGCACGTCGCCGTGGCCGATGACGTGGAAGCGCACCAGGTACGCGCTCGTCCAGCAGCCGGCGACGATGACGAGATCCGACGCGAGTATCAGCTGCTCGAAGAGCCGCGAGTGCGCCTTCAGCACGCGCGCCTCGCGTCGAACTCGCGCCACTGCGCGTCGATCCACTCCACCGCCCGCCGCCGGAAGCGCTCGACGTCGAACCGCGTCGCGTGCGCGCGGAGCGCGTGCGGATCGAAGCGCGTTTGCGCCGCCTCGAATCGCCGGATCGCGCCGGCCACCGCCTCCACGGTCTGCTCGGCGAAGAAGACGGCCGTCGGCGCCTCGCGCTCGGATCCCGCCGCGTCGAGACCGACCATCGTCTCGAGCACGCCGCCCCGGCCGAGCGCGAGCGTCGGCCGCCCCGCCGCCGCCGCCTCGAGCGGCACGATCCCGTAATCCTCGACGGCCGGGAAGAGCACGGCCCGGCAGCGCGCGTACAGCGCCGCCACCTCCGCGTCGGGGCGCCAGCCGAGGAACTCGACAGTCGGCCCCGCCAGCGCGCGCAGCCGCCGCTCCTCCGGGCCCGTGCCCACCACGACGAGCCGCCGCCCGAGGCGGTTCGCCGCCTCGACGGCGAGATCCACGCGCTTGTAGGGCACCAGGGCCGAGACGACCAGGTAGTAGTCGGCTGCGCGGTCGGCCTCGAAGGCGATCGCGAAACGGCCGACGTCGACGGGCGGATGGATCACCTGGGCGTCGCGCCCCCAGACCCGCCGAATCCGCTCCGCGATATGCCGGGAGATCGTCGCGAAGCCATGGACGTTGTCGGTGCGGCGGTCCCAGCGCCGGAGCGCGGCGGCGACGGGCGGCATGGCGAGCCGCGCGGCCCAGGGCGCGCGCGTGCCGAAGTAGTCGTCGTAGAGGTCCCACACGTACCGCATCGGCGTGAAGCAGTAGGAGAGATGCAGGGCACCGCGCGCCGCGCGCGCCCCCTTGGCGACGCAGTGGCTGAGCGACAGCACGAGGTCGTAGCCTTCGAGATCGAAGGAGCGGATCGCCGCCGGGAAGAGCGGCAGGTAGTGGCGATAGCGGGTCGCGGCGCCGGGCAGGCGCTGGACGAACGAGGTCACGATGCGGCGGCGCTCGATCACCGGTGATACCGAGCCGGGCACGTGGACCAGCGTGTACAGCGGCGCTTTCGGAAAGAGCTCGCAGAAGACCTCGAGGCACCGCTCGCCGCCCCGCATGCCCGTGAGCCAGTCGTGCACGAGCGCGACGCGGAGCGCGCTCCACTCGCCCGCCGCCGTGCCGGGCGCGCTCAGTCCTTGCGCGAGCGGAGGCGTCGTCGCCAATAGTCCAGCAGGTCGGTGAGCGTCCGCTCGAGCGGGATCTCGCGTCGCCAGCCGAGCGTCTGCTCGACCTTCTCCGCCGAGCCGCGCAGCACGGGGACGTCCGACGGCCGCATGCGCGCCGGGTCGGACCGGACGTCGATCGGCCGGACGCTCGACTGCCCGATGAGGAAGTTGAGCATGCGCTCGATGGACCACTCGACGCCGGAGCAGAGGTTGTAGACCTCTCCGGGCGTGCCGCGCTCGAGCAGTCTCCAGTAACCGCGCACCACGTCGCGCACGTCGGAGAAGTCCCGCGTCGGCTTGAGGTCGCCGACGTGAACCACGGGCTCGGTCAGCCCCAACTCGATCTGCACGATCTGCTTCGCGAAGTTCGACGTAGCGAAGGCGTCGCCTCGACGGGGCCCGGTGTTGTGGACGAGGTTCCGACCCAGACCGGCGTGGAAGACGTGGCCCTCGGTCTCGAAGTCCCAGACCTCACCGGTGTAGGGCACTGTTTCTATCTTTTTGAGGGCGTTCTCGGGAACCTCAAGATGACGTCCCCACTTCGCGTGCGCAGGATCGGGCGAGTTGAGGTTGATCAGGTAGTAGGTGCCGGTCGGCCGAACTTCGGTGTTGAGGTTGATCCGCTGTCGCGTGGTGTTCGCGACCAGATACACCAAACCCAGGGCAAGGATTGGCGACTTGGTTTTGAAGCTCTTGAATTCATACGTCCCGTGCCCGGCGCGCAGCCCATCTCCCTCGTTGTAACCACGGAGGAACGCGAGCTTCGCGTCGCACTGCGCGTTGAGAATGCTACGGGGTACCCGTTTGTTCCGATCGGACGCGTACGCTTGTGGATACAGCCACCGAGCGAAGGCCTCGGGCTTCCGCACGGTCAGTCTCCACACGCCTGCGTTCCCCGACATGAAATACGAGTCCATCCCGAAATGCGCGAGCAAGATCTCCGCGCTCCGCTCGAGAAGCTTTCGATCCGTGTTATCCAGCCGAACTTTGCCCATGGTGATGCATCCCTCGGCCGCGAAGAAGCCCAGGAGCCACGCTACATCTTCGTGGACGAACATCTGCGCGTTCGACGGCAACTCTGCCAACGCGACCCGATCGCCGACGGACAAGCGGGCGGCGCTGCGTGCGACGCGACCCTTGTCGCCGGGGACCATGACGGAATGCTCCCCGGTGACCTCCACAATGCCGCCACTGCTCACCAGCCGGAGCAGCTGATCTCCTTCGCGCAGGGGATGACAGGAGACGTGCACCATCTTCGACCAGCGGCCATCACCCCACACAGAGGTCTCGTGCCTTCGCATATCCCAAATCGTCGTGCCGTCGGCGAGCTGTGTTCCACTCAGGTAGCCCCCCGGCTTGTGACGCCTGAGCTCGCCTATATAACGGATGTCCAACAGCCCTGTACGGTCGTCACGGATCAGCACAGGTGTCCAACGGCTGACGCTGTGGTTGAATGCGCGCGCGCGCACGATGTCCATGCCGTAGCTCTTGAAGTACTGCCAGCCCATGAGGTCCTGTGTCACCTTGCTCACGGCGTAGGGCGAGAGCGGGCGCAGCGGGTTCGTCTCGTGGATCGGCAGCTCGTCGGGATAGACGAGCCCGTACTCCTCGCTCGAGCCGATCACGAGGAAGCGCGCGCGTGAGCCGAGCTGGCGCATCCCCTCGAAGAGATTCATCTGCGAGATGGCGTTGGTCCACAGGGTCTCGGCGGGCGTCTGCCACGAGGCCCCGACGAAGCTCTGCGCCGCGAGGTGCACGACCCAGTCGGCCCGTGCCTGCTCGAGCAGCGTCCGAACGGAGAAGAGGTCGCGCAGATCGGATTGCACGAGGGTCAGCCGGTCGCGGATGCTCTCGATGTGCTCGGTGTTGCTGCGCCACCGCAGCGAGCCGACGACTTCCGCGCCCTGGGCCAGCGCCAGCTCCGCGAGATGGCTGCCGACGAATCCCGTGATGCCCGTGATGAGCAGCCGCACCGGCTCATGGTACTACAGGCCCGTCACTTCCCTGTAGACGGCGGCGACGCCGTCGAGCATTCCGTGGAGTGAGAACTCGCTGCGCGCGCGTGTCCGGTTCATCGAGCCGAGCACGCCGCGGCCGTCGGCGTCGGCGAGGACGCGTCCGAGGGCGGCGGCCAGCGCCTCGACGCTCCCCGCCACGAGGCCGCCGGACTGCGGGCCGAGCACCTCGCGGTGCGCCGGGATGTCGCTCGCGACGACCGCGAGGCCGAGAGCCATGGCCTCGAGAACGCCGAGAGGCATCCCCTCCTTCGCCGACGGCGCCGCGTAGACGTCGAACGCCGGGAAGAGGCGGGCCGCGTCGGGAATCTCGCCGGCGAAGACGACCCGGGACGCGACGCCGAGGTCGGCGGCGAGGGCGCGCAGCCCTCGCTCCTCGGGGCCGCGGCCGATCATGACGAGCCGCGCGGCGGGATCTGGCAGCGCCGCGCACGCGCGGACGAGCAGGTCCAGACGCTTGACGGGATCGAACCGCGCCGCGCACCCGACGACGGCGGAGGCGGCGCCGACCCCGAGCGCCGCGCGCGCGTCCCAGCGGTCGAGCGCCGTCGTCCCGAGCCGCGCGCCGTCCACGCCGTTGACCACGACACGACTCTGCGCCCGCGTGAAGAGGCCGAGCGCCAGTCCCTCGGCCTCCTGCGCGCGCGAGACGTTGACGACGACGCGCGTCCAGCGGCTGAGGCGCCGCTCCAGCGCCAGATACGCGGCGCGGGCGGGCGGCGAATAGCCTTCGTAGTGGATGCCGTGGAACGTGTGGACCGCGGGCAGCCCGAGGCGGCGCGCGATGAACCGCCCGTAGAGGCCCGCGCCCTTGCCGTGTGAGTGCACGGCGCGCACGCCGGACCGGCGCGTGAGACGCGTGAGCCGCGCCAGCGTGAGCGGTGAGAGCCGGCGGGTCGCGGCCTCCACGATCTCGACGTCGGATTCGCGGAATCGATCGAACAGCGCACCGTCACGGGGCCCGGCGACGAGCGGCCGCCATCCGCGCGAACGCAGGCCCGTGGCGAGCGCGAGCACGTGCTGCGGCCCGCCCCCGGGCTGCGTGGAGACGATCAGCTCGAGGACAGGCTCCATGCCCGGAGTCAGGCCGCCGCGGCGCGGCGCAGGGCGCGCCGCAGGGACGGCGGGAGCGCCAGCGCGACGGCCGCGCGCGCGGCGAAGATCGCGCACCACCACGGGTAGAGACCCGCGCGCACCGCGCGCCAGCGCACGCGCGCCTCGGCGCGAAGCCGCTCGTCGTCGCGAAGGGCTGTGACGCGCCCGACGACGAGGCGGCGCGTCACGAGCGGCTCCGTCAGGTTCGCCAGCCGGGTCGACGACGAGAGCCGCATCCAGAGATCGTAGTCCTGGGCGACGGCGAGCGACTCGTCGTAACCGCCAGCCGCGGTCGCGAGGGCGCGCCGGAGCATCACCGAGGAGTGGACGAACGGGTTGCGGCGGATCAGCGCGCGCCTGAGCGCCGCGTCGTCCGTCGGCGGGCGGACCACCCGCAGCTCTCGGCCGGCGGCGTCGACCTCGCGGCAGGCGGTCCCGAGGAGGCCGACGTCGGGATGCGCCTCGAGGAACGCGCGCTGTCGCGCGATCCGCTCGGGCAGCGCCACGTCGTCGGCGTCGAGACGCGCCACGAGGGGGGCCGCCGCGAGCGCGAGCGCGCGGTTGAGCGCCTTCGTGAGGCCCGCGTGATGCTGGCGCACGACGCGGACGCGCCCGTCGCCGGCCGCGGCCAGGGCGAGAACCGCCGGCGTGGCGTCGGTGGAGCCGTCGTCGACGACGATCAGCTCGAGCTCGCGGTCGGTCTGTCCCAGAACGCTCGCGATCGCGTCGCCCACCCAGGGCGCGCCGTTGTGGACCGACAGGAGGACCGCGACGGCGGGTCGGCTCACCGCGCCTCGACGGTCATGCCCGGCGCGCCCGGAACCATACGTAGGTCTCGAGCGTCGCGGGCGCCCAAGGCGGCTGCCGCACCACGCGCTCGACGGTGAACCGCTCGGCGGCGGCCGCGAGGACGATCTCCGGGCTCGAGAAGTGATGCTCGCGGATCTTGCAGCCCATGAGCCAGAAGCCAACGGTCATCATCGCGTTGAGCCCGGGCACCCCCACCACCAGCACACCACCGGGCCTGAGCACCCGATGGAGGCTCATCGCCAGGACGGCGTCGAACGTCGCGTCCGCGTACGGGGGATCGACGATGGAGCCGCACTCGAGCCGCACCGTGAGTCCCTCACGCGCGAAGACGGAGGCGATGGAGGGGCCGTAGTCGTGGGTGTCGAGCCCGTGCACCTCCTCGAATCGCGCGCCCAGCTCGAGGAAGCTGGTGCCGCTGCCGTAGCCGACGTCGAGCACGCGCCGCCCCGAGCCCAGGAGCGCGACGCAGCCGTCGATCCGCCGCCGGTAGAGCCGTCCGAGGACCGGCCAGTAGTGGAAGCGGAGCGGATCGTGCTCGTGCGAGATGGGGCAGTCGCGGTAGCGCGAGTACTCAGGCAGCCGCGCCATGCGGCGATTTCTCCCAGACGGCGAGGATGCGCGAGGCCGCGAGCGGACGCAGCGGGACGGTCGCCCGCTCGAGGACGTGGGCAACGGCGCCGAGCGCCCGCGGTAGCGGCCGCGCGCGCTGGAAGCCGAAGGTCAAGAGATAGGGCAGCCCGACGAACGTCCGTGACCGGATCAGGCGGAGCGGGCCGCCGCGACGGCGCCAGCGGCGCAGCACGAGGCGCGGGATCGCGCTGTTGCCGTCGAGCGCGCGCTTGCCGGGGTCCACGAAGGGCTGCGCCACGTCGATCCCGAGACGGCAGTCCTCGTGATGGAAGAATCGATAGAGCAGGAACGAGGCGGGCGTGATCCAGGGCTCGACCATCGCGAGGCGCCCGCCGGGGCGCAGCACGCGCGCGGCCTCCGCCATGAAGTCGAGCGGCCGCGGCAGGTGGTGGAGCGCGTCCACCATCACCAGCGCTCCGACCGTCGCCGTGCCGAACGGCAGCACGCACGCGTCGCAGCGGACGTCCGCACGCGCGCCCGGCGTGATGTCCGTCGCGACCAGCCCCGGCGCGAAGTCCTTGAAGAACCCCGGGCCCGAGCCCACCTCGACCACAGGCGCGAGGCCGGCCACGGCATCGAGGAGCCACCGGAACCATTCGCGGTAGACGCAGCGTAGCTCGGGCCGCGCGGCCCAGATCTCGCCGTGGCGGGCGAGCGTCTCGGTATCGGAGGCGTCAGAGCTCGGCATGGATGAGGAGCGAGCCCGAGATCGCGCGCAACCCGGGCACGCGCTCGAGGCGCTCGGCGAGCGGCGCGGCGAGCGGCAGCAGGGCGCGGGGCGTCGAGGGGTGCAGGAAGTCGAAGTGGCGCACGCTGAAGCGCGTGAATCCGACGCGTCCGAGGACGCGCGAGATCCAGCCACGGGTGAAGGCCATCTCATCCGGCGACGTGCCGAAGTACGGCTTGAGCGGGCCGCACCTGAACATCAGCAGCACCTGGGGATTCATGAGATTCGGCTCGGAGAAGACGGCGCGCCCGCCCGGCCGAAGCACGCGCCGCACCTCGCGGAGAGCGGTCTCCGCTTCGAGATGGTGCAGGATCGAGCAGCCGTACACGGCGTCGAACGACGCGTCGCCGAACGGCAGGATCATCGCGTCGGCGCGTAAAAAGCAGACGCGCGACAGCGGCACTTTGGGGCGGGCCCGCGCCAGGAGATCGGCCGAGAGGTCCAGCGCCACGAGACGGCTTCCGGCGTCCGCGAGCCGCCGCGTGAACTCCCCCGTGCCGCAGCCGAGCTCGAGCACGCGCGCGCCGGGCCGGATGCCGCCGAGGCTGGCGAAGAGGCGGCCCCGGCGGTCGGCGCGTACGCGTCCGGCCGGCGAGTCCCAGCCCCAGACGTGCTCGACGTCGCGCGCCGCGAGGTCACGGTGGTGCTCGATCTCGCTCCGGAGTCGCTCGGGCCGCCGCCCCGACGGCGGCTCCGCGTCGGGAAATCGCAGCATGCGCCATCCGCCCCAGCACGCCCGCAGGAAGCGCCAGACCTCCCGCATCGCGCGCATCTTGGACGCGCCGGCGCGGCGCTCCTGGTAGTGGACCGGGATCTCGAGGATGCGCAGCTTGAGGCGTCCGGCGCCGAAGAGCAGGATGAAGTCGCCCCAGCGCTCGCCGACGCGCCGGGGCATCCGGAGATAGTCCGCGCGCAGGAGGGCTTTGGTGCCGCATAGCGTGTCGCTCACGCGCTGTCGGAGGATCCAGCTCACGAGGAAGCAGAACGCCTTGTTGCCGAGGAAGTTCGTACTCTTCATCGCGCGTCCGTGCATCGGATACACGAGCCGCGTGCCGTTGACGAAGTCGGCTGTCCCGCCCTGGATCGGCGTCATGAACTTCGGCAGCTCCTCGGGCGTGACCGCCATGTCGGCGTCGAGGATCATGACGACGTCGCCGCGCGCCGCCTCGAAGCCGGCCCGGACCGCCGCGGCCTTGCCGCGGTTGGCGTCGAAGGCGACGAGGCGGACGCGCGGGTCGCGCGCGCGGATCTCCTCGACGCGGCGGCGGGTGCCGTCCCGCGAGCCGTCGTCCACGACGATGACCTCCGTCTCCCGGCCGATGGGCGGGATCCGGCGCACGCACTCGGCGACGTTCTCCTCCTCGTCGTGGCATGGGATCACGACCGAGCACGAGAGCGGCGGGCGCGGGCCTCGCGGACGGGCGGTGATGTACTGCACGGCGCCCATGTAGCGCAGCACTGGCACCTCGGGGACGAGCGCGTTGAGCAGCCCGCCCGCAATCGGAACCCAGCGGGGCACCGGCAGGGCGAGCCCGTCCTCGACCATACGGAACCCCTGCACCTCCAGCACGCTCCGGATGTCGCGATTGGTGATGAAGTTGCGCGGCGAGTCGGGAGCGCGGAGGCCGAGGCGGCTACCGAGACGCAGCAGTGGCGCCCACAGCGGATTCGTCGTCGTGATGATCAGGAGCGTGCGGTCCGTCAGCGCGGGCTTGAGGGCCTCGAGGAAGTCCCCCACGTCGTACACGTAGTCGAGCATGTTATTGAGGACGACGCAGTCGGGCCCGAACGCCGCCGGGATCCGCGGGCGGTCCACTTCGATGGTCTCGAAGCGGAGCGCCGGGTACTTCCGGCGCGCGAGCGTCGTCAACCCCTCGGCGACATTGAGGCCGAGCGCCTCGCGCGGAGCGAGCGAGGCCAGGAGGTCGCCGGCGCCGCATCCGATCTCGACGACCCGCGATCCCGGCGGGATCATGCCGCGGATGAGGCTCCGGATCCGCTGGTGATAGTAGCGGTTCGTCGCCTGCCAGCGGTCCCACTCGGGCGCGATCCGCTCGAAGTATTCCCGGGTGGCAGCACGTGTCACGCCGTCAACCCCGGGCCCGCTCGGCCTCGACCATCTCCTTGACGATGTCCGGGAGCGCGCGCGTGATCGTCCACTCTGGGTAGTGCGCGCCCAGCTTCCGGAGATCCGAGACGTAGCACATGTGGTCGCCGCGCCGGTTGGCCTCGTCGTAGTGCCAGCGGAGCTTCTTCCCCGCCGCCTCCTCGACGAGCGCGATGGACTCGAGCACGGAGGCGCTGTTGTCGCGGCCGCCGCCGAGATTGTACGGCTCACCGGCGCGCGGCCGGCGCGCGAAAGCCTCGAAGGCCCGAACGGCGTCGGTGCTGTGGATCTGGTCGCGGACCTGTTTACCCTTGTAGCCGTACACCGTGTACGGCTGGCCGGCGACCACGACCTTGACGAGATACGAGAGGAACCCGTGCAGCTCGACGCCGGAGTGCGACGGGCCGGTCACGCAGCCGGCGCGGAAGATTCCGACGGGCATGCCGTAGTAGCGCCCGTACTCCTGGGCGACGAGGTCGCCGGCGGCCTTGGAGGCGCCGAAGAGCGAATGGAGCGACCGGTCGAGCCGGCACTCCTCGCTGACGCCGTGGAAGTCCTCGGGTCGCGCGTAGTCGTAGCGCGTGTCGAGCTCCACGAGCGGGATCTCGTTGGGCGCGTCGCCGTATACCTTGTTGGTGCTCATGTAGACGAACGGGGCATCCGCGCAGTGCTGCCGCGCGGCCTCGAGCAGGGTGATCGTGCCGACGGCGTTGACCTCGAAGTCCGCGAGCGGGATCGTCGCCGCCCGATCGTGGGAGGGCTGCGCCGCGCAGTGAACGACGAGATCGAAGCGGTGGGCCTTGAAGAGGTCGTCGATGCGCGCACGGTCCCGGATGTCCACGTCGAGATGCTCGAAGGCGCGCGTCACCGACACGAGCCGGCGAAGGTTCCAGGCCGTGTCGCCGGCGGCGCCGAAGAACTCGCGGCGCATGTTGTTGTCGATGCCCCAGACCCGATGCCCGTGGCGGTCGAAGTGCTCGACCGCCTCCGAGCCGACGAGGCCGCTGCTTCCGGTTACCAGGACGTTCACGTGCCTGGTATTCTATCCGGCTCCCGTCGTCGAAAGAGAAGGTTCAGGTACGGCAGGCAGAGCGACGGCGGCAGCCCGGCGACGCGCAGCGCCGCGACCGCCAGCGCGAAAGCGGGGAGCAGCGCCCGCCGTGTTCGTGACCGCGCCGTGTCGCGGAAGAACGACCAGCCGTATCCCGCTTCCTCGGTGAGGTCCTCGAGCTCGGCCCGGCCGGCCGAGGGCAGGCACTCGGCGAGCGTCGCGTTTCGCCAGCCCGTGCCGTCGGCGGTGAACTGCGCGAACGACACGTTGCCGTACGTTCCCGGCCGAAGCGCGCGTGCGTAGCGGTACGCCGCGCGGGCCGGCAGCCACTGGACGAGGGGCAGGCCGATCGAGTGCGTCTCGAGCGGGAAGAAGCGGTTCGGCGTGTCGAGAACCGCGAGGTAGCCGCCCGGCGCCAGCACGCGGTAGTACTCGTCCACCTGGAGGCGCCGGCTTCGCTCGGGCAGATGCTCGACCACGCCGACGGCCAGCACGACGTCGAACGCGCCGTCGTGCCACGGCAGACGGCGCGTGGCGTCGTTGTCGAGGTAGCGGACCTCGCGCACTTTGGCGAGGCCCTGTTCCTCGACTTTGACGCGCGCGATCTCGACGAAGGCGGGATCGGTGTCGAAGGTCGTGACGGCCGCGACCTCCGGCTGCTCGACGAGATACTCGGTCATGTGGGCGAACGAGCAGCCGGCCTCGAGAACCGAGAGGCCGTGGAGGCCGCGCGCTCGCAGGAACCGGAACAATGGGTCGAGGAAGAGCGGCGCGCGTGTCGCTTTGAAGGGAAAGTACAGCGGCGCCCGCGCACCCTTGCGCTCGACGAGGAGCCGGACGACACGCGCGCTGTACGGCGTCGGGTAGTCGCGGCCGCCCAGCGTCAGGACGCGCCGGTCGCCGAGATCGGTGATGCGGTAGTCCTCGTCCGTCATGCCTTGCGCGCCACGACGAGCAGCATGTGGCCGAAGAGCCGGAGCGCGGCGTCCGTGTACAGCAATCGCCGCGCGATCCTCGTCGCGCGGGCGGCCGAGGAAGCGGTCGCGGAAGCGGGGATGGAGGTGCTCGGCCGCGAATGAGACAGCCGTCGCGCGACCGCGCCCGGGAGCGCCTTTCGCAGGAGGCGCGCCGGATCGTAGGGCGTCGCCGAGGTTGGGTGAAAGCCGTGACGGACGAGCGCGGCGCGGAGCTCTCGGCGCGAGAATGCGAACTGGTAGAACTTTCCGCCGCGGCGCGCCAGCGCGCGTCCCCGGCGCCTGAGCCAGGGCGTCGCGAGGCGTCGGACCCCGTTCACGTACGGCACCGAGACGACGAGGACACCGCCCGGGGCGAGTGTGCGCCGTGCCTCCGCGAGGATCGCATCGGGGCCGCGTGGGTCATGCTCCAGGACCCCAAGCGAGACGTACGCGGCCAGCGCGCCGTCCCGGATCGCCAGACGGTCGAGCGCCATCGCGGAGAGCGGCGCAGGTCCTACCCTGCGGCACGCCGCGAGCGCCTCGACCGACCAGTCGGCGCCCGCGACCCGCCAGCCGAGCTCGCGCAGGAGCAGCACGTACTGACCGAGCCCGCAGCCGGCCTCCAGGATCACCCCGGACGTCGGCAGGGCGCGGGTGATCAGCTCGGTAAGGGGCGAGCGCCGCGCGATCGCCAGCAGCTCCCCGACCGTATGCTGACCCCAGTGCTCGGTCCAGAAGTCGCGGTGCGGCTCGGTCGCGTAGTAGGCCAGCACGACGCCTCAGGACCTCCGCCAGAGCGACCACCCGGAGCGGGACCAGACCTGCTCGAAGCCCGTGGCCGGCTTCGCCTCGCCGACGCCGGGATCCACGACGACCCAGACGGCGCCCACGCGGGCGGCCAGAGTGAACCAGCAGTCCGTGCCACGGCGGGCGCGGCACCCCTCGACCTCGCGCGCGTGGAGATACCAGCGCGCGAATGGCGCGGTACCGGCGAGGATCACGTAGGCGCCGTCCTTGAACGTGCCCGTGATCGGTCTCCGGGTCGTAATGCGGATGGCGTCGTCGTCCGTGAAAACGAGGTCGTTCCGCGCGGCGTGGGCGTCGAG
>WNGG01016665.1_pt1 | contig 18957 bp, 17 predicted proteins | sample 5400661 | NCBI WGS metagenome assembly WNGG01 (sample SAMN13153372, study PRJNA577476) | soil metagenome | isolation source: 100 cm soil or saprolite under Garry oak tree replicate 1 | place: USA:California | collected 2016-06-15
GTATATCTTCTGTTGAGGCAAGTAGCGAGCAGTCTTCTCTAGCTCTAGCAGTGATGAATATTGCTCGTTCGCTGAAATCCTTCCCTTAAAGGAAAGCAGCATTGCCCCTCATGCCAGGGCGACCCAGTGCGCCATCTCCCTGGCAGACTAAACGACACAGGCGCAGCACCATACAGAAGAGAGAGAGCCTGCCACATGTCTGAACCGTGGCTGTGGCAGGCCCTCGACAGGAGACAAAAGACATCTATGATCACTCAACCTAACCCTCACCTCGAGGCTCAATCGGCTACACCAGATGTTCAGCCGAGACCTCAAGTACATCTTCGAAGACGACCCCACCTGCGCCCTGTGCTACAGGACACCAGGGCCACTGGCACCCGAACCACGAACATTGCGCTCGCTGGCCTCCAACTGCTCATCGGCTACGAGTGGCTGCTCGCCGGTGGAGATAAGCTCCTGCTGGGAACGTTCCCCGCCCAGCTCGGTGGGATGCTTCTCACCTTAGTCAATGGTGGCCACCTGGTCGGCTTCTTCGCTGCCATCTTGCAGGGACTCGTAGCGCCCAATGCTGTGCTCTTCGGCTACCTGATTGAGTGGGGCGAGACGCTCGCCGGCCTGGGACTCGTGACCGCCGGCCTGGTGGCGCTGCTTCGCCCTCTGGCAGGGCGCTACCTCAGGGGCACAAGAGCGACGCTGTTCGTGTACGGCGATCGGCTCCTCGAGAGACTGGCACCACTCGCCGCTATTGGGGCGGGATTGCTCGGTCTGAGCTACTTCTTCCTGGATGGCCTACCGAAGCCGTGGTTCGTCCCCACCATTGCCTTCGGCGGTTCGATTGACACCGGGCTCTTCCTGGCTGCCGCCAGCGTGGTTCTCGTGGTGAGCCAGCTCGTGCCGCGGCACCCAAATCGGTAACGCTTGTTCGGAAGGGCCAGTCACGGCCAGGCGATCAGAGCTGAGCGAGCTCTTCGCCTGTACTGCGGGAGCATCCGCGAAACGACAGCGATTTCACCGGACTTCCAATATGACAGTTCAACAAACAATACAACAAAAGGAGGCATTTTATGAGTTGGCAGATTGATTATGGCCATGCTCACATCGGCTTTACCGGACGACATTTAATGGTTTCGACAGTAAGAGGCGAATTTGAGCGGTTTCGTGGCACCGTGGAATTCGATGAGCAGGTTATTGCCCGCTCGCAGGCTGACATCCAGATTGAAGCAGCGAGTGTGAATACCCACAATACCCAGCGAGATGAGCACTTCCGCTCGGCAGATTTCTTCGACGTGGAGCACTATCCGTTTATTACCTTCAAGAGCAAGCGCGTGCTCATGCATGATGCGCACCACGGGCAACTCATTGGCGATCTGACCATTCGCAATATCACCAGAGAAGTGGTGTTGGAGGGGGAATATGGCGGAGTGAGCCAGACCCCCTGGAACACCTACAGTGCTGGGTTCAGTCTGCGTGGCAAGGTGAACCGCAAAGAGTGGGGCCTGAACTGGAACATGGTGTTGGCGGGAGGCGGCCTATTCGCGGGTGACGAGATCACGTTAACCATTGACCTCGAACTGACCAAGCCGGTGGAAGCGGTTGCAGCTGCCCAGGCTGAGGGAACGTCAGCTTGAGAGAAAAGCTACCTCCGTGACCGTTCATATCAAATCCGGCTGAAGAGTGATAAAAATCAGCAGGAGTGCAGAGGGCGGCCAGCCCTTTGCCGGGGTTTGGGTGTCCCCAAAGAATCCTCTTTAAACGGATTTGATATCACACATACTGCTTGAACGCCACGAAACATTGCGTGAAGGAAGATGAGGAAAGTATATGGAACTCCGTTCCACGACAGTACTCTGGTGACAACTCCCCAGCGCTAAAGCGCGGGGCTTCTCAGACCAACACCCCCACTGGAGTGCTTGGCGTCTGAAGGCGGTGCCCCCGCCTTGAGAATGTTCTTGGCGGCATTGACATCTCGATCCGCCACAAAGCCACAGAAAGGACAGACATGGGTTCGCACGGAAAGCGATTTCTGCACGATCTCCCCACACTGAAAACACTTCTGGCTGGTGAAACGGGGGTTCACTCGAATGACCTCATGTCCGGCGCTTTCAGCCTTGGCAGTGAGAATGTCGAGGAACGTGCCCCAACTGGCATCCAGGATGGATTTCGCCAGCGAGTGCAACTGCACCATAGTGAGGATTACCAAATCCTCTACCACAATGCGATGATACTTTTCGGTGTACAGTTTGGCGGTTTTGAAATGGAAATCGCGGCGTTGCCGTTTGATTTTGAGATGAGTTTGGGTGGTACTCCGAGCGGCCTTCCGGTATCGCTTGCTGCCCTTCTTGCGACGGCACATCATGCGCTGCTTGCGCCGGAGCGTTCGTTGGCTTGTGCGGTAATAGCGCGGGTTCTCGACCGAGTTTCCTTCCGAGTCCGTCAGGAAGGACTTGAGTCCTACGTCAAGGCCAATATCAGGATGCTCACACTGCGAGGGAAGATGGGAAGTAGAAGATCTGGTTGGACTGGCATGGAGTGATGCCAGTCCAACCAGATGAGCAAGAGTTCTACTGCCCGTATCCACCACTCGTCGATCCGCCGCCTTGTGGAGCCAGATTGGGTGTGGCCACGAACCACATGCCGAAAAGGCCCTCCCCCTTGGTCTGACCGGGAGCAGTGTCCCCGGAGAAGGTGTAGAGCGGGTGACCGTTATACTCGACCTGGCTCCCGTTTGCATCCATTTGGACGCTCAGTATCCCAGGGAGGGAAGTCGAGCTGGTGGGTCTACCTGAACCCGCCAAGAGCAGCGGAGGCCACATCTGAGCACAACTGGCAGAGCAGGATGACTGCGTCGCTGAATCACCGGTGAAGTAGTACAGGGTCTTGCCTTGCAGATTTGTCAGAACCGTCACCGATTGACCCTTTACGGTAGCGGTTGCCGTTTGAATCACGGCAGAAGAACTGCTGCCGCCAGTCGTTGGAGTGCTGGTTGCAGGTGGATTGGTACTGCCGCCGCCATAAGGGCCACCCCCGGTAGGTGTGGAGCTACCGCAGGCGGCGATAAACATTACCATGAAGAAGCTAAGAGCGATCACCAAAGAGCGTTTAAGAAACATTTCATATTCTCCCTAAATGTGTCTACTATCCGAACAATAGTCTCCTATCTGACGAGCGATCTCATCAGAACTCCCGTCCCAGGGTTACATTCGCAGCAGGTTACAACCTCTTACCATCATGCATTCTCGATATACATACAGGGTGTCACGCCACCGCCCATTCCTCCGCATCTAGGCAGCGACTTCCGAGAAGGGTGATATTGAGTGCTTTGACGGCCGATGGATGCCTCCTCGCCACTACCAAATGCGAAAAACTACACGATCACAACAGCTAGGTAATTCTGTCTAGAGGGTTCCCAGAGCAAAGCGGGCAGGAATTACATGATTCTGTCGATGTGCTCCTGCTTTCATTGAGGTATATCTCTTGTTGAACCGCCTTTTTAAGAAAAATGCTCGGAACCAGTTCTGGAAAGAAAGAAGGGAAGCGCCTATGCAACGGTCGTTCTCTGTGTCTGCTGGCAGTCGCGCCAATAACCGTCGGCAATCCGAAGGGAGTGTGGAATTATGGCAATACTCGGCCCGATGGGCGATGTATGTGAGACGTTATTGACTACACTTGCTACTGCAGCAGTGTTTTCCACCACTGAACCAATTGTTGAAGTAGATGTGAGTACGCTGCTGACCAAAACTGCTTCGAAGCGCATTGCAAAACCCACAGTTGAGATAGAGCCGCTGTTAAATGAGGAAAATGTTTCGTTACTTGACGAACCGGATGACGTGGGAGAGAGCAGCGAGGCCGATGCAGCGGAGGAACTTCCCACCCGCTTACAATATAGGCGCACAACCACCACTCGACAGGCTACAGGCTCTGAAGATGCTTTTGAGAGCTACCTGCATGACATCCGTAGATTTGGCCGCCTCACACCTACCGAGGAGATCGATCTGGCGCGACGGGTCGTCGCTGGAGATGAACGAGCGTGCCGCACATTGATCGAGTCAAATTTGCGCCTGGTCATTGCTATTGCGCGTCGATACACTCGTACCGGTGTACCGCTCATGGACCTCATCCAGGAGGGAAACCTGGGGCTCATGCGCGCCGCTGAGAAATTTGACTACCAGGCTTGTAATATGCTGGTGGACGAGGTCACAGATTTGCTCGGTCTCATCGAGCAGCCGGTTTCTCTTGATACACCGGTAGACGATGAAGGCCGTTACTCGCTGGCAGACACCCTCGAAGATAGTGCGGCTCCCGCTCTCGCTGAAACTGCCTCACAGCATCTCCTCGGAGAAGAACTGCATCGAGCGCTGGCGCTACTTACCCCGCGTGAACGTGCGGTCATCACCCTGCGCTACGGTATTGGTGATGGTCGGAGCCGTGCATTGCTCGAAGTGGGGAAAGAACTGGGCATATCACGTGAGCGTGTTCGACAGCTCGAAGTGGTAGCGCTGATGAAGATGCGTCGCGGATGTCACTCATTCTAAAAGAAAGGTCCTGTCATGTTCTCCCTTCTAGGCAGGCTAGCCACCCGCTTTCGCTGGTTGATCGTGGGATTGTGGATGGTCGCCATTACGATTGCTTTGCCATTTGCTCCCCAGGCTACCCAGGTGCTGCATTCCGGTGGCTTCGTCAGCCCCGATTTCGAGTCGGAACGAGCGATTGATCTGCTGGTTCAGAAATTGCATTTCAACCCGACAATCGTTCAGGTTATCTTCACGAGTCAACGCTACAGTGCTGTTAGTCCAGCATTTATGCAAGAGGCACAGCGAGCTCTTACAGGTGTGCAGGGTTGGTCAGAAGTTTCAGGTGTGATAAGTTTCACCGACAATCCACGCCAAATCTCATTCGATCGCCATGCCGCCTATGTGATTGTACTGCTCAAGCCTGATCCCGATAGTGCTCCGAAGTTGCTGCCTGAACTGGAGCATCGTTTGCAGAGTGTTCCAGATTTGCAAACACATATTGGTGGGGGACCTGTCTTTTTCGCAGATATCCAATTGGTCAGTGAGCGTGATCTCCGTCGCGCGGAAATACTGGCCTTTCCCTTTGCCCTCATCGCGCTCCTGCTTGTGTTTCGCTCCGTAATCGCTGCAGCTTTCCCCGCTTTAGTAGGTGGTGGCGCTGTCATCGTAGCACTGGCGCTCATCTTTGGCCTCGGGCATCTCACGACGCTTTCCATTTTCGTGCTGAATATTACCACGCTGTTTGGCCTCGGACTTGGTGTAGACTACTCACTCTTCATGGTGAGCCGCTTCCGCGAAGAGCTAGCTCGCGGGCGCAGTGTTGACGATGCGGTGACCATTTGCGTTGCCACGGCAGGCCGTACTGTGACATTCTCAGGTCTGACCGTCTCTATTGGCCTGCTGGGGTTAACCTTCTTCCGTATCAATATGCTCCATTCGGTTGGTTTGGGTGGTATCCTGGTTGTCGTCTTAGCAGTGCTCGCCGCGATTACACTGCTCCCTGCCGCTCTTGCCGTCATTGGCACGAGGATCAACGCTCTTCCGGTACGCATCCCAAATTTTCGGAAACGTGCAGAAGAGACCTTCGCCGGTACAGCACATGCAATGCCAGGATCGCTTGAACATCGCGGCTTCTGGTATCGGCTTTCTCACATTGTCATGCGCTACCCGGTACGGGTGTTCGTTCCTGTCTTCCTGTTATTAGTCGCGTTAGGATTGCCCTTCCTGGGCGTGCGCTTTTCGGCTCCTGATGCCTCCATTCTTCCCACTGATGTGCCATCGCGTACAGCCTTTGACCTGGAAGCCTCGCGGTTCAATGATCGTGAGACAACGCCTGTTCTCATGGCCGTACAGACGCGGGGCGATATCCTGTCTCCCGATAACATCCGCAAACTCTATTTCTATGTGCAGCGCATCCAGGCTGATCCACGTGTTGCACGGGTAGACAGTATTGTCAGTGCTGACCCACGGTTCACGCTTGACCAATATGAACTGCTCTACACGCATCCCCAGTTGATTGCCGATCCCTACCTGTCCGCGCTTGTCAAAGCATCGGTAGCGGGAAATACCATGGAGATGTTGGTCATCAGTAAGTATGAGATGCTCGATCAGCGTTCACAGGCGTTGGTGCAGGCTATCCGAAATACACCTCCTGGCGGCGGTATCACGGTCCTTGTCGATGGTGGAACGGCTGGGGATATTGACTACGTCAACTCGCTCTATACGGACTTTCCCAAGGCCGTAGTGGTTGTGGCTCTCACCACCTATATCGTCCTTTTGCTCCTGTTCCGATCACTCGTGTTGCCACTGAAGGCTATCTTGATGAATACCCTCTCCATCCTGGCAAGTTATGGCGCACTCGTCGTCATCTTCCAGGACGGCTTCTTGCACCAGGTACTGGGCTTTACGCCGCTCGGTTTCGTTGAGGCATCGAGTCCTATCCTGCTCTTCTTTGCATTGTTCGGTTTATCGATGGACTACGAAGTGTTTTTGCTCTCGCGGGTGCAAGAAGCTTTCTGGCAAACGGGTGATAACACGCGTGCCGTCGCACTGGGGTTGCAACGGAGCGGCGGCATTATCACCAGTGCGGCCATCGTTGTCGTGGTGGTGAGCGCTTCTTTTGCCACTGCCGATGTGATCCTGGTCAAGGCCCTTGGCCTGGGAATGGCCCTGGCTGTCTTCCTCGATGCTACCTTCGTGCGTGCTTTGCTGGTTCCAGCTACGATGCGACTCCTCGGTAACCTGAACTGGTGGCTCCCTTTTGCGGGAGTGCAACGTCATCCGCCTGCACTTGCGGAGTATATAGGCGAGGGAGAGTCCGAGGTATATACTCCGCAAGCTACGCAGGATGAGGTAATGCAGGATGTCAACATAGGAGGCAAGCAATGAAAAAACACTCCGCACCCATCCTCCCAGGGCGACCGCGTTCTTATCCACACCTGCAACGACGCTGCCGCGTCTACCGCTTCGCGGTCAGCAGGTGTGATCAGCAAGGGATCGCCCCTACCATGATAGGGATGAGCAGATTGCTCGATGGATGCACAAAAGGGACCATTCAGTTGTATCGCGCCCTGGGGATGGTGCAACCGTCTCGTAAAAGTCTGATGCTCACCTTATTGATATTCCTCTCCCTTATCCTTTCTTCGTGTGGCTTTCCAGGTAGCGCCACAACGGCTGGGCAATTACCTGTGATAAACGCGACGCCCCAGGCACAACCGCTACCACCTGTGCGCTTCCCACAGGATGAGGCGGCACACCGCGACCTGAACGAGTGGTGGTACTACACAGGTCATATGAGCGCAGTAACACCTGATGGGAAGACGCACCATTACGGGTTTGAACTGGTTTTCTTCCAGGCCCTGCGTAGTGATTTCCCGCCGATCTATGCCGCACACTTTGCTATCAGCGATGTCACGCGAGGCGAATTCCATTTTGACCAGCGTCGGCTGTTTGAACCAGACGCGGTCATACCGAATGGCACATCAACAAGCAGCATTCGCGTCTCCATCGGCGATTGGTCGATACAGGGGGTGAATGGGCTGGACCACCTGGCGGCAGAAATGGCAAACTACACGCTGCAAGTTGACTTGCTTGGCCTCAAACCGGCTACCCTTCACAATGGAAATGGACTGATCACCTATGGCTTGGGTGGTTTCTCCTATTACTACTCGCGCACGAGAATGGCGCTCTCCGGTCGCCTGATCGATCATCATCAGCCATTGCGTGTAAGCGGTGTGGTTTGGATGGATCATCAATGGGGCAACTTCCTCACACTCGGTGGGGGCGGCTGGGATTGGTTCAGCATTCAGATCAACAACGACACGGAGATGATGCTGTACTTCATTCGTGACGCCACAGGCAAAACTATCTCAACCTATGTTGAGGATATTGGACCCCGTGCGGATGTCCAGCTGCTACCGCCTGGTGCCCTACGTGTGGATGTGCTCGATCATTGGAAAAGTCCGCTGACCGGCGCAAACTATCCATCCGGCTGGCATCTTGCGGTAAACGACCCGCAACTTCAGGTCTCGCTGACGCTCACGCCGGAATTGAAAGACCAGGAGCTGGTGGTGTACCAGTCAACGGGCAATAGCTATTGGGAAGGTGCTGTGAGCATTTCAGGGCAAAGTGCAGGACAAGGTGTGCAGGGTGAAGGCTATGTTGAGTTGACAGGATATACTCATGGTTCATAATCATTCCAAAAAAGTGTGATAGGATGCGTGTCGTCCCACTCAGCTAGAGAATAGACCCGTTTGCTGATTCCTGTTGTTGGATCCGTCTCACTACCTGCAGCCACACCCTCTGCCATTGTCGCCGGATGTAGTCAGTTTTAGCCTCTCTACAAACACTACAAAGCACCCTGTCCGCATCTGCATAGACTGCTAAGAAACCTCTCACGATCATACCGATTTCCTCATGCGGGCTACTAGTCCTGATGGCAGCCTCATAAAGGAGGTCTATTAGTTCATCAATCAAGGGACCATTGGGCAGTTGGCTTGCTAACTCGTCTACCTTACTCATGATGATGTATGCTTTCTTCTAATATTCTCTTCTTTGTTCATAATACTGGAAAAGGGGACGCTTGGTATTCAGTGGTAGCTCGTATGCTTCCAGCTTGCCCAGAAGGTCTTCTACTTCCGGAGATACGCGTAAGTCGTGCAGATTGTCATCGCGCAGCAAGATCTCGAGAAACAGGTTGAGAGATTTGAGGTAGCTATCATAGGCCGCATCGGCATTGCCTTGATCCTCATAGATCTCACCTTCTGCTTTGAGCAACGTTGCAATCAGTAGAGCCTTCTCTACGTTCAACACGCCGAATAATGTGAGCATCGCTAACAACATCTCTTCTGAGATGGCATGAATAAAGCCAGAACCCGCTCCCATTGTCTGCTTGAATAACTCGTCAATCAGGGAGAGGGCTCCTTGATAATCCTGAATTTTTTTGTGATAGATGATTTGGGCTAAAGCCCGGCCAACATCTTCAGCAACTCTCAGAATGTAATCTTTCTGGGTCATGTTCTCTTTCCTAAATCGCTGAGAGGGAGATTACCAAAGTAACATTGGTATTTGTAGTGGCTAAAGGGATCCAGTATGCGCCGCGCTGGTATCCTCTATAATCGCGCGCAGTTGTCTGGCATCAAGCGTTTCATGCAGGCGCAGTGAACGAGCAATGCTATCCAGTGTCTCACGGTGTGAAGTCACCAGACTGACAGCACGATCATAGGCCGATTTCACGATGCGATGAACTTCCTCATCAATGATGCTGGCCGTGTTTTCACTATACTCGCGCGAGCCGGTTGCCAGTGCTGTGCCAGCGAATGGATCGTCACGCTCGCTGAAGGAGATCGTGCCGAGCCGTTCGCTCATGCCCCAGTGTGTGACCATCTGACGGGCAATCGCGGTGACGCGCTGCAGGTCGTTTTCAGCCCCGGTCGTGATGCGCCCAATGGCCACTTGCTCAGCAGCACGACCACCCAGAGCCGTCACCAACTGCGCTTCCAGGTACTCCTTCGAGTAGTTGTAACGATCATCTAGTGGTCTATACTGTGTGACACCAAGCGCCTGACCACGAGGCACAATTGTTACTTTGGTCACTGGATCCACATCCTCCTGTAGCAGACCAGTCAGTGCATGACCACTTTCATGGTACGCAATGACATTCAGATCAGCTTCACTCAGCACCAAAGGACGCTCGGCACCGATGAGGATCTTATCCAGAGCCTCGTCAAAGCAGCTCTGTGTCACTGCACTCAGATTGCGGCGCGCTGCAAGGAGAGCCGCTTCGTTGACGAGATTGGCAAGATCGGCACCAACCATTCCAGGCGTGGCACGTGCAATCGTAATCAAGTCCACGCCTCTTGCCAACAGCACGCCGCGAGCATGAATCCTGAGAATGGCCAGGCGACCATTCCAGTCAGGGCGCTCGACCACCACGCGGCGGTCGAAGCGACCAGGGCGCAAGAGCGCTTTGTCCAGGCCATCGGGCCGGTTGGTGGCAGCAATGACTACAACCGCCTGGTGCGTATCAAAGCCATCCATCTCAACCAGCAGCTGGTTCAAGGTTTGCTCGCGCTCGTCATTGCTGTTGATGCTGGTCCCGCGCTGGCGACCCACAGCATCGATCTCATCGATAAAGATGATGCTGGGCGCGGCTTTCTTGGCCTGATCGAAGAGGTCACGCACGCGACTTGCGCCAACCCCGACCAGCACTTCCACAAACTCGGAACCGCTCATTGAGTAGAATGGTACACTGGCTTCACCTGCCACGGCACGCGCCAGCAGGGTCTTACCGGTTCCTGGAGGCCCTACCAGCAACACACCACGGGGAATCTTTCCACCCAGGCGCTGGAACTTCTGCGGCGTCTTCAGAAATTCAACCACTTCGACAAGATCGTTTTTGGCCTCATTGACGCCTGCCACATCGGCAAAGGTGGTGCTTGGCCTATCTCCCAGTACCACCTTAGCTCGGGTCTTCCCAAAGCTGAAGACGTTCTGCTGGCTCTGTGTTGCTCGGCGAGCGATGAAGAAGAAGACGCCAAACACTAAAACCAAGGGGAGAAAACTGAATAAAATGTTCAGGAAGAGATTATGATCAGCCACGGGTTTCGCCTGGTACTCCACGTGATACTTGTTCAGCAAGGGGATGAGGTTGGGATCGCCGTTGGGTATCTGCGTCACGTGATAATGGTTCGTAAGCCCGATATTCCCATTGGAGTCCGTCAAAGAGATAGGGTTCTTGAAGTCCCCAGTAATGTCCTGTCCCTGGAAAATGGCATCCTTGATATTGCCATTCATGACTTGCTGGTAGAACCAGCTGTAAGGAAGCTCGACGACTGGTTGATCATTCATATTTGATCCCTGACCGTTTAGAAAGAGGTAGCCGGCTGCTAGCACTGATACCACGGCAATGATGAGAAGGAAAACCTTCAGTGGAGAAGTCTCTTTCTTTCGTGGATTATCGCCTTTATTGCCGTCGCCATGACCTGGGTTGCCGGGACGCTGCCGTCCAGTCTGGCCCTGCTCATTGGAGTTGCGTTGGTATATATATGTAACCTGAGTATCCATAGGTTGATCTGCTTTCTGTATGATCCTGGAGGAGTATCTTTGCATGATCGCTGAAGCTCCTGGTAGCAGAGACAGAATCACCTGCCCGACGCCATTGTCAAAGCGATAACCAGTCGCATAAGGGCTGGTTTGAGCGATTTTGAGGTCTGCTACCAGGAGCTTCTATTTAAAGAACGATACTACATGTCGTTCGTCATAAATAGATTCGCCGGAGGTTACAGCATTTCACAATGCTGCAAGTCAATGTTCAGTTTCCGCCTCACTGCTTCCTCACGATTCCCAAAAGAAGGTCAACAATAACAACAGCTAGGTGCTCTTGCTTTCATTGAGGTATATCTTCTGTTGAGACGGCTAAAGCCTATATCGTGCACCTGGATAAAGATACCGAGTTCTCTTTGCAGGGAACGACGCTTGCGGACCAGCTTACTTCGGAGACCGTCGTCAAAGACAGTGATGGCTCGTACTGGATCGCGTTGTATCAACGGTGTGTTCACCTGGGTTGTACCGTACCCTTCCGCGATGACTGCGTGAGCTTCAAATGTCCCTGTCACGGTTCTCACTATAATGTTAGCGGTGAATTCCTGGATGGCCCGGCTCCAAGGAGCCTGGACCGCTTCGCTCTCTCATTCCAGGGAGAAGATGTGGTGATTGATACGGGAACACTCAACAATAAAGTGCCGCATCCTGACGACACGACCCGGTTGATCCCAGTACCAACGATCCAGTGCAGTGCGTAAAAAGGAGGATTCATAATGAGCAAGCATGACGATCAGGCACAACCAGTGAAAGGCAAGGTGCAGGTGGGCGACCTGACCCCGGACTTTACGCTCCTTAACCAATCAGGCACGCCAGTACGTCTTGGGGATTTTCTCGGCAAGAAGCATATTGTGCTGTATTTCTATCCAAAGGATAATACTGCCCTCTGTACTGCCGAAGCATGTGCCTTTCGGGACAGCTACGAGGTCTTCAAAGGCGTTGGAGCGGAAGTGATTGGGGTCAGCTCAGATTCCGTGGAGTCGCACCAGCAGTTCGCCGCAGCTCACCGGCTCCCCTTCATCTTGTTGAGCGATGCGGACAGCATCATCAGAAAGCGCTATGGCGTACCTACAGCTTTCGGGCTACCGGGGCGGGTGACGTACATTATCAACAGGCAGGGCATTGTCCGCCACATCTTCTTCTCGCAATTCACCTCTGAGAGACATGTCGCCGTAGCACTCCAGGCGCTACAATCGATCCATGAAGAACATGAGTAGTCGGCCTCAGCTGGGAGGTGAGTGGGAAGGCATGTTTCTTCTGTGAGGGATCCGAGAGCCTGACGCGTCTCGTCAACTGCCCCTGGTGTCCAACGAGCTCCCCGGGTCCGCACTGTCGTTCCTGTCACGGCACGGGAATTGCGGGATATATCGGGAGCTCCCTTCCTGTGATCCAAGAGGAAGAGTAAGAGTGCTCATAAACCCGTGTTGACAGCTTAATTGACAGCTTGCACCACACGTTCCCTGAGAGAAACTGCGAGTAACTGCAAGCGCCATTTTCGGCGAAACGAGGAAAGAAGGCAGATGATGGCTATTGAATGAGGTCTGCGTGTAGATGGTCACGTCCACCGCGTGAGCGTGCGCCTTGGCCTCATCGGCAAGAAGGTCACAGCCGACAATGCACACGCCCTCCTGGAAGCCTTACTTCCCCCCGATGCCCGCGCGATCTACGATTTTCATAAAGCCCTCTTGCGGCACGGGCAGCGCATCTGTGTCTATGATCGTCCGCGCTGTGAGAAGTGTATCCTGACTGATCTGTGTGATTACTACAAGACGGTGGTGAAGCCCACCTGAAGGACTTTCGGCAGACCGGCAAAAGAAATGCCTCAGATCTGATGGAGAGGCCGTCGAGGCTGTGTAGGGGCGCAATTCATTGCACCCCACTGGGAACGCCTCCAATCGGATATTCAGGCCAACCGCCTCATAGAGCAGTGGGCACCGAGGGCAGTGCTTGCTCCTGAACCGCTACTGCATGCAAGTGGGCGCGAAGGATTTAAAAGGCCCTTCATCATCCCCTATTACCTGCCCCCCAGGCAGGGTGGCGGGGCTCCGCTGAACCAAGACAGCTTGCCAACGACGGTAGCGCGCCTGAACCAAGTCACCGCGTCAACGCTGCTGTCGCAGCTAGCCTTCGGCTCAGACGCGGTGCAAGGCATACTGTTCGCAGTCGGGCAAGCTGCAAGGAGTGCGCTCCGCTCAGGGCCCCTACCAGGTTCGGATCAATTCATTCAAATCCCGATCCAGATCCTTCAGCAGTACCATCGCTGCATTTCGCCCTGGTCCACCGGTGACCGAACCACCCGGATGAGTCGTGGCACCAGTCTGATAGAGGCCGAGAATCGGCATGCGGTGCTGGGCGTAGCCTGGGACTGGCCGTAGCGTTTCTGACTGGGAAGGGCTCAGGTCGCCACCGTGACAGCTCCCATGCCAGTTGTGCCGGTTATAGCGCTCCAGGTCGAGCGGGCTGCGGATTTCAGTAGCGAGAATCTTGTCACTGGTCAGGTTGGGCGCATACTGCCTTAGCTGCTCAAGGTTGTTAGCAGCCACCTTCTCCTTGATCTCGTCCCACTTCTCTGCTCCTTCACGTAACGAGTAAGGTTGGACGTTGATGACCTTGACCATATGCTTGCCTTCTGGCACACGCGAAGGATCTTCAACGGAGGGGGTCAGGACCAGCAATACCGGCTGGTCGAGGACCTCGATGCCATGGTTGAATTCTTCTGTTATGCGCAGTTGGCGCTCAGCGGTTTGGGCCACTCCCGCCGCTACTACCGACAGGGTTCCCCCATCGACAGCGAACCTGGGTGGCTCTGTGGTAGCATAGTGGGTCACGAACATTGTGCGGCCGGCTTTGTAGGTTTCGACACCATACAAGAAGGCATCGCCCCAGGCCTCCGAAGGTGCCATTTTCACCAGGTGCTTGACATGGATAGTGGAAACGACCGCGTGACGAGCGCGAAACTGCTCGCCGGTCTCGGTCTCGACACCCACACACCGCCCTCCTTCGAGGATTAATCGGTTCACCAACCTGTTCGTGAGGATAGTTCCTCCGTGATCCTCGATGATGCGGCCCAGGGCTTTAGGCAAGCTCCCGGAGCCGCCTTTAGGAATGGCCCAGCCACTGCGCTGTCGCCCGGCAACGAACGAGTAGGCGAGCAGGCCGGTGCCGGGTCGCTCTGCTGGCTGCAATGTCCCCTCCGCGAACCACATCATCCATGACTTGACATGCCAGTCTTCAAAAGCGGCGTCAATGATCTCCCATGCTGAGAGTGCCTGGCGGCGCATCCAGATCGCTCCCTGGGGATGCGATGCAAGTTCTTTGGCGATTGACGGGTCCCAACCAGCGGGGGTGTAGCGCATCTTGTTGAAGATGGGGGCCACGCTCCGCCACTCAGCTATCATCTTGCGGTAGGTGGCGGCATCTTTCCGGGAGAACCTGGATATCTCCTCGCATGTGCGGTCGATGTCGAGCCACTGAGTGATATAGGTTCCATCCGGGAATACCACATGGGAAGCGGGATCGACCTGGATGTACTCCAGCCCGTACTCGGCCAGTGGCAGTTCCTGATTGCGCCAGATAGGGCTTTCCATAAAGATGGCGTGGGCGGTCGAACAGGTGTCGTGGAGGAAGCCGGGAAGGGTCAGCTCTTCGGTCATCGTATTGCCGCCAATCACGTGGCGGGCCTCAAGAACCAGGCACGAATAGCCTGCCTTTGCCAGGTAAGCAGCTGTGACCAGGCTGTTATGCCCTCCGCCAGCTACAACGATATCAAATTGATTTGTCACGCTTTGCCTCCAATCATGCAGGAACAACATTGTACATGACGTGCTCGATAAATCGGCACTCTACCTACACGTTTCAATTTACGCACGCAGCCTGCTGCGCATCCAATCAGCCTGCTGCGGTCGGTGCTTGTAAATAATATTGTTGCAGACGTGATTGCCATCCTCGAACATCCACAGTTCTACTTCCCCGCCTCCATCTCGGGCCATCTTCTCGGCCTCCACAGGAGGAATGAGTCTGTCCAGGCGCCCCATGATTACCAGTAGAGGGCAGCGCACCTTCTCCATCACGCCCTGGAGATTAAAGGACGCTAGCTTTGTACGCGCTTCCTCCTCGTTCGCAGATTTTGAGCGGTAGACGAATGCCTCTCGCGTCAGCAGCGGCAGCCGCTCAAAGTTTTCAAGGATGTTATACGGGCCCGCGTTTGCGATCACTGCCTTCACTCGCGGCTCAAATGCTGCCGCACGCGGTGCATAGTATCCCCCCAGGCTGACACCCATCAGACCTATACGGCTCGCATCCACATCCGGTCGGCTCTCCAGGTAATCGATGGCGTACTTTACGGGAACCTCGTAGTCAAAGCGCATTGGATACTCGAACTCCATCTCCCCCTGTCCAGGGCCGTCGATAGCGAGCACCGCCATACCTCGTCTCAGGAAATCGTCGCCATAATTATGGAGTTCCTCCTTCACCGAGTCCAGGCCAGGGATGAGGATCACCACCGGAGGTCGGGCATGCGCCTTCGTCCCTGGGTAGGGGCGAGGGTGGTGGTGCCGGGCGGGGTGGGCACGTGCTCGATAAATCGGCACTCTACCGGTCGCCCTGGGCTTTCTCAGGATGCTATACATCGTGGCACCTCCCTCGTAGGGAATGGCCACGCGCTCGCCTGGAAAGTCAAAATAGGGTAAAGCCCTTTGATATGTTTGCACAACGTGTTCATGGGCTTCCCGCAACGCAGGCGGATTTTGCACGAAGACGAACTTTCCAAAATGGTAAGTGATCGCTGCGTGAAAGTAGTGATAAGCGGCAGATACGTAATTGCTACTCGCTTCGGCCTCCTCTGCCATGCGCTCATGCACAGCTGCACACGTAGACCACTCTGGTCCCCAGTCTTCCCAACGCTCTATGCGCCTGGCTAACCTTTGATAGTCGCTATAATCAACACCATTTGCAACAAATCTAGGAGCCCAGTTGTCAATTGCAATCTGCACACGTTCCTCTGTTGTCATTTTTTGCTCCTTCTGTATGTAATTGTAACTATTCAGCCTCCAAACCGTTTTCGTGCTCGCAGCTTCTGGTGATGAGAGAAGAAAAAGGGATTTGTGGGGACACCCCAGGCCCCGGCAGGGGGCAACGCCCCCTGCACCCCCATATGCATCAAGTTAAGCAAGCTGAAGGCCTCGCGCTGGTGCTGCGCACCTCGCTGGGAGGCGGGCGCGATAAATCGCGCAGTTACGAAGATGAACGGTTTTGTGGCTTAACTTGATGCGAAGGGGGCAACGCCCCCTGCACCCCAGTGCACACTATATTTGGGCCTGGCGATACCACCGAAGGTCAAGATAATTTGCTGGCACACCCTGTGGTCCTGATGGAGAGCCATAGGTAGCCCGCAGGTCTATGACTTGTTGAAGCCCTGCTTCGTTCAGCGTCCCATCCTCACCAAACCCCGTCGTTGGATGCACAAAAGCTGTGTAGGCTTTAACTGCTAAGGTAGCGTCGAGGCCGAGTGCCGACTCCTTCTCCATAATGGCTTGTGTCGCTGCGGCATGTGTTGGGTCGTAAATCCAGCGCAGTGCCTGCTTTAGAGCAGTGATATAGCGGATGACGAGATCAGCGTGTGTGTCGACCCAGGTCTGGGTCGCGGCAGTGGATAGCGAAGCATAAGCAGTATAGTAATCGGTCGAGCTGGCAAGTTTACAAAACCCTTTTTCAGCGGCTAGCGTATCGAATGGCGCATACAGAATTGTGCCAATCACAGTTCCGCTCATGAGCGCAGTGAGGCGAGCACTGGTGCCACCTGCGACAGCAAAGGTATAATCACGTTCCAGGTCCAGGCCATTGCGTGCCAGTATGTCGCGTAGCACCAAGGCGAAACCAGAGGCGGGGTTATCAACACCCAGAACAGCGCCTCGCAAGTCTACGAACTTCGTTATAGCAGGCTGCGCAAACAGGCTCAGTGCACCGGTGCTACCGCCGAACAGCATTACGATACGAGGAAAGGTGGCCGGATCAAGTCCAAAAGCGGTAGGATTGTCGTCCGCGTTGATCGCGTTGTCAGGAGCGGTCTGGACCAGGTGGTATGCGCCGTGAACCAGGCCGGTGAACTGTGGCACCGAGCCGGTAGTGTACACGATCTCTACATCTAGAGCCTGTTTCGCAAAAAAGCCCTGTTGCCTGGCAACGTAGAGTGGCAGGTTCTGCAGGCCCCTGAAGGTGCAAACCCGCAACTCTGTTCTTGCTGCTTCATGCATCGTACTTATCCCGTTTACGTGACGAGCCAATGAATTTATTACCTGTCCCCCAGAGAGGGTGCTCTACAGAGAAATCTATGATTACCTGCGCTTCATCCTCCCCCGGAGGCGCGCCCCCAGAGAGGGTGTTCTAGATAGGCACGAACGATATCAGACGAAGAGGCCATCCTCCCAGTGCTTAAAGCGGATAACGCGGTCTGAGAGGCGTATCAGGTCATCATGGACCTCGCTATCCAGGGTGCCGATGAGACCTTGCGTGGTGTTACGCTGTAAGTTGGCAACTACCAGCAAGTGCTTATCATGTTCATCGTTCGGATCACCTTCCTCGATGAGCGTCGTTAGCAGAGCCTTGTAGTCCTCTACTGCATTTACCAACGCATCATACGCTTCTTGAATAGCTTGTACCTTAACTCTGCAAGTCTGGTAGACACCTTGTTTCTTCGCCATCTCTGCCTTCTCCTTCTCCTTGATATTCAGACCTCCAACGCCGCTCGGCCGTGGCTGAACCAAGCCACCGCGTCCACGCTGCTGTCGCAGCTAGCCTTCGGCTCATATCAAATCCGTTTAAAGAGTGAGGATTTGGGGACACCCCAAACCCCGGCAGAGGGCTGGCCGCCCTCTGCACTCCCGCTCCTCATGATCACTCTTCTAGCGGATTTGATATCAGACGCGGTGCAAGGTGTACGCTCGCGTCAGGAGGTCTGAAAGGAAGCCTCGCATCCCGCCTGAGCGCGTAGCAGATCCTTCGCTTCGCTCAGGATGACAGATCCTCGCGCTAGCCGCGACCGAGCGGCGTTGGCGGGATGGATTGGTGCCGAATCGCAATGCCTCACATTCGTCGCCAGCGGAATGGTAGTTCGACTATCGTACCGGGTTCCTCAATTGCAGTGAGTTGCTCGAGCACCGCCGTCAGAATCATACGCTGCTGGTCTGGCCTATGAGGGGCACCCATAGGATTACCTGTTGGGAAGCGCAAATAGCAAGCACGCGAAACGTTGGCATGCGCAGTGATCTCCGGTCGCACCGTCACGGAGATGGTGGGGATGCCAAGTCGTTCGATAGCTCCTTGAATCAGTCCCACGGACTGGTGACACATCGGTCAGCCGGGGGTTAGCAGCACCGCATCCGTCGCCTCCGCCTGCAGCCGTTCGGCTACGATTGGGGCTGACGTGTCGCGTAGGAGACGCCCATCCGGGATAAAGCCCATAAAGCCGAAGTTCATGCGTGCTACAGACCCAACAATACCTACATCCACCAGTTCGTGCAGTCTGTCTATGGGGAAGACGCAGTTGGGGTCTGCATTCGCGTCGGTCGTATCGTAGTGAAGGTGATCTACCGCCAGGTCGCTTGCTCGTATATCGCCAGGTATCTCACGGAAACTGGCATCTCCGTGTGGATTGAGCACGTCATGGGTAGGTTGGCTTTTCAGGTGCACACCCGCTGTGGAGACCAGGGCCACTGTGCACTCCGAGAGTGGCTTGCGCAGGGGTGCCCAGGCGACCCGTTCGTTGGCTGTGAAATTGGCTCCTTCGTGCATTTCGGCAATGAGCTTGAGCCAGCGGCGAAAGCGTTCTTCCAGATCAGGGGTTGGCATT
>WNGG01018622.1_pt1 | contig 18957 bp, 18 predicted proteins | sample 5400661 | NCBI WGS metagenome assembly WNGG01 (sample SAMN13153372, study PRJNA577476) | soil metagenome | isolation source: 100 cm soil or saprolite under Garry oak tree replicate 1 | place: USA:California | collected 2016-06-15
TCGTCCCCGCCAGCTTTTTCAAGGACTTACGCTATTTTTGGCGAAACCATCGAGGACCCAAAAGGGCACGTTTATGTGCCCTTTTTTGTGTCCCTTTTCGCCTGTCCTCTTATCCTCTTCGATTGTCCTCACTCCGCAACGCCACCTGACACAGACGGTGGTGAGCTTGCGTTCACTTCGCAGGAAAAGACTAAAGCCAGGACGGCTGCCTGAGCTGCATGTTTGGCAGGCGTGATTGCCTGGGTATACACATCCAATGTGGATCGCAGAGTCGAATGCCGCAACAGTTCCTGCATGACTTTGAATTCCGTGCCCACGCTTCTCAGCAGCGTCGAATACGTGTGACGAAACGTGTGCCAGCCGATGCATTTCTGGATTCCGACTCTTTGCGCAACCGGTCGAACATATCTGCGCAAGATCGCTTGTCCCCAATACGGTGTCCGACCCCTGTAGCGCCTACTGGCAAAAACCCAATCATCTCGTTTCGTGTAGGCGCACTGTTTTCGCCAGTCTGACAAAGCGTCGGCAAGGCGCGGATGAAGGGCACGGGCTTTTGCGATGACTCGGTCTTGCATGGACCGACTACGCCGTAAACTATGGATCGGGTTACGTTCATCGTGCGTTGAACAAGATCGATGTCACTCCATTTCAAGCCGAACAACTCGCTCTGCCGCAAGCCGGTGGATACTGCGAGGAGAACCAAGGTTCGTTCTCGAATGCCTAGGCTGTACACCAATGCCTTGACTTCCGCCGGAATCAGGACGGCTGGTGCTCTGCGGCGCTTCGCACTCTGACGCCAGTGGGGAAGAACCCAGCGGGTCAGGTACGCGTGATAGGTCTTCTTGGTCGAGTAACTGCGCCATGTGTTGTCCCTCGCTAGTTCCCGTTGCTCGAAATGATCGCAAAGCTGCGCGACCGTAATCGAGTGAGAGCCCATCCTCGCTTTGTCGGAATTGATCTCTGCCAACAGAACAGCGATTGCAGAACGGGCACAAGCTTCATCAAGGTAGCGCTCAACTGTGCCAATCACTCTCTTCCGCTGGACACGCCCTCCCTGCAAATCCTTCTCGGACCAGCGAAACTGCCATACAGCAGGCCCCTCTTTGCGACTTACCAATGCCAGACTCCCGTGTTGCATCCTCAGCCTCCGTGACCGCAGTTGCGGCGCACAAACATTTTCATCCATCGAGAAGACATAATCAGAAAAGGCAGTCGGCCAGTACACAAGTGAGTTGCTTTGCGGCGGCAATGCTCCTTTTTGGGACGTTACGTCCCATAAGCCTGTTTGCGGACCGCAGACGAGACGCCGGCGAGCCGATTCTGGAGTTGTGAGTGTAATAGCGATTCTTCACCAGTTACGAGTGGGGTGGACTGAGCCATTGGAAAACTGTGAACGTCAACTCCCTCGACGCAACTACTAGCACCGAGTCGACTATTGTGATCCCGGGTGATTTCTGACCGGTGATCCCTGGTGACGGCTCATAGCTGGGATGGTCACCGCTTATCCCGGCTTTGCCGCAGGCCTTAAATGCCTGCTCCACCCTCTATTGAGTTTTGTTATAAGATTCCAGAGCAGATTCGGTTCTCAACGAAACAATCATGGCCTTGGTGGAGGGTACGATGAATCACGCTGCGTTCAAGGCTTCCAGTGCATGGGCGTGCATTGAACGAACCATTCTTCTCGGGGCGTTTGGCGCGCTGTTTTTCCTGGCGTCCTGCACGAATACATCAGCTACGGGGCCGCATGCAACCATTCTGATGCGCGATGGGACGGCGCTAACCGGCATCGTCACCGCGACCTCGCCTACGGAAATGACTCTGACGGGCGACGACAAGACGAATCACACAGTCTCGATGACGCAGGTGAAATCCATTGAGTATGACGATGCAGCGGGCGCGCAAGCGTCGGCATCGCCAACTGCACACATGCTAACCCGGCGCTCCTCGCCGCCGCACGAAAATCATTACCATCCGACACGGGCAGAAATTACTACCAAGAACTACGTGCTGCCCGCCGGAACGAAAATTTCGGTGCGCAACGAAGACACGATCAACTCAGACACGGCCGTCGAAGGGCAGAACTATGCGGCCGAGGTCACTGACGACGTTGTTGACGCCGCCGGCGATGTGGTCATTCCTCATGGTTCGAACGCCCAGATCGTCATCCGGTCAGCCTCGAAAGGAGGACGCTTCCGTGGTACCTCTGATCTTGTGCTGGACCTGCAATCGATTTCGGTCGAGGGTCGGCAGTACAACGTCAGCACTACCGATGTGAAAGAAAGCGGAAGGCAAGGATTTGGAGCCAACAAGCGAACCGCGGAATTTACGGGCGGTGGAGCTGCCATCGGCGCCATAATCGGCGCCATCGCGGACCGCGGGAAAGGCGCAGCGATCGGAGCCGGCGCCGGCGCAGGAGGTGGCGCCTTGACTCAGGTGCTCACCAAGGGCGGCTCGATCAAAGTCCCCTCGGAGACGGTGCTGACTTTCCAGCTCGACAAGCCTGTCCAAATCGTTGAGGCAAAGTGACCGGATGCGATGCTTCAAGCGCCGTTAGGAGTAGATGAAAATAGCTCGGTAGGATCTGCGAGGCTAGCGGGCAAAAGAATCCCAACCCTCTTGGAGGAGATCGCCGTTGATCTCCTCCAAGCCCGTTTCTAGGGTGTTTGAGAACCACGACCCGTCCGAATCGGATTCCTCTACACTCGCGCGTTTCTCGTTACTAATCCGACAGACGAACCGATGACGTCCGGCTTGCCCGCGATCGATGTCTATTGGAAGCGGCCCAATCGCGCTCTCTACCAGATGAATCGCAGCGGCGGTGGAGCCGTGATAGTGCCCGTCAGGTTCAACGCCGGGTTGGGCGGCGTTCCGGGACATTGTGTTTCGATCACCCACGTTCCCTCTTCCCGGTCGCCGCACAGAGAAATACGGACTGTCCGACCGCTAGTCGACCGATGCGAGTGACGGTGCCGTAGATCCCCGCGTTGTTCTGATTCACACGAAGGATCGCCTTCATTACTTCTGGCGCAGGCGTTGCCGAATCGGGATCAAGGTTCACCATCCCGCAGCGCTCATCGCGCATCGCGACGGCGATGGCGGGCGCGTCGTCCCCCTCGCCGAATGAGAGCGCGCCGCTTACCCACTCGTCTTCTTGAAAGGGAACCGGCCGCAGCAAGCGAATCACAACATTCGCGCGAAATTGACGGATGTCCAGGCTTCGTTTTGCGAGTCTTCCGATTTCGCTTACAGTGTCTGAGGCGATCACGGAGATGCATGCTTCGTCGAAGATGCCATGCCTCAACTGCATCATTTGCACGGGAGCTCCGTGTCGACGTCCAACCTCCGTGGCCAATTCCTCCCCGAAGACCAGCATCTCTTCGCCATCTGGCGTGCGAATGTGCGTAGGAAGATCTTCCGTAGCGGCGTCTCCATGGCGCTCGGGAGAAAACAACAGCAGGTCAGGAAGCTTGCTTGCTGTTAGCCAAGGCATCCCGCTACGGTCATTCGTCCGCCGGAATGCCAGGCGCCTATCACCATCGATGCCGTACCAGCCCAGATTGGCGACCTCGAGTCGTTCGCCGGCCATGGACTTCACGGGATACCGGAAGATCGCCTCCACATGTCCGATTTCTATGAGCATGCTCGATCCGAGTCCGCCGCGCAGATACCATTCCTGTTGTGTTTACTCATAGTTACATCCTCGCTTTTCTCCACCTGACCGCTCGCCAGAATGCTGTGACTACTGCGTCTTACCCAGATCGGCCTTTGTCCTTCCCGTCACGCTTCAAGGAAAGAAAGCACCCCCTCAGTCGTTTCCCGAATCTAGCGCTTTCAGTCGTGTCATTTCTGGAGCAACGGTGGTTCAACTAACTCCATGCCATGAGCGTGAAAGAGGGCTCCGTCCTGAGGAACATGTTGGACCTTGGTTAACTCGCTGAGGGCTAACAGCCCTGTTGTTTCACTTCTTCGGCTGTTCCGGCCTGCCCGCAGCTTCAGAATGCCCCAGGTGGGCGCACTCTTTTTGTTGCTCGGGCGTGATCTGGGTGGGCGTTTCACCGGCGGGCACGGAATTGCACCGCATCGTATCGTCAAAACCGGGAGCGGAGAAGATAAAGGTCAAGCTGATCGGTTCCGTGCCAATGTTCTTCAGGCTCACCCAGGTATTGGCGGGAATAAACACGAGTCCCCCGGCGTGGAGATCGCGTTCCTGGTCGCCCAGCCAGACGTGGGCCGTGCCGCTGTGGACCAGCACGATTTCATCCTGGAGCAAGTGCCTGTGCCTGGGCAAGGTCGCCCCGGGGGGAACTTCTTCCGCGCCGGCCACCAGATGCTGAGAGCCGTTATTTTTCGGGCTGGCTTTGAGCATGAATTGCGAGGAAGCAGGGAGACTGGCGTCAGTGTGTATGCGCCGGGTCCGCAGCTCACCTTCGTTCTTTTCGAGCAATAGAGGCCCGGCGCCGGGATCTGGAGCCGCGCTGGGCTGAGTGAATTGGGAAACCCGAGGACGGGCTCCCGGTTTCACATCTACATTGTGGTACACGGTGATCTTCCATTCGCCTGCGTCCTTCACCATTACCTGCAGAAAATCCTGAAACCCACGTGAGTGTCTCCACCACGGCGGTCTCCGGACGAATGAACCTGAGCGAAACAACATCCTGCTTCAAGGTGGTTCCGCGAAAACTACCTTTGAAGATTTCTTCGTGTCTATCGAGAAAGGCCTGGTGCCCGGTGAAGAACATGCCTCGAATGTTCGTGAATGTGCCGTCCGCAGCGAAATGCTGTGAATACACCCTGGCGTCGCCCTTATTCCAGGCAACCACTTCTTCTGCGAGAATGTTTCGAATCGTAGTCTCGTCCGACTTGCCTTGGGCAATGGACATTGTTGCCGCCAGTAACAGGGCAATGATCAGCGTAACTTTCATTGTTTCTGCCGCCTCTCTTGAAACATGGGCAAATAACCCCCCTAGTCTAACTTTACAGGTGGTCCGATCAGCTCCATGCCAAAGGCGTGCATGAAAGCCGCATCGTTCGTGTAGGTGCCGGGCTTGATGCCGCGATTGCGCAGGCGCGAATGAAATGAGCAGCTTTCCGGGCGAGCCGCCGGCAAATGCCCAGGCGTGAGGAATCTCGCGCGGGCCCAGCGCGCAGTCACCCGGTTTGAGGTGGAAGCGCTCTGAGCCGACTTCAACAATATATTCGCCTTCCAGCGAATAGAAGAGTTCGTCTAGTTCGTCTACATCGTGGTGAAGGTGACGGGGCGGTCCCCCCTTCTTTTGATTCGATTGTTCCAGGACAAAGAGGGCTCCACCTGTATCTTGCGTAAGAACCTTGAATGCGGAGTTGGCTAGAAATCTCACCACCGTAAACCCACGTTGCCGGAGAACAACCGGAACCCATGGAGCAGCTCCGGCGAGTGCCGCGGCGACGGAGGAATGATCTTTGACTGCGTGGTTGGACCTTCGGGCGTGGCAACGGCAATGCCGAACAGCCGCCACTGCCCGCCCACGGATTGGAAAGTCAGATCAAAGCTGATCTGCAACGGTCGCGTGGGAAAGAACCCCGTCAGCCGCATCTTTCCATTAGCGTCCAGCGAAGGGTCAACGCTGAACTGTGGGGGCAGAAGCGCGGCAGCAAAGAGATCAAAGTTGCGTCGGCGCAGATCGGCGAAACTTTGCGCCAGATCGGCTGCCGAGTTCCTGGCTTGGAAATCAGGGGCGGCCAGATCATGGAGCACCGTGTAGTTGCCTGAATGATTGGCGTCATTGAGTGTCAGCAATGTGGACCGGACCAAGTAAAGCGCCTGGCTGGAACTGACGGGTTGAGCCGATGCTTGTTTTGCCTGGGGCGTGTTCGGTTGGGCGGACGCGGCGCCGGTCAGGACCGCTGCCAGAAACAAGGCAGCGATCCACCAGCGTACGCATGAGGACATCTTTTTGTTTTCGTTCATAGTCATCTTCTTTGATTTTTTGATCGTGTGCATTTGCTTAAAACCCAAAGCGCAGGCCGGCTTGGCCTCCCGCCATGTTCTCGCGGAATCCGTAGGCGAAGCTGCCATGCAGTTGCATGTTGCGATAGATCCGTATCGCACCGCTCAGCGCTGCGCCGTTTTCTCCCTGGAAGGTTCCCCAGTTCGTGGAAAGAACAAACTTCTCATTGGGCAACACCGTGGGCACGCCGGCCATGGCGAAGGCCATCGCTACGCCGGTGAAGGCCTTGGAGGTCTTGTGGCTGAGCTGATCAAGGCGAGTGCCGAGCGTGCCAATGTCCGACGCGGAGCCAAGCCCCAGCCCCCCAGCGGACGCGGTCCCCAGGTTGCCGGTGGCGTCCGTGGTGACGAACTGCGTTGGCCCGGATTGCGCCGCCTTACTCGCAGCCGAGGCGACTCCAGGCAAGGTGTAAGTGTTGGTTGCCGTGCCGAACACCTGCTGGTTGGCGCGGGTTACGGTGGCCCCGTTGCCGAAGGCGGCAGAATTGATAAATCCTGCTGATGCACCCGAACCGAAGGCGGAAGAGTTGTTCCCCGTCGCGACCGAGTTGGCACCCACCGCCGTGTTCTTAGCGTTTGCGCCGCTGGCATTGGCGCGATCGCCAATCGCCACATTGCTGCTCGCGCCGCCGCTGGCGTTGGCTCGGTTCCCAGTCGCGATGTTGGTGCTGCCGTTGCCGCTGGCATTAGCGAGGATCCCAGTCGCGATGTTGCCGCTGTTGTCGCCGCTCGCGTCGGCTAACTGGCCGGCTGCGACATTCCCGCTGACAGCGCCGCTCGCGTTGGCAGACGATCCAGTTGCGATGTTGACGCTGCCGTCACCGCTGGCGTTAGCGGACGATCCGGTTGCGATGTTCAAGCTGTTGTTGCCGCTGGCGTTGGCCCGGTTGCCGGTTGCGGTGTTGGCGCTTCCGTCCCCGAAAGCGAAGGCAGATTCACCGGTGGCGGTGTTACTGCTGGTGTTGCCGCTGGCGTTGGCCAAATCCCCGGTTGCGACGTTACTGCTTCCGTTCCCGAAGGCTTTGGCGCTTTTTCCGGCTGCGGTGTTGGCACTGTTGTTGCCGTTGGCGTTGGCACTGTTTCCAGTCGCGGTATTAGCGCTGGCGTCGCCGCTGGCGTCGGCGCCGCCCCCGGTTGCGGTGTTGAAGCTGCTGTTGCCACTGGCGTTGGCGGAGGCCCCGGTTGCAGTATTGCTACTGCCGTCGCCGAAAGCTTGGGCGGAGGGCCCAATTGCCGTGTTGTCACTGAAGTTAGTACCGTTGGCCTTGGCGAAAGGCCCACAGGCAAAGTTGGAAGCCGTACCTGTCGCCGTAGCTCCACCGCCTGTCTGCCCCTCAGCGCCGGTTACGCTACCGCCGCAGACGAACTGCGCGCTTGCCGGCGTAGCAACCATGAAACTGAGGACAGCGATTAAGGCCAACAGAAACGCCGGGACTGAGCAAAACTTACGATTTATTTCTTGCATAGAACTTCTCCTTGAATTGGGTTGAAAGTAACCTGCTGCGCGACAGACTGTATCGCTACCACTGGTAGTTCATGCCGACACGGCCACCGGCCATGTTGTCGCGGAAGCCGTAGGCGAAAGCCGCGTTCAGTTGCACATCGTGGTAAATCCGCAGCGCGCCTCCCAGAGCCGCGCCGTTTTGGGCCTGGAAGAGGCCCCAGTTCGCGGACAGAGCAAATTTTTTTCCGGGCAGCAGCGTCGGCGCCGATCCCGCGAGGGCGAAGGCCATCGCGACGCCGGTGAATGCCTTGGCAGTTTTCTGGCTCAGCAGATCGAGTCGGGTGCCGAGCGTACCAATGTCCGACGCGGAGCCAAGTCCCAGGCCCGAGGACGACGCGGTTCCCAGGTTGCCGGTGGCGTCGGTGGTGACGAACTGCGTGGGACCGGATTGCGCCGCCTTGCTCGCAGCCGAGGCGACTCCGGGCAAGGTGTAAGTATTGGTTGCCGCGCCAAACACCTGCTGGTTGGCGCGGGTCACGGTCGCCCCGTTGCCGAAGGCGGCGGAATTAATGAAGGCAGCCGATGCGCCCGCGCCGAAGGCGGAAGAGTTGTTCCCGGTCGCTACGGAATTGGCGCCCACGGCTGTGTTCCTGGCAGCGGCGCCGCTGGCGTTGGTGCGATCGCCGATTGCGACATTGGAGCTGCCGCCGCCGCTGGCGTCGGCCTGGTCGCCGGTTGCGATGTTGGCGCTCGCGTTGCCGCTGGCGTTGGCTAGTCGTCCCGTCGCGGTGTTGGTGCTGCCGCTGCCACTGGAGTTGGCCAGAGTGCCGACCGCGGTGTTAGCGCTGTTGTCGCCGCCGGCGTTGGCATTGTTTCCAGCCGCGACGTTGGCGCTCCCGTTGCCGCTGGAGGTGGCGTTGTTTCCGCTTGAGGTGTTGGCGCTCGCGTTGCCGCTGGCGTTGGCCTGGTTCCCGGTCGCGGTGTTGTTGCTCGCGAGGCCGCTGGCATCGGCAGAATTCCCGGTTGCAGTGTTCTTGCTGTTGTCGCCAAAGGCAGCGGAGGCGTTCCCCACCGCCGTGTTGGTGCTGCCTGCACCACCGGCGTCGGCGCCAGCCCCGGTCGCGGTGTTAGAGCTGGTGTTGCCGCTGGCATTGGCGCCGGTCCCGGTTGCGGTGTTCCTGCTGTTATCGCCAAAGGCCAGGGCGGAGTTCCCATCCGCGGTGTTGAAGCTGCTATTGCCACTGGCGTTGGCAGCGTTTCCGGTCGAGGTATTGAAGCTCCCGTCGCCACTGGCGTTGGCGGAAGTCCCGGTCGCCGTGTTGTTGCTGCCTGCACCACTGGCGTTGGCCTGGTCCCCGGTCGCGGTGTTCCTGCTGAGGTTGCCGTTGGCTTGGGCGAGGTTTCCGATTGCGGTGTTGCCGCCAGCAACACCATGGGCATCGGCGCCGCTCCCACAGGCAAAGTTGAAAATCGAAAGACCCGCCGTAGCGCCGCCTGAACCTTGTGGCGGAGCGCCGGTTACGCTACCCCCGCAGATGAATTGCGCCTGTGCCGGCGTAGCAACAATGCAGCCGAACACAATGGTCAAGGCCAGCAGAAACGCCTGGACTGAGAAAAACTTGCGATTCATTTCTTTCATAAAAACTCTTCTCCTTGAATTTGCATGACACGATGCTTGTGTTTGTGTGTATCTGTGGGCAGCTGAACGCAGCCCTGTTGATTTTTCCCGCTCTTGCTTTGGCTTGGGTCTGGTTTTGCTCTCGCCTTGGGACAAAGAGACAAGAACCGACTCCAGACAGACAAGAAACTGCTTCGTCGCGTGTTTCCTGAGAATGAAGACCGAGTAGACCGCCGGCGGCCCCGGTTCCGGGGCCTTATCGCCCCAGTCCGGTCATAGAGTTTTCCCAGTAGCATGTCTGCAAGGCGATCAGCGCAGGATGGAGCGAGACGGAAAAACAAGACTGGTTCGATCAGTTCGACTTCCATGACCAACCAGCCCGCGGCCGCAGGCACCAGATCAACCCGCGCATAGAGCGGCTTGGCGGGAAGGGCGTCGAATACGCATTCTGCAAAGGCAATCTCTGCGTGACGAGAATCATGGACCGTTTCAGGACTCTGCCCTCCGGCCGGCGCGGCAGAAAATGGCGCTTTACGCGCCGCATGACTGAATTCGCCGCCGATAAAAACCAGCGAGCGTTCGCCCTCGTGCTCGACCTCGCGCAGGAACGGCTGAACCATGGCATCGCGGTCGGCGGCAAGTTCACCAAGGTACGCGCGCGCATCGCCCGAAGCATGGAGCAAGTCAAATCTGCGCGCCCCGAACGCACTGCCCGCAATGCATGGCTTGATCACGATCTCGCCCCAGCCGCGTGCTTCGCACAGTTCGGCCAGATCTACTTGTGCGTATCGGTTGACGAATTCCGTGGGAACCACCGCGATTCCGCGGGCCTCGAGATCGGCGAGATATCGCTTATGCATGTTCCAACGAACTAGCCCCGCATCATTGACCAGGCACGTCAGTGGTTCGACATGTTTCAACCAATGCTGAAACTCGCCCGCACGATGGAAGTAATCCCAGGTGGAACGGAACATGGTGAGGGACGATTCGGCCCAACGCACACGCGCATCGCTCCAAGGCACGACTCGTACGGCCGTCCCACGCCGAACGAGGGCGTCGTGCAACAATTGGTCGTCGGACGTGAGATCGGGCTGCTTTTCGTACGTGAGCAGGGTGATGTCGAAGGGCTTCATGTCCGCGATCTTACGGACTAAAAGTGGTATCTACAAGATCCACTACAGTGAATTTTAAGCAAACCACTTGTAAGACGCAAAATGTCGAACCGCTATTGGAAGCTTCAGCCCATCGTCCTCGGCGACGTGAGATCGGCCACTTTTCTTAGGTGAGCAGGATGAGGTCGAAGAGCTAGATGGCGCGCTCCGACGAGCTGCAAGTGTATTCTCAGAAGCCAACTATGCTAAAGTTGCAACAGACCACTTCCGAGGCCGCAAATGTCGAACCGCACGGAAGCGCTACTGCCTATCGTCCTCGACAAGGCGAAGCGCGTACCCCTTAAACGTCAACTGTACCTTGCGATACGTGACATTATCGTGGCGGGGACGCTGCCTGCGGGTACACGCCTACCGTCGACGCGTACGCTTGCGCAAGCACACGGGGTCTCGCGCTCGACGGTGGTCGAAGTTTTCGAACAATTGTTGGCCGATGATTTAACGGCGGGAACCATCGGCTCCGGAACCTATGTCAATACGGTGACGGCAATCGGTAAACGCGTTTCGGCCGTGATGCCGCGGGCGCTCGATAAGAACACGCATCTCTCGGTCCGTGGACGTCGCATCTCTGGTATACCGCTCACGTATGGCGTGTACCGCAAGCGCATCATCGGCGCGTTCCGGAACGGCCTTCCGGCGCTCGATTTATTTCCGCGGGAAAGCTGGGCCCGCCATCTGGCGAAAGCCGCGCGCCATGCGTCGCCGGCCTTGCTCGACTACGGTGACGCGGCTGGATTCGCGCCGCTGCGAAAAGCAATTGCTGAGCGTCTCGCGATCACCCGTTCCGTGCGTTGCACGCCGGAACAGATTTTTGTCGTCGAGGGCACGCAACACGCGCTCGACACGATCGCGCAAGTACTCCTTGACCCGGGCGATGAGGTCTGGATTGAGGACCCGTGCTTTCCCGGCGCACGCCTTGCCTTTAGCGCCGCCGGCGCGAAGCTGCGCCCGGTTCCAGTCGACGATCAGGGAATCAATGTGGAATTCGCGGTGCAGCAGTGGCCCAAACCGCGCGTGATCTTCGTCTCGCCCTCGCATCAAATGCCGATGGCCGTCGCGTTATCGATGTCGCGGCGGCTCGCATTGCTGGCGTGCGCGCAACGCGCCGGGGCATGGATCATCGAAGACGATTTCGAGAATGAATTCGAATACGCCAGGCGCCCTCTGCTCTCGCTGCAGAGCCTCGATACCGCGGACCGCGTTCTCTATGTGGGGACGTTCACCAAGACCATGGCGCCATCGCTGCGCATCGGGTATGTCATTGTCCCCGAGGCCCTCGTCGATGTGTTCGCGGCCGCGCGCCGGGTCGGAGGGCGCAGTTGCAAAGCGCTCGAGCAGGCCGCCCTCGCAACGTTTATCGCCGAGGGCGCGTTTGCGCGCCACGTGCGACACATGCGCGATGTCTACCAGGAACGGCAATCTGTACTCATCGGGGAGGTGGAGAGGCAACTTGCCGGCGTCGCGACGATTGGGAAAGCAGCCAGCGGCATTCACTTACTCGCGCGCCTCGCTCCAGCGTTCGACGATGTAGCCGTATCCGAAGCAGCCGAAGCTGCGGGCATCGACGCCGCGCCGTTGACGCCTTTTGCGGTGGTACCACGCGATGTCCGGACGTTTTGGAGTGGATCCGAAAGATGAGAGCAGGCGGGATTCAGGCGATCATTTCTCTCATGGGTCCTCAAGAACTTGGTCATTATGCGACAGCATGTTCGAAGCTAGGGGCAGCGGACCTGCATGATTTGTACAAAAGCCGGGGGCCTGACTGTTGAACCGATCCCTTGGCAGGATACTAAATACCCGGTAAGTCAGGGCGGCCGTTCTTATCGGGACACACTCCTTGAAGTTCGACAGAAAGCACTCGATGCGTTCGATAAGCTTCAAAAGCCAGTGCTGCTTCACTGCAGCTCCGGCATCCAAGGGTCCTCTCCAGTAACAGCGTTCACCTATGCACACAGGCGCAATTGAATCTCGAACGGCCGGATTGGGAAAGGAACAGATTCTTGGTCCAATTATGGTCCAATTAAATGTCCAGAGAGTGCCTTTACGCGGTTTTGGAGAGCCATCCGTGTCGCGTAGTTTCAGTCAGTTACCGTTAATCGTGCCTCTGTCACGGCAGAGGTCGCGAGTTCGAGTCTCGTCGTCCCCGCCAGCTTTTTCAAGGACTTAGAGAAATCAGCGGCGTCAATCCCACAACACTCACGCGTGATCGACTTTCCCGGTGCGCATGATCAGGTCGGCCTTGCGCTTTTGGCGCTTTGGCAGATCCAAGGCCTGAGTGTAGCTGTCCCATCGTGCGCAGGCAGCTGGCTGTCACCTTCCGACCGCTTTTGCAACCCGGGCGATTCCCGTCCGTGCGAGCGTAAGTTGTGTGTAACTTGCTAAATCTTAAACCGCTAGGAACTGCTCACTAATTTTTGGCCGCCTACTTTACAAGCAGGAGATCCACGGTTCGAGTCCGTGATCGCCCACCATTCAAAATCACTAACTTGTCCACAAATACGCTCGCGCAGCGCCAACAATCCGGCAGCGATGCTACGGCATTCACCGGCTCTATTCTCAGCTTTCAGGCAGTTACGCCACATTGCCTAATGATGCGGTGCGCGCACGGACGGTTTCTTCGATTTCAAAAGTCAGCTGCCGTTGATGCTGCGCGAACAAATTATGACCGAGCGCCGCCAGGCCGCCAGCAAGAAAGCCGAAGGCGCCGAAGAAAAGCGGCGCCGCCAAAGCCAGTAGCATTCCATTGCTGGTGGCCGAGACCAGGCCTTTGAACTGCACCGGCGCGGCCCCCCAACAAAGCATGAGCAATGACAAAAGGGGCAAAAAGAGCACGGCAGCGCCCGTATGGATCGCGGCTACTACAGTGGCTACAAGCAATGTATTGACAGGTTGCGGTCTAGTCATTGGCATATTCGTTCCTCTGGCCTCAAAATGCGGGCTCTTTCGTTTGTATTGAGAGCATGCTCGCCGGCGGACCATGTATCTCTCCGTACATGCGACTCTCATTCCAAAAACAAAATGGCCCAGAGATAGCTTTATCTCTGGGCCAAATCTTCGCTCCATGCCGGAAGCAATTGCCGGCAGAGAAAATCAGGGCCCCTCTATTCCACTCGTCCGGTTGTTAACGACCGGTCAGGGTTGGGAATTGCGGTAGGTTTTTTTGGCCACCGCCTCCACGCAAATGATCTCGCCCCCACGGAACTGGATGATGATGGATCCGGGGGATTTTCTGGTTTTGATGAAATCGGAAAGAGCGACGAACAACTCCTTGGGAATATTTACTTTGGCGCCGCTCGGGGATGTTGCAACGTATTGCGGTTCTGCATCGGGCTTCGCAGGAAGTTGATTGGACTGCAAAGCCGAAGGCTCGCTCTCCGCGTCGTTCCTCTTGGAGAGTTGAACTGCTCTACCAGGAAAATAGGCTCGTATATCGGACATAGACACCTGCACTCTCTCTTCAGTCATTCTCAAACTGCCATTGCCAATTTGGGGGTGATGTAACGCGGGCAATGACAGTGACAGTGAGATTCCGTGCAGGCGCCTGCATTGCGGCGCTCGAGTGCGCTCGGCTCTGACCGGCGGCGGGATTTTTTGGTCCGTGAGCCTGCTTGCAGTGCTCTCTGCAAGGCAGCCACGAGTAATCTGCGGGAAAACAAACGATGCAACGCGCGCATCGGGAACAACGTCCGTCTCATCTTCAAAACTCCTGCGGCTCGGTGGTCGAGCCGGTATATTGGGGTTCGCAGCTGTTAGCCCCCGAAGACTGAAGACAAAAATAGCCCAGAGAGTACCTTGCCTCTCTGAGCCAAATTCCTGTCTCTTCCGGAAGTTCCGGGAACTAAAATCAGGGCTCGCCCATTTTTATTGGCTAATTTCTCTGACATCAACACGACATATGGCCTCTTGCTTATCTGTAGGTTTTCTTGGTAATTGCTCGAATAGTTCCTTGGGTATTTCAACCCCATGCCCATCTGGGGCAACAACCAAGTACTGCTGTCGCGATTGCTGGAATGGAACCAACGCTGCCATTTATCCTCCAAGCTGTCATCAAGTCCACAGGCATTTACCTTCTACCCTGTGACCTCAAAGATTGTAAGCAAAGATCGGGGGTGTTAACGGTTCAACTCTTCAGAGCTTACAGCCTCTGGCTTTGGGGGATGAATACCCCGGTTCCGAGGGGTGCTCTGAGCTGGCGGCATTATTCCACAGCCACCAAAAGAGTGTAAAGATTTTCTTAGAATATTCCGGGTTTCGGAAAACCGGAGAAACTTTACCTTTAGAATCAACAGCTAGGGGAAGCCCATACCCCACCAGCTCCTCCCGGTTCCCCGGCTCGATCTCGTGCCGTTCGCATGATCCTCTATCTGATACCTTTTGGCAGTTCCAGCCTGTCTTTTCTATTACGGAGAGCCGAGGTAATAGGCTGAGCAACATCCGGCTTCCCCACGAGTTCATGAGTACGAGTCTCAGGAACAACGAACCCGCTGGCGATGCTGGTATCACCTGTGCCCTGGTTTGCCTCTTTACACACCGTGAATTTCCACACGGTGTCCTGCTTCGTGCAAGCCCCGGAAAAGGGGCAGATCCCGGTCTTCAGGCGGGCGGCGTAGCTTTCGCCCGGCTTCAGGAGGACAGGGTCAGGGAACAAGCCCCAGACGCCGTCGCCAATCTGGTCAACCCAGGCCGGAACTTGTTTGCCATGTGAATCGGTAAGTGTAAGGCTGCGATTGTCCACGCCACGGACCGGCTGGGAGAAGAAAACTTTTACCACGGTATCCTGATAGGCATTTTGTGTCCCCGCAGAGGGGTAAACGGCCAGGCGGGGCGCAGATTGTTCTGTTCGCGAGCCATCAAGCGTGATCACCCAGTTGCGCACAATCATCGGTACGGGCGGCGCCCCTTCCACCACGGCCGGTTCGCTTGCAGGTGTACGCCCGTCGCATAGGCCGCCCAATACGCAAGGCTCAAGCACAAAATTGTTGTTGGTGTCCGCCATGTTGCCAAGGAAATGCAAGGCCACCACGGCTTCAATTGACTGGTAAAAGACCGTTGCGGTGACTGCCACTGGTCCTTTCACGTCTGGCGGGATCACTACTGAGTAACGATCAATCTTCTTCTCATATTCGGGACGCCCTCTCGGCTTGAATCGCGTGTCGCGAAGAAAGGAGTCGTCAAAGAAATCCCCGTTGCCATTGTTGTCTTTAAACTGTGGCAGGGCAGTGGAGTTATTGCGGTCAATTATCCGGCCGTCCTTATCAATGGGAAGGCCTCTCTTGTCGGTCACAAGATTTAACGCCGTCGCATAAGGCAGATCCAGTGTCGGACAGCCGTCACCCAGCGACGCCACTGCCTTGAACTGCAAGGCGTAGGGATCAGCCGAGCCGGCGGGAATCTTCCAATTACAACCAGGGAAGTTAGGATCGACCATTTCCTCGGTTGTGAGGTTCCCCACACCGATTGAAGTGCGCTTCCAGACGCTGTCCTGGATTGGAAGCTCCTTGCCGGTAGTCAGATCATAGGCGTGCAGTGCTGGCTTGCTGGGAATATGCCCCCTTTCGCTCTACATGGGTCCAGAACCCGCGAGAATAAAGGCTCTTCTCATCAGCCGAAGAAAAGCTGAAAGCGGAAAGCTCAGGATAGGGCGCGATGTTTCCTCTCGGGTCAACATCTTTCCCGATCAATCCCGTAACGTAGGCGTTGCCGCCGACAAAATGATGAGTAAAGAAAGGATGCGGCGCTCCGCCTTCATTGGCGACGCGGTCCATAGGCGGGGGCAGTGGTTTTCCATCCTTATAGAGGGTCTGTGCGGTCCCTGGCTGGCCATAATCCTGCTGCATATGGCAGCTCTGGCAGTCGCGCTTGAAGCGCGGATCAAAATTGGTGTTGCCGGGACGGTCAGCATACGCGCTGTTCGCCCACTCCGTGTAGGTGCGCTCAATGGGAAAACCGCCCACCCATTTGCCGATGGGATTTTTGATGGGCAAGGCGTTGGTCACGTCGTGGCAAGCAGCGCACATCTCTGCCCGAACAAACATCGCCTGGTGATAGCCCTTGTGTTTTGTGGGATCGATCTTCTGATAAGGAATTTCCTGCCCGAAGATCTGGCTGGTGTAAACGTCCTTTCCTGACGGGGGAAGGTTTGCCGCCAGCGGGCCGAAACGTTCTGGGGCTCCAATGGCGTGCGGCGACAGGCGATACGCGCCCGCACCTATGCTATAGCCCAGGTTTTGCTTGCTGGGATCAGGAACGCTAAACGTATCCTGCTGCGCCTGTGCCAGCAATTCAGAGCGAGGGCCGGTGCCGCGTGCCGGTGTATAGGCGCTTGCACTGTGGGCGTAATTGTGAAACGGGGTATCGCGCGTTTCGGCGTAGGTGTGGCAAACCGCGCAGATAATCCCGCTCTTACCGGAGTCGGTATTGCGATACTGCGGCGCCAACGTGGCAAAAGCAATACCGGTCCCATTGTCAGCAGTTGGATTGAAGTTTGGATCGCCCGGCGCATTTTCCAGTTTTGTCTGCGGATCAAGCTTTACGTTCTTGAGCGGGATGTTGTCCACGTAGTCCGTGGGCATATGACAGCGGGAGCAAAAGAAGTCTAGCAGCGAGCCAGGCCGCGAAACCTTGTACTTGCCGTCGCCGACGTCGAAGGTCGAAGAGCACTCGCCATTGTTGGCGAAAGGATTATGGGCGGCCTTTGCTGTGCCGTCGGGCGGTTCAGGTGTGTCACATTCTCCGTTGGCGGAGGTGGCTCGCGCCAGTGCCAGAAAGGCGGCGCGCCACACCGGATCTCGCCACGAATTCGACATCATGGAACCATTCCATTCGTCGAAGATTTTCTGATGGCAGGTCTGGCATTGCCCGGGGCTGTCCTCCTGTTCCCAGTGGTCGTGGAACGGAGGCGGAAAAGTCTGCGCTTCAGCCAGCACATAGGGCGCTGCTTCAGGCAAACGGTTTGGAATGTCGTTGAGCTTGCTCTGGTCCGGCTGATAGTAAACCAAAGCGCTCGTCGCCAGGGTGGTGACAAGTAGCGCTGAAAATTTCAGGATTTTTCCGTTTCCATTAATCATTGCGCCGCTCCGCGAACCTCAGGCTGCATAGAAGCTTGTTGGACCGCCACGTGGGCATGCTCATACGCCAGAATTGGATCATGCACCGGTACCACGGGCGCCCGGCGAAAACTGTGCGCGAATACCAGGAATATAAGTGCGAGATAACCAGCCGCGATTGTCATTTCAAGAGGACCGAATTTTGGGGCACTCCAAACGGAAGGGGTTACAAGGAGATACAGGTCCAGCCAGTGGCCACAGAGCAACAGGATCGCAACCACTTTCAGGATGCTCGTCGTGCATTTTGCGCGGACCGAGAGCAGCACAAGAAAAGGCGCAACCCAGTTTGCCATCAGGTTGAGCGCGAAGAGAAAAAGCCACGCACCGTTTGTGCGTGCCACATAATGCGTGACTTCCTCAGGAATGTTGCCATACCAGATCAAAAGATATTGGCAGACCCATATGTAGGCCCAGAAGGTGCTAAAGGCAAAAAGCATCTTGCCAAGATCATGAAGCTGGTGGTCGCTTACTGAATCGCGCAGCGGGCCGCGCTCCTTCAAGATCACTATGGCCAGTGTCACCGCGGCAATGCCCTGCACAAAGGTTCCTGCAAATACATAAACCGCGTACATGGTGCTGAACCAGCGCGGATCAGTGGAAATGAGCCAGTCAAATGCGCCCACGGTCAGCGTTACAGCAAAGACAGGGATAAACATCACTGCATAGCGAGTCAGCTTCTGATGAAGCGCAAGCGCCAGCTCGGGATGGCGATCTTGCTGGAGCGAGATTTTGCGGAACCGCCACGCGAAGAACATCCATGCCGCGAAAACAAGGGCCATTCGCGTAAGAACCCACGGCGGCTGCAGATAGCCGGCCCAACCCGCAATGGCCGGTTCGCCGGCCATCGCTCCCTGCCGGCTCCACGGATAGAGAATATGGCGGCCAAAGAAGAGCACCAGGATCAGGATCGACGCAACGGAAACCAGGGGCATGAAGGCTTCCGGAATTCTGCGCAGACTGGCTGACCATCGGGCTCCAGTCGCCCGTTGTGCGGCAAGGAAAAATATGGACGATACTCCGAGCGAAGCCGCATAAAAGCCGTTCACCAGCAGGTTTGGCCAAAAGCGCTGGGGGTCCGCCAATACTCCATAGATAGCCGCGCAAATTCCCAGAGGAAGAACCACGGCAGCGATCCTGCGTACGCGATTCGAGAGCTGAAATGGGCTGGCCCCGGTCATTGTGCCCCTCCATCCTGTGCCGCTGCACTGCCGCTGCTCAGACCCTGCAATACAGCATGAACATAGGTGACTACCTTCCACCGCTCGTCGGCGGTAAGTTGCGCGGCATAGGACGGCATTTTTTCCGTTCCCATGGAAATCACGTGAAATATCCGTCCCGGTGGAAACTGCACCAACCGGTCAGAAACGTAGGACGGTGGCGGCGGGATTTTCCCCGAGATTGGGCCATCGCCTCTGCCCTGCTCGCCGTGGCAGATAGCACAATATGTGCGAAAAAGCTCTTTGCCTTCCTCTAATGTCTGTGGCGAGGCACGGTAAGGATTCTCAAGTTCACGGCCGGCCCGTATCGCCTCGGCTTCTCCCGGGCCGTAATGAAATGGATGAAATCCCCGCGGGATAGTTCCAGCAACTGGCTGCTGGAGCGTGAGTCCATCCCGCGTTATAGAATTCGGTGCA
>WNGG01017617.1_pt1 | contig 18955 bp, 18 predicted proteins | sample 5400661 | NCBI WGS metagenome assembly WNGG01 (sample SAMN13153372, study PRJNA577476) | soil metagenome | isolation source: 100 cm soil or saprolite under Garry oak tree replicate 1 | place: USA:California | collected 2016-06-15
TTCTCGGTCATGACCGGCTCCGAGGGTTCAGCGCAGAACCGTGAGCGATATCGTGCGGGATATCATGCTATCGCTGATGTCGTTGCAGCACACCTCCGGTCAAGCGGAATTCCATGATCCCGGTTGATTCGTGTTGTCATAGCTACACAAATCAACCGGGATCATGGAATTGAAGGCGGCGGGGGGCGGGGGGCAACCCAGATCGTTAGAGGGCCACACCGAGCAGGGCGTCCACGGTGTCGCGGACGAGCGCCCCTGACGCGGCCGCTTCCGCGGGCAGCACCTGCGCGCCATTCACCGCATCGGCCCAGTGGCCCACCACGGCCAGCGCGCCGGGCGCATCGAGATCGTCCGCGAGCCGCTCCCGAACGCCAGCCAGCACGCTCTCTGCGGACGGCACCCCACCACCAGGCGGCACCCCACCAGCGGACGGCACCCCACCAGCGGACCGCACCCCACCAGCGGACCGCACCCCACCGGCCGGGGCCGACGGGCCAGGCACCGTCACGCCAGACGCGCTGCCAACCTCGCCGGTTCGCCCGGAACGCCCTTCGGGTGTGGCCAGCGCCCGGCGAACAGCAGCGCGCCAGCGGCGCAACCGCTCCCCCGCCGCGGCCAGACCGCCGGCCGTCCAGTCCCAGTCACCCCGGTAGTGATGCGCCAGCACGGCCAGCCGCACCGCCATCGGGTCGGCCCCGTCAGCCAGCAGCCCCGACACGAACACAAGGTTCCCCAGCGACTTGGATATTTTTTCCCCGTCCAGCCGCACCATCCCCGCATGTGCGTAACGCCGCGCGAACGCACCGCCGTCACCGAGCGCCACCCGGGCGTGCGAGGCACTGAACTCATGGTGCGGGAAGATCAGGTCCGACCCGCCAGCCTGCACGTCGAACACCGGCCCCAGATACTCGGTCGCAATGGCCGAGCACTCCACGTGCCAGCCCGGCCGCCCCGGCCCGAACCCGGACGGCCACGACGGCTCCCCCGGGCGGGCGGCGAGCCAGACCAGCGCGTCGAGTGGGTCCTTCTTCCCCGCCCGCCCCGGGTCACCGCCCCGCTCCGCAGACAGTTCCACCATCGAAGCCGCGTCCAGCCGTGACACAGAGCCGAACGCGGCATCACAGGCCCGCGAGTAGTACACGTCCGCGTCAAGCTCATACAGGGCCCCCCGTTCCCACAGCAACTGCGCAAAACGCTCGATCACCGGGACCGCCTCCACCGCCCCCGCCAGCCGCGTCGGCGGAAGGACCCGCAGCGCCGCCATGTCGGCGCGGTACCGGGCGATTTCCCGGTCCGCCAGATCCCGCCACCCATCCCCGTCGCGGGCCGCGCGCTGCAGCAGCGGGTCGTCCACGTCGGTCACGTTCTGCACGTACGTCACGTCATGGCCGGCGTCCCGCCACGCCCGGACCAGCAGGTCCCACGCGAGATAGGTCGCGGCATGCCCGAGATGCGTGGCGTCGTACGGGGTGATCCCGCATGCATACAGTGACGCCACGCGGCCCACCGCCGCCTGCGCGAGATCACCGGTCGCCGTGTCCACCAGGCACGGCTCCACACCGGGCCCCGGCAGCATGGGAACACTTACCGCACGCCAGGAATCCATGTGCGCAGGTTATCCCGGAGTGCTGGGTTCACTGGGCGGCGCTCGGGCGCAGGCCGGGGACGAGCCGGCCAGCCGACAGCCGCTCAAACGCATGGGCAAGTCCGATCAGCCTGGGCTCGCTCCACCGTGGGCCGAGGAAAGAGATCCCCACCGGCAATCCCCACACTTCCCCGCCCATAACGCTGACGGTGGGGTACCCGGCGACGGCAGCTGGCCCCGAGGTGTGGAACTGGTCGAAATCACCGAGCACGTAGTCGGTCAGCCAGGCAGGGTTCGCGGTCAGCGCGACGATGGCGTCGAGCCGGTGCGCGGTGAGCGGGCCATCGAGGGCCCCCCGCGCCCGGCGCCCGGCCTCCTCCCGTGCAGCCAGGTAACCAGGGTCGGCCAGGTCGCCGCTTGTGGCCTCCGCCTGTTCCAGGAGTTCCTGGCCAAAGTGGGCAAGGACGCTCGTGCCGTTATGCGTATTGAAAGAAATGAGGTCGGCCAGGGTCGCCGGGTGGCGGCCGCCGAGTCCGGCCAGGTAATTGTTCAGGTCGTGCTTGAACTCGTGCGTGAGGGCGGTGAACTCGGGCTCTGTCACCTGGTCCGCCCCCGGGAGCTCGACCGGGTCGATGATCTGCGCGCCCGCCTCGCGCAGCCGTGCCAGCGCCCGGTCGAGCACGGCGGTGGAGGCCCGGCCTGCCAGCTGGGAGCCGCCGCGCCACACGCCGAGCCGGGCGCCCGCGAGCGCGTTCTCGTCGAGGAAGGCGGTGTAGTCGCGGGGCTGGCGCTGCGCCTCCGCCGTGGCCGGGTCAGCGGGGTCGGGCCCGGCGAGCACCGACAGCAGCGCGGCGGCGTCCGCGACCGAGCGCGCCAGCGGCCCGGCAGTGTCCTGTGCCGCCGAGATGGGCACGATGCCGGCCCGGCTGACCAGGCCCATGGTCGGCTTGATGCCGACGATCCCGCAGGCGCTGGCCGGGCAGAGGATGCTGCCGTCGGTCTCGGTGCCGACCGCGACCGGGGCCAGCCCGGCTGCCACCGCCACCGCGGAACCAGAGCTCGAACCGGACGGGTTGCGGTCCAGCGCGTGCGGGTTGGCTGCCTGCCCGCCGAGCGTGCTCCAGCCGCTGGTCCCATGGGTGGACCGGAAGTTGGCCCACTCGGACAGGTTGGCCTTGCCGAGGATCACCGCGCCCGCCTCCCGCAGCCTCCTCACCAGGAACGCCTCGTCCTGTTCGGCTTCGGCCAGTGCCGGTGAGCCCGCGGTGGCGGGCATGCCGCGTGCCGCGATGTTGTCCTTGACCAGCACCGGGATGCCCGCCAGCGGGCCCGGCGGGTGGCTGCCCCTGGCCTCGTCGCAGGCGGCTGCCTCGCTGGGGGCGCCGGGGTTCATGCTGATCACGGCGTGCAGCGTGTGGTTCAGCTGCTCGATCCGCTGGGTGTAGAAGGCGGTGAGGGCGCGGGAGGTCGTGGCGCCGGACGCCAGGGCGTTGCTCAGGTCAGCGATCGTCGCGCTGTCCGCGCCGATGCCGCCGATCGTGTCGTCGCGGGTGACGGGCTCGGGCATGGTAGGAGAATAGCGGGATGGATTACACAATCGGCCTGCTCAGCACCGTGCGCGCGGCCAGCCGGCCCGACCTGCTGGCGGCACCGGTGGCCCGCGCGCTCGAGGCGCTCAACGGCAAGCTCCCCGCCGGTGAGGTGTACGTGGCGGAAATCGACCCGGGGCTGGCCGACACGGCGGCGTTTGCGTTGTGCTCGCCACCACGCGGGCCGACGTGAATGGCGTGGCCCGGCGTGAGCTGGATGTCCGCAAGGCGTCGTTCGCGGCGGTGGACACGGCGGTCGCCGAGACGGGAATGGAGTACGGCGGGATCACGCCGGTTGGCCTGCCGGAAAGCTGGCCGCTGCTCATCGACGCGGCGGTGACTGCCACGCCCCGGGTGGTGATCGGCAGCGGGGTGCGCCGGTCCAAGCTCGTTTTGCCCGGTGAGGTGCTCGCCAGCCTGCCCGGTGCGACGGTCATCGAGGGTCTCGGCCGCTGAGGGCGGCGCGCCGGACGCGAGCCTGTCAGGGGAGCCACGACACGTGGCCGTGCAGGACCGCGTAGCCGACGAAGGCGACCGAGTCGATCAGCGCATGCGCGATGACAAGCGGAGTCACCCGGCCCCACCGGCGGTAAAGCACGCCGAAGATCACGCCCATGGCAGCGTTGCCGGCGAACCCGCCGAATCCCTGGTACAGGTGGTAGCACCCGCGCAGCAGCGCGCTGGCGGCGATGGCACGGGCCGGTGCCCAGCCCAGCTGGTCCAGGCGGCGCAACAGATAGCCGACGACGAGGACTTCCTCCAGGATGCCGTTTTGCAGCGCATGGAGGACGAGGACAGGGATGCGCCACCAGACGGCAGGCAGGCTCTCCGCCACCACGTTGAGGCTGATGCCCAGGTGAAAAGCTGCCAGGTACAGCCCGAGGCCGGTGCCGCCGATCACCGCCGCGAGCGCCGCGCCCCTGGCGGCGTCCTGGGCGGGGTGGGCCGTGTCCAGCCCGATGGCTGACGGTTCCTCCCCCGACCGGGCCATCAGGTAGAACACGAGCGCCACCGGCGCCAGGGTGACGATGAGGTCGGCCAGCTGGAGTGTCAGGTCCAGCAGCGGGCGGCCGGGGGCAAGCGACCCAACGACCAGGGCCTGCTGCCGGCCGAGGGCCTTGCGGGCAGTGAGCGACCCAATCAGCTGGATGATCGCGAACAGGGCGCTCGCGCCGAGCGACACCGCGAACACGACGGCGATCTCCCAGCCGAGCAGCCGCCTTGTCAGCGGTGGGAGACCTGCTTCCTGCCCGGGAATCACCCCCGGACTCTAGCCGGTCGGGCTGCGCCTCCTCATGCCGCGCACTTCCATGATCAGGCAGGCGGAGCGCTGGAGCGTTTGTTTAGGCGCCGGCGGCGGAGACGATCGCGTCGGTGACGAAGCCGAGAGCAAGCCCGAGCAGGATTCCCCAGGTGACCAGTTCCTTGAGTTTTGCGGCGCGGGCCACCGCGAGCAGTTCGATGACGACGTAAAGAATGGAGCCACCCGCCAGCGCCAGGAAGGCGATGGCGAGCAATGGCGTGCTGACCTGCTGGCCGACGATGGTCCCGAAGAAGGTCGGGCCACCCCCGATGAGACCGAGCAGGATGAGCCGTCCCCACGGCGGGCGCTCCCCCGCCGCAGCCAGCGGGGCCACGATCCCGAATCCCTCCGTCGCATTGTGCGCGCCGAACCCGATCACCAGCAGCAGCGCCAGGCTGATTTGGCCCGCTGCTGCCGACGCACCGATGGCCAGTCCCTCACCGAAGTTGTGCATCCCGATGCCGGCTGCGATGAGCAGGGAAAGTTCCGAGGCACGCGCCCGGATGGCGTCCGGGCCCGCCGGGATGGCAGCCGGGTGGGCAGTCGCCGCCCCAGGTCCCTCCGGCCGCAAACTCGCCGGCCGGTGCTTCATCCAGCGGTCGAAGTACACCAGCCCGATCAGGCCGGCCCCGACGCAGACCAGCATCATCCCGCCGTCGGTCACGGCTGTGGCGTAATGGTGGCTGCCCAGTGCGCTGTCAGCAGGGTCCCATGCGTGGGTGAGCACATCCCACAGCAGGAAGATGAGGATGCCGATGGCGAGCGCGTTGAGGAATGCCTTGGTACGCGGCATTGCGGCACGCACCCGTCCCATCGGGAGCCCGAGGAAGATGGTGAGTCCCGCGACGGCTCCCAGGACAGCGATCTGACTTGCGGACACGAAGGATCCCCCAGTGCGCTTGCGGCGGGTGTGGCGTGCCGGGTCAGGATATCCAAGTTAGGTATACCTAACAACGAGCGTATGCACGGTCAGGCGCGCCGCCCGCAGGGGGTGACGCACCCGTTCGCCACCAGGGGATTTCGCCAGCGGCCCAGGCGGCGTCCCAGCGTCCCAGGCGCTGGGGCACGCACGAAAACCTGTTGGCCGCCGTACCCGTCACGGGTACGGCGGCCAACAGGCTTGCCTCCGGGCGGCAGCAGGTAACGGCGTTTGTTCCGCACCGGCAATCCAGGCCCGCATCAGGCGACGACCTCACCCAGAAGATCGTCGAACTCGCCCATCTTGACACCTACGATGAGCGCCTCGATCTCGGCCCGGGTGTAGATCAGGGCCGGGCCCTCTGGGTTACGCGAATTCCTGACGGCGAACTCGCCGTCTCCGAGATGTGCCAGCTCGACACAGGCTCCCTGTGAGTTGCTGGCGCTGCTCTTACGCCAGGCAGCACCAGCAAGCTTCGTAGCTGGCATCCCGTTGTACCTTTTCATTCGTCTATAACCTCCTCAAGCATCCCGCTCAAGAGATCAGCTGTATGTTCTGGTGACTCAGCCTCGACGCTGAGGCGCTCCATCACCTCGCCGTACCTTTCCACATCCTCACGTTTATCGAGGTAAAGAGCACCGGTGAGTTGTTCGAGGTAGACCACGTCCGGTAGGTCAGGCTCAGGGAACCGCATGATGATGAACGCTCCCGCCTCCGCGGAATGGCCACCGGTGCTGAACGGCACCACCTGAAGCGTGATGTTTCGCTTCTTGGTCGCCTCAATCAACTTGACGAGCTGGGCCCGCATCACCTCCCCGCCACCAATCGGGCGGCGCAACGCCGCTTCGTCCACCACCGCCCACAGACGGGGCCCGCCCGTCTTGGTGAGCAGTTCCTGCCGGCCCAGGCGAAGGGCGACCCGGCGCTCAACCTCTTCGGGTGGCGCCGACGGCTGACCGAGCTTGATCGCGGCACGCGCATACTCGGCCGTCTGAAGCAGCCCGGGAACGAACTGCAGCTCGTAAAGGCGGATCAGGGATGCCGCCTCTTCCAGTCCCACGTACACCTGGAACCACTCAGGCAGCACCTCGCTGTACTGGTGCCACCAGCCCGGCGAGTTGGCCTCGCGGGCGAGTGCCACCAGCTTCTCCGCCTCAGCCGCGTCGACTCCATAGAGAACGAGCAGGTCAACGACGTCTCGTTCCTTGAAGCTGACTCGGCCCAGCTCCATTCGGCTGATCTTGGATCCGGAGGCCCGAATGCTGTATCCGGCTTCCTCCCGGCTGATCTCCTTGGCCTCGCGCAGCCTGCGCAACTGGGACCCAAGCAGGATGCGCAGCACCGTCGGACCGCTCCCCGGCTGCGCTGATATCACCACAAACCCCCTGGCTGCCGCCCCGCTCGCTGCCAATAGCCGTACTCAGAAGCCACACGCACGTGCAGCATGCGCATTCATATGCACGTGCATCTGGCCTTGCGTTTGCAAGGTATACAGGGGATGATAACGCTTGCGCCCGAGGCGCACGACTGCTTGGCGTTAGCGACACGGACGGGACCCCATGACCGCAGACCGGGCCGCCTTGGCAGTAACGGCCGACATGCCCTTGACAAAGGACGTCAACGAGGTGACGCGGGCCGACTTCCTTGCGGTCAGCAGAGCTGAGCCCATGTACCCCGGCGGTGCCTGTGCGCCGGCGTCGCCATTCGCGCCCAGACCGGGGGATGCACCCGCGCAGCGGTCTGCCACCTGCACGCTGAGCGCCCGGCCTGAGTCCGTGTGCACCGGCCGCGATTTCACCAGGGCCACGATCCGGGACTGGGGACTGGCCGCCTTGGCGGACATTGCCGAGCTTGTCGTCTCCGAGTTGGTCACGAATGCCCTTCAGCATGGCGTCCCGTCTGCCCGCACGCTGCCCAGCGGTCATCTGGTGCGGCTTCGCCTCCTCGCCCATGCCCCGTTCGTCATGTGCATGGTGACCGATCCGGGCAGCGAGATCCCGGTGATGCGGGAGCAGGACCCCGCTGCGGAAAGCGGCCGTGGGCTGGCGGTGGTGGAAGCCTGCTGCGTCCGCTGGGGATGGCACCTGCTTGACGACGGCGGCAAAGTCGTGTGGGCGCTGCTGCGCTTACTGGCCCGGCCGTGGGCCGGTCCTCAGTTCACATCTGGCCCGCACGTGTGAAGTGGATCCCGCATCAGCGCATGACAGGCAACCGCGGCCGCCGCGACCACGTTGAGTGAGTCCACCCCAAGCGCCATGGCAGCGGGACTCATCGGGATGCAGACTGCCTGGTCAGCCTGGCACAGCCAGCGGGAGGACAGCCCGTCCCCCTCACTGCCCAGCATCAGCGCAACTCGGTCGCGCAGCCGGACCTTGTCCATTGGCCCGGCGGACTGGTCCGGTGTCAGGGCAAGCAGCTGAAAGCCCGCCTCGCGGATCACGCCAAGCCCACCCCGCCAGTCGGTCATGCGCGCGTACGGGATGGCGAAAACGGCGCCCATGGACACCTTGACCGCTCGCCGGTACAGCGGATCAGCGCACCGTGGCGAAAGGACCACGGCCGCCACACCGAGCGCCGCTGCGCAGCGGAAGATGGCCCCGACGTTCCCGTGGTCCACCAGGTCTTCGAGCACAATGATCCGCTCAGGTGAGCGAATCTCAGCCCCTTGGGCAACTCCCCCTGGGCCGCGCTCGCCAGCCGGGCCAGGCTGCGCCATGACCGCGCCGGCGAGCAGGTCTTCGACGGTGGGCAGCGCCCGCCGGCCCATTGATGCCAGGGCACCGCGGTGCACACGGAACCCCGTGAGCTGTTGGGCCACATCAGCTCGGATCACATAAACCGGAGCGGACGACTCGGCCAGCCCGGCGAGGCTCGCCAGCCGGTCCGGAGTGACCACTATGGAGCGGACCGGATACCCGGCAGCGACCGCCCGCCTGATCACCTTCTCGCCCTCAGCAACGAAGAGGCCACGCTCCGCTTCCATGCTCGTCCGCAGGCGCATGTCGGTGAGGCTGGTGTAGTCCGCCAGGCGCGGATCACCTGGATTCTGGACGGAGCTGATAACAGCCACGATCACAGTCTGGCCCGCCTCAAGTCGCAGGCTGGCGCGGGGAGCCGGCCAGGTGCCGGCAAGCGACCGGCCCACTGCCTGGGAGCCATGCCGGACAAGGCGGCCGAGAGACTACCGGGAGTGTCGTCATGCGCACAAAATAGGCAAACTCGCGCCATCAGGAGCGAGTCGTCTACTACAGTCGTGCCCGCGGCGTTTGCTGGTTGCCAGATCTGGTGGACCGCTGGGTCCGGTCGGCGCGCAGACATCCCGCAGGCCGCGGGTCGGTGATTGATGAGGGGTGCCGTGAACGCTGGACGCGCCAGCCGAGGTGCCGGCTACCGGCCGGAACGCAAGCGCCGGCCCCGGGCCGACGGCCCAGCGACTCGGCCAGGTCTTCAACGACCAGCACAACGACGTCAGGGGGCACTGCGCTAAAGTCGTTGTGCGGACGGCATCCGCGGCGAGCGTCGCAGGTGAGCTGGGCCGCGGTGTCGCGGGCACCCCACAGGCGGCTATCGATGCCTGGATTCCCGACTCAGACATGTGGGTCGAGGCGGCGCGGCAATCATCGGCCGGCGCCCATCTGATACACCCGTCCGGGATCACCCTCGCCCAGACTCCGCTCGTTATCGCAATGCCGCGGCCAGTGGCCGCCCGGACGCCCGCTTTCGGCACCTCCGTCGGCTGGCGGTTCTTGTTCCCCCAAAAACTCGGTGGCCCGTCCTCTTCACTCGGCCTGCACGTGCAATTCCCCGACCCGGCTACCAGCGCGCCAGGGCTGGCCACGCTTATCCAGATCCGGAAGATGTTCGGCTACGGACGGCCGGCCCGGTTCGCTCTCGCCGGCTTCGTGTTCAACGTCCAAGTGGTTGCGCCATCAGGCGCCTCGTCGCTTCCGTCGCTCGCGGCGCTGGCCCAGTCGGCCGAGCAAGTGAAAAGTACCGCCCCGGTCACCATCAGTTCCGAGCAGGCAGTGGTGAAGTTCGACCAGGCTCACCCGAGCGAGCCGCTCGCGATCCGCTATCCGGCGGAAGGCACTTACAACCTCACCTATCCCTATGTGCTTACCACGACAGACCGCCTCAAACAGGAGGCTGCGCAAGCGTTTGGGACGATGCTGCGGTCGTCATACGGGGCAGCCTATGTGCGCTACCAAGGGTTCCGCTCCAGCGACGGGCAGGCCGATGGCTGGCCCGAATCGTACGGGATACGCAAGGACCCGCCCACCATGCTGCACGCCCCGGGAACCGGCCCCGTTTCGCACGCTCTGGGTGCATGGCAGCAGCTCAGCCTGGGTTCGCACGATCTCGCGCTGATGGACGTCTCGGAGGTCATGGCGAAGAGACCCTTGCCCGGGGGGCCGACGCTGGAGCAGATGCTTGTCAAGTCAGCCGGCGTCGGCCTCGGGCAGTTCCCGGACAGCGCCCAGATAGGCCTGTGGGCGTTTGCCAGCCACCTGGACGGCCCCCTGCCGTACAAGGAGCTCATCTCGGTCGGCCCGCTTCCAGCTCCGCTCGGTCTGATCACCCGCCGGCAGCAAATCCAGCGACTGGCCGCCGCCACGACCCCGCAGCCGACAGGAGCCGCGCTGTACGGGTCGATTCTCGCCGCGTACAAGCACATGACCCAGACGTACCTGCCCAGGTACCGCAATACCGTCATCGTGATGACGGCAGGCATCGAGAGCGATCCCAATGACATCTCCGCGAGCACTCTCATAAGCGACCTTCGTCAGCTGTACGACCCGGCGAAGAAGGTCCAGATCGTCGTGCTGATGCTTGGCGGCCCCGGCAATTTCCCGGTGTTGCAGCAGATCGCCACCGTCACGAACGGACAGGCATTCGTCATCACCAGCCCCGAACAGGTGGCCCAGGTCTTCTTCCACGCCATGGGCCGCCGTATCTGCGAGCCGCACTGCCCAGGGCCGTCACGGACCAAGCCCCCGACTTAGCACTTAGCCGCACTCCCCACCCAGCGGACCCGGACCTGGGCGGCCGGCGCGCGTGAGACCGCCGCCCGCGGAGGCCCGCGACCCCGCGCAGCGGTCCTCCGAAAAAGATCTTGGAAGAACCCGGGAATCCCGTGTGAACCAAATCAGAGAGTGGCGCGTCTTGCATGTGAGGCCCGGCGAGAGCGGGGCGCCGGGCCTCATTTAAGATCAGCAGGCTTCCCTTAACGGTCATTCCGAGGACCCACGGTCTCTTCCCGGCAAGCCGCTCTTGGCTGATCTGGTGATAGCCCAGCCCACTCCGGTGCAGCGGTCACATGTCCGCGTTCAGCAGCTGGTGTGCCCGCTCGATCAGGGCGGGCACAACCTCTCCCTGCCGGTCGAAGCCCTCCCCCACGGTCTTGTGCTGCAAGAACCGTGCGTGGATGCCTTCGAGTACCACAGCGAGCTTGAAGCAGCCGAAGGCCATGTAGTACCCGAGCCGGGTCAAATCCCGTCCAGTCATATCCGCATAGCGCTGTGCGAGTTCGGCCCTGGTCAGGAAGCCAGGGCTGGTGGTTAGCCCACCGCGCCTGCTGAACTGCAGCAAGTCCTCTTCGCCTGGGTCCGCCCAGTAAACGAGGGTGAGCCCCAAGTCCGCGAGCGGATCACCCAGCGTAGACATCTCCCAGTCCACCACGGCCGCGATCTTCGGCTCACCCGACAGCGTGATCAGCATGTTGTCGAGCCGGAAGTCACCGTGAACCAGGGAGCCTGCCGAACGCGCCTGCCCAGCCGGCCCTGACTCGCCCATTTCGCTGTGCACGGGCATGCCGCCGGCAAGCCGCCCCAGCAACTCCTCGTAGCCTGGCATTTCGCGGGTGGCCGACAGCTCCCACTGGCGCTGCCAGCGCGTCAGTTGCCGGGCCAGGTAGCCTTCTGGCCGGCCAAAACCCCCGAGCCCCACATCGTCCACATCGAGCCCATGGATGGTGGCGAGCATCCCCACAAAGCGCCGCGACACCTCCTCCGCCTGGGCCGGTGTGAGGGAGTCGGCATCCTCCCGGGTGCGCAGTACCGCCCCATCCACCCACTCCATGAGGTAAAAAGGCGCGCCGATGACCGATGGGTCCTGGCACAGCGCGACCGGCCGTGGAACCGGCACGTTGGTGCCATGGAGCGCACTTGTCACACGGTATTCCCTGGTCATGTCGTGCGCGGTGGGCAGCACATGGCCCAGGGGTGGGCGGCGCAGCACCAGCCTCAAAGCCGAGTCTGACGCGGACCCGGCCGCCTGAGACCCGGCCGCCTGAGACCCGGCCGCCTGAGACCCGGCGGTCTGGGACCCAACGGGAGCCTGCCCGGCAGACGGGAAATCGAGCCGGTAGGTCAGATTGGATCGCCCACCAGCGATCAATCGGACGTCAGGGACGGCATCAGGCAAACCATTGCTCCTCAGCCAGACCGCGAGCCGTGCCACGTCCTCGACCCCTGGAACTCCCATGTGCGCCATATCCGTCCCTCGCTCGTGCCGCACGGCTGAGGGCCTGCGGCGCTGTCCTTGCATGATTCCCGCTCCCCGCAACCCCCGCCAGTCCCCGTCCACAGACCGGGCGACCCGCGACCCCAGGCACCCGTGCCGGATGCCCGCATCCCCCGTCCGAAGGCCCCGCCGTGTCCTCACACAAGCCGCGATATGAATCTCTTGTGCCAATACCAATCTTTGCGAGACATATCGCCGTTAGCATGCAGATGATCTTCATGGTGCTCAATTATTTTTTGAATGGAACGGAGCCCACCATCACTTGTTTCAGTCAGTGGGGCCAAAACGGACCAAATAACAGATTGCCGGCGAACCGCTTTCCCTGTCCACGCCGGACTCTTGAGCCAGGCCGCAGGCAACAAGACGACGACGACAGCCGGTAATCCTGAAGCGGCAGATAATTCCGTCCCTTCCCGGGCAAAGAGGCCAGATCTCACGGCAGCCCTGAATCAGGCCAGGTCAGGTGACGGGGATGCCTTCCGCCTGCTTTACCGCGACATGCAGCCCCGGCTGCTGCGGTACTTGCAAGCCCTCGTTGGGCCCGACGCGGAGGACGTGGCGTCGGAGACCTGGCTCAGGGTGGCTCGTGACTTGCGCGCCTTTCAGGGTGACTGTGACGGCTTCCGTGGCTGGGTGGCGACGATTGCCCGGCACCGGGCCACCGACCACCTGCGCTACGCCAGGCGGAGGCCCCAGCCAGCGACGGTGACCGTGACGGACCTGGAGTCATGGGCCGCCGACGACGACACCGCGGACCGTGCCCTGGAAGCGGTCGCCACGGACGCCGCTGTCTCGTTCATCGCGCAACTTCCCCGTGATCAAGCCGAAGCGGTCCTGCTGCGGGTGGTCATGGGCCTCGATGCGATAACCGCCGGGAAAGTCCTCTCAAAAAGGCCAGGCGCGGTGCGCACCGCCTCCTATCGCGGATTGCGGACACTTTTTGCCTTACTCACAAAAGCCGACGACATTGACAAACTCAGACTGCCCGTGCTTGCGGGAGTTCACCAGCCAAGTGGACGGCTGAATGGCCTGGTCAGCAATCACGTCTGCGAGCCGGAGTGACATCCGCACGCCGAGCGACGGTGAAGGGGATGAGATGAACACAAGCCATCCCCGACGCATCAGCCGGAGAACAGCCGAGCAACTGCTCGACGGTGGCTCAATCCGCCTCGGGGCGATTCCCACACCCCTGGCGAGACTGCTCGACGACGCAGCGGCGCCGGCACGCAACAGCGAATTCGCACGCGAGGAGATTGCAGTGGCTGCCTTCAAGGCCAAACATCTCGCCCTTGTCACCGATCCATGCAGAGGACAAATGATCACCTCACCGTTCGCCAAGTTCTTGACCACGAAGATCGTCGCGGCTGCGCTGGCGGTCTGCGCCACGGGCGGCGTCGCGATCGCCGCCACTGCCGGGGGTCTGCACGTACCCAGGTCAGCCTTCACCGGCACGGCTCACCACGCGGCCATGCATGCGGCCATATCGAGGCATGTCCACGCCTTCAGCCGGCTCCCTGGGCACGGTGCGCCTGCCGCGCCAGCCAAGCTGGGATCCTCCACCGGCCAGTCAGACGTACAAGTCTGCCTCTCGCTGGCAGCTGACGTTCACGCGCTCATCTCAGGGCAGGTGGCCGCAACCGGGCAGACCCTGGGCACCAGCAGCCTGGAGCAGGCGCTGGCCAGCCCCGTGACCGCCCAGGTCCTCGCCAGCAACGCCGCGTTCGCACAGCTGACCGCCGCGGCGCGGACCACAGCGGGTGTGGAGGATCTCTGCGCCGTGGCGCTCCGCCTGCCGAGTGTGCCGTCCGCCCAAGCCCTCGCGAGCCTGCCCGTCTCGGTCCTGGTCAACCTGCGCGCATCGGTTGCGGCCAAGCTTCCAGTCACGGTCATCGCCAAGCTCCCCATCTCCGTGATCTCCCAGCTGCCGGCCATGGTGTGCGCGAAGTTGCCTGTCTCGGTGATCGCCCAGCTCCCCGTTGCGGTAATCGCCCAATTGCCCATCTCCGTGATCGCGAAGCTTCCCATCTCCGTCATCGCCCAGCTGCCAGCCACGGTGTGCGCGAAGCTCCCCATCTCCGTGATCGCGAAGCTTCCCATCTCCGTCATCGCCCAGCTGCCAGCCACGGTGTGCGCGAAGCTCCCCATCACGGTGATCGCTCAGTTGCCGGTCAGCGTGATCGCCCGGCTGCCCATCGCAGTGATCGCCAAGCTGCCCGTATCGGTCCTGGTCCAGCTGCCAGCTTCCGTTCAGGCCGAGCTTCCGGCCTCGGTACTGGTGACCCTGCCGAACGGCGCCTGACAGCCGCTCCGGCATCGGCCATCCCGAACGGATAGCGCTACATACCTCTTCACAGAGGGGACGCTGGCGGGGGCAGCACACTCAGCTGCCCCCGCCAGCGCATGTGTCACGGCCAAACAATTTCCCCGCAGAACCCCGGCGGAGCTGGCCGACGACGTGGGCACCGAGGGGAACCGGGCAGGCCCGGTCAGCGGCCAGCGTCATCCCGGTCATCCGGCCCCGCCACAGTGGTCCGTGATTTTGAGGGTCAAGTGGCCGTGCACAGATGTCCACTTTGCCCGTACGGTAACCGTCATGAGGGCAGAGGACCAGCGACTTTCGACGACCGCGCACCCGCCTGCGCCGCCAAGCGGAGCGCGGCCGCACGGACCGCAGCGACCTGTACGCCGTGCTCGACGCCGGCCTGATTTGCCACTTCGGGGTAATCATGAACGGCTCGCCGGTGATCCTGCCAACCGCCTACGGGCGCCTCGGCGACACGCTCTACCTGCACGGATCCTCCGCCAACCGGAGCATCGCGGCCGCCGACGGCCAGCAGGTCTGCGTCACGGTCACCCACATCTACCGCCTGGTGTGCGCGTGGTCGATTTTCGCCCACTCGGTCAACTACCGCAGCGCGGTTGTGTTCGGTACGGCGCACCTCGTCAAAGATCATGCAGAACGCCTGGCGGCCCTGCACGCCGTCGCCGAGCACCTGATCCCGGGACGCTGGGATGCCGTTCGGGAGCCGTCCCGCAAGGAACTCGCCGCGACCACCGTGCTCGCCGTACCGCTTTCTGAGGCGTCGGTAAAGATACGCAGCGGTCCCCCGGTCGATGAACCGGCCGACGCGTCCTCGCAGGCGTGGGCGGGCGTTGTGCCCATCTCGATTACTTTCGCCCCGCCCGAGCCCGACCCGGAACAGCCGCCCGGGACGCCAGTCCCGGCACACATCGCCGCCCTGACCAAGCGATCAGGGGCACCGTGGGCGCAGTGAGGACCTAGATTCGCCAGGTCACCCCCTAGGCTGGGGGCATGACCGACCGGCTGGTGTGGATCGACTGTGAAATGACCGGGCTCGACCTGAGGCGGGACGCCCTGGTTGAGATCGCCTGTCTGATCACCGATGGCGAGCTGAACGTCCTTGATGACGGCGCTGACCTGGTCATCAAGCCACCGGCGGAGGCGCTCGATCAGATGGCCGAGGTGGTCAGGGAGATGCACACCACCTCCGGCCTGCTTGCTGAGCTTGCCGCGGGCATCACCCTCACGGAGGCACAAGATCAGGTGCTGGCCTACGTCCGCGGCCACATCCCAGAACCGCGGAAGGTGCCGCTGTGCGGCAACTCAATCGCGACCGACCGTGCCTTCCTCGCACGTGACATGGCCGAACTCGACGCGTTCCTGCACTACCGGATGGTGGATGTATCGAGCATCAAGGAGCTGGTCCGGCGCTGGTATCCGCGGGTGTACTTCGCGAGCCCTCCCAAGCACGGAGGGCACCGGGCCCTCGCTGACATCAAGGAAAGCATCCAGGAACTGCGGTACTACCGGGAAGCCGTGTTCGCTCCCGCTCCGGGCCCAGACTCGACGACCGCACGGAGGATCGCCGCCAGGTACGGCCACCCCCGTGTCCCTGACATCCAGGCGGCGCCAGCCGCCGCCGTAGCAGGGGACAATGGACTGGGGCGTGACGCGGCGCATGGGCAGCCCAGTTCGGCTTAGTCCCCCAGCACCGCTATGCTTCATGCTGCCAATGGCATGGTGGGCGTAGCTCAGTTGGTTAGAGCACCAGGTTGTGGTCCTGGGTGTCGGGGGTTCGAATCCCCTCGCTCACCCCACAGAGGTCTTCATCCCTGAAGGAGCGGGCCGGTGTCAAGGGGGTTGTTGACCTGGGCTTTTTGCGTTGGTGGCCTTGTTGCAGGGCGTGCTGGGCTGACCCCGTGGCTGCTTTCCCGGTGCAGCTGCCTATTCCCGTGCGAGGCGGCCCGGGGAGGCGCCGGCTCGGGGTGGGTGGGGGTATGCGGTTATTGGCGCCCCATCGCCGGCTGTCCGGCGGGCAGGCCTGCTGGCTGCCTTCATCCCTTCGGGTGTGCCCCGGCCTGGCTGGCTGGGGGGCATGGGGCGGTTCGTGTCCAGGGGCGGGCGGGGCCAATCACATTTCCGTTCTCGCGGCCGCGCTGGCTGATGCTGGCTGCGGCGGGGAACACAAGACCTCGCGGCCACGCGCCCGTCCGGGCCGGCAGCTCACGCTGCCTGGCTGGTGACGCGGCGGATGTGCCCGTCGCGCATGCTGTAGAACACCTGGGTGAGCAGCTGCCGGGCGGCGGCGGTCTTGGCGATGTTGCGGGCCCCGGCGCCGCGGCGGGCGATGATCGCGTCCTTGACCTGCTGCGGCTTTGTCCCGGCGGGCTGCCGCTGGATGGCTTCGGTCACCGCCCAGCGCAGCATCCGCGAGCCCTGCTTGGACACGTGCCCGCGGATCACCTTGGTGTCGGACTCGTAGTGCCGCGGGGTCAGCCCAGCCCAGGAGCACAGCTGCCCGGGCGTGCGGAACCGGGTGATGTCGCCGGTCTCCGCGCAAATGACCGCGCCCAGCACCGGGCCGATGCCCGGCAGCTGCCGGATCGCGGCGTATCCCCGGTCACCGGCCAGCATCGCCGCGGCCTGCTCCTCCAGCCGGCTGATCTCGCCGTCCAGCACGCCGGTCAGCGCGCGCAGCGAGGCGACCTTGCCGGCGTAGGGCTGGCCCAGCGGCAGCCCATCCAGCCAGATCCCGCCGCCCGGCCCGAAGATATCGGAGCGGGTCACCGGGATGCCGGACTTGGCCAGCACCGCGTGCACCTGGTCCTTGCAGGAGGTCCGCTGCCCGGCCAGCTTGTGCCGGTACCTCGTGATCTCCCGCAGCTCCCGCACCGGCGGCGGCGCGATCCACGCCTCCGGCAGCTTGCCCATCCGCAGCAGATCCGCCAGGTCCGCGCAGTCCCGCTCGTCGTTCTTGACCCTGCGGTAGCTGAATGCCTTGACGCCCAGCGGATGCGCCAGGTGCACCTCCGCCCCGGCCGCCTCGAGCACATCCGCGGCCCAGTACCAGCCGTAGGTTGCCTCGACCACCACCCGCGGCCTCTGCCCGGCCCGGGCGATCACCGCCCGCAGCGCCGCCGGGGTGTTGGTGATCCGGGCGGTCTCCAGCTTGCGCCCGTCCTCGGTCATCCGCACCAGCACACTGCGCCGCCGGTGCAGGTCCATCCCGACGACCTGCCGGCCGTCATATGCTTCCGTCATCGTGGGCCTCCCTTACCTGGTGGAGACGGATGCTTGGCAACTTCCAGCATCCGCCAGGAGCGGAGGCCCGCTCCTTCATCGCATCACGTTTGGCTGTGACCTGGTCGTTCGTGGCGTGATCTGGGTGCCGCCCACAGGTTAAGCGGGCCGTGGCCACGCTGTTATGGGGTGGTCTGGCTGGTATCGGCGGGAGCGGTCCGGGGCTTGCGCTGCCATCGCGGGTCGGCTTCGAGCGCGTCGGCCCCGAGGGTCTCGAGCCGGGCGAGCAGTTCGCGGAGCCGCCGGTCGTTGTCGATCCAGGCCTGGTAGTCGTGGCGCTGGCCGGGGCTGAGCCAGCGGCAGATTGTCCGGGCGGCGACCTTGCGGGTCCACTGCCAGTACGGGCCGTGCAGGCGGGGCGGGTTGGCGCGGCAGCCGCAGCTGGCGTGGCCGCAGCGGGTGCGCCTTTCGGTGATCGAGCCGGGTAGCACCATGCCTGACCGGGCGATGGCCGCCATCTCGGCGGCTATCTTGTGGGCCTCGGCCTGGTGGCTGGCGGCGACACGCACGGCTTCAGGGTGGCATAGGTCCGTGATCCCGGCCATGGCTTACTGTATATCTACAGTATGAGCAGGGTCGATCCGCCTGTCCGTTGTGGCCCTCTTCCTTTGTAGGCGCCCGGCGAGTCGTATAGCTGCTCACCCATTCGTGGAGTAGAAGGTAGAGCGATTGGTCGGAGTCTGGACGACGAACACGAATGGCACTGGGTCGATGGTGCAGACGGTCGAGCTTACCCTTACGTAACGCTGCGGTCCCGAGACGGCTCCAACAGATCGGGCTGAGATGTCTGTGCTTCGTTCGTCATTCCGCCGGACACAACGACGACCTAACCCGAGCCTGTCGTGCCTGCGAGTTCCGTTAGCCGGCGTTCGAGGAAGCGCCGTTCGGCGCCGTCGTCGGTGAGTTGTCTCGCACGTCGATAGGCGTCACGCGCCTCGTCGGTCCGCCCGAGACGTCGCAAGAGTTCGGCCCTGGTCGAGTGCAGGTAGCGGAAGTCGTCGAGACCGAGTTGGTCGACGATGCGCAGGCCGACCTCGGGGCCTTCGGTCTCGGCGATGGCGATGGCGCGGTTGAGCTCCACGACGGGCGAGCCGGTCAGGCGGGTGAGCTCGCCGTACAGCGCCGCGATCTGCACCCAGTCGCAGGGCACCTCGGCGTGCAATGAGGCGATGGCGGCCTGGAGAACATAGGGCCCGCAGCCGCGCAGGGCGAGCGCGCGGTCGAGCTCGGCGCGTCCAGCGGCGATCTGCTCGGTGTTCCAGCGTGACCGGTCCTGATCGCCGAGCAGCACGAGTTCGCCGTCGCTAAACCGCGCCTCGCGACGGGAGTCGTGCAAGAGCATCATCGCCAGCAGCCCGTGAACCTCGGGCTCGTCCGGAAGCAGTTCGGCCAGCGCGCGCCCCAACCAGATTGCCTCCGCCGCCAGCTCGTCGCG
>WNGG01004689.1_pt1 | contig 18953 bp, 20 predicted proteins | sample 5400661 | NCBI WGS metagenome assembly WNGG01 (sample SAMN13153372, study PRJNA577476) | soil metagenome | isolation source: 100 cm soil or saprolite under Garry oak tree replicate 1 | place: USA:California | collected 2016-06-15
TCGAGACGGAAGAGGTTTTGATCGCCCGGGCTCGTTCACTTCATCAAGACGTTGATTTCGGGGAGAATTTTCAGTCGCGATTTCGGAAGACCCAAGCTGAACCCGTAACTGCTAGTACCACACAGAAACCGGCCGCCCCGGCTAGTCCCGCGCCGGCGCCGCAGAAGGCCGCAGCACCCCCGGAACCAGGCGGAACGCCGCCGCCGGCAGGCAAACCTACGCCGCGCCCCGCCGCTCCGAAGCCCGCGCCCCCGGTCAAGAAGGAGGTTAGGCCCAAAAAGACTTTTCCAAATGAGGTGTCTGTCAGCTTCGAAGAACTCTCGAATCAATACGAAAGTAGCGGCTCTTTGAGGAAGGGACTCGGGAAAATTTTGGTGATTCTAGCGCAGCCTCTGCTCGGAGCCTTGCCGCACGACACGAAGAAAAAACTCGAGGCCGCGGTTCAAAGTCCTCTATTTACTGTGGCGGGGAGCACGGGACTCAATATTTTGCTTAACGGTCTGTTTTATCCGCTGCTCTGTATGGGGTTTGCCGCGGTTATTTACGGTCCCGCTGTTCTTTTTAGCCAGGAAATCAATATTTATATTTTTGTCGGGCTTTTGCTCGCTGCGGGGGAAGGCGTTTTTCGCCTTCGAGACGGCATATTTCACGTAAAACCTGCGGATGAAATGAATTTTTTCGCTTCTGTTTACTGGCCTCTAGTGGGAATGGTTTTGCAGCCGTTATTGGCAAAACAGGCGGGAATAATTCGAGGGGTGCCGATTCCGGTGGATGGATTCTATTCAAAGGGCTTTGTCGAAAAGCTGGAGAGAGAGCGTCGTTACGGCAATGTTTACACTATGGAGGACCGGGGAGGAGCTTACCTTCTGCGGATGGAGTTTCCACGCCGGATGCCAGACATAGGTTTGCCTGACAGGTTGCAGCTGCCGGATGAGATGCCCGACTATGATTACGACCTGGCTTTGAAGAACGGCCAGTTCATAATTAAAGGGAAGTGCACAGACGAGCGGGTTCGAAAGATATCATCCAGCATCGGCGCTTTTCCACCTGAATTCACGACGAGTATTCCCTTGGTAGAGAAAGTACTTGGTTTTGCCCACCATTTTGACAACAAGCTCCTACAAGTCTTTCTGTTGAAGGCTAAGGATAGCCGTTGGGGAGAAAGCTATCGTTAAGCAAAGTCTCAGATCTCTCTTCACTAAAGGGCCACAGGAAGCAAATACATCCTGTGGTTTTTTTGCGTCCGGTCATCCAGTGTCATTCAGACCGATGACAACGGCCGATTTGCAAGCAGTGATGGCGATCGAGAAAGCCTCCTTCGCCTATCCCTGGAGTTCGCGATTTTTTCTCCAGGAGCTTCAGGTACAATGTGCTCGTGCTATTCTTGCCGAGATCAACGGAAGGATTGTCGGTTATGTTCTTTTCTGGCTACTGCCTGGGGAAGCAGACGTCCACAACCTAGCGGTTCATAGCGAATTTCGACGCCGGGGAATAGGACGGCTCTTACTCCAACAGGTCGTGATTGAAGCTCGGCGACAGTTTTCGACCCGAGTAATGCTGGAGGTTAGACAGTCCAACATAGCCGCCCAAAAGCTTTATCAATCTATGGGTTTTGTAACGAGCGGGATTCGCAAAGGCTACTATTCCGACGATGGTGAAGACGCCGTGGCTATGACCTTGGAACTCAATCCGGAATAACCTGATCGTTCCTCAGGATTCCCGAGGCAAACCAGGACTAGGTCCGGATATTTCATACCTAAACTATCGAAACATTTATTCTTTTGTTAAAAAACAGCCGGTCTTGACGACCTCGCGGCATCCAGTGTATAAAATAAGTATTAAGCGGAATGAAATGGCGGTCGGAGTTGGTGGCCGCCAATATTTTTTTAAGCTATCGCTAATAAGACGGGACGGAAAAGGGTGTTATTTAGAACTCGTGAGCAATTTGAGTCTCTTCGCCGGTCATTCCTCAGATCGAAATCAAATCATTCCATTTTCTCTCCCCGCTCTACTAACGGTTCAAGCATTCAGGATCCACCAAAGTTTGAACAAAAGCTCGAAAGCCATTGTTCACGAGGAGGTCACCATGTTTAAGGTCGGCGAAAAAGTCGTTTATCCTGCCCATGGGGTAGGAGAGATCGAGGCCATCCGAACCCATGTCATTTCGGGTACGGAAAAAAAGTTCTACATGCTCCGGATTCTCGAAACGGATATGAAGATCATGATTCCCATTGACAACGTCGAATCGGTTGGTTTGCGCAAGGTTATCGATCGGGCCATGGTCTCTAAGGTTTATAAAGTGCTGCGGCAGAAAAAAATCGAAACGGATCAACAAACCTGGAACCGGCGTTATCGCGAGTATACGGAAAAGATTAAGACGGGATCGATTCTCGAAATCGCGAAAGTGTTGCGTGATCTCTTCGTGTTAAAAGGGGATAAAGAGCTTTCATTCGGCGAGAGAAAGATGTTGGATACCGCCCGGAATTTGCTGGTTAAAGAACTGTCGATCGCGCGCTCTCACTCCGAGGAAAAAATCATGGAGGAGTTGCGCCATATTTTTACCCACTGAGTTGTTCGTCGCTATAGTAGCTATAACAAGACGAGCCGAGAGATGATCTCTCGGCTCTTTTATTTTTGGCTATCGATGAGTCATACAACGGCTATTATAGTTGCAGCGGGCGAAGGCCGTCGGATCGGAGGGGAAGTTCCAAAAACCTATCTGCCGGTCTGTGGTCGGCCAATGGTTCTCCGTACACTGGATCAATTTTTCTCGGCTCAAGCCATTGAAGAGGTCGTTCTGGTAATTGCGGCCGACGAGTTCTTGCGCTGTGAGACGATGCTCAGAGACGACTCAGAGTTGGCCAATCGTCGATGGATTCTACAGAGCGGCGGACCGACTCGGCAGCAATCGGTCAAAAAAGGATTGGAAAAGATTGGCTCCGATACTGATATTGTCGTAATTCACGATGGAGCTCGGCCGTTTGTTTCTCCGGCGCTGATCGATCGGTGCGTGCAGGCCAGCCGCGACAAAGGCGCAGTTGTCGTCGGCGTGCCGGTGCGCGATACCATCAAAATTGTTTCCAATGACCGTTGGGTCCAAACCACTCTGTCTCGGAGTTCCTTGTGGGCAATTCAAACGCCCCAGGTGTTTCGCAAGCAATGGATTGTAGAGGCGCATGATCGGGCCGCACGGGAGGCGTTTGAGGCCACGGATGACGCCATGTTGGTAGAACGAATAGGCAAGCCGGTATTCGTTGTGGACGGAGAAAGCACCAATATAAAGATTACAACGCCAGAAGACGTTTGGTTTGCTGAGGCTCTCCTCCGGCAAAAACGGATTCCCTAAAGACTTTTGCTGCGTAAGGCTTCGTTCATACTCCGGTGCGATAGCCTTGCAGATCGTAGTTAAAACCCACCTCTTTGAATTTTACGATCTTAGCTAATGTGCCTGGGCTCGACAAATTCTGTAGAGTTCGTCTTTGCAGAAAACATCGGTTGGCCGGATTCTGCGCAAATGAAGGATGGGTCAGTTCGTGGGAGTCAGAGCAAAAGTCGAATCCACGCCGGCCGAGAAGGCAACCAGGACGTCGCTGGTTTCCTGGAGTATGCTTTTCAATTCCTCGAGCTTTGTGTCCATCGCTTATCGCTGAACAAATCCGTGCTCAAGTAATGCTCGCCTTTATCCGCAAAGATGGTGACCACGACGTGGCCTTTGCCTAGGTTTTGAGCCACCTTCAAAGCAGCGCAACAGGCCGCACCCGAAGAGATGCCCACGAGAAGCCCCTCCTCTGCCGCCAAGCGCCGCGCATAAATTACCGCATCCTCGTCGCTGACCGTGATGATCTCTAAAGCCGGCGCCGATTCCCTGAATCTTATGATAACCGGGCTCGCCCCCTGAGATAACCGGAGATGCGGCAGGTTCCACGGCACAGACGCGAACATTTTTTATCCTGTCTTTCAAGACTTCCCCGACGCCGGTAATCGTGCCGCCGGTTCCGACACCGGCTACGAAAGCATCGATTCGTTTGAACTGCTTCAATAGCTCCACGGCGGTCGTCTTGCGGTGTATTTCCGGGTTTGCCGGGTTGTTGAACTGCTGTGGCATGAAGTAATCGCTGTGCTCTTGCAACAGCTCCTCGGCTTTGTGAATCGCGCCGCCCATTCCTTTTGTATCCGGGGTGAGAATCAAGCGCGCGCCGTAAGCGGCTAAAAGGCTTCGGCGTTCTTCGCTCATGGTGTCTGGCATGGTGAGGATCAACCGATAACCTTTGACGGCTGCGGTCAACGCAAGCCCAATGCCCGTATTCCCACTGGTCGGCTCCACGATGGTCGCGCCAGGCTTGAGCTTTCCCTCGTGCTCCGCGGTCTCGACCATATTAAGGCAGATGCGGTCCTTGACTGAACCGCCGGGATTGAAGCACTCCATTTTGGCCCACACTTCCGCGTCGTTCTTCCCAGGAAGGCTTCTGAGTCTTACAACTGGAGTGGAGCCGATGAGATCCAGGATGGATCGCACACCGTTCAAGCTTGTCACAGGCTGCTCGTCTTTCTGTTGGGGGAGAAATTCGAATTGACGTTCGAATCATGCTATATTTTTGCACTATTAAAGTCAATGAAAACGCACGCTGTGTCTCATTGTCCTATTTTTCCAAACCTCAACTGTCTTGCGTGCGGCCCTTCTCTACGCGTCCTTCGGCGCGGGAGTCTTACGGCAGCGGCCGGTGGGCCTGTACCTCGAGGGCCATCCACACCGACCCCCAAGGGCGCTTACTCCAACGGTTAGGGCCTGCCGCAAAAACATTACTTCTTGGTCCGCCGCGTGCATCATCACCCCCTCGGACATCAATGGGAGCCACACTTGAAACGCCCAGTCAGGACAATTCAGATCTGGATTGCGGGCAATTGAGGTGTGGAAATGGGGGATCGATGTCTGAGATAACTTCTTCAAGAATATGCGTGCTTTTTCCCGGCGCACTGGGTGATTTCATTTGCTTTCTCCCCGCGCTGGAAGTCTTAGCGCGCAGGTCACAGGCCGATCTTTTTGCCAGAATCGAGTTCGCTGGATTGGCGCCTCCCCAGGTTAAAGTTCGTTCGCTGGAGTGCTTTGAGGTGAGCCGGCTCTTTGCCCCGGGGACGACGTCAGATGAGCGGTTGCGTGATTTTTTTGGCTCTTACACGGGTATTTATTCTTGGATGGGGAGTCGTGAGAAGGAGTTTGTTAACCAGTTGGCGAATGTTTCCGGCGGACGTGCGCGGGTTTATCCGTTTCGTGCCGACGAGAGAAAGTTGCATCAAGCGGATTATTACTTATCTTGCTTAAATGAGCCGCTCGAAACTTCGCGCCCGCCGACCGTCGTGCTGCAATCGGACGCTGTCGCATGGAGTAACAGTTACTGGGCGAAGCGCTCACTGGAAGGAAAAGCAGTTTTGAGTTTGGCCCCCGGAAGCGGTGCCCGTGAAAAGAATTGGCCTGTGGCTTTTTATTCTCGTATCGCTGATTGGTGGCGGCATCGAACCCGAGGTGCCGTTGTCGTGCTTATGGGGCCGGTGGAAGGAGAAAGAGGAGGATTCGAGCTGCTTTTGAATCGCTCCACTGTCGCGAGCAGCTTCACGCTGGAGCGAGTGGCCGCTTTGTTAGCGCGCAGCGATTTATACCTTGGCAATGACAGCGGAATTACACACCTCGCCGCGGCAGTCGGAGTGCGTACGGTGGCCATGTTTGGTCCGTCGGATGTGCATCAGTGGGCGCCCCGGGGGGCTAGAGTCACGATCTTGAGTCGCCGTGTCGATTGCTCGCCGTGTGAGATTTCAGTCATGAAAGGTTGCCCACATCGCAGATGTCTAACGGAGTTCTACCCAGAAGAGGTGATAGATGAACTTGAAAAGTTGCCGGAAGTCGCCACCTTGACAAGAGGGGGGTCGGGGATTTAAAGTTTGAACTAAGATTTTTCTTGTAACTTACTCACCACCGGAACGTTCATGCAGGCGATTAGCCGCACAGCGGCGTGCGTGGGTGAAAATAGAATCGACCGTATTTGACAAAAGGACGCCTGGGAATCCGCCGGCATAAGTCGCGGGAACTATTCCCAGGCTCTTTTTCTCTATTTATCAGGGAGTGCGGCTCAGATATGGCTGGAGAAGAAGAAAAACAGGAAGGCAAAGGTTTTACGGTCCAAGACAGGCGGCGCTTTTCACCGGATACAGGTGAAGCCCGGGAAAGCGCGCCAGAATCCGAAGACACGGCAAAGCCGCAAGCGAAAGAGAGTCAGGTGCGATCGGAAAGCGATACGGAAGCCCGGCAAGAAACCTTGCCTGAGATCAATTTCTCGACATTTGTCATCAGTCTTAGCACCCAGGCACTCATGAATCTGGGTGAAATTGCGAATCCTTTAAGCGGCAAAGTAGAGGCCGACATTCCGGTGGCCAAGCAAATGATCGATATCCTTGGGATGTTGCGTGAAAAAACGCGCGGCAATCTAAATGCCGGTGAAGAACAATTAATGGAAGACATTCTTTTCGATCTGCGCATGAAATATGTCGAGGCGGTGAAAAGGGGATAGGAGTATTCCATGGACTTGAAGAGCATCTGGCGAGGGAGCGTGAGCTACAAGGGAGCTGTTTTGGTGGCTTTGATTTCCCTCGTCGTGGGGCTTGGCATCAGCGGCAGCCTCGACTGGTTGGCTCCAAGCCGAGCCGTGATGGGAGAGGGCGGGAGTTCGGACGCTCGGTCGCCCGGCCAGTTGCCCGATTTTGTCTCGTTGGCAAAAAAAATGCGCCCCGTCGTCGTCAATATTTCGACCACTCAAGTGAGCGAAGGCCGCGGTCCGCAAGAGTTCGGAAACCCGTTTGGCGAGGATGATCCGTTCAACGATTTCTGGCGGCGCTTTTTTGGTGCTCCGATGCCACGGGGGCCGCAGCGGCAGCGCAGTTTGGGATCGGGCTTCATTATTGATAGTGACGGTTCCATCTTGACGAATAACCATGTGGTCGAGAATGCGCAAAAAATCGTTGTAAGGTTGTCGGGCGATGAGCAGGACTATGAAGCCAAAGTCGTGGGCCGCGATCCCAAAACCGACATCGCGATCATCAAGATCAATGCCAAAACGAATCTTTTAGCCGCAACCTTGGGCGATTCGGATCGCCTGGAGGTCGGCGAATGGGTTGTCGCCATTGGCAATCCCTTTGGATTGGATGGCACGGTGACCTCGGGCATCGTCAGTGCCAAGGGGCGGCATAATATCACTCAAGGGGCTTACGACAACTTCATTCAAACCGATGCTTCGATCAATCCCGGGAACTCAGGCGGACCGCTCATTAACCTGCGCGGCGAGGTGGTGGGAATTAATACCGCCATTTTTAGCCGGACCGGAGTGAACATCGGTATCGGCTTTGCGATTCCAGTCAACCTCGTCAAAGAATTGCTGCCGCAACTCCGGGGTAAAGGCAAAGTCACCCGCGGCTATCTAGGAGTGCTTATCCAAAAGGTCACTCCGGACATTGCCGAAAGTCTGGGTATGGACAAGGGCTACGGCGCGTTAGTCGCAAACGTCTCCAAGGACGGGCCGGCGGACAAGGCAGGGGTCAAGGTCGGAGACGTCATTGTGGAATTCGATGGGAAAGAGGTCAAGGATTCGGGCGACTTGCCGATTGTCGTCGCGCGGACTCCCGTTGATAAGAAAGTGCGGATGAAGGTTTTGCGTGACAAAAAAGAGGTTACGCTTACAGTCGCGGTGGGAGAGCTCAAAGAAGAAGAGGTGGTGGCCGCAGTTCCCGACAAAGGCGAGCTAGGGATGACCGTGCAAAAGCTAACGCCACAAATCGCTGAGAGCTTGGGTCTGGATAAAACCGAGGGAGTTGTCGTAACGGCAGTGGAGCCGGGCAGCGCCGCCGACGAAGCGGGCATTCGTCGTGGCGATGTCATTGTGGAGGTCGATCGCAAGCCGATTCGGAGCCTCGATGAGTACAAAAAAACCGTGGCCGCGATTCGCAAAGGCAAGGGAGTTCTTTTCTTGGTCCGTCGCGGTGAGAGTACGCTCTTCCTGGCCTTGAAGCCGCAACGTTAGTTCATTTTCTTCCGTTGATATTTTCATAAAATGAAAGAGGGTCGGGGATGACGAAACCGGGCCCTCTTTCATTGCTTTTAGCTAGGATCTGGGCGATTATGAGAATGGTTTTGGAGCCTTGGGTTGAAGAAGTCCAACCTTCGAATCTTTAGCATTTCACTAGTCGCCTTTCTCCTCATTACCTCTAGCGGTCTGGTTTTTGGGAGCTGGTACCTCAAGAGCCTGGAAAAAACCGTCACGGAAAAATTTGAGGGCCAGAAATGGCGTTTCCCATCCAAGATCTATTCTGACAGCTATCTGCTTTATGTAGGCATGAGCCTCCAGGTAGGCGATCTGTGGGATCAGTTTCGCCGCCTTGGTTACCGCGAAATGCAATCCGCACCGCGAACCAAGGGGGAATATCGCTACCAGCGGTCGTCAGGTCTTCTGGATATCTATCTCCACGACTTTGTCTATCCCACGGAATCTTTCAAAGGAGTCCCGGTCCGTATTTCTTTACAAGGCCCAGTGGTTGCCAGAATTGAAAACCAAGCCACCGGACAAGAGATGTTTTCTCTGGAGCTTGAACCCGAGCTGGTTACCGGACTTTACGACCGTATTTGGCAGGAGCGAAGGGTCGTTAAGTTATCCGAAGTGCCGCCATTGCTGATCAAGGCGATCCTGGCGATCGAAGATGAGCGGTTTTATCACCATCACGGAATCGATCCGGTTTCTATTGTGCGCGCCACGTGGGTCAATCTTCGAAGCGGAGGAGTGGTCCAAGGGGGAAGCACGCTGACACAGCAGTTAATGAAGAATTTTTTCCTTACCGATGAGCGCAAGTATAGCCGCAAGATCAAGGAAGCGATCATGGCGCTCATCGCTGAACGAAAATATTCAAAGGACGAGATCCTGGAAAACTATCTGAACGAGATTTACCTCGGCCAGAGAGGGTCCCAGGGGATTTTTGGGGTTTGGGAGGCCTCGCAGTTTTATTTCTCGAAGCCCATGTCCGATCTCACGGTGGGAGAGACGGCGCTTTTGGCCGGATTGATTCGGGCGCCCAACAAGCTTTCTCCGTACCGTAGTGTTGACGCCGCCACCAAGCGGAGAAACGTGGTGTTGGCAAAGCTCCTGGATGACCAGATTATAACGCGCAAGCAATATGAAGCGGCGATACGGGAAAAACTGCCCCACCGCGAGTTGATCAAAGTGACCAACGATGCGCCTTTTTACGTAGATTATCTGCGTCGTGAACTGGCGGAAAATTATTCCAACGATGCGCTCACCCGGGAAGGATTAAGAATATTTACCAGCCTGGACTTGCGTCTGCAGAGAATTGCCGAGCGATCGCTCTCCGAAGGATTAAAAAAGTTGGAACAAAGCTACTCAAATCTGCGGCGCAAAGGAGATGACGACAGTTTAGAAGGCGCGATCATCGTCATCCGCCCGCAGACGGGCGAGATCAAGGCGATGGTCGGTGGGCGCAGCTATCAGAAATCTCAGTTTAACCGCGTGTTCCAAGCGAAGCGGCAGCCCGGATCGGTGTTTAAGCCGTTTGTTTACCTTGCTGCGCTCATGGCCGGGGCCGATGGCGGCAAGAAGTTTACGCCCGTTACGATGGTTGAAGATTCTCCTTTTACCTGGAATTACGAAGGACAGGAGTGGCAGCCGGGAAACTATAATGACGAATATTTCGGCACGGTCACCCTCCGCCGTGCATTGGAGAAGTCGTTGAATTCCGCTACCGCGCGGGTGGCGCGCGATGTGGGCATCAAGCGGGTTAGCGATATTGCCCATCGTCTCGGTATTCAAAGTTCCTTGCCGATCGTTCCTGCCCTTGCTCTGGGCGCTGCGGAAGTGACCCCACTGGAGGTCGCGGTCGCTTTCTCTACGCTGGCGAACAATGGAGTGCGCGCCACGCCGCTGACAGTAAAGCAGGTTATGGATCCCACCGACCGTGTGCTCGAAAAACGCGACGTCCGGGTGGAAAAGGTGCTCTCGCCGCAGTTGGCCTTCTTGATGAACTACCTGCTCAAAGGGGTGCTGGATCGTGGCACGGCAGAGTTCGCGCGGCGCTGGGGTTTTACTCGACCCGCCGCCGGCAAGACGGGAACGACCAACGATTACAAAGACGCGTGGTTTGTAGGCTACACGCCTGATTTATTGGCCGTTGTATGGGTAGGGTTCGATGGCCAAAGCAAGCTCGGCCTCTCCGGCGCTCAGGCTGCGCTGCCGATCTGGACTGAGTTTATGAAGCAGGCCACGGCCGGAACGCCGATCACCGACTTTATCCCACCCCCTGGAATTAAAATCGTTGAGATCGATCCACTAAGCGGCCAGCTGGCGACGCCCAACTGCCCTTATATATTGCGTGAGGCCTTTCTCGAAGGAGATGAGCCAACGGGGACCTGTCCACTTCATCCGAGCTCGACCTGGCAGATCTCGCAATCGCCGTGAAGAATATCTCTTGTTCTGTGAATTTCTTCGTACAGAAGATCGTTCTCGGCGTCGTCGCCTTGGGTTTCGTCGCTGCTGTGACGGAGAGTTGCGCGCCCCGCCCGCCGTACCGAACTCCGATCCCGCCGGCGGTTTCGAGGCCGCCTGAAGCGCCAACATTACCGCCGCCACCACCACCGCCAGCTCAAGAAAGTGTACGGCAGCCGCTGCCTCAAGAGTCGAAGATTAGGGAACAAGACTTAAAGACCAAGGGACCCGTGACGCCGCCCGGCGGAAAAGAACCATCGAAAGACGCCAACATCGGTGAAACGCGCACGTCTCCTGAGGCTGTCGGGCAGCCGTTGCCTGACGACAGTTCGCTGCTCGCCAAGATTACGCCAGGGATACCGCCCCAACGGGCTGCGTCGCTTCGGCTCACGGAGGAAGGGAGAAAGTTGCTCGATGCTGGCGATCCAGGAAAAGCACTGAGTCGCCTGGAAAAAACGATTGTCGTCGATTCGACGAATCCCTATGGTTATTTTTTTCTGGCCAAAGCCCATTATCGTTTAGGGCGGTATAAGGAATCTCTCAATTTCCTCGACGTTGCGGAATCTCGCTTGAGCGAGGAACCCTTCTGGCTTGCCGAAGTTTATGCGCTGCGAGGGGAAAACTTCCGCGCCCTCGGGATGTCCCAAAAGGCTGAAGCCAGTTATGCTCAGGCGTTGCGCTTGAATTCCGGTAACCGCACGGCCATGGAAGCGCTCTCTCGTTTACAAGCCGAAGGCTCTTCCAATCCGCGCTGAAAATACCCAACATGTTAGTCCTTGGTGTCGAAACTTCCTGTGATGACACAGCTGCAGCCGTATTGCGCGATGGGCGCAGGATTCTGGCGAACGTGGTCTCGTCCCAGGACCAAATTCACGGACCCTACGGCGGCGTGGTTCCCGAATTGGCATCGCGCCAACACATCCGAAACATTCTTCCCATCGTCGATGACGCATTGCAGAAGGCAGGCGTCGCTCTGCAGGATCTCGACGGCATGGCGGTGACCTATGGGCCGGGGCTTGTCGGTTCTCTACTCGTGGGACTTTCGCTGGTGAAAGGAATCTCGTTTCGCTCGGGCATACCGTATGTGGGCATCAACCATCTCGAAGCCCATCTCCTCGCGATTCAGCTAGAACATGAGGTGTCGTTTCCTTACCTGGCGCTGCTGGCTTCGGGCGGTCACACCTTGCTTTACTGCGTCAAAGATGTCGGCGCCTACGTCCATCTCGGCGGCACGCGCGACGATGCCGCGGGCGAGGCTTACGACAAGGTCGCCAAGATGATGGGATTGGGTTATCCGGGGGGTCGAATCATCGACCATCTCGCCAAAGATGGCGACCGCAAAGCGATTCGCTTTCCGCGCGCTCGCCTGAAGAATTCTTGTGATTTCAGTTTCAGCGGTATCAAAACCGCAGTATGGCACTATCTGAAATCTCGGGGACCGGAACAGTGGGAGGGCCAGAAAGCGGACATCGCCGCGAGCTTTCAGGAAGCCGTAGTCGATATGCTGGTGAACCCCACGATCAGGGCCGCCCTGGCGTATGGCATGCGGCGAATTGTTTTGGCTGGCGGCGTGGCGGCCAACAGTCGCTTGCGTGAGAAGATGAAAGAAAAGGCGGACGCGGACGCAATCGAGGTTTTCTTTCCTTCACCCAAATTTTGCACCGACAACGGGGCGATGGTCGCCCTGGCCGGCTATCACTGGCTCAAGCGTGGACGGTGTGACGACTTCCGTCTCAATGCCGACGCCGATCTAACCTTGTAAATGAGTGTCTCTTGCGGCGGATGGTGGAAACCTCCGCATTTTATGCGGCGGCTTTTAGGTTACTGGATTGAAAGGCTATGTGAGAACCCTCTACGAGGAAGTCCGAACGGCGCTCAGGGAATCCGAATTCAGGCCGAGAAAGCGGCTGGGACAGAATTTTTTGGTTCATGAAAGAGTCATCGACTCGATTCTGCGCCTTTTGGAACTTTCCCCTCAAGATGAAATTCTTGAGATCGGTCCGGGCTTAGGTTTCTTGACGCGGCGGCTTGTGGAGCGCGCAGCCAAGGTGTGGGCCGTCGAAGTCGACTCGTTTCTGGTCGATTGGTTGCAACGGAGCTCGCTGAGGAATCATCCCGCGCTCCATCTGATTCACGCGGATATCCTCAAGGTGCCTTTGGATGAGACGTTGCCGCGACACAAAATCAAGTTGGTTGCCAATCTGCCTTACAGCATCTCGACGCCCGTGCTGTTCCGTTTGTTCGACTGGCGTGAGCGTTTCGCTTCGATGGTATTGATGGTGCAGAAGGAAGTGGCCGACAGAATCGCCAGCGGGCCGGGTAGCAAGGCCTACGGAACGTTATCGGTGTGGTGTCAAGTGCACGGCCGCATCACCGACAAGGTTTCGGTTTCACCGGAGGCTTTCTATCCAAGGCCTAGAGTGCGTTCAACGGTGCTGAAGATCGAGCTGTTTCCCGAGCCATTGGTACCGATAAAAGAAATTGTCCACCTGCGCGGTCTGGTACGGTCGGCTTTCGGGCAAAGGCGCAAAACGCTCGCCAACGCATTAACAAGCCGATTGAAACGCAGCCGAGCGGAGGTCGAAGGATTTCTTCGCACCGAAGGAGTGGACCCTGGCCGACGGGGCGAAACGCTGCGTGTCGAAGAGTTTATCCATCTCGCTCAGGCCTTGTCCCGCCACGGCCTGCTAATCCCTGAAAGCTGATATGCCCGAATTACCGGAGATCGAAACCATTTGCTGCGGACTCAAGCCCCATCTGGAAGGGCGACGTATCCTGAGTGTCAACGTTGTGGAGCGGCGGTTACGCTGCCTCGTCGACCGGCGATTGGCTGAGCGCTTGAAAGGCAAAACCATACTTCAGATCGGACGAAGAGCGAAGTACATTCTGATTTCTCTCAGCTGTGACATGGTTTGGATGATCCATTTGGGGATGTCGGGAAAGCTCATTCGCGTCGATCCCCGAACGCCGAAGCAAAAACATGATCACATCGTCGTAAGTCTCGATAGCGGACAGGAACTCCGCTATCATGATCCCCGCCGCTTTGGTTTATCACTCGTGGTTGCGGAAAATGAACTTCATGAACTGCCGCAGTTGAAACATCTGGGGTTGGACCCCTTCGATCCTGGGTTCAACGGGTCATACCTGTACTCTTTCACCAAACAATCAGACCGCCGGATTCGGGATCTTCTGCTCGATCAGCAAACTGTGGCGGGAATCGGCAATATCTACGCGAATGAGATCCTTTGCCGCGTCGGCGTTCGACCGACAACCCGCTCCCGCAGGCTCACGCGGACCCAGGTAGGAGAAATCGCCAGGATGATTCCCACAGTCTTGAACGAAGCGATCCGCTGGTGCGGCACGTCGTTTTCGGATTATCGCGACGCCGATGACAAGTTCGGTGAGTTTCAGCATCAACTGCGGGTCTACGACCGCGACGGAGAGAAGTGCCGTCTCTGCCCGAGCCCAATCAAGAGAGTCGCCATCGGCAACCGGAGCGCTTTTTATTGTCCGTCTTGCCAGAAATAAACAGCCGTCGAGATCTTTGAAGCTAATCACACGTTGCTTTCTCCGTTGTGCCACCTTAGATTTTCGCATCCTTCATTTCTCGGAGCCGAATTATCGGTCATGACCGGAGGGCTGATCATCTTGTCGATTGTGAGAGTCCTCGTGCTGTGCTTCCCGCATGTTCGCCAGTTTGAGATGGCGCAAGCTCGGGAAGCGGCGGCGCCACGTTGAAGGTGCTGATCATGAGCACGGACCAATCGCGCTCGCAACACTCACAAGAAGAGCACAGCGGCGATTCATCTCAACGAGCGCCGCCCCGTAACGGCTTCTTGGACTTAGCGTGAGGGAAGGCTCAGAAACTTTTTTTGGACGCCGAAGATCTTGATGAACTCACTAAACACGCGATCGCTCAATTGATGAAGCCTGGAGATATATTCCGGTGTTTCCCTGTGGATTTGCTCGGGATCGATTCCTTCAAGGCCGGCGATCTCCTGCCGGTTCTCAGGCACTTTCAGCCAACGGTGGATCATCCGCTCGTCCACTTCGAGGTGAAACTGCAGGCCGTAGACATTGGCGCCGTAACGAAATGCCTGGTTAACGCAGACCCGGGAGAAAGCCAAATGAACCGCACTCTTTGGGATGTCAAAAGTATCGCCGTGCCACTGGAAAATCTTTTCCGTCCCACGAAACTCGACCAGTAGAGGGTCGCGCTCCGCCTCTTCGGTCGGACTAACGTCATACCAACCTATTTCTTTTTCTTTGTTCGGGTACACGTTAGCGCCGAGCGTCTTGGCGATCAATTGTGAGCCGAGGCAAATTCCTAACACGGGTAAGTGTCTTTTCATGGCTTGTTCGATCAACTTCATTTCTGTGGTCAGGTGGCGTAATTGACCGGCGTCGTTGACGCTCATCGGACCACCGAGAACCACGAGGCCGTGGTATCCCTTCAGGCTCGGTTCCGCGTCGGGATGGCGGCCAAAGTTCACATAACGAATCCGAAATCCAGCGCGCTTCAACAGAGGATTGAGAGTGCCGAGAATCTCATGCGGCACGTGCTGGCAGACGAGAAGTTTCTTCATGATTGAAAAACAAGGTTTCAGGAATGTATCTCGATGATTTGTGCGTGCTCGAATTATAACTAGTTGCACGGATGATTTGAAATGGCTGATCGCTCCCGAGGGCCGTTCGCGCTGAGCTCGTCGAAGCGCGAGCGGCACGCTGTGCTGATGAATTATCTTTTACAAGCGCTAGTGGTGAGTGCGTGCCAGTGATAAGAGTAGAAATGGTGAGAGCAGGCCATGAAAAATCGTGAACTCGAAGCCACGTGGACTTATCATAACGGAACCAAGCATTCCTATCAGAGCATCCGCACGAACCCGCACTATCTTGACTGGGAGAACCAGCCGATTCCCTTCAAGATCTATTCCGAGCTGGAGCCCATTCCTCTACCGCAACATCTATCATCTTCGGGAGTGGCGGCGCTTGAAGCTATCGCAGCTTTGGAAGCTCCGACCGAAACTCAGGCCATCCCCTCGATTCAAGCTCTGGCGGAAATACTTTTTCTATCCGCAGGCATAACCAAACGTAGGAGCTATCCCGGAGGGGAGATGCTTTTTCGCGCGGCGGCTTGTACCGGCGCGCTCTATCACATCGATCTGTATCTCGTCTGCGGCGATCTGCCAGATCTAGGAGCAGGAGTTTATCATTTCAGCCCGCAGGATTTTGCCCTCCGGAGATTGCGGAAGGGCGATTACCGTGGAGTCCTCATTCATGCCAGTGGGGAAGAGCCGTCGATTGCGAAGTCGCCGTGCGTGATCATCTGTGCTTCTACATATTGGCGGAACGCCTGGAAATACCAAGCCCGTGCCTATCGCCACTGTTATTGGGACAACGGCACGATTATGGCGAATCTTCTCGCTGCTTCGGCTGCGCGTAACATTCCGGTAAAAGTCGTGATCGGTTTCGTAGATGCTACCGCCAATGAGCTCCTAGCTTTAGACAGCAATCGCGAGGCTCCGCTTTCGATGGTAGCTCTGGGGAATGCCTCGCCTGCGGCGGTCAGTTTATCTCCACAGGTCGAGCCGATGAAGTTCGAGACGGTGCCGTTATCAAAGCAAGAGATCGATTATCCGGCTATGAGGGCCATGCATGAGGCTTCTTCCTTGGAAAGCGAGGAGGAAGTTGTGGCGTGGCACGCGGCAGCGCAACAGGAAACCGCCGCGACGAAAGATGACGGAGAAAAAGAAGCACGGCTCTTCTTTCTCGAACCGTTAGGTGATGATGGCGTTCCCCGGGATACTATTGAAGAAGTCATTCAGCGTCGCGGCTCTACCCGCGAGTTTTCCACTGATTCGATTAGCTTTGCGCAACTCTCCACGATGCTCGATCGAGCAACACACGGGATATCGACAGATTTTCTGAATCAATCAGAACCCTCGCTCAATGACCTCTATTTGATTGTCCACGCGGTAGACGATCTTCCGTCCGGCGCTTACTTCTTTCGGCGGAATAAACGCGCACTCGAGTTGCTTAAAGAAGGCAACTTTCGCCACGAGGCGGGATATCTCGGCTTAGGCCAGGAAATCCCCGCCGATTGCAGCGTCAATATTTACTTTCTGGCGGATCTCAATCGCGCTTTGGAGCGCTTCGGCAATCGCGGCTATCGCGCGGCCCAACTCGAAGCCGCCATCCTGGGCGGAAGACTCTACCTTGCTGCCTACGCCCAGCGTCTGGGCGCGTCGGGACTCACCTTCTTCGACGACGATGTGACGGAGTTTTTCTCTCCCCACGCCGCGGGCAAGAGCGTCATGTTTTTGATCGCCTTGGGGAAATCCGTAAAGCAGAAGGGCTTGAACGTTATATAACTTCCCGAAAGTAGTTCCTGACCCGATATCGACAATCACTCGTAACTCATCGCGCCGCGAGGCTGCAGGACTCTGATCTCCAAAGAGGAAGGCAGCGCATCTTTGCTGACCGCCAGCGTATCGGTCTTCAAAATCTGCGTTTTAAGGCCGGCGCTAAACTGCTTAACAAGATACGGATTGTCTCGGTGATGCATCGGAATGGCAATCTTGGGTTTCAGCTGAGCCAAGACTTCTCTGGCGAGGTCAGGCCCCATGGTGCGACCGCCGCCGATGGGCGTGAGGGCAACGTCCACCTTGCCGAATGCTTTGATCTGTTGCTCGTTCAGCTTCTGGCTCAGGTCTCCCAGGTGAGCAATGCACAAAGTGCCCAGGTCGAAGACAAATGCAGATCCCTTTATGCCCTCTATGACTTCGGCGTTTTGGTGGATCGGCACGTTGTAGATGAAAGTATCCTTGAAGCTCATGCTGACCTTGTTCCAATCGGACCCGTAGTTTATCAAACCACGCAGGATCAGCGGATTGCCCAGGACGATTTGAACGGCATTGTGATTGAACATTTCTTTCCCGACGGTGACCACATCGCCGACAACGTTCGGGTTCGGATACCATCCCGGTCCCAAAGGGTCGGTGACGATGCGGGTTCCCTTGCTGGTTGTGATGAGAAAAAAGTTGTGACCGAAGTATTGAATCGTTGCGTCGAGGTTCGCTGCGTAAGCGACAGATCCAAATCCCCGCGCCACGTCGGGGTCACGGCAAGCGGATTCGGCGGAAGAGGATAAAAAGTGCAGCATGCCTAGAAAAACTGATGCGCTGAAAAAAACAGTTAGAATTCTGCTTCGCGGACAGCAGGGCATGATGCTGATGGGCAACACTTTGTTTCTAATGACCCCGGAGACTATGATTGGGAGGCTATTGGATTGGAATGGAAAAAACAAACACACTTATGCTTACGGTGTGCGTGCTATCGGCAGGCGCCGCCTTGCGCAGGAGGCCGGGCGCGACGTTCCAATGTTGTCCGTTCTCGGTGAGCACCGTCACGGTTTTTTTGTTATAGCGAGTTAGCATTCCAACCCAAGGCGGACGGCCTTCCGGTTGAAAAGTGACACGGTCGCCGATCTTGAAATGCAGCATCTGCGAGTGCGCGCGCATCTGGTTTAGAAATCGTAGTCGCTCCACGATCCGGTGGTTTAAATCAATGAGTTCTTCTTCGCTGAATTTGTCGATGTCAACCTTCATAAGAGTTTTTGGATGGAGAATGCGTTGCTCGAACTATTCGTTCCTTTCATCTTCTCTGTCGTTCCGTCCTCATAACCGCAGCCAGGCGTCGGCGTGACTTCAATCCACTCCCGGCCGATGTAAGTGTCCTCATGCTTGGGGAATTGGAGTGTCCACAGAGTGGTGTAAATGCTCGTTGATTCTTTCTTTCTAGCTACCTGGAGCTGCCGATATGGAATAAGGCATCCGCATCGGCCGGATCTCACGGGTCAGGGGATTGAGCATCAAACCGAGAGTTTCCAGTGTTACCGCTCCCAGGAGCGCGCCGTCGCGCTCTACGCCTAAGACCACCGGTGATGTGGCTGCCTTCCCTTGGATCTCAAATCGGCACTCGGAGACGCCTCGCTCGATTGGCGTACCATCTGCCAGTGTGAATTCCACTTTGCGCTCGGCTCTAAGTCGTAGCGCCCGCCAGATTTTCGCGGGAAGCACCGAGTAGATCGCACCCGAATCCACGAGAAACCGTACGGTACGAGTCGGTCCGCGGCCGTCAGGCCTCCGCAGCCGCGCTTGTATATACGTAACACCCATAATCACAAACCTATAGTACGCCGCTTATGCGGTCAACTCGCGGCACTGCGGCTGTGGTGGTAGGGCGGGTATTGTGCGATGTGGCGATTCCGACGAGCTGGCTCTGATTCAAACGCCGCGCCGGTTCTAATTCAGTGCGCCAAAAAAAAGAGGCCCCAAAAAAATTTGGGGCCTCTTCGTTGCTCGATAATTTGCCGCAAGCCGCGAACTAAATTCTCGCCTTCAGTATTCCCTTGATCGGCGCGAC
>WNGG01003043.1_pt1 | contig 18952 bp, 16 predicted proteins | sample 5400661 | NCBI WGS metagenome assembly WNGG01 (sample SAMN13153372, study PRJNA577476) | soil metagenome | isolation source: 100 cm soil or saprolite under Garry oak tree replicate 1 | place: USA:California | collected 2016-06-15
TGCGCGACGACGCCGCGAACAACGCCGGTATTGACGTCAACCGCCGCCTGTTTGTCGTGCCGCGGACTCACGTCGTTCGACTTAACTTGAGCGGCAACACGATCAGCAGCCTCGATTTAGTTAGCGACGGAATACCAAGAACGCTAGTGATCCCGCCGAGCTGCGCCGTCGTGCTGGCAGCCGGAACGGTCGAAAGCACCAGGCTGGCACTGGATTCTCTGGGCGTCGGTTCGACCACGTTTGGCACGTCGCGCGCCGGGAACCTGATGGCGCACCTGCGCAGCAACATCACCGTACGGATCAAACGGACAGCCCTCGGCCTTCCGGCTGGTGCGCCAGCAGACCTGGAAACCACTGCCTTCCTTGTCCGCGGCAAGTCTGGGGGGCGGCAATTTCACTTTCAGATCAGTGCCGCAGCGACCGGAGGAATTAATCCCGAGAAGAACATGTGGGAGCAAATCCCTGACGTCGAGTTCCAGGACCACATCCGGGCGATCCAGGACCCGAACTGGATCACCATCGTTCTCCGTGGCATCGGAGAGATGGCCGGGAACCCAAATCTCAGCCCGGACCCGGCTGCGAGCTGGATCGATCTCAGTTCGGAGGTCGATGAGGTGGGGCGCCGGCGCGCCTACGTCAATCTCGTGAAGAACCAGAGCGACACCCAACTCTGGTTCGACATGGATACCGCGGCATTTCAGCTCGCGGCCGCGCTCGCCGGCCAGCCGGCGAACATCGAGTACTGGAACGGCCAGGTCAATACATGGCAGCAGAAACCACCTCCAGTCGATCCCCAGACGGGTGGATTCTGGCGCGACCGACTAGGTTCGACGCACCACGAGGCCGGGACGCTATTCGCTGGCGGGCCGGGATCAGCCGTTACTGACTTGAACGGAAAAGTCCAAGGCATCGCCAACGCACATGTCTCGGGGCCAGCTGTGTTCCCAAGCCTTGGCTCGGCCAATCCCTCGCTCACCGCCCTCAGCCTGGCCCGTCGAACGGCGCAGGCGATCGTCTCTGCGGCAGTCACGGGTCCACCCGAGAGCGGCTTCAGTCCACTATCCCTCAATGCGGCGGACTGGCAGCTCGTGTCACAACCCGGAAGTGGACCACAGATGCTGAGGTTGGGCGGTGTGCTCGAGACACAGGGCGGATACGGCCTTTACTTCTACATCAAGGAGCAGTTCGCGAATTTCAGGCTCTGGCTCGAGTGGCGGGAGACACATACCGGCGACAACTCAGGCGTCTTTATCCGGACGCCCGGAGCCAATGTTGCCAACGCGCTGCAGGGCGCAGTCGATCAGGGCCACGAGGTCCAGATCGACGATGTCGGTGCGCCGGATGGCCTTGCGATCCATCGCACCGGCGCGATCTATGCGTTGCAGGCGCCGACGTCGTTCCCAATCCAGCCCGTGGGCATTTGGAACACGTACTTGATCGAGGCCAACGGTGGACAAGTCAACGTCACTCTGAACGGGACGCTGATCAATTCGTATGCGAGCACTCGGCAGTCAAGCGGCTACCTGGCACTCCAAGTGCATGACTTCCCGAGCCGCATTCAATTTCGCAACATTCAGATCAAGAAGTTGCCTTAGAGAATCGACATGGAGTCGTCGCGTCGATTGCCGGTATCGGCTTTTGACTGGGACGGTTTGATGAGGGAGGCGTTTTGATGGTCGATAAACCCGACGGTGGCCCGGAACGGTTTCCTTAGGCCGACCTGATCGCTGTGCTTGGTTCTGAACTGCGCCAAGCCGAACGCCGAGCCGCTAAATCCGGTGCGCGCAATCTTCAGCTCAAGGAGTGCTCGGTCCAAATGGGCATCCAATGGGAGAAGAAGGGATCAGGCGAAATCGATGTTGGGTGGTGAAGCTCGGCGGTGATCTGACAAAGCAGAACACAGAGCTGATCACGATCACGATGTAGCCATTCCAGGAGCCTCTCGCAAGGGGTGCGCGACGTCGGCAGCCGATCTGTATGCGACGCGCGAGCCAACGTACCCACCAGAGGGCGAGGGCCGTTGGGGAGAAGCCGAGTTGCGCCGATGCTTCGCCGAGCTCGGTGAGCAGCGCGTGACGCTCCTTATTGCGACAGACGAATCGCGCAGCTGGGCGATCTACCTGAATGAAGCCCTGGACGAAGTCTTGGCGTTTCACGGCCGCACGCTTCCCGGACGGCGCTATTCGTTCGAGGAGGACGAGAAGTACCTCGAGTCGGCAACGGTGATCCGGAGTCTCTCAGTGGCCACGCCCGGCACTAGGGTCGTGCGGCTAGACAAATCCACCTTTCCAGCACTTGCTGTCGAACTGATCGACGACTCGGGCCATCGTTACTTCGTCAAGTTCGAGCGTTTCAGCAGATTTCATACGGCGACTCAAGGAAGCAATGAGGTTGTCCTGGTGGACGAGGTTCGCGGTGCGAGCGGGCGGACATGGTTCGTCTTTGAACCCGCCCGACCGAATCAAGCTAGAAAGTTGGCCGTGCAAGCAGAGAGTGCGACCTGGACAGAGACCACCTCATAGACTGGCCGGCTAACTATCCGACCGTGTGGCTGCAATCCACACGGCTCGCAGTAAGCTGCCGGGATGCTGCCGCAGTGGTTCGCCGAATACACGCTCTACCTCGGCCTAGCAGGCATTGTCTTCTGCGTTGCCGTCGTCGCGTTTGGATACGCCGCGGCATCGACCAACCATTTCACAGAACTGCTCAGCGACATGAGCCAAACGCGCCGTCCATCGGCAGCATTGGCAGTCGTTGCCGGGGTGGCAGGCGGACTCATGATTTTGCTGGCGCTCTCTTCCGGCACCTCGCACCTAGGGCTAGCTTTGTATGGATTTGGCAGCCTCTTGGTCTTGGTAGCGATAGCGGCTGGCGGCATGTTGCCCATCAAGCGACTGTGGACAAATGAATACTGGCGAGTTCCGGCACCACAGACCTTGACATCTAACGGAGTACCTTGTTAATCGCCTTGGCGACCTTCTTCTTGAGCTTCTTGACCCAGGACATATCAGGAAACTACCGGGCATGATTCAAGCAATTCGATACATCGGCACCCCAACCTCAGAGGTGTTGATGCCGCGGCCGGCCAAAGCCGTGGGGGCGAAGCCGACTCGGCGGTGTGAGCCTCCCCGAGCCAGGCGCTCACGCTCCCGGGCCCTAGTCACAGGTGGATCTCCTCGAATTCATCGACTCGCCGATGCGACAACAAGGCCTCTTCGCGCTCTGGAGTATCCAAGTCCAAGAGGGATCCAAATGAGAGGCCGGTAAGTTCCTTAATCTTCCGCGCCGGCACCTGATACGTCCGGTAGGCGCCATAGACGAATTCCTCGGGCACCACCTTCAAGCCAGCGATCAACTGCTCTTGGCAAACCCAGGGCGGTTCAGTCCGCAGAATTCGAGTCGCGGGTGTCCTTTGCGACATCACAAAGGCTCAGCCAGCACCCGGCGCGCAACGTACTCCGGAGTTCCGGGCGTGTACGCGCCCTTGACCCATTTGTCCCGACTGGTCTTTAGGGTAAAGGTCCGCGCGAGCCCCGAAGCTGGATCGGCGGGTTTCGTAAGTGGCTTGCCAGCGGGATGGTTGATGTTCCACAGCGCCCGCGCGCGGTAGTGCTCGTACAGACGAATGAACTCTGCTAGATAGGTTTGGGCGAGCTCCAGGCTGCCCTTGATTTCGAGCAGGTTCTCATCATTGCGGTGGGTTGAGTTGTTGCTCAGATTGGCTGAGCCGGTGTAGATGACCGGTGATTTAGTTTCCGCGTCGACGACTATGAACTTGTGATGAATGTGCACGGCCGGCGGGCCGCCTCTCTTCGAGCTTCCCTTTTTCGGGCGGAGGGTGCTCTTTGAGGTCATGTCTACGGCGTTCAGCTCGGGTAGGAATCCGGCAGGGGCATTCCCGGGCTTGAAGTATGAATACGCAAGGACTTTTCGGTCTTTGCGTGAGCGATTGAACAGCGTCACCTTGATCTGAGCCGAGGCGCTCGGTTGGGTAGGCGGCTCTCCCGATCCCGCGGACGCGCCTGCCTTCGCACTGGGGTCCGAGATCGCGTTCAAGAGTCCGTAAAGCACCTTGGGATGATTCGGATCATCCCCGACTGCTAGCAGCGCTTTGAGGAGGTCCGGGTCGGTCGGGTCGAACATGCAGAACACCACCGACTGTTTGGCAGCCTTGACCGCTGCGATCACAGTGTCGATCGATTTGCGTTCCTTCGCCGGCTCGGGACTGAAGAACACGCGAACACTCGCCGGCCCGACGTTGATGATCTTCGACCAGCCAGCCCCTTTCGCGGTCGCCGGGATAGAAGGGTCCGATTGAAGGACTTGCTGGCGCTGATCAAAGAGATCGGAAAGCTCCTTGGAGTTGAAGATATGGAGCAGGTTTGCCTGACTGGTGATGCCCTCGGGCGTGAAGTTCGCGGACCCTGCCATGACTCTGCCGTTGTTGAGGTCTACCAGGAACTTGTTGTGCATGATGTTGGTCTTCGACCGCTTGTAGCCGGTGAATGTGTGAGGCCTCGCCTTTGCCAGGATCTTGATCGCCGACGCGGATGTGGTGTCGTTGGAGCGGTCCTCGTACACCAGCGAGAGATCGCCATTGAAGGCGCGGAGATCGGGGACCACCCACTCGTTGTCGGTGAGGTGGTAGATGGCGCCGCTCACGTGACGCGCTCCTGTGAGTATCTGGCTGAAAGCGTCCTGCATGCCGTTCGAAAGCCACGCCATTGCGTTCTCAAGATCCTTGGCTGGATCCGGAAACTCATGGGCGAACGACTGCGAGCTGACCACGGCCCGGTTGAACCACGTCGAGACGTCGTCGCGCTGAATTGGGGGAATCGTGACCTGGAGTGGCTGTGACGCCGATTGGTGCTCGAGCTTCAGATCCTGAGGGCTCGTGCCGCGAACCGGCGTAATCGTGTACATGAAGGTCTGACCTCGGTCTTTGTCGTGGATCGCCGAATCCCACCAGAGAAACTTCTGAATCGGAGACACATTGCTCGGAAGCGACTGAGAGTTCGGGCTGGGAGGGGCAAATCCAACCTTATTGAGCAAGTAGCCGTCCTGCTCGCCCGGGTGAAAGCCTGGAGAGCGCAAAATGGCGAAGCCGAGGAAGTCCGGATAGTTCTTCCCAGCCTCCCAGTCCATCGCGAGAAGGACGAGCGTGGGTGACGTGTAGGCGCGGACAACTACCTGTCCCGTGCGCCCTAAATCTGGACCAGCCGCGGATCTCTTAGGCATGTCGGAGCCCTCCACCAGCACCGATCCTGCCGACCCGAGGGCTATTCAGCCGCGTACCGGGCGGACAGTCGGGGCAGTATTGCAGCGCGGCGTCCGGTTGTAAAGTGTCGCGTGCTTAACGTCGCCTGAGTTTCACGCTTGACGCGCTCGATCGGCGGTAAGCGGGCTAGACGATCGCGGAATGGTGACCTGGTGGCGGAGGGCGAGAATCTCGAGGTCGCGCTCAGCGTCTGAGCCGCTGCGCAAGAAGGCCACGCTGATTGCCAGCCGCAGCAGCACATAGATAGACGCCTAGAGCACGAGGCCGGAGAGTAGCCTCGCTAGCGCCGCAACTTCAAGCCTGAGATGGTTGCCAACCGACACCGCGCTGGTGATGGTGTGCTAGTGATGGCGGCAGCCATGCTCGTCGAAGCTCGACGACTGAATTTCTGCGCATCTCACCAGTCGCATTGGTCAGCTCGGCGGCTTGGTTGGCGTGGCAGACTCAGGTAGCGCTGCGCCTGCCAACGCCATCAGTCGGACTTGGCGGACAACCTGATCGCCGAAACGCTTCCAGAAATGCCGGTAGCGCAGGCCGAATAGCAATACCCCGAGCGCCAGCGCGTACCACTATCACCGCGGCAGCCATCTCGAGCATCGCGATCGATGGACGCGGAAGGAGGCTGATCACCCAGGCGAAGAAGAAACCGTCGAGCGCGGCTGCGCCAACGAACAAGCCCAGCGCCCTGAAATAGACGCGCGGAGCCCGCTTCAGCCGTTGGTTATCACCCTTTGTTAAGCCGCGCCCGAGGAGGCCAGGTAGATTGCGTCCACTGATCACGAGCCACACCGACGCCACCGCCAACAGGACGCTGATGAGAGACATCACGTAGATCCCGATGAGCCGCACTACCTCAGCTAACTGTAATCGTCAAAGGCTCGGGTTCCGGCCGCCCCTCGGCTTGATGAACACAACCTATCGGTAGCTCGGTATCCGGAGCGAGGTGGGGGCGCTCTACGGTTGGCGCTTCGTTCCTTTGGTCCGAGCCGGGCCCTGGCCTGGCTCCTGACTCGGGGCCTCTGACGCCGATCTCACAGGCACATAGGCCTCAGACTTCGTCGCGGTGTTTGGGGCCAAGGCCGTCGCGATGTGCGGATCGTGCCTCGTCCTTATTGCATGCGGCGAGTCGAGCACAGCAGTGGGCAGCATTGCCCCAGCATCACCGTCGTCGACATTGGCGTCAAGCACGACCTGCTCCGGCGATCCGCACGCTCACGTTTACAGTCCCGATCGGCTGCGACTGCTAGTGCCATGCGTGACACTGACGGGAACCATCGAGCTGGAGCTGGCCGAGCCGGACGGTGATTTTCACGTGCGGCTTCGTCTCGACGCTGGGCAGTTGTGCGGCGGCGATCCCTGCATCGACGCGGACAACGTAAGCAAGCAAGCGGGTGACCTGGTGCTGGAGCCGGTGTGCGAGAACCCGATTACGCAGGCCGATGCAGGAGCTGCTTGCCAGGGCTACCACAATCCGCTCGTGGTGCCGCCGGTAGGATCGCACGTCGCCGCCACCGGTCCGTTCGTGCTCGACCAGGACCACGGCTGGAATGAAATCCATCCACTCGAGTCGATTGCTGTAGTGGCGGCGCCGGCCGAATCGCCAGGCCCGACCCCATCGTCGGCACCATCGCCCGTCGCGCTGACCGTGACCATCACCGCCACGACATACGGATACGTCGCAGCAATGACGCTGCCAGCCGCATCGTGCACGGTCAAGGCCAAGTTGCCGTCGGGGCGGATCAGCACTGCGGCAGGCTTGCAGGCGACCATTACGGCCGGAGATGACGGGCTGGTGTCTTGGACTTATGGCACGTCCTCGACCACTAAGCCGGGCACAGGCACGCATACGGTCACATGCACCTATCAGGGCAAGACGGTGTCGGCGTCCGCATCTTTCACCGTCGCCTGATCCGATGGCGTGCAGTCGCCCCTGAAATTGCTTGATGGATCCGACAATTGCTCGGTAGTGGTTTCTATCAAGTTTGGCCGATGGTCATTGTTTGTACGGGAATCGGGGCTTGTTTGGGCGGCCACCTTTCGCGAGGGACCTGCATGACACGATGCCAGGGTTCAGTTGGTTCCTGATTGCTAGCGCCCTATTGCTACTTCCCTTTACCCCCGGGCTCATCGCTCATTTTTGGCCCGGCGATTGTGATCGCGTTTGGCCTGCTGGTCTTTTGGCGCCGCAGGCCTTCGCATCGCTGGGCGTTCGACCGCCGAACGATGACGCGAGTGGTGGGAGCATCTTCCAATGACTAAGGCGAGGCCGCCAGTAGGTCCGGAATTCACTGATTTCATCGCCGCGGCTCGAGGCCCAGCGGAGCTCGACTTTCACGGAGCCCGGTTCAGCGTCGAGGCGGTGATCCTCTATGGCGACGGAGTCCGCCTTGACTGGCTGATGAAGCCGATGCCCGACCTCTCCTGGCTTCCCAGCGACGGAGACAAGGCACGCCGACTTGCCACCGATGAGCATGGGGCACGTCCCGAGTTTGTCGCGATAGGAATCATGGGTCAACAGCTGGAGGCCCTATGGAGCATGAGCACGCTGCGCGACTCTGCGGGTGTCGAGTTTCAGCTCCATCAGAAACGATGGACGGCGATGGAATCCCGTCTTGTCGGCGAACTGTATGGCTTGGGACCGCAGCCTCCAAGCCATACGGGCACGATGATCCTCAGCCTTTCGGGCGTTGAGTATCCGATCCCAATCTCGGATACGCGTCGAATGGCAGAGGGTGTGGATGGATTTAGAGGCGGCGATCCTGGTCCGAAAGCGTCGGTCGCATTTCATGATGGCGCCATCAAGATCATTTCGGTTCTCAGTTACTCAGATAGGGTGATTCTCCAATGGCTCCTTCATCCTGTCCCTGACGTCTCATGGGTTCCACTGACAGAGGAGCAGGCCACCGGAATAGCCGACAAGCCCGAGCATGCTGCCTTCCTCGCCCGCCACTTGAAGATCGAAAACTTGTGGCGAACCGCACGAATGACCGACAAACGCGGCACTTATTACCTAGCCACCCATGCCGAAGCACATACGCTGAAAGATGGATACAGAGGGGAAGTGACTTTCCGTCCGGGTTTAGCAACCGGTGCGGGCGAGCTGCATCTCACGATGGATGTTCTTTCGGTTTTCTTACAAGTTACGGCCTAGCGAGTCGGGTGCTGCCGCCAGCGGAGGTGCAATTCCTCCTCCGCGGACCAACCCTGATCCACGATTTAGCTGTCAGCTAGTGGGTGACCGGCACGTCCTGTCATCCACCGCTGCCGCGTATGCCGCGCCTATCCGCGTCCGTCCTGCCGACCGCATTCGTCGGCGATTCGTCCTGCTCAAATGTGAGGGCAGCCGCCGCGCCACTCGACAAGTGCGGCGGGTGCGGTCGCGCGGGCACGGGCGCACCTGCACCGCCGGGGTCATCAGCAGATCCCGCTTCAACTGGTTGGACCCGATGGGTCCACGCTTCAGCGATCGGAAGGCCAACGTGAATCCAGTGGTCGTCTACGAGAGACAGTCGGTCGCCGCAGCGACGGCAGATGAATCGCCCCATACAGCCCCAATGAGTCTACGGATGCTCGAAACGCTTCCAAATCAACGGCGCATCTGGCATGCGTCTCAGCGCGTTTGAAGTAGATCGGCGGCCGCACCTGCATCGAATGGTGGCTTGGGGCGATTTGACAGCTTACGGGCTGGACTTGGGTGGACGCTGGCGGACTAATGGGCGGTAAGCGCTATCACGTTTGAACTCGAAAGCGACCCCAGTGGACTTCTATGGACCTTCTACCGGCGGCATGGCATTCAGAAGGTCAGGGAGTTGCGGCTGCCGATCTTCGGAATGATGACGATAACCGAAAGTTATCCGTCGCTTCGGTAAGCACGCCGTTGTGGCGCTCCTAGACGACACCGACCGAGGCGATCGGAGTCAGCGCTCCGGCTTGCGCTTGGATTGCTGCAGCCGCATCGAGGCACACCTCTTCACCGAAGCGCGGACCAATGAGCTGTGCCGCCTGCGGTAGTCCTGCCTCGGTCCCGACCGGAACAACAGCGGCGGGCAGTCCGATGAGGTTTACGGCGACAACTAGCCGCATCGACCACAGGATCGACCTCAGCCCGTCCTGCGTGAGGTCGGTTCCGCGGGCGAACGGAGGCTGCGTTGAGACCGGTCCGAGCACGAGCTGGTAACGGTTTTGGAACTCAGCCCACTCACGCGCGAGCTGAAGTCGGCGCATGAACGACTGCTGGTAATCGGCAGCAGTGACCTCACCGACGATCTCGAACGTGAGCTCCATTTGGCGGCGACCGTCAGTGGACAGCAAAGGCTTGACTTGATGCCAGCCCAAGAGCGTGTCCCAGATGATCATCTTGTTCCACGCATCAACCGCCTCGTCGAGGGAGGGCAAAACCGCGTCCTCGACCTCGTAGCCCGCCTTCACGAGCATGGTGGCGGCCTTTCGGACCCCATTTGCGACCTGGCGCGAGCATCCTTCGAGCGGCGCCAGAGCGACTCTGAGCCGTCGCGGTTCTTGTGACAAAGGCATATGGACATGCACTTGCCATGGATCGCGCAGGGACGGGCGACTCATGATCTCGAGGGCCAGCCGAACGTCTTCGACGTCGCGCCCCATCGGGCCCTCCGCGTTCAGCAGCTGATGGCTTATCGGCGACTCCCAATCCGCGTTGCCGGTCGCGCGAGGAACGCGGCCAAAGCTGGGCTTGATCGACGCGATGCCTGTGCACTGCGCAGGGTGGCGCAGCGACCCCCCGTCGTCGTTTCCAAGACCCAAGGGCACCATTCCCGCGGCGACCGCCACGGCATCGCCGCCACTCGAGCCGCCGGGAGTGAGCAAGTGATTCCACGGGTTGATGGTCGGGCCATAGAGCTCGTTGTCGGTGTCCCAGCGCAGAGCAAACTCAGGCAGGTTGCCGCGAGCGATTACTATCGCCCCCTCCGCCTTGAGGTTCGCGACCTGGGGCGAATCGTCGATCGCAACAGCCTCTGCAAGCGACTTGACGCCGTGAGTTGTCGGCAGGCCGGCGACGTCGATGTTCTCCTTGACCGAGATGGGAACGCCGTGAAGCGCGCCGGCCCTGCCGCCATTGGCGATTATGCGATCGGCTTCATCGGCCGCCCTCAATGCATCGTCTGCGAGAACACGCGGTAGCGCCTTCAGCGCGGGATTGACTGCACCGATGCGCTGCAAATGCGCCTCCACGACCTCGCGACTGCTCGCCTGCCGGCTCGTTATCAGCCGGGCCAGCTGGCCGAGGCCGTGTACCCACAACTCCATGCCCAGGTGGTGTTAGCCTAGCTTCACTTTCGGTAGCTCGGTTGGAGGGGGTGCAATCCTTTGGCCGAAACCACAATGTCGAAGCCGCGCACGCACTATCTGCCGGACGCCCGGCACTTCCGGTGGGACAACAGCCTCGCACCGGCTCTAACCATCGACTCTGGCGACACCGTAGTGATTGACAGTCGCGAGGGAACCGATGGCCAGATCACGCCGAAATCAACAGTGCAGGACACGATCAACCTGGACTGGGGCAGGGTCCATTCGCTGAACGGACCGATTGCTGTACGTGGGTCCGAACCTGGGGATGTCCTACAGGTAGAGATGCTCGATCTGGAGCACCGTGGTTGGGGATGGACCGGGCTCTGGCCGCAGGTCGGCGTTCTGGCAGCGGACTTCGGCGACGAGCGCGCTCTCAAGATCTGGCACGTCGGCTCCGACGGGCGGGTTGGGCTCCAGGCCGGCATCCGAGTTCCAATCGAACCTTTCTGTGGGGTAATCGGTGTGGCGATGAAGGAGCACGGAAACTTCACGACCATTCCACCCCGCTCGATGGGCGGCAACCTCGACATCCGACACCTGTGTAAGGGCAGCACTGTCCTGTTGCCGGTGCAGGTGCCAGGAGCGTTGTTCTCGATTGGCGACGGGCACCTAGGCCAGGGCGACGGAGAGGTTTGCGGCACTGCGATCGAGGGGCCGCTGATGGTCACCGTCCGACTGACGGTAGTCAAAGGCCACAGCATCCCGAGTGTGCAGTTCCTGACCAGGGCGCCGACCACCAGCAAGTTCGACGGCATGGGTTATTTCGCAACCACAGCCGACGGACCGGACCTGCATGAGAACGTGAGAAACGCCGTCCGTCGCATGATCGACCACCTCGGGCAGACCTACAGCCTCAGCCCGGTCGACGCTTACTTCCTTTGCAGCGTCGCCGGTGACCTGAAGATCGCCGTGCCCATCCTCCTTGACCAGCACGCGAGCCTCGTCACGTTCCACATGCCACGAAACATATTCGTTGACGTGAGTTAGGAGCTCTGGGTCTGGGCCTCGACCTCGTCGAGGAAGGCTGTCATCAGGTTCAGAAAGCGCTTCGGGTCTTCAACGAATGACAAGTGGGAACAACCTTCGAGGATGGCCAGGCGCGAGCCTCGGATCCCTCGATGGACGGTCTCCGCGATCGGCCTCGTGGCTTCGTCGAACTCGCCTGCCGTTACGAGCGTCGGCAAGTCAAGCTCGGGTAGCCGTTCCACGATGTCCCAGTCCTTGATCGTCCCGGTTACGTTGAACTCACTTGACCCGCCCATGGTGTGGTAGACCTCCGGATTGGCGGCCATTTTTTCGAATGTCCGATTCACGCACTCCGGCCAGGTCTCGAGCCGGCACAGGTGGCGGCGGTAGTAAACCATCATGGCCTGTTCGTATTCGGGGCTGTCCGTTGTCCCTGCGGACTCTTGCTCGAGAATCACACGTTCGACGTCAGCAGGGAGCTCACCGCGCAAACGGGCCGCTTCGGACGACCACTGCGGCATGTTCGCCGGTGATCCCGCCATGACGAGGCTGGCCACGCCAGCGGGCTTGGTCAGCAAGTACTCCATGGCCAGCATCCCTCCCCATGACGACCCGAACAGGTGAACACGGTCAAGCCCAAGGTCGCGTCGAACTGTTGTGAGCTCGTCCACATACAGCTGGATAGTCCACATCGAGGGGTCGTGGGGCTGGTCGGAGTTCCCAGCGCCAAGCTGGTCGTAGAAGATCACTCGCCTGCCACTGGAAGCGAGGTCCTCCAGCGGCTCCATGTAGTCGTGAGTCATGCCAGGTCCCCCATGCAACGCCAGCACGGGCAGCTTTCCGGGCGCGTTTTCCGACCCCACGATCCGGTACCACGTCTTGAAGCCTTGGAACGAAATGTAGCCTTCGGATGCCATGGCCTCGGTATGGTCGGCGCCCGTCACGGCTCCCTCCTCGTCAGTTTCCTTGGTTGCCTGACATCGGCTGTTGCTTACTGATAGACCTCACTGATCGCGCCGACGCTTTCACCTCCGGTAGCTTCGATGCGATCCAGCACGCGGACAAACGACCCGGCTCAACCTCGATCAGAGGCGGCTCTTCGACCCGGCACCGATCAAAGACGAACGGGCATCGAGGGTGAAACCGGCAGCCCGGCGGGATTCTCGAGGCGTTCGGCGCTTCGCCAACGAGTGGTACCCGCGTGGGTGCGTTTGGGTCGCGGTGGACGTGCGGCGCAGCCTCCAGCAGTGCAAGCGTGTACGGATGGCGCGGTTTCCCGATGATCTCCTGCGCGTGCCCGAGTTCAACGATCTTGCCGAGATACATGACCGCGATCCGGTCGGCAATGAGCCAGGCGACAGCGAGGTCGTGGGTGATGAAGAGAAATGCGACGCCCCGGGTCGCCCGCAGGTCCAGAAGGATTTCCAGGATCTGAGCCCGAATTGACACGTCAAGCATCGACACGGGCTCGTCGGCGACGATCAACTCGGGTTGAACGACCAACGCTCCTGCGATCACGACGCGCTGCCGCTGGCCGCCAGATAGCTCGTGCGGGAATCGGCGGAAGAAGTCGCGAGCCGGCCGGAGTCCGGCCGCCTCCATGGCGTCCGCGACACGCGCCTCCACCGCCGCCCGGCCGGTGGCCAAGCCGAGGCTATGAACCGCTTCTGCGACCGCATCGAGCACCGTCTGCCGCGGATTGAGTGCTTGATAAGGGTCCTGGAAAATCATCTGGGCGCGCCTGCGGAATGAGCGCAACGCACCGGAGCTGCGGATATCGGTCATGTCCCGACCGTCCAGCACGATCTTGCCGGCGGTCGGCTGCTGGAGCTTGACGATCGCACGCCCAGTTGTGGTCTTGCCGCTGCCTGATTCACCGACCAGCGCGACGATCTCCCGTGCTCCGATGGCGAGGTCGACTCCGTCAACTGCGCGGATTACCCCGGCCGGCCGCCCGCGCATGCGGTTGAAGATGGCACCACGCATAGGGAAGTGAACCTCGAGACCCTTGAGCTGCAGGAGATCAGGCACTGGCAACGGTCCCTCCTACGTTCGAACCAGAGCCGTCCGGATACAGGTGACAGGCGACCATCTGGCCTTCAATCTCTTGAAGGGGCGGCATCTCCCTGGTGCAGACCTCCATTGCATGGGGGCACCTCGGGTGGAAAGGGCAGCCAGGGATCTGCTGCCGCATGTCGGGCGGCGCCCCGGGTATGGTTCGGATCGATCGCACGCCACTGTCGGGATCTGGAACCGACTGCAGCAACATGCGCGTGTAGGGATGCAGCGGCGCGGTGAACAACCTCCCCGGCGATGCCTCCTCGACCACATGGCCTGCATACATGATCAGGACTCGGTCGCACGCCTCGGCCACCACCGAGAGGTCGTGGCTGATCAGCAGCAGCGAGAGTCGGAGCTGAGAACGGAGGTCGCTGAGCAGGTCCAGGATCTGCGCCTGTGTCACGACGTCCAGCGCCGTCGTCGGCTCGTCGGCGATGAGAACGGGGGGCTCGCAGACCAGCGCCATCGCAATCATCGCCCGCTGGCGCATGCCCCCGGAGAGCTCGTGCGGGTATGCGTTGCTTCGGGCCGCTGGGATGCCCACCAGTTCCAGCAGCTCGTTGACACGGGCGCGGGCTCGCCGGGGTGGCCATCTCAGGCGCAGCAGCAGCGGCTCGGCGATCTGATCACCGATGTGGTGGACCGGGTTGAGGGAGTTCATCGCGCCCTGGAAGACGATCGCGATCTCCCGCCAGCGGTACCTGCGGATCCGTCGCTCGTCATCGATCGGAAGTTCCTTGTCGCGCAGAAAGATCTTGCCGCCAGTCCTGCGAGCGTTGGGCGGCAGCAGGCCGGAGATGGCGAGAGCAGCGGTCGTCTTACCGCTTCCCGACTCACCAACCAGCCCGACCGCCTCACCATCCGCGACCCGCAGCGATACCTGGCTGACGGCGCGGATGGACGCACTGGCCAGGCGATACTCGACCGAGAGGTTGTCGACACGCAGGAGGTTACGCACGGTCGGTTCGGCCGCGGCTTCCGTCATGGAATGACCCGGCGGCGGGGATTCAAAGTCGTGTCCAGCGCCTCGCCAATGAGCACAAAAGCAAGGATTACGACCACAACGCAGACGCCGGGCGAGCCGACATACCACCAGGCGCCTGTACTCGCGGCTCCGGCCCGCTGAGCGAGGAATAGAAGCGTCCCCCAGGATGGCTGCAGAGGGTCGCCTAGTCCAATGAACGCGAGAGCGGTCTCGGTTGCGATCGCTCCTGCGATCACAAGAGCGCCGTTCGCGACAATCTGGGGGATGACGTTGGGGAGGATGTGTCGCACCATGATGGCAATGGGGCCGGTCCCCGCCACGCGCGCACGGTCCACGAACGGACGGTGTCGCAACGAGAGCGTCTGGCTGCGCACGACACGAGTGATGAAGGGCCAACTGGTAAGACCAATCACCAACACGACCATGAACAGCGAAGCGCGGAAGCCCAGGATCTGCCCAGACTGGCCCACGGCCTCAAGAGCGATCGGCGTTATCGCCAGCGCAAGTACGAATGGCGGTACCACAAAAAAGAAGTCGGTTAGCCGCATGAGCCAGCTGTCCAGCCACCCGCCTGCGTACCCTGCCACGAGTCCGATCACAGTGCCGAGCAGCACGGCGATGATCGTCGCCAGCGTCCCAATCGCGAGCGATACTCGGGCACCATGGACGGCCAGGTTGAGAACGTCCCGACCCACCTCATCGGTGCCGAGGAGATGGGGCAGGCTTGGGGGCTGCAGGAAACCGCCCGTGGCAAGCGCGGCCGTCTGATAAGGACCCGTTAACAGATCCGGGAAGAGCGCCGTAAGAACCGCGATCACGAGGATTACGCCGCCTACCCTCCCTTCCCCTGTGCGCAGGATCGACCTGCCGAGTCCGGCGGCCGTTCGGATGCCACTGAAACCGGGAGTGCTCGGGGGTGCAGCGATCGCGACGGTCACTGGCGAACCCTCGGGTCGAGAACGCCGTAGATCACGTCGGCCAGCATGTTCGCCAGCACGATCGAGGTTCCGAGCAGCAGAAAGATGCCTTCCAGGACAGGATAGTCGCGCGCGTTGAGAGCCTCGACTGTGAGCGCGCCGATCCCAGGCCAGCCGAACACGGCTTCCGCAGTGATGGTGCCGGCAACCACGTAGCCGAGGTTGAGGGTGATCAGTGTGATCACGGGCAGCATCCCGTTCTGGAACGCGTGTCGCATCAGCATCTGGCCTTCCCTTAGACCTTTGGCGCGCGCCGTGACCATATAGTCCTCGGTCAGCACGTCGCCTATCGCGGCGCGGGTTACGAGGACGTACTGCCCGAGCAGCCCCAGGGCAACCGCGGTTACTGGCAGAACCAAATGGCTTACGCCGTCGGTCAGCCAGGCAACCGGATCGCTGGCTGTGACGCCGGCCGTAAAGAGCCCGTTAGGCGGAAACCAACCCAGGCCGGTGCTGAAAATGAGGACGAGCACCATTCCGAGCCAGAAGTAAGGCGTGGCATACAGGACCAGGGACGTGTTGGTCGCGATCCTGTCCACGCCGCCGCCACGGCGCCACCCGGCGACCGCTCCTAGGAATAGACCCGCAACAATCGCCAGTATCTGGGCGAGCCCGACCAAGACGATGGTCGCCGGCAGGCGCTGGAGTAGGAGATCGGTGACTTTCTCACCGCGGTACTTGAAGCTGTATCCGAGATCGCCACGCAGCGTGGATGCCATGTAAGCGACGAGCTGGTCGGGGATCAGCGGACGATCGAGACCCCACTCATCGCGCACTGACTGGATCTGTGCTTGGCTGATACCGCTCCGGCTCCCGGCCAGCAAAAGCGTGGCTGGGTCGCCCGGCACGACCCGAAACAGTATGAAGTTCAGGACCGCCACCATTACGAGCGTGCCGACGGCGCGAACCAGAATCCGCGCGAGGCGCAGGGTCAAAGCTCAGGTCCTATAACCAGCTGTCGGCTATCTCGTCACTCTTCGATCGGGCCGCGACGCCTGCGGACGAGGACCACCCCGATAACGATCCCGACGACGACCACGATTACCAACCCGACGATGATGGCTGTCGTCGCTGATGAGCTGGCCGGCGCGGCCGCGCCGAGCGGCTTGACACGATCCCACGGGGCGTAACTCCACATTGACGCGGCTTCCGGTGACATCCAACCCGAGAAGTGATCAGTGCGGTAAGCCCCAAGGAAGTACGGGTAGTCAAGGAAGATGTAGGGTGCCTGCTGATATACGAGCGCGGAAGCCTGGTTGACCAGCGGCTGGACCGAAGCCGGATCCACTGTCTGCGAGATCTGCTGTACCAGACTGTCGTACTGAGGGTTGGACCAGTAACTGACGTTGTTGTCGCCAGCAGCGGGCCCGGACGCGATGCTCAGTAGCGTGAACGGATCCGGCGAGTACCACCTTCCGGCAATGGCCAGGTCCCAGCCGCCGCCGCCAGTGCTCGTGTCGGAGGTCTTGCTGTAGATCGCCCCGGAGTCCAGGTGCGTCACCGCGACGGGGATGCCGATCTGACCCAGCCAGCCCACGACCAGCTCGACCACTGCGATCGGGATCTCGTCCATACCAGAGGGAGTTCCGGTGATCATGTTGAGCCGGATCTCCTTGCCCTGCTTGTCCCGGCGGACGTTGCTGCTGTCCAGCTGGTAGCCGGCGGCATCAAGCTTCTGGCGGGCCGTATCCAAGTTGAATTTCCGCTGGATGCTCTTTAGGTCGGAGTAGTACCGGCTGACGGGGACGATCGGGCCGGCGCCGGGAATCGCGAGCCCCTGGTAACCGCGGCTGGCGATCGCGCTGATGTCGATCGCGTACCCGACTGCGTCCCGGAAAGCAGGATCCTGCAGCGCCGTCGAGCTGCCGTGGCCCGCACCCCCGGTGGTGTTGAAGGCCATGTAGTCCTGCTGCTCGATTCGGATCTTGTCCACTGCGATGTTGTTGCGACCCTTAAGCGCGGACCACTGCGTGGGCGTCACGCCAAACGCGTAATCGAGATTGCCCGATTCGAGGTTTTGCACCATCGGGTCGGACGACGAGTAGTACTGGAAGACCGCCTCGCTCCACGCAGGCGGCCCATTCCGGAAGTAGGGATTCGGCTTGAACTGAAAGTAGTTCTGGCTCGCCTGCCAGGCCGTGGCGACCATCGGCCCTGTTCCAACGGTCGGCGGAGGATTCTTGAAGGGACCGCGGGCGTCGGCATAGCTGATTGACTGCCAGACGTGCCTGGGCACGATGAAGGTCGTGTTGTCGATCGGCCACGTTGTCGGATGCTTCGTGGTGATGGTTAGGGTGGTGTTATTGACGGCGTTGATCGAGTTGATCACGTCGAAGCCAGCCGTGTTGTCCCAGCCAGTGTTCAGCTCGTTGGGATTGCCCGCCGAATTGCGAATGTAGTTGTATGTAAAGACGACGTCATCCGCTGTCGCCGGCTGGCCATCCGACCACTTGAGGCCGGGCCAGATATCGAAGGTCCAAGTCAGTCCGTCCGAGGACACCGACCAACTCTTTGCGAAGCCAAGCCGGTCGTGGTGGCGCTGGGCGTCGACCCCCCCGAGCATGTCGTAGATCCAGGTCATTGGGTAGAAGGCGGCAAATGTCGCGAACACGTTGAGGGAGTCGGGCGCGGCGACCTGCGCGATCCGGAGGACCGGTGTCTGCGCGGCCAGCGCGGGCGTCGTCGTGCCTACGGCCCCCAGGGCCAGGAACAAGCAGGACAGCGCCACAGCTACCGGCCGCTGGAACTCTCGACGGCTCCTCATCACGTGCCCTCCCATTCGCTGATCGCCTCTCCGGCCAGGGCTCTGCCCCGCCTTGACCGCCAATCTTGAACCAGTCTCCAAACCACTGCAGCCTTCGAACGCCGAGCGCCACTCGGCCAACGAGTCACAGTATCGGCCGAAAAATCCGGCGCGAGCCAGTTGGGGGGCGGGGCCACTTACCGGCTGCAGCTTGGCACGAATGCACCAAACCGCCTGCCATGCGTCGCAACCGGAGTCAGGAGAGGTTGGCATGGCCCCAACTCGAACCAATTTTGAGTTCGGACCGCAGCATCTCGTTTTAGCTCCGGCAATACGTGCATGTAGGTGTTCACGGTCAGGGAGATCTGAGAGTGGCCGAGCACATCCATTACCACGCGCGGTGCAACACCTTGGGCTAGCTGAGATTCCCCCACTGATCTGAGACGGTCAGGCTGCAGCCATTGTCGCTGCGAGCCAGTTCTGAAGATTTGCCAAAGCGGGGATGTTCTCGAACCCGCGGTCGGTGAAGGGCGTTCCGTCGTAGCGCTCGGCGGGAGTCAGCCAGCCCAGAGTGCCGCTGAGCCGGTGATAGTTGTAGTACTCGGCGAAACGAGCAA
>WNGG01003044.1_pt1 | contig 18949 bp, 10 predicted proteins | sample 5400661 | NCBI WGS metagenome assembly WNGG01 (sample SAMN13153372, study PRJNA577476) | soil metagenome | isolation source: 100 cm soil or saprolite under Garry oak tree replicate 1 | place: USA:California | collected 2016-06-15
GATACTCATCCAATAATTCCGGTTTCCGGCGGTGGGTTGCGACGAGGAAGAAGTAATTCTTGCTGAGCAGGTAGTCGCCGACAGCACCCAACACCAGCGCGCCATACCCTTCGCTTATTTCCGGAACCAGCACACCAACAGTGTGGCTGCGCATTCCACGCAAGGACCGAGCCATGGCGTTTGGCCGATAGTTGAACTTTTCGGCGGCGGCCAAAATGCGAGCCTGGGTCGCCTCGGGAATCTGGCCAGCTGCCGGCGCGGCGTTCAGCACGGTAGAAATGGTTGCCGTCGAAAGCCCTAGATAACTTGCAAGGTCCTTGAGTCCAACCGGCTTGGGTATACGGTACTGCTTTGATTTCCGCATGATTCCTATGTTTTGCACCACTATTGTAGCTTCTACGCCCCTCGAAACTCTACAGGAAATTGAAATCTCCAATTGTTCTTAAGGGGGGCCCCCAGGCCGGAACCCTCTACCTAAACGTTTTTGTTAAAAAAAATTCTTGACTCAAGCATAAGAATTTTGAATAATGCTCGACCGTTGGGGTGTAGCTCAGATTCTGCGCTCTCACTTAGTCCGCCAGCGGTGAAATGCTGCAGAGCCGCAAAACGGAAATGTTTCAGTACTTCAGATCAGTGCAAGGGGCCTGTTTTCTCCGAACGCGCCGTCAGATTGGAGGGGGATTCTATGGATCGCTTTCGCGCAAATTCACACGGTATGTTGAGATTGACCTGGTTGGTGCTGGCGCTGAGTCTTGCGCCTACAGTATTCGCACAGACTGATACCGGTACTGTGCGTGGCACTGTAACGGATCAGCAAGGCAGTGCCGTTACCGGGGCTCAGGTTACGATAACCAACGCGGAAACTGCTTATTCGCGAAGCGTGAAGAGTGACGCGGATGGTAGCTACGGATTCCAGAGCCTTCCTGTGGGTCGCTACACTTTGAGAGTAGCGGGTACTCAGGGGTTCAAGGTCTTTGAAGAAAAGAACATAGTCCTCCACGTCAGTGACAACCTGACACTCAATGCCAAACTGGCCGTCGGTTCCATAGATCAAACTGTCGAGGTCGAGGCCTCACCGAACCAGGTTGAGCTGGGCACGGCTGAATTGAGCGGTACGATTGAAGGCACTCAGATCACTGAGTTACCGCTCAACGGCCGAAGCTTTGCGGAGTTGCTTACTCTGGTTCCCGGCGTATCGACTGATGCTGGCTTTAGCTACGACAAAAAAGGGCTCAACGGCGGCGCAGACATCTCTATCAGCGGCGGCGCTTCGAATGCCAACTTGTTTCTGGTGGATGGCGCCAACAACGTTGACGTGGGATCGGGCCGTACAATTCTCGTTTATCCTTCCCTTGACTCGATTCAGGAGTTCAAAGTCGAGCGGAACAGTTACAACGCGCAATTCGGCGGGGCCGGTGGCGGCATCGTCACTATCGTGACTAAATCCGGAACGAACGATATTCACGGTAGTGGTTATTACTTCGGTCGCAACGATCTTCTCGATGCCAAGGACCCTGTCCTTAATGCCATCGACCCGAAATCCAAGAAAAATTCTATTCGCCGCAACGACTTCGGATTTTCCGTAGGCGGACCAATTAAGAAAGACAAGATCTTTTTCTTCGTCTCAGAGGAATGGAACCGGCTGATCGCGGGCGTAGTCCATACTGCTCATGTGCCGACGCCCTTGCAGCGCACCGGTGACTTCTCTGATTCTGCCCTCGATACAACGTTCAGCAGCGCCAGCACGGTTGGCTGCCTGCCGATAGGTGGTCTCCATGATCCGGATCCAAGCAATCCTGGCGGCGCATTCACAGCATCGCCCTTAACTCCCGGTGTGATCGACGTCATTCCTTCAGGGCGCCAGAGCACTGCAGGATCCACGATCCTGAACACTTATCTCCTGCCTACGCTCCCTAAGGGTGCTACTAACTATGGTTGCGGCACTAACTGGGCGAAATCGATTAAGCAACCGACCTACTTCCGCGAAGACAGCGTGCGCGGGGACATCAATCTCACAAAGTCAATGACGTTGATGTTGAAATACACCGGTGACTCCTGGGATTTTGGGCCTTCCGCCGTAGGCAATTCTGGTTGGGGAGCTGATGCCGGGGCTTCAAATATCCAGGAAACGTGGAGCCAGCCGGGGCGCATAGCCGTAGCCAAGTTGAGCAAGGTTTTTGGCGCCACTGCGGTGAACGATTTCCAATTCTCTTATTCGGCCAATCGCATCAATATCTCTCAAGCAAACCCCTCCGCTGCGGCGGCTCTCAACGGTGCGATTCCAACATTTTTCCCAGGGGGATCCGCTAATAATCCTCCTGTGTGGATCAATGGCGGCGGCCTTCCAACGATCTGGAGCTTTGCGCCGTGGACCAACCGGGAAGACCTCTTCGCGTGGCAGGATGACTTTTCCAAGGTGGTAAGTCGTCATACTCTCAAGATGGGAGTCATTTACAGCCGGAATGCCAAAGACCAGGACAACTTCTCCCAGAAACAGGGCGTAACCTTTGGTCCCGGCGGGTACAACGGCTGCAAGAATGTTGGGGACCCGGGCTGTGCGTCGATTGCATTCACCAACACCGGGTATGGCCCCTCCGATTATATTCTGCGGAATATGGGGTTCAATTGGGGCGAACAGAACGTGATTTTCAAAAAGCAGGGCCGTTGGCAGAACTTTGAGACATATTTCAACGACGATTGGAAGCTGACCCCTCGCCTGACTCTTAACCTTGGCGTTCGGTATTCCTATCTGCCCAATCCCTATCAGGCCGATGATCAATTGACAATCTTCAACCCAGCGGCGTTTAACGCCGCGCTAGGCGCCTCGCCTTGCAATGGATTGTTTTACTCGCCGGGGCTCCGTTCGAATCCCTGTCCTGCGGGGACGGGCGGCGTAGCCGGACCTAACCGGGCCCTTCAGAACAACTTTCATTGGGGCTTCGCGCCCCGGCTGGGTGTGGCTTGGGATCCCACCGGATCGGGCAAGTGGTCCGTCCGCGCAGGATTCGGCCAGTTTTACAATCGTGACGACATCTACGTGACCGACGGTACCGCAGGAGTGAACCCGCCATTCGTTGGCAGCTTCACTTCAGTGAACGGTAATGGCCGGTTTCTGGATAACACCAACCAGCTTCCTGCCTGCGCTCCAAATTGCTTCGGTTCTGCTAGTTTAGGGATTCCCAGCATCGGCCAGGACCTGAGTTCCCGGGCTCCCTACACCCTGCAATATAACCTCACCATCCAGCATGAACTATGGAAGGATGCGCGATTAGAAGTGGGATACGTTGGCAGCCAGACAAAAAACTGGACACGCAAGGTTGACGCCAATGCCATTGGTTTGGCTGACAGGCTGGCTTTTGCTGAATCCAACGGCAATGCAGCGGGAAATGCGCTCAAACCTTTCCATGCACTAACTAACGGCCAGCTCCCGTTTTTTGCGCATCGCGGCAGCGCCCAGTATGATTCCCTGCAGACAGCGTTCAGTACGCGCTTTCATCGGGGTTCCATCTTTCAGTTGACCTATACATACTCAAAAACGTTTGCGGATACGTTCCTGCATATTAGCAACGGGGGCGGAAATCTCATTATCGATCCGTTGAACCCGAGCGCTGGCTATGGGTTAGCGACGATTAACCGGCCGCATATTTTTTCGGCTAACCTGGTTTACAACCTGCCTACTTTGCAGAACATGGATCGATTGGTTCGGAATACCCTGGGTTCATGGGAAGTTGGCTCAATCATCAACATATCGAGTGGCTCCTCCATTACACCGGTCATCGGCGGACTGTCCAATGTTAACGATCCCTCCGGCATCGGTATTGGTAACGGCGTTGAACGGCCCAATATAGTGCCGGGACAGCCCTGCCGGAATCCCAGCTTTGACAACTTCCAGTTCCTTAACCCAAATCGCTACACTATGAATGGGTTCAAGTTGGGCACCGTCGGGACTGCGCCCGTCGGCGACTGCCTTGGGCCCTCCACTCGCACCGTCGACGCCTCACTGGCGAAAAACTTCAAAATGACGGAGCGGGTTCGCGTGCAGTTCCGGATAGATTCCTTCAACCTGTTCAACCACCCTCAATATGGCAATCCGGGTGGCGGCAGCAATACCGGTGGCGTGAGTATAGGTTTCAACGCCGCGAATAGCGCCGGCAGTCCTGAGTTCCTGACTGCAAATGGAACTCCGACAACTTCTCTGGCGAGTGCGGCTACGATCCAGAACACTTCTCCGAATGCGAAGGCAGGCACAGTCTCTACCCTGTCTGACCGCAGCAGAGAATTTCAGTACTCAGTTCGTTTCACCTTCTAGTGCTGCGAGAATCCGATGAAATGGTCCCGCTGGCAACCAAGCCAGCGGGGCTTTTTTCTTATCTCGGCTCATTGAAAAACTCCCATGCCGTATTGCTATCTTCGCATCCCACAATAATTCGGCGCTGTCGACTCCCCAAGACCTCATTATGAGCGGATGGATTATGGTTGCTGCGTGATCGAAGGGTGCCGGCTGGAAGATTTGCTTCGAGGAAAAAAGTTGTCTATGTTTAGGCCATACATGTCTGGGTATTCCGCAAAATCCTCCGTTCTCCTGATCTGTTTTCTGATTTTCAGTGTGGCCTCGGAATGCCAGGGCCCCAAGGCCGTTCCCGCGCCCGTTTCGCCCGCGAAACGCACACCGTCGAGCAAGAAAGACCGGAGCGCGTTTCCGCCGGTCCCAATTTTTAAAGACATTGCCAAAGACGTTGGTCTAACCGTTTCGCATATAGCCGCCCCGGAAGCGCATTACGTAATTGATTCAACAAGTGGCGGCGCCGGCCTGTTTGACTGCGACAACGATGACCGGCTCGACATTGTCCTGATAAATGGCTCGACCGTAGAAAGATTGCGTCAGGGCGGCGATCCCATGGTTACCCTTTACCACCAGGAGCCAAATGGCACTTTCAAAGATATTACTAAGGAAGCCGGTCTGACGAGGTTGGGTTGGGGTATGGGTATCGCCGTGGCGGATTACGATAATGATGGCAAGCTTGACCTGTTCGTGACCGGCTACAACGGCAACGTGCTCTACCATAATCTGGGGAACTGTAAATTCGAGGACGTTACCGAGAAGGCCGGGGTTCGCGGTGGAGGGTTCAGCACCGGCGCAGCTTGGGGCGATTACGATCGTGATGGCAAGGTGGACTTGTTCGTCGCTCGCTATTCGCACCTGGACATGAACAACCTTCCCCAGTTCGGCAGCAAGAAATTTTGCCGTTTCAAAGGCCTCCTCGTCCAGTGTGGTCCCTGGGGCCTGGAAGGCGAATCCGATTTTCTTTACCATAATCGCGGCGACGGCACCTTTGAAGAAGTTTCAGTCAAAGCTGGCGTCCACGATGACATCGGCTATTACGGCCTCGGAGTGATGTGGGCCGATTACGACGACGATGGCTGGCCCGATCTTCTCGTCGCCAATGACTCCGTGCCTAACTATCTCTTTCACAATAATCACGACGGCACGTTCACAGACGTGGGCTTGCTGGCCGGTATCGCATTGAGCGGTGAAGGCATGGAACTTGGGAACATGGGGGTGGATTTTGGCGACTACGACCACAGCGGGCGCTTGAGCTTTTTTGTTACCCACTTTGAAGAGCAGCCCAATTCGCTGTATCGAAACATGGGCGCAAAGGGGTTCGATGATGTCAGCTGGACTTCCGGGGTAGGCCATCCCAGCTATCCTTATGTCGGATGGGGTACGGGTTTCTTTGATATGGAGAACGATACATGGCTCGACCTTTTTGTAGCCAACGGCCATGTATATCCTCAGATCGACACCTTGGAAACCGGTCCTCGGTATCGTGAGCCGTTGCTCCTACATCGCAACAATCGGGACGGCACCTTTGACGAAGTGTCCAAGGAATCCAGCCTCGCTGCTCTTGCTCCGCATTCGCGCCGTGGCGCAGCGTTTGGTGACGTTTTCAATACCGGAAATATTGATGTGCTTCTTTTAAACGTTAACGAGCCACCCTCTCTGCTCAAGAACATGAATGCCGATGGCTATCACCGCGTCCTATTCAAGCTGGTCGGCACAAAGAGCAACCGCGCCGCGATTGGCGCCCAAGTAACCATCCGGGCCGCCGGCGTGCAGCAATTGAGCGAAGTGCGTGGTGGAGGCAGCTACCTGTCGCAAAATGACTTGCGCTTGCATTTCGGTCTGGGCACTGCCGGCAAGATGGAATCGGTCCAGATTCGCTGGCCAAATGGTAATGTTGAGTCATTCCAGGATGTTGGCGCTGACTACATTTATACGGTCGTTGAGGGTAAAGGGATCCAGGACAAGAGGCCGCTACCTCCTGTGTCTTCAGGACGTGCTACGCCGAGCGGCGCTCGTTGAACGAACGGGAATTTCTTCGATGTGGGCAGCCTGCTTCTTGAAACGTGCCTCGGCAAGCCTGGCGCTCCTGGCTGCGCTGGCGGCGTTAGTTCCCGTCGCCAGTAGAGCAGCCGATGATCCAGCCAAGGTCCTCCAGGCGGAGTTTCAGGCAGCCAAGGATTCTCTGGCGGCGGGCAATCTTGCCTCGGCAGAAAACCATTATGTTGACACGATCGCGCTCGGTTTGCGCCAGCTCGCACAACTCTCTCTCTCTCAGGGCCAGGCCGATCATGCTGCTGCTTATCTGGACTCTGCGCTGAGGCTTAAGCCGGGCGACATCGAAACTCAGGTTGCTGCAGCTGGCGCTTGGTTCCGCAACGGAGAAGTGAATAAGGCAAAGGCGTTGCTGAAGTCCGTTGTAGGCAAAGAGCCGGACCATGCGCGGGCACATGGCCTTCTAGGCCGAATCTATGTCTTCGAGGGAGATTCAAATGATGCGATTCAGGAATTGAAAGCTTCGTTAGATCTTCAGGACGATTTCGAAACCGGCTATTTTCTTGGAATTGCCTATTTGACCGCAAAGAAGTTGCCGGAAGCGTCAGCCTGGTTTCATCAGCTTGAATCCAGGATGGGGGAATCGGCTGCACTTCACATGATGTTTGGCCGGGCTTACCTGGTTACCAAGATTCCGCAGCAGGCTATCTCTGAATTTCGCCAGGTCATCAAACTTGATCCGAAGTATCCTCGCGCGCACGGTTTTCTGGGCTACGCCTATCTGGAACACTTTCAGGAGGAGGGTTATCCCCAGGCGCGCAAAGAGTTTGAAAAAGAGCTTAGGCTCCATCCTGATGAATATCAGGTACAGGAGCTTCTGGGGATCGCGAACGTGAATCTGCGCGACTTTCCTGCCGCGGAAACTGCTCTTCTTCACGCGGCGCGGCTGCGTCCAAAGGCGAGTTCCGTTTATCTGTACCTGGGCGAGACCTACGCGGCGACGAATCGTACCAAGGCAGCAGTCCAGGTTCTCGAGAAGTACGTCAGTATGGTGGGAACTCCCGGCGATGACAAGCTGCGCGAGGTCAGCCGCGCATACTACTTGCTTGGTCAGAGTTTACGGCGGGTCGGTCGCGAGGAGGATGCCCGGAAGGCGTTGGTTCGCTCGCAACAGATACGAGAAGCCAAGTTCAAGTACGACGTGAAACACATTTTCGATGAGAAGAAGGGTCCGGAAGAGGGCGAGAGCCGCGTTTCGGACCGTGTAGCCGACCTGCTTGAAACGGGCTCGCCGGAAGGAAAACAAGGCGCTCAGGCCATGATCCAGCAAGGCTTGCTCGGCGGACCGGCGGCTAAGCAACCGGCTTCGGCAAAAGAAACGGAAGCGGCCAGACAATACCGTGTATTTGTCGCGGAAATTCTTGGCAGTTCCTATAACGACCTGGGCGTGATACGGGCCAAAAGCTCGAAATTTCCAGAAGCTGCTGAGTTCTTCCGGCAGGCTTCCACATGGAAGGCAGAACTCCTTGGTTTGGATCGCAATTGGGGATTGGCGGCCTTTCGTGCCGAGTTGTACGCAGAAGCTGTTCTACCTCTTGAGCGCCAACTCAAGGCGCATCCCGAAGACTCTCTCAGCCGCCAGGTTCTTGGCCTCAGCTATTCCATGCTGGAGAACTATCCGAAGGCTGCTGAAGCTTTCGAACCTCTGCTGGAACATCCTCCCGACGATCCTGGCCTGCTCCTGGCGTGGGGCACGGCCCTGGTGCGAACTCATCAATCAGCGGCTGCTGCTGGTATTTTCCGGCGGCTGCTGGAGCAGAACGCCGAAAATCCATCGGTACACCTCTTGCTTGGCAGGGCCTACGCGCAACAAAAGGATTATCCCAACGCCGTCAACGAAATCAACACCGCTTTGCGGCTTAATCCACGGTTTCCCGAAGCTCATTACTACGCCGGTCTGGTCTACTTGCATCAGAACGACTTCGAAGGCGGCGCACGGGAATTTCGTGCGGAGCTCGCTATTCGTCCCGACGATGCGCACTCGATGTACCATCTTGGCTATTCGCTGCTCTCGCAGGGCCAGATACCTGAGTCTATTGGTTTTTTGCGTCAGGCGGTCAAAGCCATGCCCGAGGATGAAATGGCTTACTTCCAGTTGGGACGCGCCCTCTTGCAACAGGAAGATATAACCGGCGCTATTGAAAATCTGGAAGCAGCCAAAAAGCTCTCTCCCGATCACGACGCTGTGTACTTTCAATTGAACCAGGCTTATCGTCGTGCCGGTCGCCAGCAGGAGGCCGGACGGGCACTGGCGGATTACCAGAAACTAATCGAAACGAACCGGCAAAAAAAGCGTGAAAGCCTGGAAATAGACAAGCCTTGACCCGGCTGTCATTTGCAGATATTTATTGTGGTCGCTAGCCCATATCCAAGTCGAAGGTATCGGCATTTAGACCTGTTTCAGAATCGATTCTGAAGAGAGGTCAGAAATATGTGACACAGCCTGTCCACAAGTCAGGTGTCCGTTTTTCCGGTTCTGAAAATCAAGCATAAATGCCTGAATGCTTCCTAAAAAGGAATGATTTTAGGGTTGTTGTTTCAACGTCCACGCCTGAGCGCCTGTCCCGTTGCAATCAAAAATCTGTAAGCGCGCGCCATTGGAAGTTGAAGCGCCGGGCACATCCAGGCATCGGCTGCTCCCGCGTCCTACAAACTTGAACGTACCATTGCCGAGGGAAACTGGCTGCCACTGCTGGTTGGTGCCGCCGCCAAATTGCCAAAGCTGGATCAGACTTCCATTGGTGGTGCCGACGTTAGTGACGTCCCACACCTCAGCAGGTGCATTGCGGTTCACAACTTTGAAGAAACCGCTGTCGGTAGGCTGGAATTGCCACTCCTGATTCACTTGCGCGTTGCCGCAAGTCCACTGTTGCACGGCGGTACCATTGGCTGTGCCAAAGCCGTTTGCGTCCACGCAGGCGCCGCTGTTTTGGTTGACCACGTTGTACCAGGCGCTGCTGTTAATGGTGCCGGTGTCCGCCCTGTAAACGCGAACATAGTCAACCAACATGATCGCCGGGTTGGGCGTCGAACTGTTGGTAAATCCCGGGAAACCTCCGCCACCAATGGCAAGATTCATCAGGATGAAAAAGGGCGCATTGAAAACCCATTGACCGTTTACTCCCGGAGTGGATGGCGTCACCGTAAAGAAAGGATGGTTGAAGTCATCGCGATAGAACTGCATCTGGTTTTGAGACCAGATCACGCCATAGACGTGGTAGCCGCCATCATCGACTCTTCCGCCATTCGGGAACGTGAATCTTGCCCCGACTCCGGCGCCCCCGGAGTATCCAGGCCCGTGAATGGTGGAAGACGTGACGTTGGGCCCGTAGGATTGGACCCATTCCATGATGTCTTGTTCACCGCTCTGTGGCCACCCAACACTGGTGATGTCAGTTCCCAGCATCCAGAATGCTGGCCATAAGCCCGCGCCTACGGGAAGTTTCATCCGGGCCTCAATGCGCCCGAACTGAAATTGCGCCAGCCCTTGCGTCTTCATGCGGCCTGAGGTCCAGGTGCCGCCAGAATTTCGCGCCTGAATGACCAGGTTTCCGTTGCCGTCTTGAAAGGTGTTTGGATTGCTAGCGCTGCAGGGAGATGTGTTTGAGCCCGCCGCACAATAAATCTGGAGTTCACCATTGCCAAAGCCTCCGCCGCCCGTATCGTAGGTCCATTTCGATGGATCGGGAAGGGTACCTCTTGGAGCGTTAAATTCATCGTTCCAGACAAGCGTCCAGGTGGTCTGGCCGCTTGCCTCAGCGACAAAGAAGCTGGCCAATACTAAAGAGAGAGTTAGCGCTTTCAGAAGTTTGCGGCCAGGAACGAAAGCATCGTGCGGCCGGTTTGAAGTTCCAGACTTACAAACAGTAGAATTAGCGTGCAGGTCCTCTATCATCGACGCGTCTCCCTAACATTGGTGGATGTTGGTTCTGCTACCACCGGCTGTCATGAGCGATCATACCGCGTCCGGAGTGGCTAAGCCGCACCGCAAGTCTAGAATCGTTAAATTCCCGAAACGGAAAGAAATGGCCTACTTACACGTTTCAGAAAGATATGCATTCCAAACGAGAATGAGATCCATAGGTCCGACTTCAGTCGTGTCGAGCGGGCCGCGGCGCTGCCTTCAAACATAAAGCACCTGGGATGGGGGCCCTTGTTATCTATTTTGTTCTTTGAATGCGGCCTGCATGCATTCACTCTATCCGCTGAACGGAAATAGAGGTACTTAGCAAAACAGCCATAGCAATCAGCTCCAAACAAGTGTGGCGACGGAATCTGCAGGGAGCGGCACCTCGACGGCGCTTTTCCCTTGTTTGATCCATACCGTCTGCCGGGCCGCTCCGGTATTTGTTAAAACCAGAGCATGAGTGCCGTCAGGATTCTCGGCAGCCACATGGTGAATATCTTTGATTTCACCGTTGGATGGAAGGACCGAGGCTCCGCGCCGAAACGCGCGCGAATAGTGAGCAAACGCCCAATACTGTCCGCTTCGTGTGATTTCCCTGGTGCCGGAATGGACTGTAACCAGGCCACCGCAGGGAAAAGGACCTATGTTTGGTTTACCATTTTCATCCAACGCCAGATTCCATCCAATGATGCACCGCATCCCGTTTCTCAGAATTCCAGCGTAAGTCCTGCTCCACTTGGTCCAATCCACCAGATAGCCAGGATCAGTAATGTCCGGCCCGCCTTCGGTCCAATACATCTCAGCCTCGGGATGCGCGGCAAATACTTTTTGCACCCATTCGGGCTGCCCAATGTACCCGTGCCACGCAATCGATTTGGTGTACTTACGCACTTTCTCATCATCCAGTTCACAAATGGCCCTGCCCCAGAGGTTATAGTTGTGATCAACAAGCCATATCCTGGTCTTCAATCCTGCCTGTTCGATTGCGGGGCCCAGATGTTGTCCCACATACTCAACTTCGACTTCCTGGGGCAGCAGGCATGCGGGCATCCGGCTGTCCTGATCTGTATCAACCTCATTCTGAGGAGTCATTGCATCAACAACAATACCCTCGGCCTCGTATGCTTGTAAGAATTTCACAATGTACCTTGCATAGGCGCCGAAATACCGTTTGCGAATAGTGCCGCCTAGCATTGAGTTGTTATCTTTCATCCAGCCCGGCGGACTCCAGGGAGAAGCCAGAAGAAACAGCTTGTCATTGATCTGGCGCGCGCGTCGAAGAACCGGAAGGATGTAATCGCGATCATGGGCAATGGAGAATCGTGACAATTCCGGGTCCGGAGCGCCTTCGTCATAACTGTATACGTTTCTGGCGTAGTCACTTGATCCAATGCACATCCGGCATACGCTAAGGGCCATCTGGTCAGGATGGAACAGTTCCTGCAACAATCGTTCGCGCTCCGCTTCCGGCATCTGATGAATCATGTAGCAAGCCGCATCAGTAAATGCCGCCCCAAAACCGAGTATGGGCTGCCTGTTGCCAGCAGCTCCAAGCATTATCGTATTTTCGCCGGACGCCCGGTCGGTATTGTGCCAGACCAGCGACTGGGAAGGGGAGTAGCGCTGGTCGCCGGTCGTGAGACGTACGGCCACGGTCCCACCTGGCGTCTTCTCGATTGACGTCTGCTCTTCAGCTGGAGCATGCGCTGCAGAAGAAAATGATTTCATGAATGGGACGGAGGCTGCGGAAGCCACGGTCATTGCCAGGAAGTCACGGCGCGTGTGTTTTGACATAATTCCTTTGTACCAGCTCGAAAACCTGCTGGTAAATGTAACCGCTGCCGAGTGCATCTGCAAGAGATTCTCGGGCCTATATAATGTGTATGGCCTTTACTTACACGTTTCAGCTGAAAAGACTCGACCGGCTTAGAATCTTTAGTTGTCCCAAGGAAAAGCTAATTAATGAGATATCGTCGCCTCGGAAGAACCGGCCTCCACATCAGCGAGATCGGTCATGGTTTGTGGGGGATGAGCGGGTGGACCGGATCGGACGACCAGCTTTCTACTCAGGCTCTGCAAACCGCCGCTGATCTTGGCTGCAGTTTTTTCGATAGTGCCTGGGCCTATGGCCAGGGCAAGAGCGATTCTCTCCTGGGAGAATTGCTGCGGCGCAATCCTCAGAAACGGCTGTTCGCGGCATCCAAAGTGCCGCCGATGAACCTGAAGTGGCCCGCTTCGGCGGCCGACAAGTATGAGGACGTCTTTCCCGAGCAGCACGTGTTGCAGCACGTTCATCTTATTCGGGCAGCGCTGGGCGGGCGTGTGATCGATTTGCTCCAATTTCACGTGTGGGACGATAGCTGGGCGGAAAATAAACAATGGCTCCAGACGGTGGAAAAACTGAAGAAAGAGGGACTGATCCGTTATTTCGGATTAAGCCTCAACCGCTGGGAGCCTTCCAATGGCATCAAGGCCATTCGCACCGGATGTGTGGACACGGTTCAGGTAATTTACAACATTTTTGATCAGGCTCCCGAAGATGAGCTGTTTCCGGTTTGCGCTGAGCTGGATGTTGGCATCATCGCTCGCGTGCCGCTCGATGAAGGTAGCCTGGCCGGGAATCTTACGCCTGACACTCGCTTTCCCGCCAATGATTGGCGAAGCCGGTATTTTGGGTCTGAGAATCTGCCGCCAACACTGCAGAGGGTGAGCGCACTCAAGGCAATCGTGCCATCTGGCATGACTCTGGCTGAAATGGCCCTGCGTTTTATCTTGTCAAATAAACTAGTCTCGACCACGATTGTCGGGATGCGCAGCTTGAATCACGTGCGCTCCAATATCGAACTCAGTGATGGAGCCGGATTGGATCCCGCTTTACTGCAAGCCCTACGCAAGCATCGCTGGGACAGAGAGGTAGCGTCCTGGGGCAGTTGAATGCGCCTAGCTGTTGGAGTCTCTCGGCCGTGAGGACATATGAATGATTAGGGCGCACTTCTAGCCGTCAACGCCTTCGTTATAATTTTACTTCTTCTATGACCAAGAATAAATCGGTTCAAGATAGTTCGTCCTTGACGTCGTTGTCGGCGTTCGAGATTGCGCGGTTGGTCAACCGCAAAGAGCTTTCACCAGTTGAGGTTGTAGAGGCGCATTTGTCGCGGATCGAGAAACTCAATCCGAAAATCAATGCGTTCTCTTATATCGACCGTGAGGGCGCACGGCTACAAGCCCGGCGCGCTGAAAAACTTGCGAGCAGTGGGGCGAGCTGCCGCCGTTGCTCGGTGTGCCCATCACCATCAAGTCCTGTATTGATGTAGCGGGTATGCGCTGCGAGGCGGGTAGCCGCCTGCGCGCGGGATACGTAGCTGCGCAGGATGCGACGCTCGTCGCACGTCTCAGGAAGGCCGGAGCAATCCTGCTGGGAAACACCAGCACGCCAGAAGCGCTGATGGCATATCACACAGATAACGCACTGCAAGGCCGCACCAACAATCCCTGGGACCTGACGCGCACTCCGGGAGGATCGAGTGGCGGAGAAGCAGCCGCCATTGCCGCCTGTATGTCTGCCGGAGGTATAGGAAGTGACGGAGGAGGATCCATCCGAGTGCCCGCGCACTTCTGCGGTATTTGCGGCCTGAAGCCTACGCCCGGCAGGGTGCCAGGAACGGGACACTATCCGGTGGGCTACGGCCCCTTCTCGTTCCTAGGTGTGATAGGCCCGATGGCTCGCACTGTGGAAGATCTGCAGCTTCTCTTCAACGTCATTGCTGGTTATGACTATCCAGACCCTGCGTCGTCGCCCGTGCCTATCGAAGTATTCGCCGATCACCACAAGCAAGAGTTGAGGATCGGCTATTATGTGGATGATGGCTTCAGCCCGGTAACGGCGGAGACAGCAAATGCCGTTGAGCAGGCGGCGCATGCCCTTACGGACGCGGGTTATCAAATGGAACCGTTCGTGCCTGACGTGCTTGATCGTGCCCGGGAACTCTGGTTCGTCATTTTCGTAGAATGCAGTGCATTACTTCTGCGGCCCATGGTCAGCGGAAGAGAAAAGGAAATCAGCTGCAATCTAAAAGAATTTCTGGCAATGGCGGCAGAGTATCCGCCGTTGACTGCTGAGCGCTTGCTTCACACGCTGCTGGAACGCGACGAGTTGCGGCTGCGCCTGCAGCAGCGCATGGAAACGCTGCCAATATTGCTGGCGCCCGTTTGCACCAGCCCCGCTTTCCGGCATGAAGATGTCGGATGGGGCTCTGGACATCCGGCGGATTACCTCCATACCATGACTTATTGTCAGCACTACAACCTGCTTGGTAATCCAGTTGCCGTTGTTCCCGTAGGGAAATCTTCTGAGGGCCTGCCCATAGGAGTTCAGGTTATTGGGCGACCCTACCGGGAGCGTGAAGTCCTGGCAGTTGCCGCTCAGTTGCAAGAGAGATTCGGATCGACCTCGCCGCAATTAGGCGATTAGTTCTATCGAAAACCGCGCGCTGGAACCCAAAGGGTTCACTCTCCATCCGGAGATGAGTGGTTCGAAGACGCTCTCTTCACGGGTAGATGTCGAGCCCGCTTTGCGCTGGTTGTTTCTGCCGGAGCTGACTCATGCTGGTGAATCAGCTGCCGCTCGTTGTTGTCCTCAGGATGTGTCTGGCGATAGCCACCAGTAAGCGCCTGCGCCGATTCATCAGCCTTGAAGCGTAGATAAAGCTGCTGCTCGTGCTTTGCCTTCTCCGGATCTCCCATGCCTTGGTAGCTAAGCATTAGATTGTAATGGGCTTGCAGGTCTTCCGGATCGATGCCGAGTACCCGTCGTGACGCGGCGATCGAGTCTGAATATTTGCGCTGAAGAAAGAAGATGCGGCCCAGATCATTGACCGCCACACGGTCTCGCGGATATTGCGCCAGAACTGTCTGCAGATGAGTGGCCGCTTCCTCGTATTTTCCTTCAGCACGTAATACGCGGGCAAAGAAATAGTTTGCGCGCGCCAGCTTGGGCGCGAGCTGCAGCGCATGCTCAAGAACTTTGCGTGCGCCTTCCATGTCGCCCTCCTGCACAGCCACACGTCCCATGTTTACCCAACCATCGGGATTAGCAGCGTCAATCCTGGTAACTTGCTCGAACGCCTGCCGCGCCCCCTTTAGATTGCCTTGCAGGAAAAGCCCGATGCCGTAATCGTTCCAGCGGGTCCAATCTTCTGGTTTTAAATCAACGGTGGGTGCGGTTGCGGCTGCATTGGCCGCTAGAACGTGCAAGCTGGCCTGACTCGTGGAAACCGCCACAATCGGTAGATCGGGTATTCTCTTAAGATTTCCCGAGACTCGCGAGGTGTCGCCGGAAAAGCTGACATGGCGATCATCAAAGTCCGGCGTTGTAATCGTACTGCCTTCCCCTGACGAAACACCGGCAAAGGAGAATTGCGTGTTCCACCAGGCAAACTTGCGATAGCAAAGACGGGCTTCAAGTTTGATCTCACTCCCGGCATCCGCGGGCACCTTGAGGCGGTAGTGAACAGTGTCTGCGGCGCCTGGAGGTATGAGCCGCGTGTACACTACTGCCCGGCTGGACCATGCATTGCGCTTGTTGATTGGATTCCCATGGGCATCTACCTGGAGCGAACGATAAAAATGGGCGCTCTTCTCGACTGGGCCTTTGCCGCCATCTTCCACTCTGCCGCTCCAGAACAAAACGCGGTCTTTATTGTCTGTGGCCTTTAGTTCCAGCCAGGTATCGTAAGCGTCAACCGTGCCCCCGGGAAAGAAGTGCCCAACTTTTCTTGTGCGGACCACAACTTCAACCACGACTGTATCGCCCCGCCGAACCGTAGGAGAGATCCTGTTTAAAGGAGCACTGATCGCCAGGGCCTCGCCGTCGGTCTTCGGCGTTTTGACTTCCGCTTCTTCACCTACGGCAAACGTCGTTGAGAGCTCGGAGGACGGTAGTTGTGGCCCACTCTGCGGACTCTTAGATGGCGCCGGGGCAATCGCGAAGATATCAACCGTCACACTGTCTTTGAGGAACTTCTTGGTCAACTCCAGTTGAGCCGTGTCCTCATTCACGACCGGAAGCGCGGTGTTTGCGCCCGGAAAGGCATGCGAATGGATATTCCCTTGAATCGCGCCGGCATCGGTGGACTTTACCGCAGGCATATGGCAATCGGCGCATTGCGATGCCTTCGGAGGATAATAAAAAGAGCGCGCGCCATAGCCCGAAACTCCGCTGGCCTGCCAGTTGTCATATTCATTGAAGCCCCGAATCCAGCGATAGTGGTTTACAGGTACGTCCAAATGCACTTTGTGGCACGTTGAGCAGAATTCCGCCGTGTCAGTGCGCATGAACGGCTTAAGGAAGACGCGACGATGTGGTTCAGGATTCAATTCGGTCACATAGTCGTGAATCCAGCGAACCACTGGGTTCTTGCTGGCGGCAAGCTGGTGCAGCCTGGGATACTCGAGCAGGAAATCGCCTTGTCCCATCGTGCTTTTTACCCGTTCGATGGAGTGGCACATCATGCATCCCAGGCCAGCCCGCGCTTCGGGTCGGTCGACGATCTGCTTGATCGGCGTATCAAACATTCCGCTGTATAGCAGCGCCGGATCGTGGCAGCCGGCGCACCATTTTGATGGCTTCACCCCGACAACATCCTGCATGTACTCGATGCTCTTGCGATACCACTGATTGTTGAAGGAGGAGAAATGGTGGACCGAGCCATACCATTGGTTATAAATATCCTTGTGGCAGCGCTGGCAAGCATCTGATTCCATGAAATAACTGCCCGGGATATGCCCCTTGTGAGCGGTTTGTGAAGAGCTTGGAAAAAACAGCCCTTCCGGCCCATCCCCTTCCTCGTTCATGGATGTGGGCGGAGAAGCAGGATTGGTGAACTTATAAGCACGGGACCACATCGCCTGGCGGAGGTTCCATCCTCCATAAGCGGCTCCAACCGCTACGGCCAGGCACAAAACCGATATTGCCACTGACAAGCTGCGCGACCTTGGTTGCCAACCTTTTGTTCCCATCCACTTCACAAGAAGCAGAGCGACCGCAAGGAACGAAAGCACCACATGCACATACATCCACGTCCAGTGCGACCGTATGGTGCCGATAAACAAGAGAACGATGCCCAGGATTGCGCCCGCCGCTAAGACCAGCCAACCCAGGTCACTGTAGAAGGACTTCGCTCGCACAACTGCGAGCACCTTGGGGACAAGAAAAAAAACCGCAACAAGACCCACGGCCGCGTGCAGGAGCACAATCGCAATATAGGCCAGATTGGCCGCTGGAAATACATACAAGTAGGCAGAACTCAGAGATAGAATGACGACCAGAAACGACAGCTTTGGCCGGCGAAAAATCCAGCGAATCATTGCACAACCCCTCACTGAGAAGTTTTCCGTGCGATCGTTCAATTCCTGATTGGCTTAACTGAAACGTTATTGTACTCTCGTCAGTCCCCTGGTCCATCAGGAAAAGCTGAAAGAGGCTGGCCTGCGTGAGAATTTCTCCCCAGCCAGGCAAGGCTGAGTGCCACGATCAGTACCGATGCGACTGCCGGCACCATGAAAGCGGTGCGAAGCGAGCCAAACTTCGCAGAGACCTGCCCTGTGAGCCACGGTAGCAGCGCTCCGCCCAGGCCCGCGCTAGAGAATACCCAGCCGCTGTTGCGGCAGGCAAGCAAGGCCGGGGAGGCAAAAAATAGGATTATCGGGAAAAGCGGAGCCAGCCCCAACCCTGTAAAAGAGGCTCCAAGCAGCACTTGCAGGCTCGACCGTGCCAGTAGGAATAAGGAAAAACCTCCCAGCATGATTACCAGGGAGAATGTGTAAATCCGATGTTCTGGAACCCGCCGGAGTAGCACTGCGTTGACCAGTCGGCCCGACAACAATGCCAGCCAGAAGCAGCCCACGGCAGCGGCAGGAATGGAGTCATTCAGATGCGGCATTCGCATGGCATAAAGCGCAGTCCACGATCCGACAGATGTTTCAACTCCGACATACAGGAAAAAAAGTGTACCGAACAATAGTAAAGAGGGTGAGTACCAGCTGTTAGCAGAACGGGTCTCCTGCTCAGCGGACGGAGAGGGACCACCGAGCAGAGTAGCCCCCCACAATGCGAACCCTGCGGCGCCTAATCCCAACAGGCTGGGCGGCAAGAACTGATGCCTCCTCGCCCACTCCACCAGTAGCGGTGAACTAACGGCGCCAATTCCCCAGAGAAAATTCAGCAGTGTGAGGGAGTAGGCTCTCCGTTCACTCTGCCCGCTGGCGATAATCAAATTGATGGCGGAGATTGTGAGTCCCAACCCAACGCCATAACATGCCGTGCAAAGATAACTGAAGTTGCACGGCGAGAAAGCGAACGCGCCCACGCCGATTGCGATCAGGGGCATCCCTATAAAAATACTCGTGCGAAGATTGCGGTTGGCAAACAGCGCACCAACGAAGTGGCCGGCAAACTGCGCGGCAACCAGAGAGCCAGCGTCGGCGTCCGACATTGCGCAGCGTTTGACCAATACCGGCAACAGAGGCCCCAGCAGAGTTGTGACTGTTCCGGTGAGGATGAATTCCAGGTAGAGCACCGCGAGCAACCAGGAACTTAACCTCGAATTTGCCGATACTGGCATCTTGAGAATCCTACGGGGTTAGCC
>WNGG01006314.1_pt1 | contig 18948 bp, 18 predicted proteins | sample 5400661 | NCBI WGS metagenome assembly WNGG01 (sample SAMN13153372, study PRJNA577476) | soil metagenome | isolation source: 100 cm soil or saprolite under Garry oak tree replicate 1 | place: USA:California | collected 2016-06-15
CGAGGGCCGGGATGCGGTGCAGGGGTTGCGCTCCTCCACGCTTGTCGGCAGCGACATTGCTCTGGCGATCAGCACGTTCGGAGAAGAGCTCACCGCCCATCAAACCGGCCAGAATTCTCCCGACTTTCGTGTGCTTGTTGAGGGCGTGCCGCGGGATCTCGCTCCGCTCCTGCGGGACGAAGTCTACCGGATTACAGGCGAGGTGCTGCGCAATGCGTTCCGCCATGCACACGCGCAGCGGATCGAAGTGGAAATCCGCTACGACCAACGGCAGCTTCGCTTGCGGGTCCGGGACAACGGCAAGGGCATTGATGCGGCGGTTCTGAATGGAGGCGGACGCCCCGGACACTACGGTCTGCCGGGTATGCACGAACGCGCCAAACTTATGGGAGGCAAGCTGGCTGTCTGGAGTGAACTCAATTCCGGTACGGAAGCTGAACTGACCATTCCCGCCTCCATCGCTTACGCTAAATCATCCGCAGCGCGCCGTTCGATGTTCTGGGGAAAAAGCGCTTGATGAAGCCGAAGCCATGAGTGTCGGATTCTGGCGGTCGATGACCACCCCCTGTTCCGAAGTGGAATAGCCGCGCTTCTGGCTACTCAGCCGGACATGAGTTTAGTTGCCGAAGCTTCGAATGGACGAGAAGCAATTGAGCGGTTCCGTGCGCACCGCCCGGACATCACCTTGATGGACTTGCAAATGCCCGAGATGAACGGTCTTGATGCGATGATTGCGATTCGCGGCGAATTTCCAGAAGCACGAATCATCGTACTGACCACCTACACCGGAGATGTTCAGGTCCTGCGCGCCATGAAGGTCGGCGCCCGGGCTTATCTGCTAAAGAGTCTGTTGGATAAGGAACTCCTGGAAACCATCCGCGCCGTTCACGCCGGAAGTCGAGGTCCTCCGGCTGATTGCGGCGGGGAATGCCAACAAGCAGATCGCTGCGGAACTCTCCATCACCGAGGAAACCGTGAAGGGACGAGTCAAGAACATCCTCTCCAAATTAGGCGCGAACGATCGAACCCACGCAGCCATGATCGGGGTAAAGCGCGGAATTATCCAATCCTAGTGACTCGAAATAGTTGCCAGTCGGCCCTTTTGGGGCTTTTGTGCACTTTCCTTAATTAGATAGCCTGCAAAGGGAGTACTTCGCGACTTTGCGACGGCTATATTCAACATTCGCCCCAGGCTGGCCTGGCACGGGTCTTCTGCTCATGCGGCTGGTGGCCGGAGCTTCATTAATTGCCCACGGACTCGCGAGACTGCAAACCGGACCACCAATTCAATTGATCGTTTCAAGCACACTTGCGATGGCTGTCGGAATACTTCTGCTCGCAGGCTTATGGACACCTATCTCGGGATCGCTGGTGGCAGCCATGGGAATTTGGAATACCATTTCGCGACCCGGCGATCCGTGGGCTTGCATTTTCTTCGCAACTATCGGCGCCGGTTTGGCGCTGCTGGGACCTGGCGCGTGGTCAGTTGATGCCCGCCTCTTTGGATGGAAGCGCATCGATGTTCGAGATGGCAGGAGCTAGCTCTCACACACTTCTGAAGAGGGTCTTTTTCTGGCTCAAAAGAGTCCCCGGCACTCACGAATTAGTCCACACCTGACTCCATCTGGGGTTTCCCGCAAGTAGAAGTTGTTCCACTATCAGGCAAGCCAGCGGCAGGTGTCCGCAGTTACCGTAGAATTCAAGCACGAGGAGCCGAATATGACGAATGTTGCTCGCATACGAGTCTTGAGTGTGGAAGACCACCCATTGCTTCGAGAGGGGATCGCCGCAATCATCAACAGCCAACCCGACATGTTGGTGGTGGCGGCACCTGCGAACGGCAGCGAAGCGCTTGAAGCATTTCGCGCCTTGAGACCAGACGTTACGCTTATGGACCTCAGGCTCCCCGATCTCAATGGCATCGAAGTCATGATCGCGATCCGGGCAGAATTTCCCGACGCTCGTATCATCGTATTGACGACATTTGAACGCGATGTAGAGATTAAGCGGGCTCTGAAAGCGGGGGCTCATGGGTACCTGCTGAAAAGCATGCCCCCTCAACAAATGGTGGAGACGATTCGCCGGGTCCACGCCGGTCAGAAGTGCATCTCGCCAGAGATTGCGGCCGGGCTTGCAGAACATATGAGCGACGAGGCTCTCAGCGGACGTGAAGTGGATGTTTTACGTCATGTCGCTACAGGCAACCGGAATCGGGATATCGCAGAGACGCTGTACATCGCAGAGGAAACCGTCAAGGTTCATCTCAAGCGCATCCTGCACAAACTAGGCGCCAATGATCGCACTCAGGCGGTAGCAATCGCCGTTCGCCGCGGAATCATCCATCTGTAGGCGGAAACTCGTTATACGTGATAACAATGTTGAAATGTTCTCCAATTACCCGCGCTCTCGAGTTGATGGGACAGGTGCTTGAAGATGGACGAAGCGCAGTGCGGGGCATGCGGTTGTCGAAGGAACGCATGCAGAATCCTGATCTAGCTTTTTCCAGAATCCCGCAAGAACTCGCGGTTCAAGCGTCTGCTGGCTTTCGCGTGATTGTGGAAGGAACTCCTCGCTCCATGCATCCCGCGCGGTTCGCGATGAGGTCTACTGCATTGGCCGGGAAGCCGTTACCAATGCATTCCGTCATTCACGCGCAACAAGAATCGAAGTTCAGCTTGAATACGGTTTCCGCGAACTGCGGGTGCTGGTGCGAGACAATGGTTGTGGGATTGATTCACAAGCGCTGGACTTCGGCAGGGAGGGTCAGTGGGGGCTTTCGGGTATGCGCGAACGGGCGGAAAGAATTGGGGCGAAGCTGAGAGTCAGGAGCAGCGGCAATGGCGGGACCGAAGTGGACCTGCGCGTCCCAGGCCGCGTCGCTTTTGAATCTCAGGCTTCAGGTAATGTGACAAAATGGCTGTCGAAGATGTATGCGCGAAAAACAGATTCGACAGCATCAGAACGTGAAAAGCGGGCAGGTTAATGGGCGAGGCCGTGAAAATTCGAGTCTTCAGCGTTGACGACCATCCGTTGGTACATGAAGGGATCGCGACTGTTATCAGGAATCAGCCGGACATGTCGCTGGTGGCCGAGGCCGTCAATGGCCGAGAGGCTGTCCAGCGCTTTCGCGAGCACACGCCCGACGTGACGCTCATGGACCTGCGGCTTCCTGACATGAGCGGCATCGATGCGATGATCGCCATACGCTCGGAGTTTCCTGAAGCCAGGATCATCATTCTGACAACGTTTGCTGGTGACACGGAAATTCAACGGGCCCTCGAAGCCGGAGCTCGCGCTTATTTGCTAAAAAGCATGTCTCCCAAGGAGCTGGTGGAGGTGATTCGCCAAGTGCACGCGGGTAAGAAGCGCATTCCTGCCGAGATCGCGGCGCATCTCGCGGAGCATTATAGCGATGAAGCCCTTACTGGGCGCGAGATCGACGTTCTTAAGCAGATTGCTGGCGGCAACCGGAACCGTGACATTGCCGAAAAACTCTTCATCTCAGAAGAAACAGTCAAAGTGCACATCAAGCACATCATGGAAAAGCTGGGCGCTGCCGATCGAACGCAGGCGGTCGCCATTGGGGTACGGCGCGGGATCATCCAGCTCTGATACACACGCCGCACTCAATTTTGCCGATACCTCAAAAGTGGTAGAAAAAGATCACAACCATTAGGGATTCATCTCGTGAATGAAATCTCTACTCTAAGTGTTGGTCGTGAAGGAGAAGATCTCGCTGCTCCAAATGTTCTCTATGTTTCCGGATGGCTGGCCCGGTGCAGGTCTGCTGCTTTTACGGGCGGCAGGCGGAGTCATCCTCATTACTCAGGGCGTTGCCTACTTCGGCGATAAGCGTGACTTGGGAGTTTTGATGTTGGCTATGGTTTCTGTGATGATCGCAGTTGGCTTTTTGCTCATGATTGGGTTTCTGACTCGGCCTGTTGGCTTTGTGGCGGCGATGATCGGTGTAAGCAGCGTTTTTTCCTTGTTCCCGAAATCCAGCGTCGGCCCGCTTGCGACACCAATGACCGCCGTGTTGTCGGCGGTGATCGCCGTCGCTGTCATTTGCCTAGGCGCTGGCGCTTTGTCTCTCGACGCACGGTTGTTCGGACGTCGGGAAATTATCATTTCCCCAGTTCATCAAGAACGTGAGTCCAACCGCTAAACCCCAACATTCGTAAGATCGAAAGGATCGGCCGGGACAACATAAACTCGTCTGAAGTTGTGCTAAGCCGCCAGGCATTACCGAATCCCGAGCCTGTCTGCCATCCTGACCAATTCTGCCAGCGAGTGCGCTTGCATTTTCCGCATGATCTGCCACGGTGAACACGGATTGTGATTTCACTGGTACCCAGCTCGGCGGCAGTCTGCTTGCTGAGCAGGTGGCATTATTCAGCTATGAAAAGAGAGCATGAAACAGACTCCAATCGCCACCTGCTGCTCTGACAATCCTCCCTTAACATGGATCGTCTCGCGCACGATACGCAATTCAGGATTTTGGAGCGCTACCGATGATGTCCTCTGAGCTGGTCGGTTCATTTGAACTTCGGTCATGATTTGCCTTGGAGGAAACGCCCAGATCGATTCTCGACCAGAGGGCGAAGAATGCAAGGCCTACCGCGATGCCGATCGAAACTTCGAAGAATCGGTGAAGTGCCACTAACCGAGCGCTGGTAGATCGTGGCACGAGCATCACAATCGCGAGGGTGATGCTCGCATATCGGTAAGCGCTCCTCTCGACCCCCAGCACGACGCAAAGGGATCCAATAATAAAGACGGCTCCGCCAAACGCCCAGACGCTTCCGGGGAAATAGATATCCGTCACCGCACCAACAGCCGCTCCGACGGCAGTTCCCGCGACATATTGCACGGAAATGGGCAATGCAGCGCTCAGGGTTGACTGCATGACGATTAGGGTCGCCATGGGCGCCCAGTATGCTTCCGGTAAGCGGAACAAATAGGCGATCAAGTAGGACGCAACTACCGCCAGCGCGGTTTGAGCGGCATAAGTTACAGACGGAGGGTTAGCCTTGGCGATAAACCACTCACCGAGTTGCCCTTTTTTCATGCCAGGATTCTTAAACATCGTACTGGTGACCCGCTAGCCCCTGGGAAGGAACATCAGCACAAATAGCAACGGAAGATAAATGATGGATGACGCAAGCAGGCGTCGTGCCGCCGAGTTGGATCTGAGAAGCACGAACTGCGCTCCGTAGTAGAGAAACCCAAGGCTCAGGAGCAGGGCTCCGATGCAGTAGAACGTGCTTGGCCGACCCGCAAAGGCCGGAAGCAGACTCAAGGGTAGCAAGGCCAGGAGTGGCAACAAGGTTTGCAAGTTCACAAAACGGTCTCTTGCTCTGCCATTATCAGGCAGCACCAGGTACCCGGCTCGGTCATAATCCTCGCGGTACATCCAGGCGATTGCCATGAAGTGCGGGAACTGCCAGAGGAAAAGCACCGCGTAGAGTGTCCATGCCTCAAAGTTGAGCTTACCGGATGCTGCGGCCCAGCCAATCAGAGGAGGCATGGCGCCCGGAAACGCCCCGACCAGAGTGCACAGCGGTGTTTTTCTTTTCAGCGGAGTGTAGAAAAACAGGTACGACAATAACGTGGCAATCGCAAGCACGCTTGATAACAAATTGACGGCTACCGCAAGGTAAACGCTGCCGACGACCGACAAGACAATACCGAACCATAGGACTGCGGATGACTTGAGCCGCCCGGCAGCAAGCGGCCGCCGGGCCGTCCTGCGCATTTGCGCATCGAAGCGCCGCTCGATATATTGATTCAGGGTGCCGGTGCCGCTGGCAACCAGCAATGTCCCCAACACAGCATTGATCGATAGCCAGAACGGAAAATCTCGCCATTGAGCTGTACAACCCAAGTAGAAGCCGGCAAAAGTTGTGACCACAATCAGGAAATTGACTTCGGGCTTGGTGCGGCGGCGCTGCACGACTGGAACATCGAAGGCCGCGAGAATGGGTTCAGTGGCCATTGCTCAGAGAGCTTCCAGGCTGTGCGGAATACTTTGCGTCGCCGCGCTGCCTGGCCATTCCGATTGCACCAACTCTTTCCCAAACGAACTCCGCGGCGAGAGCAAGTGCGTCGTGAGAATCGCGCCGGCCACGAGGTAGACAACTGTTACGAAGGTCCACATCAGCGCACCCGCGCACTGCTGATCTTCGAGAGCAGAAAGTCCGAACGGCTGCGATGATGATAAATAGGCGGTGTAAACCACCCGGTCGTAAAACACTAGAAATCCGGAAAGGATGTCGCAGGGCAGTGTGGCGAGAAAGAGATACAAGATTACCGACATTTCCGGCCACCTCGAGACACTCGGCCAAGGCTGAACGACGGGCCACCAGAAGAGAAGCCCGGCTACAAGGAAGGATGCGTGCTCGATCATGTGCCACGCTCCTGATTGCAGCCCAACTGTAAATATCCCTGGAATGTGCCATACGACGAGCGCCGCAGCTGCGGCCAGCCAGCAAAACGCTGGTTGCCCGATCGATCTTCCGACCCGTTGTACCGCCGGCAACCGCAACGCTGGTTCGATGATTGCGTGTATGAATTGCTGTGGCAAGCCATTGCGCAACACAATGATGGGCGCGCCTAGCCACATAAGGGGAGGCGCAAGAGTCATCAGCAGCAGGTGTTCAGCCATGTGGGCGGTTAACAACTGGTGATCGAACCCGGCGAGGGGGGAAGCCAGCGCGACCCAGATTAGAAACATTCCGATGAAGAAACTGCTAGCGCGCCTGGCCGCGATGAGGTTTCGTGAAGTGGAACGAAGACGAAGCCATCCCCGCAGATAGACCAACGCGACGACCGCGAAGATTACATCCAGCAAAATCACAGACTGGAGCGATTCCATTGCGCCGTGATGGAGGTGGGGCATGGATCGTTCTCCTTATTATTGCTGCCCGCCGGGCCGTTTCTCGTTCCCGGCAACGACATCCCGTGAAGCATCACGGGCAGGACGTTGCCCCACCGGATGCAGGGTCTCAAGAAATGCCACAAGCGCCGTGGTCTCCGCCGGACTCAGATTCTTTCCGTAGGCTGGCATGTTGCCGCCGCCTTGAATCACCTGGCGGATGAGCTGGTCCTGCGTTAGCCGTACCGCAACGCTGTCCAGAGTCGGCCCTCTTTGCCCGCCGACGTCTCCAAGGGAATGGCAGTTGCGGCACTGCTTGACCTGAAACACCAGCGCACCTTGGCGTTCAAGCGCGGTTGTGCCGTGAATAAATCGCGCCGGCACGGGATCACCGCTCCACGCGTTCATGTGCGGACTCCAGGGTGTGAACCCAGCGAGATGCGTAAAGGTCCCGAGCATGATCGCGATCAACAGCACGGTCAAAACTGCAATCGGTCTCCGGCGCCAGCTCTTCTCTCCTTCGCCGGAGAGAAATGGAAGCAGCAGCAACCCTAGAATGACCACGACCGGTCCGATCAGAAGCGCCGGCGTCTCAAGCGACGGCGGAAGCAGCGAGAGCAAGGCATAGAGCCAGAGGAAAAAGTAGTCCGGCTTGGGAACAGTCTGGATAATCGTCGGATCGGGTTGGCCGGTCGGCCCAAAAGGACCGAAGTAAAGCGCGCACGCGGCGACGGCAAGGATGACGAACGCGGCAAAGAACAAATCTTTCCACACCGCGTAAGGAAAGAATGGTGCGCCATCCTTTTTCGTCAGTGCGTGGTATTCACTCTCATAGGTCGCTCGTTTCACAATGCGTCCCGGCATCGGCCATTCGTTGATTCCCAGCTTGAGCACCATCAAGACATGAAGGCCCACGAAAGCGATCAGCAATCCCGGAATCACGAAGACATGCAGGGCGAAGAACCTCGACAGCGTTGCACCGGCGATGATCGGACCACCCAGCATCAATTTCACAATTGCGGGACCGAGAATGGGAACGCGGCTCGCGATTGACGCGCCGATCCCCAGCCCCCAATAGGCGTCTTGATCGAAACGCAGCACCTGGCCGCTGAAGGCCATGCCCAGAGTCATCAGCAATAGAAAGACGCCGATGATCCAGGTGAGTTCCCGGGGAAACTTGTACGCCCCGAACAGAAAGACCTGGACCATGTGGATCAGAACAATCGCCACCATGAAATTCGAGCCCCATCCATGCATGGCGCGAATGAACCATCCGAGAGTTACATCGTGGTTCAGAGACTGCAAGCTGCTCCATGCTTCGCTTGCGGAGGGCACGTAAATGAGGGCGAGCAGAATTCCGGTTACGAGCTGAAGAAGGAACACGGTGAGTGCGGCGCTGCCAAACACGTACCACCAGCTCGCCGTGTTTCGCGGCACGGGATGTTCGACAGCTTCGCGAATGGGCGCCGCCAGCTGCAAGCGGCGGTCGAACCATTGCCCGATTTTGCCAATCATGATACGCATGGCGGCTTTTCTCCGGTGAGAGCTGCAACAGCACCCGGTGTAGGTAGTTCACCAGCTTGAATGGTGATCAGGCCGTTCTCAACTTTGTTCGGGTACTCGAACAGTCCCCGCTCCGGCGGTCCCGAGGCGCGTGAGCCGTCCCGGTAGTACGCTCCGCCGTGGCACGGGCACATGAACAGACCGGATTGCGGAAACCAGCGGACAGGACAGCCCAAGTGCGCGCAGTTGATGGCAAAAACCTGGAACTGATCGCCTGTGACACGTCGCACCCAGCAGGCTGTGTCCACTGTCTTGCCATCGGTCGGCATGACATACGGATTCCGGAAGGTAGCCAGCCGCGTCTCGCCTTCGGGGAAGGCGCTGACCGGGCCGAGTGGCACCCAGGCGAGGTAGGCATTGCGCCCGCGCGTAATCGAGGAGAGAAGAAACTGAACGATCGGAACTGCCAGTGCGGTTGCCACCAAGCCGTTGAACAGAATTCCCATCTTCGTGAAGAACCCACGGCGAGAAAGAGTGTTTTCGTTGGACGGTGGCACGTCGTTGTCCTTCTTGGCCAGCTTTGCGGAAGTGGAAGTAGATGTTGACATCGTCAAACTCCTAATGCCGCTCATTCGCGACAGAATAAGGCTGCCCGGGATTTTGCACCCGGCGCGAGGCGAGCCAGGCAACTACGTCGGTGATTTCCTGGTCCGACATTGGCTTGCCCGGAAGATTTCCGCGCCAATCCGGCGCACCCAATTCAGGACGGCCCGTGATGACAATCGTGCGCAGCCCCTGATCGCTGACCAGCGCCAGAAAAGAATCATTGGTGATGGCGCTGGCCTTGGGTCCGCCTTGGCCTTGGGAACCGTGGCACGATGCGCAGTAAGTTCCATAAACGACTTCGCCCTGCCGAGTGTTGCCGGTGGACTTCGAGGCGTAGGCAGGCGGATTGGCTCCATCGAGAATTCCCGGCCGACCCCAGCGCGCCCGGATCTTGCTCGTGATCACATCGATCTGCTTGTCCGTCAGCATCCCACCAGCGCTTTGCGCGAAGGCTGGCATTGAGGTTCCGCGTACGCCGTTGGCGATGACCTTGCGCATCGCCGTTTCATCCGCGAGGCCCAGATAAACCGGATCGGCAAGCGCGATGGCCGCTCCTCCTCGTCCTTCCGCGCCGTGGCAACCCGCACAATTTTCTGAGTATAGAGTCCCAAATTCCACGACCTCATTCGGCGACAGAGTCTCCGAACCTTTGCGTGGCTGGCCGGGCGGAGAACTGCAACCCGAGAGTAGCAGCATCGGGCCCAGCGCCGCGGCTGCACATAGATGTCGAAATCGGTTCACGGGCGTTTCTCTCCGCTTCCACGTGGTGGAATTATCCCTGGAGCTTCAACTCCTGCGCGCAAGGCGAAGGACAGATTCTCGCGTGTTGGCATCCGCGACTGGCGTACGACAACAAGGCCTGCGACAACGCCGAAGGCCACTTGCGAAGCCATAAACCAGAGCCAGTCAATGTGGGTAGCGAGCAAGGGATTCAGCAGGCCCAGCATCGTGTAAAGCAGTCCCGACCATAACACTGGGGCGATCAATCCTCCGAGTACGATGGGTCGCCGAGGGAACATGGGAAGCATAGCGCCGTAGAGCAGCCCCACAAGCGTGGACACGAGGCCGTGTAGACCCAAGGCAATCACGAAGCTGTCCGCATGAAACGAATAGAGCTGTGCGGGTTCGAGTTTCAGCGATTGCGCGTACACTGCCGCGGCAAGAAGATTGATGGGATACCAGATGCTTCCGACCCTCAACACGCCGTAGGCACAGGCCAGCACGGCCATCGCTACGCTTCCCGCGAATCCGCCCTTCACGCCAGCCGATACTGGGTACGTGTGGACAGGAAGCCAGGCGCGCAACTGCTCTGCCGCAACCGGAAGCCGTTCGACCACGCGGCGCTCGGTGGCTAAGCGAAGGTCCTCCGGAACCAGCGGCACAGTTACTTCATGCTCGTGAGGGAAGACTTCCCAGAACCAACCGATGCAACCCGCCACAGCAAGCACGGCACCGAGGAGCGTGACCGACACACTCGTGAGGAGGCCCGCGAACATTAAGGTAAACCCAAAAGCCAAAACAAATGGCCACGCTGTCGGTGCGGGAACGTCGATCTCGCGCGGCGTCCGAGGGTTTTGGCCCATCTGTTCCGCGGATAGTTGCGTTGCCATTTTTTCCTCAGCGTCCAAGAACGTAGACTACGGTAAAAACGACCACCCACACGACATCCACAAAATGCCAATACATAGAAAGCACTTCGACACGAGCGGACTGTTCCACACCGACACGCCCAGCCAAACCGAAGATAAGCACGATGCACAGCATGACCATACCTGCAGTGACGTGAAAGGCGTGCAAGCCGACCAGCGAGTAGTAAGTCGTTCCAAAGAGGTTCGTGGAGATTGTCAGCCCGTGTTCGTAGATCAGCCGGTGCCATTCACGGCCTGTGCCGAACAAAAAGAGGGCGCCTAGAACGATTGTGAACGACCACAAGGCTAGGAATGCGCCTCGCTTATCACGTTCCAGAAATTTTCCCGCGAAGTGAATAGTGAGACTGCTTGACAGCAGGCAAATCGTGAAGAAGATGGGTGTCTCGAGCACTTCGCGCGGAGTCGGTCCTGTCAGGCTCTTCCCGACGTAGAAGAGATAGGCAACGACGAAAATCGTGAAAATCGCCGACTCGGCAATGATGAGAGAAGCCATGGCGACCTTACCGCGATATGGAAGACTCCAGGCTCCAGGTGTTCCAGGGAACAGAGTCGTGATTGCGCTCATTACTCTCCCCCTTTAGTCATAGCGGCTGTCCGGATCTTCGGGATGCTTCTGGTCCCACAACGGCCGGCGGCTCGCAACCACCGGTACGGTTGCAAAGTTGTAGGCCGGCGGCGGCGAGCTTGTGGACCACTCAAGCGTCCAGGCATCCCACGGATCGTTGCCCGCCTTGTCGCCTTTGAAATAAGAAATAACGAGGTTCGCCACAAACACCAGGATGGCCACGGCCTGAATGAACGCGCCGATCGTGATGATCAGATTCAGGGTGTCCCAACCGCGGCCGGGCTCATATGTATAGATTCGGCGCGGCATCCCGAGCAATCCCGGAATATGCATGACAGTAAACGTCAGGTGAAATCCGATCAGGAAAAGCCAGAAGTGCCACTTACCGAGGCGTTCACTCAACATCCGGCCAGTCATCTTCGGGTACCAGTAATAAAACGCGGCAAAGAGAGCAAACAAAATTCCGCCCACAATCACATAGTGAAAGTGCGCCACAACAAAGTAGGAAAGGCTAAGCTGCCAATCGAAGGGCGCAGCGGCCATCATGATTCCCGTCAAGCCTGCAATGAGGAATTGGAATAGAAATCCGATGCTGAACAGCATCGGAGTTTTGAACTGAATCCGCCCGCCCCACATGGTGCCGATCCAGTTGAAAATCTTGATCCCGGTAGGAACACCGACAGCCATTGTTGTAATCGTGAAGAAGCTATTGGCATAGGAGTTCATTCCGACTGTGAACATGTGGTGCGCCCAGACGCTCAGGCTCACAAAGCCGATGCAAACCGTGGCCGCCACCATAACCGGATACCCGAAGATCGGTTTGCGCGAAAAAACCGGAATGATTTCCGACATGAAGGCGAAGCACGGAATGATCAGCACGTACACTTCAGGGTGGCCAAATATCCAAAAGAAGTGCATCCAGAGCACAGCTGAGCCACCGGCCTGCGCGTCGAAGAAATGCCCTCCCAAATACCGGTCGATCAGCAGCATAATCTGGGCTGCGGAGAGCGGGGTAATGGCAATCAGAACCATTCCGGCCATCACGAGATTCAGCCACACCAGCAGGGGCATGCGGTTAAGCTTCATGCCCGGGCATCGCAGGCAAAGAATCGTCGCGAGAATGTTGATCGCGGTTCCGATGCTGCCAAATCCCGACACCAGCAGCGAAAGCGTCCAATAGTCTGAGCTATGACCCGGTGAAAACGCGCGCGCTGTTAAAGGTGCGTACGACCACCATCCAACGTCAGGTGCATTTCCCGCCCCATAGAGTCCGCTTCCTCCAAGGAAACTGAAATAGAGCAGAAAGCCGCCAAACGCCGACAGCCAGAAGCTGAAGGCATTCAGCCGCGGGAAAGCCATGTCGCGCGCGCCAATCATCAATGGGACGAGGTAGTTCGCAAATCCGAACAGGATGGGCATGGCCACGAAAAAGATCATGGTTGTGCCGTGCATGGTGAACATGCGATTGAACACTTGCGGAGAGACAAAATCGTTATGCGAATGCATCAACTGGATGCGAATAATGAGCGCTTCGATCCCGGCGATGACGAGGAACAACAAAGCGTAGGCGATATAGAGAATGCCCAGCCGCTTGTGATCAACCGTGGTCAGCCATCCGTGGAGGGTCTCAACCAACGGAAGGCTCTCAACCTCGACGTTTCGAATTGCCATCGCATCCGATGACATAGCTGCTCTCTCCCAAATCCGTCGACTACTGAAGTGTCTCCAAGTAATTCACGAGTGCATCCAGGTCTTCATCGTTCAATTGCATGGCAGGCATTAACGAGCCAGGCTTAATCGCGTCCGGCTTCTGGATCCACAGGCGCAGGTTTTCTTTTGTGTTCTCGGCCGCACCGGACGCGATAGTTTCACGGCTCATCAAGTGCGTCAGATCCGGGCCGAAGCGTCCGTTTGCCGCGCTGCCGCCGACCGCATGACAGTTGATGCAGGCAGTCGTTTCGAAAACACGCCGGCCAGCGATCACCTTTTCGTCCTGAATCGCGGGCTTCTGCTGTGCGCGAACCCACGCGCCAAAATCTTTAGGGCTGTCCACCGACACGCGCAGAAGCATCTTGGCGTGCTGCGTCCCGCAATATTGGGCGCACTGCCCGAGAAAGATACCCGTGCGATGCGGGTCCATCCACATGCTGTTCGGGTGGTTCGGAATCAGGTCAGTCTTACCCGCGAGTTGTGGGATCCAGAAACTATGATCAGTGTCGGCGGAGAGCAACTTTAAAAATGTGGGCGTAGGAAGGGCCGGATCGCTCACCGGAATGTGCAGCTCGTTCGCAGTGACGATTCCGAGCCCTGGATAGCGGAACTCCCACCAGTACTGGTGTCCGATGGCGGTGATCTCTATGGCTGTAGCAGGTTTTGGGGCATCTTGGACCGCGTGGATGACCCGCGCGGTAGCCAAAAACAACACGACCACGATCAAGATTGGAATGATGGTCCAGGCCAGTTCAATCTGTGTACTCCCGTACACCTGGGCCGGTTCGCGGTCAGCAGTGCCCGCCCTTTGGCGGAACTTGATGACGGCATAGATCAGTAAACTGAAGACCACGACAAAAATCATGCCGGTGATAGCGAGGACGAAATCTGATAGCTGCTTGATCGAGTCCGCCGGTGTGGATTGCGGCTGAAAGATATTGGGCACTGCATTGTCACCGCCCGGATTCGTAGCGCACAATCCCGCTGCGAAGGGTATTCCAGCGAGGAGAACAACTATTGCAGCACGACCGAGGACCATTCCCCAATGCGCCTTGTGCGTTGTCTCAGTCATTTGTTTCATGCCACGACTATGGAGTCGTACCTCCCAAAACCCGGCTCAGATCGTCTCGCGCCAACAGGTATGCCAGGCTTGCATCCAGTAATCCGGCCCGTGCCTTCATGGCCTGGGCCCGCGATGCATCGCGCTGGGACGCCAGTGTGATGCCCTGTTTGAACTGATCTTCGGAGAGACGGGCGTTTTCTTGCCGTGCGGCCAGATACTCTTGCCTGACTTCCACCATGGCACGCGCTACATCCAGCCGGTTATAGATTGTGTTGACGCGTACCTCGACTTCGTCCTTCACGCGCTTTAGGTTCTCTTCCGCCTCCGATACTTCATCGCGGCGTTCTCGTACGAGCGCCCTGCGTTTGCCGGCATCGAAGATGTCATAGCTCAAATGGATGCCGAACGTACCGAAATTCCGATCCACAAAGGGCACTCCATTTTGGTAGCTGTGCCGGGCGAAGGCAGTGACATCGGGTATGTATTCCGCCTTCGCTGCAGAGTGCGCAGCCCGTGCCTTGGCGAGTGCCTGCGCTGCTTCTTTGATTTCCGGATTGTCATTCAGCGCCGTTCTAAGCGACTGCTCGCGTGGCGGCAAATCGAGCGCCACATCGACATTAGGGTCGAGAATAAGCTTGGTATTCAGCGGCAGTCCTAGCACATCGTTCAACTGAAAGGTAAGATCGGCAATCTGCATGTCCGTGGTCAGCAGCGCCTGCTGGGCCTCGAGCAGGCTCGCTCTGCTTTCAACCCGCGCTACTTCAAGCAAACTGCCGTTTTTGACCTGCTCGGTGTTTTCGTTCAAATTCTCGCTTCCAGACGTGATCTGCAGTTCGACTGCTTCCTTCTGTAGTTGGCTGGTGAGTACACGATAGTAGAGCTCGTGTACGCGGAAAACTACATCAGTCGATGCCTTGGTGAATGCGGCTTGGGAGAGGTTCACATCGGCGGCCGCAATTTTATTGGACTGGTGGATCTTAATGAGCTGGGTTATCGGCTGGGCAATCATGGTGCCACTGGATTCAAACGTCTGCGTTCCCTGGGTAAGAAAAATGTTCGAGGACGGAATGGCTGGGCCGAAGGCGCCGGCAGGCACTTCGACCCGTTGCAGATCGGTAATGTGCAGAAAATTGGAGTCGTTGGTGATGGCGGGAAAGTAACTGGATTTTGCGATCCGTTCTTTTTCCTGATCCGCCGCGACGGCATAAGATGCCGCTTTCAGAGTATGATTCGAGCGCGTAGCGAGATCGATTGCCTCTTGGAGGGTCAGTTTGCGTTCTTGCCCGACTGCCACAGACACCAAGCCCAAGGCACAGGCCACTACAATCGCCCATCGACCGATCGCGTAATTTCTCTTCTCCATAAAACGTTTCTCCAGGCGTACTTCATGTATAGCTGGCGTTCCTCGACGAACAGCATTTAAGTCACCATAGATCAGAGTGGCCCTTCGAGTAGCGAAAACCTGATGCGCGCGTTCATGATTTTGCTTCCTGACGCGTGGCCAGTTGTTGCTGAACGGCGCTGAGGTCGCCGTAGTTAAGAGGTGACTTGCGAAGCAGGGCAACAAGCAGCAGCGCAACGACGCAAGCCCAAGCCACCAGGTAGAATCCATCAATAAGGCTGAGTGTGTAGGCCTCGAGGCGCAGGCGGCCGCCGATGACTCCGACCGCCCGGCCGGTTGCTGCAGCGAGGCCGGAAGATTTGGCAAACAATCCCGCCGTCAGCTGGCGGATGTTAGCATCCGTAATCCAGTTCCCGCTCTGTACATGCAGGCCGAGGAGATTCGAGTGCAGCTTTTCTCGCTGCGTGATGAAATGGCCCATGTACACCGCGCCAAGATTTCCGCCAAACAGCCGTATGGTGTGAAAGAATGCAGAGAAGGTCATAATCCACTGCGGTTTCGCTAGTCCCCCCGAGAAAATCCCTTGCAGGACAATCGTTGACACCAACCCGATAAAGGCAAACGACTGTCCAATGCCCATGAGCAATTCGGTACGGTAATAGTTCGCTGCCGACCACGCGCTGGTGATATCCGCGTTCAGGCAGGAGGCAAGAGCCATGCACGCAAAGCCTGAAGCCATGAGCAGGCGTGAATCCAATTTCGATAGCAGCAGGACTCCGGCGACAAATGCCAGGAGAAGCAGGGGAGCGGCGCTCCAGATCACGGCGGGCCCGATCTGATCGGGTTCGAACCCATGAATGGCCAGCGACTGCGGGACCAGAATGATGGTTGTCACCAGACAAAAGCGAAACAAGAAAAGTCCAACGCCAAGCAACACCGTGTTCCACTGCCGTAGATAGGGCATGTCGACCAGAGGATTGGGGCTGCGCAGGCGCCGTACGAGAGCACACAGCAGAAAGAATGAGCCGCCAGCGAACACCGCGGTGAACACTCCGGAGCGCCACCAATCGAGCCTTTCACCCTGATCGAGCGCAGCGTACAACATCGCGAATCCTGCGCTGGCATAGAGAAAACCCGCAAAGCTCGGTGCCGCGGCGGATTTCTTTCTGGCCGGAGCCGCCGGTATCCCGTAATAGATACAGAGCATCATCAACGGCGTAATCAACGCCGAATTCCAGAACATCCAGTGCCAGGAAAGATGCTCTCTGTACCATCCATAAAGGGATGGAGCGATGTTCACGGCTCCATCGACAAACGTCGCGTAGAGGGCAATCGTGAAGGGAAGGAAGCGAGAAGGAATGTTCCGCAGCGCGAACGTGAGCGTGAGCGGGTAGAAGGTGCCGGAAGTTAGCCCGGCGAGAACGAGTGCGGTAAGGAGCAGGCTGTAACTGTGAATGAAGGGTATGAACAGGCAGAGGAACGTGAACGAGGTGGCGGTAAAGAATAGAATTCGCCGCGGTCCCATTAAACCGCCCAGGTACACGGTAAAGGGCCCGATGAACACCAGCGCCATGTTGTAGGCGGTGCTGATCCACGCGCCGTCGTCGAGACCGATGCCGACGTGGCCCTTCAGATCGGCTAGGCCGAGGGTGATCATGCGCCCTGTGAGCGTAACAATGCCCGCGCCCATAATGACGCCCAGGATCCCGAGCAGGGGACTTTTCGAGAGATCAGCGGGTATCGCCCCCGCGGTGGCTTGCGCAATTTGTATCGGCGTCGGCCGAGGTACAGCGATCGTCGATGCAGCCATCGTTGATTCCAATCAGTGTCTTGTGCGTACGGTAGCGATTACGGAGAGACCCGGACGCAAGGTGGTGGCGATGCGCGGATCGTCGAACGCGATCTTCACGGGGACTCTTTGCACGACTTTCGTGTAATTGCCGGTGGCATTGTCGGGCGGCAACAGCGCGAATTGCGAACCGCTGGCAGGGGCGATCTCGATGACTTTGCCGTGGAAGAGTTTCCCCGGATACGCGTCGATGCGGATCTCGGCCGGGTCGGCGACTTTCACGTTCGTGAGCTGCGTCTCGCGATAATTTGCCTGAACCCACTTGATCTTGCTGACAAAGGAAATCGCTTGTGTTCCGGGAGACACCAACTGTCCAGGTCGAACCTGCCTTTCGCCCACGGTGCCATCGCCGGGCGCTTCAATCTTGGTGTAGCCGAGGTTCACTTGGGCAACGGTGAGCGCAGCCTGCTTGCCATGCAGGTCGGCGATCAGCTGGACTTCCTGCGAATTCAGAACGTCGAGCCCGCGGCGTTCGGCATCGACTGCCGATTGACTACTGGAGAGCATTGCCTTGGCTTGCTCCAGTGAGGCTTGACGGCTGACCAGTTGTGCGCGTGACCGTTCTTCTTCAGACACCACTTGCTCAACCTTCTGCCGGGTCGTGGAGTTGGTCTCCATGAGGCTTTCTTGCCGGCGACGTTCGGGAACAGTGCGATCCAGGTCGGCTTGGGCAGCCCCAATTCCCGCTTGCGCCGCGGAAATTTCGGCTTGCGCCTGCGTCACGCCTGCCACCGCCCGATCGACTTTGGCTTGTTGCAGTTGTTTCTGGCGTCGGTTGTTCTCGATTGCAGCTTTTGCAGCCTCCACCGCCGCACTCGCCTGCGCTACTTGCGCGCGGTAATCGTCATCGTCGAGCTGAACTAGGAGATCTCCCTTGCGTACCGATTGGAAGTCAGAGACCTTCACATCGCGAACGACGCCGGCGACCTTTGTGCTCAACGGCGTAAGATCGCCCCGGACGTAAGCATCGTCTGTGACCTGCTCGATTCGGCCACCCTCCCAGGAATTCCAGTTCCGGGTGATCGTGAATACGACCGTAGCGGCCAACAGCACCACCAGCAGCGGGGTCCCGTATGTCTGCCAATTCGGTTTGGCTTGCGCTGGAATGTTCTCAGGGTCAGCCGTTCGGACGGGAGCAAGCGCCGGCTTCACCGTCTCCGTTGCGACAGAGCTCGCTGCTTCTGGAGCCACTCTCCACCTCCTCTAAATATGCGGGCGCGGGTGAGTATAGGGGGCGTGCGATGCCACACTCAAAGCACTCTCATATTGCATTCGCGATGCCAGACCGAATTCTCGGAATCGGACGGTTTTCTCTATTTAGCGGCCTAAACCCATCTGTTTTTTGGGCGGGTCTTTGTCTTGTGACAAAGATTCGTCACCAACCGGTGATGGCCGATCTCTGTGTCCCCGCTGGTCCGGTTAGAAAAGTCGCAGGTTTAAGGGTGGCTTGTGAGAGGTATTCGACGCGCTGTCAGCCGGGGCAACTTGCTGCAGGCATTGTTGTCTGGCCAGAGTGGCCTTTGCCTTGCATCAGCCTTGGGTGCAGTTTGAGCTGGACAAGAGGTGTAATCGTGAATGCTCAGGGCCAACGTAAGTGCGCCTACTCGGAATGCAAATGTGTGGTGGCAAGTGCGGAAACGTACTGCAGTGACTATTGCTCCGACGCCGCTCACGTGCAAGAAACAGAAATTCAATGCGATTGCAAACACGCTCCGTGCGTACTCGGCTAACGTGAGCGACCGTTGAGCGTGCGGGAAACAACCTCGCGGCTTTCTCGCACACGGACA
>WNGG01008260.1_pt1 | contig 18946 bp, 17 predicted proteins | sample 5400661 | NCBI WGS metagenome assembly WNGG01 (sample SAMN13153372, study PRJNA577476) | soil metagenome | isolation source: 100 cm soil or saprolite under Garry oak tree replicate 1 | place: USA:California | collected 2016-06-15
CAGCTCTTCGAATTCCGAGCCGCCCATCTGAAATCGGGATTGCACTTCGGTGGAATACCGTTCCATCCCGACGAACGTGTCGCCATTGTACGCCGTGGGAACCAGCTGCCGGATGCGGTCCGCGCGCTCTTCATCGGTCACGCGAATCCCCAGGCGCTTGGCTTCCCATTCGAGTTCGCGCTTAAAAATGAGCTGGCCCAGGATCTGCTGCGCGTAGAGCGGCTCGAGCGCTCTCGGAAACTGCCCGCGGCTCTCGATCTTCTGCAATTGCTGGCGGACATCGAGAACACTGACCGCCTCGTCGCCGACCTGCGCGAGCGTATCCGGAGCCGAACCACTGGGATTGCCCTGCGGCACCAGGTAGAGGAGCATGCCGAGCGAGATCACTCCCAGGACCACTCCCAGAAGAATCCGTACTCCCGTGTTTTTGCTTTGCACCCAGCCAGCCATGCCGGTTTTCTCCGCGCCCTCAGCTCAAAGCAGCAATTATAGGGGAAGCTCCTCTCCCGGCTCAACGACAATCGTGCCATCCCGCCGGAGAGGCGTATTCATCGGATCCGCGCCGGGCAGCTATTGGCTATTTGTCTACGCCTGCGCGGCACAATTGGACGCTCTGACCGGCGTGTGCTAGATTGAAATTTTGGCGAAACGCCGAACACAAAACCGTGTACCACAACCCACAACTCGAACCGCACAGGCCGAAACTGAACCGCCTGGAAGTGTATTGGACTGCGGTCACCTACAAGAGCGTCGCGTCGTATGCCGCCGTGATCCTCGTCATCATACTGGCGACGCTGTATTTGATCTTCCCCGACTGGTACAGCCGGGCGTTTGCCAAGGTCACCACGGCCATCAATGGGAACGCGCCGGCCACGGCGACCATGACGCAGAAACAGGCGCGGTTCTTGAACCTGGACGGCAAGGTCCAGGTCAAGAAAGTGAATTCCGTGCAGTGGGTCAATGCCGACTACCGCACCCCGCTCGACAAGGGCGACCTGATCCAGACCGGCCAAGACGGCGCCGCGCGCATTTCCTTCGCCGACGGAACCTGGTTTACGGTGAAATCCGACACCCTGGTGACCGTGGAAGAGAACTCCATGCCGGCGCCCTCGGGGGGTCAGGGAAGCGCCACCAGCGTCGCCGTGCGCGTCAGCACGGGCGCCGTGGACTTGAACACCGGGAACTGGAGTTCGCCGCAGTCCAGCGCCGCGGTTTCCGTGGAGGATGCCACGGCATCGGTGCGGCAAAATAGCCGCATGACGGCGAGAAACGACCCGAGCAGGAAGGAAAGCGAGTTTGTGATGTCCGTCGGCAGCGCGGACGTCAAGCGCGGCAGCCAGCACGTGGAACTGGCCCCGCACGAAAAGCTGACCGTCCCCGCAAACGGGCAACTGGTCAAGAGCAGCGTGCTGGCGCCACCGGACTTGGTGTCCCCCATTAACCTTCAACCGCTAATCGTAGAGGACGCCAAGACGACGCCGATCCGGTTCGATTGGAAACCCGTGATCGGAGCAGTGCAATACGACGTGCGCGTGAGCAACACCTCCATGTTTACGACCGGCCTCACGGAAAAGAAAGTCACGGGGACCACCTTGGAATTAACCGGGCTTGATCCCGGCGACTATTTCTGGACCGTCACCGCCATGGACGCCCAGAAACACTTCAGCGAGCCGAGCCAAATGTTTAGGTTTACACTGGTGACCCAGGGCAAAGGCCAGGATATGGTCCTGGAAATCGAGGGGACACGCCTGTTGGGAAAAGTGGTGGAAATCATCGGTCGGACCGAGCCAGGAGCCGCCCTGATGGTCAACGGTCAGCCGGTTGCGAACATCCAGGCCGACGGCCAGTTCCGGCACTTTACCGAACCGCTGGCTCCGGGAAATCATGAGATTGTAATCATCGGACAAAACCGCCGGGGAGGAACGGCTAAGAAAGAAGTTTCGATCGTCGTGCCGAGGTAAGCTCCGCGCCGAGGCCTAGTCCGTGTAGAATCAACGAAATGTCACAGCCTTCGGGGACAAATGTCCCGGGAGGCCGCGGGGCATGTTTTCCGCGTGCGGAACTGAGGGCAAGATGAAAAACGGTTTCAACTTCCGGTCGATCTTCAGTCTTTTTTCCTCAGACTTGGCGATTGATTTGGGAACCGCGAATACTCTGGTCTATGCGGGCGGCAAAGGGATCGTCGTCAACGAGCCTTCGATTGTGGCCATCAACAAGAACAGCGGAGAGGTGGTTGCCGTGGGCCGCGAGGCCAAGGAAATGCTCGGCCGGACGCCGGGAAACGTGGTGGCCATCAAACCAATGAAGGACGGGGTCATCGCCGATTTCAAGGTGACCGAAAAAATGCTCACCTACTTCATCCAGAAGGCCCACAACCGGCGTGTGCTGGTGCATCCGCGAATCGTCATCGGCGTGCCGAGCGAGATCACCCCTGTGGAAAAGCGCGCCGTGCAGGACTCCGCTTACCGCGCGCGGGCCAGTGAAGTTTATCTGGTGGAGCAGGCCATGGCTGCGGCCATCGGAGCGGGCCTGCCCATCGAAGAGCCGTCCGGCAACATGGTTGTGGATATCGGCGGCGGCACCACCGACATTGCGGTCATTTCCATGAGCGGCATCGTGTATTCGCGCTCGGTCCGCGTCGCCGGAAACGAAATGGACGAGTCGGTGATGCACTACCTGAAACGCAAGTACAACCTGCTGGTCGGCGAACGGACTGCCGAGCAGATCAAGATGGAGATCGGCTCGGCTTATCCGCTGGAGAAGCCGCTGACCATGGAAGTGAAAGGGCGCAACCTGATCGAAGGCGTGCCGCGGACGGTCACCATTGACGACAGCGAGATCCGCGAAGCGCTTTCCGAATGCGTGGCGACCATTCTGAACGCCATCCGCGTGGCCCTCGAGCGCACCCCGCCGGAGCTTTCCGCCGACATCAGCGACCGCGGCATCGTGTTGACCGGGGGCGGAGCGCTGCTGAAGAATCTCGACAAGCGCATTCGCGAAGAGACCGGCCTGCCGGTTTCGATTGCCGACGACCCGCTCGCTTCGGTGGTGCTCGGCACCGGCAAGATGCTCAGCGACTTCCGTCTCCTGCGGCTGGTTTGCATTGACTGAATGCTTTCATCGCGTCTGACCTAGATGGCCGCTCTTCCCTCACGTCACCGCTCGTTGGTATTGCTGGCCGCTGTGGTCGCCGCGCAGGTCTTAGTGCTGGCGGTGCAAATCAAGCGCGAACGCCAGGGCCGGTTAATCCGCGTCTGGAGCGTTTCCCTCCTTTCCCCATTCGAGCGCGCCGGAGTGTGGGCCGTTGATGGCGTGCGCGGCGCCTGGAACCGCTACATCGGCTTGCGTCACACCCGGGAGGAAAATCAGCAATTGCACGCCGAACTCGAGCGATTAAAGCTGCGCAATATCGAACTGGAAAGCAAGGCCGCCGAGGTGGACCGGTTGGAAGCCCTGGCGGGCTTCCGCCAGGCGCACCGCAACGTGCCCATGGTCGCGGCCCGGGTTATCGGGTCGAGCGCTGATTCCGCCAGCAAGACGATCTATATTGACCGCGGGGAGCGTGACGGATTGAAGCGCAATATGGCAGTCATTACCCCTGACGGCGCCGTGGGGAAAACCGTCGAAGTGTTTCGCAACACGGCGCAGATATTGTTGATCACCGACCGGGAGAGCGGTGTGGGGGCAATGTTTGCCAGCACGCGCATTCAGAGCCCGGTGGGCGGAACGGGCGAGGCCCTGGTGATGAAATACGTGAGCAACGATGACAAAATCGCGGTCGGCGAGCGCGTCCTCACGTCGGGGCAGGATCGCATTTTCCCGCCGGACTGGCCCGTGGGCACTGTGGTGGAAGCCAGGCCCGCCAGTCCATTCCAAATCGTGCGCCTCAAACCGCTCGCGCATCTCAGCCAGTTGGAGGAAGTGCTGGTCCTTGTGACCACGCAAGAACTCGAAACCAGGAAAGAACCGGAGAAGGCAGCAGCGGCGCCAAAGCTAAAGGTCCGTCCCGCAGCCCCTGCTTCGCACTAGAGCCCATGGAACTCGGTGCCGTAATCGAACAGCATATTGAGGTGCACAAGTTTCGCGCCGGCAGCATCGCCGCCGCGGCCTTGCTCGCCCTCCTGCTGCAATCCTTTTTGCCGCGTTACATTCATCGGGCTTCCCTGCTCGAGCTGCCGCTGCTGATCACCGTTTACTTCGGGTTGAGCCGCCGCAATCCTTCCACGGGCTTGCTCCTGGGAACCATCATCGGCTTGCTGCAAGACAGCCTGGGCCACTCGCCGATGGGATTGTATGGCATCGCAAAAACCATCGTCGGATTCATCGCGTCCTCGATTGGCACGCGGCTCGATACGGAACATCCGCTGAGCCGGCTTTCCCTGACCATCGGTTTCTTTGTGTTGCAACAGGTGGTCTTGACCCTCACGAAACGGATCATTCTCGGCCTGGCGCAACCCTTCTTCTCGATGCAGTTGCTGGCCGCGGCGCTCATCAATGGAGTCATCGCCGTCGGACTCTTCATGCTTCTTGACCGCTTGAGAAGGTCGTAGCATACGGACCGCGGGCCGGCCCTCGTTTGCATTCAAGCCAGCAGCATTTCTTTAAAGTCGAAGTAACGGTTCGCCAGGGATACCGACCGCTTTGGGCGGGACAGGCATTCGCTCAACCGGTCGGGCATCGGCACGTTTGCGCCTGTGGCGCGCGCCACAACATCGGCGAATTTCGCGGGGTGCGCCGTGGCCAGTACGATTCCCTGACAGGGGAGGTTTTCCTGGCGCTGAAAAACTCGATAGCCCAGCAACCCGATGGCCGTGTGCGGATCGAGCAGATGGCCGTTTTGTTCCTTCGCAACGCGCATGGCATGTTCGGTATCCGCGTCGGAGAACCCTGCCCCCCAGACATGCGCTCGGAGAGCCCTCCAATCGTTATCGTAAAGGTCTTGCATCCGCGCAAAATTACTCGGATTTCCGACGTCCATCGCGTTGGAAAGGGTGCGGCGCGATGCCCGAGGATGGAATTTCCCCGTTCGTAGAAATTCGGGAACAACGTCATTCGCATTTGTGGCCGCCACGAATCGGGCCACGGGGAGCCCCATGCGCTTGGCCAGGAGCCCCGCAGTGAGGTTGCCAAAATTCCCGCTCGGGACGGAGAACACCACCGGGGTGGAAGCGTCTTTGAGCTGCGCGTAGGCGGCGAAATAGTAGAACATCTGCGGGATGAGGCGGGCGATGTTGATCGAATTCCCCGAAGTGAGCGAAAGCGTCCGGGACAACTCGGCGTCGGTCAACGCCTGCTTGGCGAGTTTTTGGCAATCATCGAACGACCCGGCAACTTCGACGGCGGTGATATTCCCTCCCAGCGTCGTGAATTGCTTTTCCTGCGCTTCACTAACCCGCCCGGAGGGATAAAGGATTACCACGCGGATGCCGGAGAGGCCGAAAAACCCGCGCGCGACGGCACTCCCGGTGTCGCCGGAAGTGGCGGCGACCAAGGTCAATTCCTTCCCCGAGACGCGGACAAAATGCGCCATCAACCGCGCCATGAATCGCGCGCCGAAATCTTTGAAGGCCAGGGTGGGCCCGTGAAACAGTTCCAGAATGTGAAAATCTCCGGCGAGCGTCACCAGCGGCGCGGGAAAGTTCAACGCCTCGGCGGCGATGGTCTGGAGGATGTCTTCCGGCACATCGTCATCCAGAAACAACCTCCCTGCTTCGAAAGCAATCTGCGGGAGCGTCAATCCGCGGAGGCGCGCAAAGAACGCAGAGGGCAATGCGGGAACCGTGACGGGCATGTACAGCCCGCCGTCCTCGGCCAGCCCGCGCAGGACGGCCTCGCGCAGGGAAACTTCCGGGCATTGACGGTTGGTGCTGCGGAATCTCATCACGCGGGGTGAGCCTGTTCTTCGAGGATGCGCAGGAAATCGTTGCCGCCAAGATGAGCGCCCCGCAAATCGGAAATTGGCACGACGCGGTGGGCCAGCTCTTCATACAGGGTCCGGCGGTATTCGATGAGTTGCGGGTAACAGCGTCCCACGGCTTCGCGCGGAGTTTCTTCCTTGCGCGCATGAAATTGCTCGCGCCAGAGAACTGGTTTGGGGTCCCGCAAGTACCGTTCGATCAAGGTTGCCTGCTCTTGCGGAGACGCTTCGAGGTACACCACGGTTGTTTGCTGCCGCAGTCCTTGGCAGAGTGTTTTCCCCGTGTAAATGACGCTGCCCGTTGTATCCACCACGATCTTTTCTTCGCGCGCGCGCGCAAGTTCAGTAAGAATCTCCCGGATCACTTCGATTTCGCACTGGAGGTATTTCTGCTCGCGGTCGCGGTAGGTGGCGCTGCCGGGCCAGCCCATCCAAGCGGCCACGCCGCCAATGCCACGGTAACCGGCGGCCGAAAGCTCCGCGGCGAGTTTCTGCTCGATGCGGTCGTCACAAGAAATCAGGCGGTATCCGCACCCCGCTAACTTATTGGCCCAGAAGGTCTTACCGCTGCCCGACATCCCGATCAGAGCCAGCTTGAGCACAGTGGCAATCCTGGTTATCCCTGTTGAAAACGAACAAAAACGGCCAGGCTAGACATATCGTTTCGCCCCATTCCCCGCAAGCTGTCTGCGCATCCTGCGGCTGTGAAATTCCGGAGGCCACGGGGCTATTGGAAAGACTCGAAGTGTCTCAAGGTGCATACCTGTCCCACAGGACGGCTTGCGCCAACCTTGTGCAAGTGATAGGTTATGCGAGACTTCCGCTTGGGACGTGGCGGGAGCGGAACAGCGGCGGCCCCTGATTTTGGACCTCCCAACGCGGTCCTGAGATTCGGAGCTCACCGACGTACCCGCAAGAAAACGTGCGCAGCGCGAGCGGCCCAACTCGCAGTCTGTGCAAAACCCGCGCGCGGAGATTGCGTGTCGTACTGGTTCAGAAACGATAGCCGAATGCCGCAGATGCGGCTCAAGGTTGTGTCCTTCGGTATCGTTGCGATAATCACTCTGCTGCTTTCCGGTTTCTGGAAGCTCCAGGTTGTTGACTCCGACCACTATACGCAACTCGCCGAACGCAACAGTATCCGCACCATCCCGATCATCGCGCCGCGCGGTAACATGCTGGACCGCGAAGGTCGCGTGCTTGTGGACGGTTATCCCTCCTTCAGCGTCCTGCTCTTGCGCGACGATGCCGCCTTGCTGGAGCGGACTCTGCCGCTCGTTGCCGATGGACTCAACATTTCCCTGGAGGATCTGCGCCAGCAGGTAGAGGCGGCCCGCCCCCTCCCGAAGTTCCAGGCCATTGTGGTGAAGCCGGAAGCCAGCAAAGCAGACATCGCATTTATCGAATCGCATCGCGCGGATCTTCCCGTGCTGGAAATGTTGCTGGTACACCGGCGGCGCTATCTGCGGGGCGGATTTATGTCCCACGTGTCCGGGTATGTCGGTGAAGTCAGCGAGCAGCAGGTGGAAAGTAGTAATGGGCGGCTGCGGCCGGGTGATATCGTCGGCAAAACAGGCCTCGAACGACAATACAACGACATCTTGATGGGCGCCGACGGCCAGCGACGCATGATCGTGAATAGCGTGGGCAAGAAAGTCGAAGACCTGACAGAGACTCGTGCGACTCCCGGCAAGCCGATTCAATTGACGATTGACTATGACCTGCAAGTGGCCGCCGAGCAGGCCCTGGGCGAAAGAAAGGGCTCGATTGTGGCCCTCGATCCGCGCACCGGAGAAGTCCTGGCCATGGTGAGCCGGCCTGCGCCGGACCCCAATGAATTTGCGATCCGTATTCCCAAAGAAGACTGGCAGCGGCTGAACGAAGACGACGACCGGCCCCTATTGAACCGGGCCATTCAAGCGCAGTTGGCTCCCGGCTCGGTTTTCAAGATCGTGATGGCTACCGCGATGCTCGAGTCCAAGGCCGTTCCGAGAACCATGACCGCGTTCTGCCCCGGCTACGCGGAGTTTTATGGGCGGCAGTTCAAGTGCCACGTCTATGGCAAGGGCGGGCACGGTGTCGTGAATTTTCACAAAGCCATCGTGCAGTCGTGTGACGTCTATTTCTATAATGTCGGGAAACAACTGGGCATCGACCGCATTTCGTATTACGCCACCAAGCTCGGGCTCGGCCACCGAACCGGAATTGATCTGCCCTCGGAAGAGCCTGGCCTGATTCCCTCGGAAGAGTGGGTGCAGCGCGTGTATCACAGGAAATGGTACGCGGGAGAGACCATATCCGTCGCCGTGGGACAGGGCGCGGTGACCACCACGCCGTTGCAGCTTGCGCGCACGATCGGCGGAGTCGCCATGGGCGGCATCTTCAAACAGCCTCACCTCTTGCTCCACGCGAAATCGGTCGGCGAAGACGACTTCCCTATTTCTGAGGACACCACGGAAAAAGTGACGCAGGCCATGTGGGGCGTCGTCAACGAGGGCGGGACCGCCGCGGGCGCCAAGCTCGAGGGCATCGAGTTCAGCGGCAAGTCCGGCAGCGCCCAGGTGATCGGCTACACCACTCGGGATAAAGTCGGCAAGCAGAAACGCTTCAAGGACAATGCCTGGTTTGTGGGCTATGCTCCGCGCCGCAATCCGGAAATTGTTGTGGCCGTTCTTGTCGAGGAAGGCGAGCATGGCGGCGCGGTAGGCGGGCCGCTGGCGCGCGATGTCGTCAAAGCCTATTACGAAAAGAAGACTAGGAAGGAACAGGGACAGTACACTGTGGAATTCAAGCGCTATGATCCGGGTTCGAAGAAAAAGGAAATCCCCGTGGCGGAAGCCCGGCCGGCCATCAAGTCGGAAGACGCGATGCCCGAACCCCACCCGCTGCGAGTGGAGCACGCAAGCGCGCAGCGTTGAGTTGAACAAGGAAGATTTCGACAGATCATCCGTCCCCGCAAGATGAAGGAATCCCAGGGAATTCGAGAATACGACTGGTGGCTGCTGGCCCTGGTCTTTACCATCTGCGCCCTCGGAGTCATGGAGATCTACTCGGCGACGCACTCCAGCAGCCAATTCGCCGGCATGCACACCAAGCAGTTGCGCTGGATTTTGATCGGCACGGTGTTGATGTTTGCGCTCTCCCGCTTCGATTACCACAAAATTCTGGACCAGGCTCCCACCCTCTATCTGGTGGGCATTGTCGCGCTGCTCGCGGTGCTGGCCGTCGGGAACAGACGGTTTGGCGCCAAACGCTGGATTGCCCTCTTTGGGCAGTTTTTACAGGTGTCAGAACTCGTCAAATTGATTATAATTATCGTGTTGGCGCGCTTCTTGAGCGAGGTGCGCACCGACCGGCTCTCCCTTGCGGACCTTTTGAAAGCCGGGGTTCTTTGCGGAGTGCCGCTCGGCTTGATTCTTCTTCAACCGGACCTGGGCACGGCCCTGGTGCTTTTGCCCATGCTGGTTGTCGGAGCGTATTTGGCAGGCATCCAATGGAAACACGCATTGGCCGTCGTCCTTCTCGGCGTGATGATGCTGCCGTTGGGCTGGCACGTCTTGAAGCCGTATCAGAAGGAGCGCATTACGACGTTCCTTCATCCGGAAGATGACCCCCGGGGATCCGGGTACCAATTATTGCAGTCGAAAATTGCGGTCGGATCCGGCGGGTTTTACGGCAAGGGGCTTGGCAACGGCAGTCAGAACCAGTTGGGTTTCGTGCCCGTGCGCTATTCGGATTTTATCCTGGCTGCCCTGGCCGAAGAATTTGGGTTTGTCGGGGTTTTTGTGACCCTGATGCTTTACCTGGCTCTGCTGCTGCGCTTGGTGCAAAACGGAAAGCGCGCAAACGACCGCGCGGGAATGTTTCTGGTGATGGGCGTCGCAGCAGCGCTGACTTTCCATGTATTGGTCAATGTGGCCATGGTGATCGGCTTCATGCCGGTCACTGGCATCCCGCTGCCGCTGATGAGCTACGGCGGTTCGGCCACGCTGTTTGTTTTTCTTTCGTTGGGCTTGGTGATGAACGTGCGCATCCGCCGCTTCGTCAACTGACCCTCACAAAATGATTTGCAAGATCAGTTCGATTCCCGCTCCTTTGCAGCCCCGGCTTCGTCGGGGCGCATCCTGGTCGGGAAAGCCAAATTGCAGAGGTACGCATCGCCCGAAAAAAGGCCCGGGAACAACCCGGGCGGGGAACCTGGAGCGCGAAATGAACGCGTGGAACCAATCCGCACCCGGACGCTCCGCTTCCGCAAGAACGGAAGACGTGGCCCGCCCTACCGCCGGGCTCCCGCACGCGGCGATGCCCCCGAGGAGTTTTCATGTCCAAAGAGCTGGTTATTTCCGCGGCCCCGCACGAGACGCGGGTCGCCATTCTGGAAGAAGGGCAACTTTGCGAAATCTATATTGAGCGCGAAAAAGAATTTGCGCTCGTAGGAAGCATCTACAAAGGACGGGTTACACGCGTGCTGCCCGGCATGCAGTCGGCCTTTGTGGATATCGGACTCGACGGCGACGCCTTCCTGTACGTCAGCGATTTCCTGGAACACCTGGAAGAGTACGACCACGTCGTTTCCACCGTCGAAACCAAAGTCGAAAAGATGGAACAGCAGGGCGGTCAAGTCTTTTCGCCCGTCCCGCTCGAAGCCCCAGCGCCGGCGCCGGCGGCTGAGGTGGAAAGCGAGCCACCGGCCGCCAGTCAACCTGTTGAGCGCGTAATCCTGCCCGGCGAAACCAGGGGTGCAGCCGATTCGCAAGCGAGCCAGGCCCAGCCCCCCGCAAGCAGTCAGGGGTACTCGAATCAGGGGCGTCCCCCGGAGAGGCGCGAGCGCGATTCGCGCGGCGGCTTCGGCGGCGATCAGGGACGCGGACCGCGAGGGCGCTGGGGACGCCGCGGCGGTGGCGGGAGCGGCGGCGATCGCCGCCCCGGCCGCGACTTGCCTCCTTCGAAATATGCGTCGTCGCGCCCCTACGAGAATCGTCCCTACGACCGGCGGCCCTCCGAGCCGCGGCCGTTCGAACCTGTTCCACCGGGAGCGGAACCCATCATTCTCCCCGGCGAATCACTCGCCAAATATACGGAGCGTCCAGCAGCGCCCTCTGCCTCAAGCGCGAACTTGGGCGCAGGGAACGAGACCCCCGCCGCCACTCCCGGGCTCGAAACCATCGCACCGACAATCCTGCCGGAAGGGCAAAGGGAGGAAGCCGCCAGCGCTCTTCCCCATTCTTTGTATGTCGGCGAAACGTTTGCGCCCGCGCCGGAACAAATCGCTCGCGAACACTCCATCGCCGACCCCGATTTGAGCGAGGAGGAAGCCATCTCGCTCGCCGAGCAGCTCGCTGAAGCAAAACACGAAGAAGCCCAGAAAGAAGCCGAAGCGCAAGCTGCCGCCGCGGAAGGCGATCTCAACGGCGAAGACCACGAACACGCCGGCGAGCCGCATGCCGGGGCGGAAGCCGAAGAAGAAACCGTTGGAGAAGGCGAAGCGGAAGCCCTCGGCCCGGAGGAAGAAGCTTCGGAGGATCTCCAGCCCATCGAGGCGGGCGCCGAGCCGCTCGCCGGAGATCATCGTCCAAATCGCCAAGGAACCCCTCGGCAAAAAAGGCGCGCGCATCACCAGCCACGTCGCGCTGCCCGGGCGCTTCCTGGTGTACATGCCCACCGTGGATCACATCGGCGTCTCGCGGAAGATCGCCTCTGCGGAAAACCGTTCGCGCCTGCGCCGCCTCGTCGGCGAATCCAAAGGGACGTTCCCCGGAGGATTCATCGTTCGAACCGCCGCCGCCAATGCCAGCGATGACGAAATCCGCACGGACGTCGAATTCCTCGGCCGCAGCTGGGACGAGATTCGCGCCAAGTCCGAGCAGCGCCGCGCGCCTTCCCTGCTCCATCGCGACCTCAACCTGGTCGAACGCATTCTCCGCGACTACCTCAGCGACGACTACACCGCCATCTGGATTGACAACGAAGAGGAGTACAGCAAGGTCGTCGAATTCGTCGGACACTTCCAGCCCAAGATGGTCGGCCGCGTCAAGCTCTACACCAAAGACGCGCCCATCTTCGAGGAGTTCGGCATCCAGCAGGAGCTGGACAAGGCCCTGCGCCCGAAAGTGTGGCTCAAATCCGGCGGCTATATCGTCATCAACCACACCGAAGCGCTCGTGGCCATTGACGTCAACACCGGCAAATACGTCGGCAAAGGCTCCACGCGCCTCGAAGACACCATCGTCAAGACCAACCTCGAAGCCGTCAAGGAAATCGTCCGGCAAATCCGCTTGCGCGACCTCGGCGGCATCATCGTCTTGGATCTCATTGACATGGAGGAGCGGCGCAACCGCGAGAAAGTGATGGCCGCGCTCGACGCCGCTCTCGAAACCGACCGCGCCCCGTCGAAGGTGCTTTCCTTCAATGAATTCGGCCTGGTGTCCATCACCCGCAAGCGCACCAAGCAGGCCCTCGAGCGCGTCCTCTGCCAGCCCTGCCCGTATTGCACCGGCTCCGGCATGGTCAAGTCCGTGCCCACCATCTGCTACGAGATTCAGGCGGAAGCGCGCAAGATGGCCGCGGAACTCGATTCCCAGAGCGTCACCCTGCGCGTCAACCCGGAAATCGCCAAGGCCCTCAAGACCCGCGAGTCGTCGCTTGTCGAAGAGCTCGAACAGGCCACGCGCAAGAGCGTCATCATCCAGTCCGACCCGACTTTGCATTGGGAGCAGTACGACATTTATTAGGCGCGTGGGCCGTATCCGCGCTTAAAATCATAAGATACAACACACAAAGAACATTTGGCCTAAAAATGGCCTACGGGATATTGCTTCCGCGGACGAGTTACGGACCCTTATTTGCCGCTTCTTCAAGCGGCCCTTGCTTCTTTCCATAGGTAGTTCGACCATCGAGGGAAGCAGGGGCGCTGTGATCGCCTTATAGGTGTAGCTGCTTCCTAATTTTGTCGGCAGAGCCCATATCCGACAGCATTCCACTTAGCCCGAACGTGCGAAGCTTGTTTACGCTCCACCGGGAAGATGTGAGCAAAGCTACCAAGGCATCGGGGTCGGCCATAGCTGCTAGGGAGCCTTCCTTTTTTCTGGCAGCTTCCTTATACGCATACGCTTGGGACCCGGCCAAAAATCCAAGTATTTTCTTCACTTTGCTTCTCCTTCCTGCAGAACATAATAGACGGACAGAAAGCGAAAAAGCAATAGTGACCCGCTAGGACGCCCGTGGTAAACTAAGGTAGAAAGAATTAACAATGGTAAGCATCCGAGCCTTCTGCCCTGAGTGTAAAGAGACGGTTTCAGTGGCCTTTAGGATTGGCTCGCTGGAGAATCTGAAAAAGGGCAAAGGGGATGTTGTGCTCGCGCACGCAACAAACGACCCGCATGTGGGCGACCATACGTGGATACTGACCGACCCCGAAGCCAAAGCCCGGCTGAGATCGTACCTGGAATCACAGGCGTCGCTGACAACATGAGCGAAGAACTTTGCGAATGCGGGCACTCGAAATCATCCCACGATGACGGCTCCACAGAGATGCAAGTGGATGAAGCTCTGCTATCGCGGCCTCCACAAGGAAACATCTACACCGATGAACCACGCGGCAAGACGCGGTGCAAGGTGAAAGGGTGCATCTGCCTCACATGGCGGAGTGCCGGGCCGCGTATTTTACGGTAGCCTAGTCTGCTTGTTTGCGTTTAGTCAATGGCTGTACGATAGCCCAGTATCCCACCCGCCCGCACTTCCGCGATGATGGCCAATGGACAAAACCATGGCGAGCCCTAAACTGCCCAAGGCAGGCGCTCTTTGGCTATGAGCTTGTGCATCTTCTGTTCAAGTCCCGCCAATTCCAAGGAAGACCTGTTCCCACGTTGGATTCTTGCCCGTGTAAAAACGAGGGAAGTTTTATCGAGACGGATAGGGCATGGCGTGGCTAACTTAACCGAGGACCAAGAAGTGCGGATTCCCTGCGTATGCAATACATGCAACAACGGCTGGATGAGTAGAGTGGAAACCAAATGTAGGCCGATTATGGGTAACTTGCTCGAAGATATCTCGATAACCCTAGACCCGGATTATCAAAAGCTTCTAGCTGTATGGGCTTTGAAAGGCGCTATGATTATCGACGCCGAAGGGAACAAGCCACGTTTTTTCCGCAATGATGAATGCGAAAACTTCAGAAAGACCAGAGTAATTCCAAACGGAACTGGCATTTGGATAGGACGATTTACCGGGCGAAGTCTAAGCGCGATTAACGGCGGGGCTGGACTAAAGACGGAAGACGGTGTTTTGCTCGCCCAATTCCACGTATTTACGGTGGTGATAGGGCATCTGGCTATGCAGGTCTTGTCCCTTCACGAAGAACCCGACCAGACTAATCAGACGATTGAGCTCGCCCCTATTGACGGAAAGTGGGAGGAATTGCTAATTCAAATCTGGCCGAAGGTTACGAAGAAGGTCATTTGGCCCCCCTCTCTTTCACTCTCTAACTATGGACCTTTTCCTTACGGCAGCCTTGTATACCGATGGACACGCAAGGAAGGCCACAGCGCTCGTTCTAGGAGTGTGAAGCCTTAGGGCCGGAAACTGTAGCCCGTGTAGCCTATTTAGGGGCGAATTCCAGAATGGTTTTGCCCGTAAGATGTCTCGTGGCCTAAAAATGGCCTGCGGAATCGCCATTCCGTTATTTTTGTCGTTCTCTTAGTTCGTCTTTTTTGTAACTTATGTGTTTGGAATCTCTCCTTTTGTACGACATCTATTAGTGGGCGGGATCTCCCTACCGAGAGTAGCGTTGCTCTTTGAAAGGATCTCCGTAAATGTGATATCCGTTTTGCTCCCAGAAACCGGGCTGCTCTTCCGCGAGCAGTTCGAACCCGCGCACCCACTTGATGCTTTTCCATGCGTAGAGGTGCGGCACAACCAAGCGCACCGGGCCGCCGTGCTCGGCAGCCAGCGGCTCACCATCGTGCTCCAACGCAAAGAGCACGTTGGGGCGCGACAAGTCTGTGAGCGGAACATTGGTGGTGTAATTCTGCTCGTCGTGCAGCAGTGCAAATCGCGCCTCAGGCTTCGCCTCAACCAGCTTCATCACCTCCGTAAACAGCACGCCCTTCCAGCGGTTGTCGAAGCGGCTCCAGCGCGTCACGCAATGCATGTCCGCAATAACTTCCGTCTGCGGCAGGCGGCGGAACTCTTCCCACGAGAGCCGCAGCGGCTTTTCCACCAGCCCGGTGATCCGAAAATCCCATGTCGCTGGATCGAAGCGAGGCACTCCTCCATACTGCAGCACCGGCCACTTCAGCGTAAGGGATTGCCCCGGCGGCAATCGCCCTTCGCTTCTCCTCTGGCGTTCGAGCTGTCTCCGCTCGCTGTTTTCCCACATCTGGAATCCTGTTCTCTCTTGCGTTGCCACTAGCCGGCAAGCCCCGGCCGCTAGCCCAAGTCCACTTCCAACCCGCCAATCAGCCGCGCCGCAAAGTTATATAGAAGGGCTGAAAGTGCGCCCATAACTCCCCCCATCACACCGTAGAGAATGGGGAAGATCACGATCGCCATCGTTCCGAAAATCAAACCGGCTATGGCCGGAGCCGGGGCATTCTGGGAACGCATAAACCCCGCACCCACTAGGCTAAACAAGCTGATACACGCTCCGAGAATCAACCCCAGCAAACCGTACAGGACCAACCCTACCTTGAACGCCGACCCGGGACCAATGCGCTTCACAACGGCCATAATTCACCTCCGCGAGGAAATTGCTCCGCATGCTAACAGAGTGGGCGCGCAGAGACTTCCTTTTTCTTGTCTGCTCCCGCGATTCGCAGCTCGCCCCCTAAAATTCCTCTTGATTTATGGTTCCTTTTGAGTTATAATGTCCCTGAAAATTTATCCTGAGTCCTGCTGTTCGGGACTCAGCGCCTGCCAGGCACCTCGTAGTGCCGACTTGCCTCGCGATTGGGAGTTCAGACCAATGGCCAAGCCGCTTATTCTGAATCTCGACGCGCTACCTCTGCGTGCTCACCGTCGTCTCGGCCCGACAGGCCGAATGCTCGCCAAACTGGACGGAATGCGATCTAAGTTCTTTGGAATGACACACTTTCGCAAAAATGCATCCGCAAGTCCTTTCGTTTCACACACTTTCAAAACAAAGGACTTAAAACCCTTTCGTTTCACACACTTACAGAAAAAGGGGGGTGGGGGTCGTCTGCTTCATCAGGTTCCTTTGCCTCATCTACCCTCCTTTACCTCCCTCGGTCGCAAGCCGCGAGTCACGAATTTCGAGTTTCCTGTTTCGAATTTCGCCCGCTCGGCAAACGCCCATCTGCCCCATGCTATCATTGCTCGTCGGGCCGGGAAATCGCGTGAAAGTGAGCCCCTCATGACCGCACGCATCCTCGACGGCAACGCCATCCGCGACCAGATCTTCTCGGAGCTTTCCGCCGAGATTCGCCGGCTCGCCGCGCGCGGAATTCGCCCCGGATTGGCCGCGGTCCTGGCGGGAGACAATCCCGCCTCCAAACTCTACGTCAACAGCAAAATCGCGGCGTGCGCCAAGCTCGGCCTGGCCAGCTTTCTTCTGACTCCTCCCGCGACCATCACCACGGCGGAATTGCTGAGCCTCGTGCAGGAGCTGAATCGCCGCGACGATGTGGACGGCATCCTCGTGCAAGTGCCGCTGCCGCCGCAGGTGGACTCGAAACGCATCCTGGACGCCGTGGACCCCGCCAAGGATGTGGACGGCTTTCATCCCTACAACGTCGGTCATCTGGTCGCCGGCCGGCCCACGCTCGTGCCCTGCACCCCCGCCGGAGTGATGGAAATCCTCCGGCGGAGCAACATCCCGCTCGAAGGCGCGAGCGCCGCCGTCCTGGGCCGCAGCGACATTGTAGGCAAGCCGATGGCGTTGCTGTTGATGCACGCAAACGCCACCGTGACGGTCTGCCATTCGAAAACGCGCGATTTGCCCGGCGTTGTCCGCCGCGCCGATCTTGTGGTCGCCGCGATGGGCCGCGCCGGAATGGTCACGCCGGACTATATTCGTCCCGGCGCGACGGTGATTGATGTGGGGCAGATCGTGATTACCGATCCGGCCGTGGCCGAGCGCCTGTTCGCAAACTTTCCCGAGCGCCTCGCAAAATTCCGCGAAAAAGGCTCCATTCTCGCCGGGGACGTTCATCCCGATGTAGCGAAGGTAGCCGGAGCGTACACGCCGGTTCCCGGCGGAGTGGGGCCGCTCACCATTGCCATGCTGATGAGCAACACGGTGAAGGCCGCGCGCCTGCGGCGTGGCGCGGATGCCGCCCGGGAATCAGGACGCCCGGCGGAGGCCTCCGCGGCGGAGGCCGCGATAAAGCGCTGATGCGGCTTTCTGGTGTTGGACGCCGACACGCTGGCGCACCAGTTGGTCGAGCCGGGGCAGCCGGCGTACGACGATGTTTTGCAGGAGTTCGGCAAAGGCGTTTGCGACGCGAGCGGAAAAATTGATCGCGCAAAACTCGCGGCCATCGTCTTCGCCGAACCCGCAAAGCTCGCGCGGCTGAACCAGATTGTTCATCCGCGCGTGGCGGAGGCGCAGGAGCGGCTGTTTACCGAATGGCAGCGAACGCATCCGCGCGGCGTCGCCGTGGTTGAGGCCGCCTTGCTCGTGGAAGCGGGCGCGCACAACCGGCTCGATCGCTTGGTGGTTGTGTGGTGCCGCCCAGAGCAACAAGTCGAGCGGCTGCGGGAGCGCGGGATGTCGGCGGAAGAGGCGCAGCGGCGCATCGCCTCGCAGATGCCGCTCGAGGAAAAAAGGCGCCTCGCGGAATTCCAGATAGACTGTTCGGGAACCATCGAGGACACCCGGCAGCAGGTGGAACGCCTGGTTGCTCAACTGCGGCAACTGGCCGCCTGATGATTCACTGAGGGAAATGTTATGACGCAACCGAAAATGGGAATAAGGGCCATCCGGCTGATCTTGCTGGGAATGATCGTCGGCTTCGCGGCCTATTGGGCGGGAGCGCGCTGGGGCGCGCACCAGGCCACAAAAGTGGAAGCGCTGCCCATCGCCGCGAAAGGCGAAGGCAACGCAAGCCTCACCGATGAGGAAAGCATCAACGTGCGCGTATACCGCGCGGCTTCGCCTGCTGTGGCGAATATTATTACGCGAGCCGTCGAATACGACTTCTTCATGGATGCGGTCCCGGTGGAAGGCGCGGGGTCGGGATTTGTGATTGATCCCGAGGGCTACGTCCTGACCAACTTCCACGTTGTCCAGGGAGCGCAGAGCATTGACGTGACCCTCGGCGACCGCAGCCGTTATCCGGCGAAGTACATCGGCGCAGACCAGCGCAACGACGTCGCGCTGATCAAGATTGATCCCAAGGGGCGCAAGCTCACGGCGCTGCCGCTCGGCGATTCTTCGGCGTTGCAGGTCGGCCAGCACGTTCTGGCCATCGGAAACCCCTTTGGTTTCCAGAGCACGCTGACCACGGGCGTGGTGAGCGCGCTGGGCCGCACCGTGCAAACCAGTCAGACCACGTTCATTGATGAAGCCATCCAGACCGATGCGGCCATCAACCGCGGCAATTCCGGCGGGCCGCTGATCAATTCGCGCGGAGAAGTGATCGGCATCAACTCCGCCATCTACACGCCGAGTGGAACCACCGCGGGCATCGGCTTCGCCATCCCCATCAACACCGCCAAGATGATCGCTCACGATTTGCGGACCGACGGCCGCGTGCACCAGGCGGTCCTCGGCGTGGAAACCCTGCCGCTGGCGCCGGGGCTGGCCGAGGCGCTCGATTTGCCGGTGCAAGAAGGCCTGCTCATTCAACGCACCGCGCGCGGCGGACCCGCGGACAAAGCCGGCTTGCGCGGAGGAGACCACGCCGCCCTGCTCGGGATGCGCAGAATCTTCATCGGAGGCGATGTGATCGTCGCGGTCGATGGCCAAAAAACTTCCAGCCAGCTCGATCTCAGCCTGGTGTTGAACCACAAGCGGCCCGGCAACACCGTTGCCGTGACGTTTTACCGCGGCGGACGCAAGATGGATGCGCA
>WNGG01007785.1_pt1 | contig 18934 bp, 16 predicted proteins | sample 5400661 | NCBI WGS metagenome assembly WNGG01 (sample SAMN13153372, study PRJNA577476) | soil metagenome | isolation source: 100 cm soil or saprolite under Garry oak tree replicate 1 | place: USA:California | collected 2016-06-15
CAGAGCGCCACCTTCACTCTCCTAGGGTTTTTCTTCACTTTCCGGAGTACTCCCAATAACCTGTCGACGGTATGCTTAGGCATCCCATTATTCAGAACCTCAGCGGTCGAAACCATCCGTAGCGGGAAGCCTGCCTTCTTCGCCTTGTAGACTAGGTAGAATGGATCTTTAGGAATGCAATGACCACCCACTCCTGGTCCCGGATAGTGCGCCATGAAACCGAAGGGTTTCGTCGCTGCCGCATCAATGGCCTCGATAAAATCTACACCCAATATTTCATGCAGCACCGCTAGTTCATTGACTAGGGCGATGTTCACGTATCGAAACACATTCTCCAGCATCTTAGTCGCCTCCGCAACGGATGGACCACTAACGGTCACAACCTTCGCCTGGAGAATCGCCGTGTAGAACGCTGCGCCCAGCCGCGTGGACTCTTCATCCACGCCGCCTACAACCTTCGGAATATTCCTGACGCCGAACGAAGCATTCCCGTAATCGATTCTCTCGGGAGAGTAGACTAGCGCAAAGTCCTTTCCAGCAGTCTTACCGCCACGTTCGAGGAGTGGCCGAAAAACCTCCTGAGTAGTGCCAGGGTAGCTGGTGCTCTCGACAACTATCAGCTTGTAATCGGTTAGCTGGCCGGAAAGGCTCTTGGCGACAGACTTTAGAAACGAGAGATCGGGATCCCCATCCTTCTTCAAGGGAGTTGGAACGCATATGATCGTGATATCCGACCGGGGCACCGCCTCCGACATTTTAGTGAAGGCTTTGATCTTGCCAGAGCTTACGAGAGAGGGCAGAAGTTCCTCGCTGTACTTGTCCTCGACATAGCAGACACCCCGGCTGATCTGCTCGACCTTGTTCTCATCAACATCGACTCCGAGAACGCTGAAGCCCGCTTGGGCTGACGCGACAGCCAGCGGCACCCCCACATAGCCCAATCCAATAACACATACCGTCGCATTCTTGGAAGAGATTCTGTCTGCTAGAACCGAAGCGCTATCGGCCAACTCTCAGTTGGCCCCTAGAAGCTTGACCAGATCTCCAGCGAGTCGGACGAGACGCGTTTCCATGAAACTACTAGTCTAGTTCCGCGTATTTCTTGCTTCGCCGGAGAATCCTCAATAATTGTCGTCGTTGGATTCAGAGCTTACTGCGAGGCAGGCTTCTCATCAGACGTCGCTGCGGGATCTTTCTTCTTTTGGGCCGGCATGATTCCCGTTATGACGGTCGTCACGTTCGTCGGGATCTGTGGTGCTGGTGTCTGGGAAGCCTGAAGAACTATTGACCCGGATGGTTCTTGGGGCCGCAGAGCGGGGATTGGCTGCTGAGCGAGCGGTCCGACCTGCTCAACCCTGGGACCTGTAGGCGTTTGAGGCCTAAGATCATGCAATGGACGTTGAGGAAAAATCGTTCCCGTTTGCATGGGACGAGGACCTGTCATAGGAGCTTGACGGTTAGGAGTAAGCTGATCGAGAACGGAGGTCTTCGCGGCTTCTCCGCTGGGCGCGGTAACTGTTGTTGGCTTCTCACTACCAGACCCGGGAATCGATCCGAAGCTCAGTCGTCTATCAGCCATATCGGCCTTCAGAGCGGCAACCACTGGATGAAAGTCCATGTTCGGCTTAGCCCTCTCGTAGGCAGGCTTCGTCATCACCTCGACCGCCATCTTGACCTTCGGAGCGGAAGGAGCGACATCTAGAGAAATCGCGCCGAATTTCTTCTCTCCATGCCTCCTCCGCATGAACATTAGACTTGAGATGGAACCGAGAACAAGTAGGGTCCCGATCATCCCCATTATCAGACCGCCTGCCTGGAAGACGCCGTTGACATATTCGCGGAGGTACATGTTGTTCAGATACTCCTCTACAATCCAGAAGGATAGAGAGAGAATGACAAACGATTGGACGGTTATGATGATCTTAGAAGCAGACCCGTGTCCAGCCGTAGATCCCCTAGTTACGCTCGAAACCAACCTGGAGCTCCCTCGCAACTACTTCAACCAAGCAATGATTCTCTGTTAAGATGAATGAAACCAGCGACAACAATCTCCAGTACCCGGATTTGGAATAGAAGCCATAACGGAAAGAGAGAATCAGAGAAAGAATTAGAGTATCAAGACTCTTTTTATCCCCCGAGGTCATGACGAGTGAAAGAGTGGGACCTAGACGCTCATCGAGAAGCGTCAGGTTCTTCGCTACGACACCGAACGAGCTACGCACGTACCGAACGGAAACCGTAACTGACATGGATAGGTCGAAAAGTAAATGAACATAGTTCATCAAATCAACCGTAAGAGCCTGCCAATCTTCCTAGTGGCTCTGTCAATAGCCAGTCTGATACTCCTATCTTCGATTGGAAGGACCTATGCCGCTCCTACGGGCGCTAACTTTGATCATATCGTGATTATCGCGATGGAGAATCAGAATTACGCAGATGTCTTGGGTGATGGCACTCCTTCGGGATGCCCCTCGAGCACAGCTCCCTTCCTCTGTGGTCTGCTTCCCCTGGGCTCCACGATTCCCAACTACCACAGCTACTGCATAGGGAGCAGCGATCCAGCCTGCACCGGTGCCGGGACCCTTGGCAACCCGCCCTGTTCCGCCGCTTGTTACACCGCCATTACTTCCGGGGCCACATATAGATCGACTGATGGCATTGGCAATGGAAGTATCATCGCCACAAACATTTTCGATAGCCTGTCTTCCGCTGGACTCTCATGGACAGAGTTCTGTGAGAGCAACTGTCACAGAGGACCGGACCATTCACCATGTCTACAATACGCTGACACCGCGAATAGTCCTAATTGTGTGACGCTGTCAGGAGCCTTGATCGACCCTCCTCTCGTCTGCTCTGTTCACGAACCCTAGTTTCCACACGCTGCTCTGGATCTGGTGGGACGAGTATGATCCCAGCCCCAACATCCAGTATGGCTCGATGATAAGTAAGGGATTCATCTCCACATCCAACAACTGGGACGAATATTCCCAGCTGAGAATGATAGAGAACAACTGGGAGCTACCCACCCTGTCGTATGACGCCCAGGCGCCCATCATGACAGACATACTCGGGACTGGGGGGCCTCAAACACTGTCCGCATCCTTCACCTACACCCCAACATCCCCAGTCATCGGAGCAGTCGTGGCATTCACCGGCTCGGCTGCTGGAGGAACAGCCCCCTACTCTTACTCTTGGAGTTTCGGCGATGGAACCTCAGCCACTGGAGCGAGCGCCACACACGCATTCTCCAACACCGGCACCTATCCTGTAACAGTGACTGTGACAGACTCGAACAGCTCGACCTCGACCAGCACCCAGCAAGTCACGGTTTCAAACTCGATCACAACGATTACTTATCTCTATATTGGCCTCATTGCCGGTGGAGCCATCAGCGTTGGAGTATTTCTTGCAAAGTATCATTCTCGCAATCGCAGACCAGCGGCGGAGCTGAGGAGTGCCGGATAAGCATGCTCACGCTCCAGCTTCAGATCCTGAATAGAATAGGAAATTCCGGTCAAGAGATTTTGAAGATTGCCAGACTTCCTGATTTCCTCGTCCCTCGCGTTTAGGATATGGCAGGCGGGGTCGAGGCGGTGTACGGGGTCACTATGATTCCTAGGATTAGCGCGATCGATCCCAGAACGAAGTCGACCATGTAGATTCTACGCGTCTTCGCGAACTTTACCAAATAGGACATTACGACGATCCCTACTACAGCCGCGGTTGATGTCGCGATCAAGATGCCCAGTTGGCCAAACCACGTGTAGGGCAATATCGACTTGGGTCTGGGTCTTGCTACTGATAGGCAGCCACTCGGATACTCCCTCAACGAGTCCCAGGATAATTGCGTAGAGCGGGTTCATTCAGGGCATCAACCCTTTTTCGGGGCTATTGAAGAGGTTCAAGGCTCTTCACCGATGGAACCGTTGATAGGCATTTGGAACCCAGACCACATTGTGGGATTCGTTGCTGTTCCCTTCGCGCGGGTTACAGTATCCTTTCATTCCGTCCATGCCACGCTCCTCTCTCATACTAGTAAAGAGTAGTCGATGGAATATGGCAGATTCTAAAGCTAGCAAGGTCTGGGAGCCCTACTCCAAAATGGTCAAGATGAAGGAGGAAGACTGGGCGGTTCTAGAATCAGTATACAACGACTACCGGTACCGTCAGGGAGACCTTCAGAGGACCGAATTCATCAAGCGACTGGTCGCGAAGGGCGTGACCTCCTACCTGTACCAGCTAAAGTCGAGAACACCTGAAGCGCTGCTGAAGATCGCTCAGGCCAGCACCACCCTCCGAAGCCAAGGATACCGATAGAGCTAGTCGATCTGTCCCTAGTCAAGCGTTCTGGGTTCGTAGTTTCCTATAGACGAAGATTCCAGCTACTACCAGAGCCCCCAAGCCCAGAGGAAGGAAGTATGCTTGGAGGGTATTAGCGATGGCTGTGCTGTTCTGTCCTGCTAATAGGCCAAGATAGACTAGCGCAATATCCCAGACCAGGATTCCGACCGCTGAGAATAGAAGGAACCGCTTAGTATCCATCCTGACCATTCCTGCGGGAAACGCGATCAGGGTCCTGAGCAGCGGCACGAACCGGGCGAGGAGAACAACGCTCTTACCATGCGTCGCGAACCATCTCTCAGTCGTCTCTAGGCGCTTCTCGCTAAATCGTACAATGCGGCCATATCGCAAAACTGCTGGCCTTCCGAGATAGTAGCCGATGGCAAAATCCACCAGAGTACCTATAAGGCTGCCCAGTGTAGCGACCGCTACAACGGACCAGAACTCGAACGTTCCTTGATACACGAGATATCCCCCTAGTGGCAGGACGACCTCGCTTGGGACAGGCAGGCTAGTACTCTCCAGGATCATTAAGATGAAAATTCCCGGGTAGCCTAGGCGAGCAAGCGATTCAATGAGCGCACCGAAGTAATCTGTTATCATCTTCGTTGGAAAATTAGAGCCTCGGGATATCCGCAGAACTCTCTCATCGTCGCTAATGTGGGTGATTAGCCTTGAAATCTTTGCAATGAAGATTTGGCAGGGCTGAAGAAAGCCAAAGCGCGAACTCTGAATGCAAGGAGGGGCTGAAAGCTGAACCGTGCTTTTAAGCTAATCTCTCCAAGTGGTGAGCGAGGTGAAACGCAGATCTTGAAAAACAAATCTGTCTTGTTGATAGTAATAGCAACGGCCGCAACGATTTCTCTTTTTGGAGGAGGGATTAGACCCGCTCATGCTGGCCAGGTCACTGATTGGTCTATAACCCCAAATCAGTACATGCAATGTTATTTCTATGCTGACCCATACGGCTGGAAATTCTGCGAGACAATCAGCGCGGAAATCAAGCTCGACACTGTAGACAATAACGCCCAAATAGATTACTATCAGATCGTTCTAACAGTGTACGACTTGAACGGCACCGCTTGTTTCTATTGCACCAACTATGGCGTGACCGATTATGGTGCTACCGTCTCGTTCAATACGCCCAACCCCGGTGGAGTAATGAACTGGGTACCACAACCCGGTTGGGTCTTTAGTCAAGGACCTGTGACGCTGACGTACCTCTCGCTCAGCGCTTCGGTGTACATCCCTTCATCGCAAATCGATGTGTCTAAAGACGTGAATCCTCAGGCATTAACGTCGTACGATTGGCATGTGTATTCGTGGTGTTGCAATGTCTTTAGCGACTACGCTCAACAGGGAATGGATCTGGCAGTTCCGAAGGGACAAACTTGGACGGTCAACTTTCATTATGTTGATCATAGTAGCTATGGAGTATTCTTCAGCCATGACGGTTCACGTCACCAGTTCGATATGACTGGAAGTCTTACGGTTACTTCCGACCCGTCTGTTCAACTCTCGGCCTCACCGTCAAGCTTGTACGAAATGTGCTATGTAACTGCGTATCAATGCTACACGATGCCGTACGGTGCGCGTCCAACTTCGTGTTATCCAAGCTACTGCCCCCCAGTCCCGGTTTGTGATACGATAACCTTGACAAATTCTGGAACGTCTGAGACCTACACAATGTCCGCAAGCGTTCCCTCGGGCTGGGGATACAGTTGGCAGTACCAAACGGTGAATCTTAGCGGGCAAGCAACTGACTGCCTATCAATAAGCGCGCCGTACGGGCTCACTACTGCTGGTTGGTATTACATTACTGTCAACGCGGTTGGTAGCTTCGGCGACGTCAGCACAATGACACTTCCGGCATACTACTGGTATTACGGTGCTGGTGGCGGCGGCGGATGCCCGTGCAGACTCGACTAGGTGCAAACCGATGAAATCGATGATCGGGGCTATACTCGTGGCAAGCGCTTCCGGGCTGATATTCGGATCGCTCGTCAACCACCCATACTTTTCGCCCGAAGGATTGATGATCGGGTTCGTCATTGGACTTCTGGCAAGTTTAGGACTGACACTAGTCTTGCAAACCAAACCACGGTGAGACTGACAAACCCTCCCACCTTTCCTTTTTTCAGTCTGTTTCGTCTGAACTATATTTTCGAGGCGCCTGATGGCCGAAAGTGTTCTTATCGAACAGGCCGTCTAAAGGTGTCATTTCACAACAATTTCAGGTATGACCCGGCTCCCTAAACGCTCAACACCACGTTAAAAGATAAGTCGGTGATCGCTGATCTTCTCCTTCAACAGACGTCCTCTTAACGAAAATCATCGTAGTGCTCTACGCCAATTTGGTAGACCATGAACGACCAACTTGTATCCATAACCTAACACTCGGACAAGTCAAGCCGTCACTCTCCGCCGCCGCGACATTACTTGTTCCTTCCTCCACGATCCTCCGATACACAGGCCTCAAAGACTCTTCGGCCGGTCCAAGACTCGGAGCGTTGTCTATCGACTTTTCACGCTTGATCCTGAAGACTTTCAGGATACGGCTCGTCCGGGCCTTGAAGAGTCTACGGAAACCGTTCACACTCTGGCCGGTAATTGTCGCGTTCGCTAGACCATTCCGGACCCTCGCTCTTCACGGTCCTAGGCGGGCGCAGTTCACTCCTAAGTTGAAGAACCCTTGCCAGCATGGTCCCTACTCATCGTGCTTCTGCTCGGAGCGGGAGTCGGATTCTACGCCTCGACCGTATTCAACGAAGTAGCCGGGATAGACCAGTCTACCGCTCCCGACCTTGCTCCAGGGACAAATCCTGTCTCTCTGACCGCGCCGCAGGGCAGCCTAGCATCCTTCACAGTCTCACTTGCGAGTCTGAACAGTTTTGCTGGCAACGTGAACCTGACTTACTCCATCTCTCCGGCTATTACGAACGCCACGATCGCGCTGAACCCGGACTCAGTATCGCTTCTGACGGAAACTGCGAACTCAACGCTCTCTATGTCTCTCCCGTCCTCAACCCAGCTGAATAGCTATAATGACTATCGGTGGCGCTAGCGGGAGTCTTAGGCATAACGTGACAAGCATTCTGAGAGTCGCCCCGCCCCCCTTTCTCCAAACTTCTCAGTCACTGCCACCCCGTCCCAGATGAATGTCACTCGCGGCTCGGCGACCAGCAGCACGATTACGTTGACGAGCATCGGCGAGTTTGCTGGGACAGTCGATCTGACAATGTCAATATCACCGAGTAATGCCGGGAGTCCGACTCTGAGGCTTAACCCCAACCGTATCACGCTACTGTCAGGCGGAACAGGAAACGCAGTACTAACAATCAACACCATAGGGACGACCCGGCTTGGAACATACACGATCGTGGTTCTAGGTGTCACTGGAACCTTGGCCAACTCAGTCTCGATCAATCTGATAGTTCGCTGGAAGCTCACGTCCGAGCTCGTCCATCGGTATGACACACGCCTCGTTCTGCATATCTTTCGACGCTCAGCATCAATCATTTGTAAGAGCCCAACCCGCCCAGACTCGTCATCAGACACGAGGACATGAGATTCAATGTTTCTGCTTGGCCACAGTTGCTGGAGCTACCTGTTTTCGAAAGTGACGGGGCGGAGGCTAAATCTCAACCTGCCTGCGTATCTCGCTCTTCTCTCAGGCATCCTTCCAGATTTTGATATCTACTTTCAGCCCTACCTCGTACACCACACCTATACTCACTCCCTGATAGTAATCATCCCTCTCGTACTGGTGCTTACGTACTTCTTCGGAAGACTAGGCTTCGCCTTCTCCATCGGAATCCTCTCCCACCTTCTCGGTGATTTCCTGGTTGGGACCATCCCTCTACTCTATCCATTCTACTCCAACTCTTTTGATGTTGGACTAAATCTCGGAATTCCCAGTCTAGCTGACACGGCGCTCGAAATTGGAGCGTTCGGGCTAGTCCTCTTGTACGCGTATCGGAACGGCGATTACAAACTAGTTCTGAAGCCCTCGCGGGAAAGCCTGCTGCTTGCAATCCCTCTCTTCGCTCTGGTTACGCTCACCCTGCTCTTCGCCGGTGATAGGAGCATTCCTCTAGCAGAGTTCGCTTTCTCTAGGAGAGCGCTGACCATAATCACTCTCGGACATATTCTTCTCAGCGGAATCCTTGCACTTGGGGTTCTGCAGGGCTTCAGATGGTACCTAGGAAATAGGCAGTCCAAGTTGAAGGACGGTGTAGACGCTTCTTCTGCTCAACCTCTCGGATAATGAGTGGGGTTACGCGTCGCCTTAATCCCCGAAGTTCCAAGAATGCACGAACGGGGGTCCGGGTTATCCAGCTGCTGGAATGGTGGAGTATTCCTCGCAGAGGCTGGATCATAATTCTCACGGAACTTGTAGTGATAATCGGTCTAGGCAGCTGGGTCTACGCTGAGTATCTCAGCAACTCATACTTTCAAAGCTACGTAAACAGTCTCTCACCAGTTCTTGTTCCGATCATAAGTGTCGGGTTCGGAATAGCCTCAGCCACGGTTGCCACCCTGCTCTATTTCACCATGAGGAGCATCAGACAAAGGGAAGGATCAAGGGAAGGGGAACTGTCACCTAGACGGGCATCGACGAAGAGGACGGTCAAGAAGCCGCAGGTTTCATCTGCTAGAAGCGAGAAAGACGCCGTGGCCGTAACAACGGTGCCTAGACAGAGAGCCTCAATCGCTGGGACGTCAAGCGTCAGGCGTGGGATAGCCCAGCAGAGAAGTGACGAGGATGACCAGCCAGAATAGAAAGACGCCCCTAGACTCACCAAGGTTCGGACATGGATACTATCCATCCAATCCCAAGGGCACAAACCGCCCTTATCGAACCGGATAGGTAGACGATCGGGGAGTGGAAGCTGAGATCTTCTAATCCCCGGGTGAATGTGCACGAGCGATCATGTCGAGACTCCGAGAAGGCATATTCCTGGTCCTGTGAAGGTCCTTCTGATTGTACAGTCGTTTGTTATCGCTTATCTTGGGATCTGGATGTATGAGAATTATCAGAACGACTTCTACTTTCAGGCCTACGTCAATGCGTCGCTGCAAGGCAGCGGCTTCACGATAGTTGCGTTGAGCAGTGTAGGAATCTTCAGCGCCGTGGCGATGGGACTCTACATGAAGCTCCGGCGAACACACAAGGAGCTGGAGCATCTAATCATGACAGAGGACTCAACCCCAGAAGAGCAAGGTTCCAGCACGATTCTCGAGCCCCACGTAGAACAGCACCTGATCAATATGATAAGAAAGGCGACTCCAGGTGATACGAGCGGTGCCTCATCCTCGATCCCGATTCTTAAGCGAAAGGACGCTCAATCCTAAGAACAAACTTCGGCTATTTGGAAAAATCGTTTCTTGGGCTGTCTTGGGAAGAATTCCTAGTTTGGAGTTCAATCACCCATCCATTTTCTACCCATATCTTCTCAGGATAACTCGACGGATGGGGTTCGTCATCCTCAAGATTTAGTCGGAGGGAGGATGGGCCGCTCGGAGCGGACGGTTTCTTTTCCATAGCTAGTTATTCACCACTGACGGACCATGAAAGGATACGAGCGCTTGTGAGCGGAACCTTGAAACCTTCGCACTACGTCCCGTACCGTTTCAATCGGGACCTTTGTTTTCTCTGCCACCGCTTCTATAGAGCCATTTTCGTCAAAAACCATCTTTAGCACCGGGTCCAATCGGTCGTAATCCAGCGGGATCTCATCTGTTGCTGTATGGCCAGGGTATAGCTGAGGACTACTTGGCTTCAGCACCATTCGAGAAGGTAGCCCCAAGTGCTCGCCTAGTTTCCTCACCTGAGTCTTGTACAGGTGGCTGATTGGGAGAAAGTCTACTCCACCGTCTCCGTACTTTGTGAAATAACCGATAAGATCCTCACTCCGATCACCAGTTCCAGCCACCAAATAGTTGTTCAGGTTGGCGAAATAATAGAGAATGATCATCCTCGTTCTTGATCGTATATTCGCTAGAGGTATCTTCGGTCTCTCAAGTTCCTCTCCTATGCCAAGGGACTCAAAGAATCCGTTGACGATTGGCTGAATATTCACAAGCTCTGACTTGATCCGGAGTTCTGCGGCCAATGATTTTGCATCGTCAATGTCCTCCTTGGGAGTGAAGGCGGTCGGCAGCAATACCCCCATAACGTGCTCTTTCCCGAGCGCCAATACGAGTAGCTTGACGACAAGGCTGCTATCCACGCCTCCGCTCAGCCCAACGACAGTACCTTCTGCCCCTGCTGCTCTTACCGTCCTTTGAATGAAAACTACAATCTCATTCTTGACAGCTTCCCAATCGAGGTCAAATTCTGAGAGCGACACGTTTCTCATGTCCTCGCCTTTTTCGCTTCAATCCCTGTAGGGCTTAACGATTCTGGTGACTGCCGTCTTATCGAAGGGTTTTGGAACCGCTCCCTCTTCTCGATGAGAGCGTACGTCTCTTCGGCCGCCGCTCCGGGGGAACGCTTGCTCTACCAGGGGGTGGAGTTGTTTACTCCTACGGCGAGGTATCGGAGCTTGGACTCAGCATGAAACTTGGAACGATCAAGGACTCGCCAGCAGTCGAGGACTGTCGCATGTCTCATATTCCCGAGGAAGACTGATGGAGAGAGGTTCCTGAACTCCTGCCAGGGTGTCGCTATAATGCAGAAATCAGATCCTCCTAAGCAGGAGGAGACGTCCGAAGCGAACTGTATTCTGTCACCCAGAGCTCTCTTAGCATGATCCATTCCCGCCGGATCATAGCACTTGACCAATGCGCCATTGTCTACTAGAGATTTGGCAATGTTGACCGCGGCGGAATCTTCCACGACGAAGGTCTTGGGCTTGTAGGTCAAGCCAAGAACGGCAATTTGGGGCTTCTCGATTCCGTGAAGACTCTTTAGAATTCTCCCTGCGAGTGTGGTAGCATATTCCGAGTTAATCTCATCGGTAGCCCGGCTCAGCCTAGCATGATTTCCAAGCTTCTCTGCGATATGGGAGAATGCTCGGTTGTCTCTGGGGAAACATGGTCCGCCGTAGCCCAGTCCGCCCTTTAGATACTTGGTCCCGATTCGAGAATCGAGCCCGATTGCTTGAGAGATGACGTCTACGTCTCCGCCCGGGATCTTTTCGCATAGTGCTGCGAGGGTGTTCGCGAAAGAGATCTTCATTGTCACGTAGACGTTGAGGGAGATTTTTGCGAGCTCGGCATTCCAGAGACTCATCCTGACGATCGGGGGTCTGTTCTCGCAGAATCGGTCATACATCCCTGAGAGGAGGTTTCCCGATTGCGCGTCTGATTCTCCAATCAACACAAAGTCGGGCTTCAAGAGCCCGCGGACCACTTCGCCTAGTGCAATGAACTCAGGATTGTAGCAGAGCCCAAAATCTCTACCACACACCTTACCTGACAATCGCTCCAAGAGAGGCCTGAGAATGGAGTCTGATGCGCCTGGAAGGACAGTGCTCACAATCGCGACTAGGTGAAAAGTGTCCTTCTCGCGAATCGTTTTGCCGACAGGTTCCAAGACCTCCTCGATGTAACGCGTCGAGAAACCGCCGATGGTGTCGCTTGGAGTGGGAACAATTACAAATGACACGTCCGACTTTTCTACGGCCTCGACGGGATTCTCTGTTACCCTGATCATGGACTTTGCCTTCTTCAGCATCGATCCGACTGGGGGCTCGGCGCCGGTAACCTCACCCGCGGAAACGGCCTGAATGATTTCGGGTCTCACGTCTACACAAACAACGCGAAAGCCTCTGGCTGCCCATGAAACGGCGAAGGGCAATCCCAGCTTGCCTAGTCCGAAGACAGAGATGGTGTCTGGAACCTTCAAGGTTTTTTGCCCTGTTCCGAGATTTTTGTTTTGATGCGACCGAATGCAGGGATTCTTTTCCTAAACAAGGCTAGAGCGGCGATTGTGGCGATCGGGATGGAAAAAAGTGTTACTGACGGCAGGTTGAGGGAGACAAGACTCGCCTTGATGCCGTTGGCATATATTGGCATAGAAATATAGATCATTCCCGGACCCGCGTAGTAATAAGTTAGACTTTTCAGAGTCGAGCCTGATTCTGCGTCTAACGTCCAAAGCTTGTTGTAGGTTTCCTTCCACAAGAGCCCATGGAACCCTCGTGGAATAGATGAAGCGACCATGTCCTGGTTATCCAACCATCTCTGACCAACAAGACTCGATGGTGGTTGAGAGAATAGGACGAACATGGGCGCGCCTTGCCCATTTCCGCCTACCGTAATAATGCTATCATATTCTTCGCCCGGTCTACCGCCGCTGAAACTTGCGAGGGTAGTCACCGCTTGAGGCGTGCTGCTGGCGAGGTTGAGGATTGAGGTCGAAGAGTTGAACCCATTCAGCAATCCTATGCCCGTTACTCCCAAGTCGTGAGTCACGAGGCCATCATCAGCGAGCGAAATTGGCTTTGGAAGTGCGGATTTGGTGTACGCCGGGACGGACAAGGATACGTTGACAAATCGTACAGTTATGCTTGGAATTCCAGGAGGCAGGTTTAGAGCAATGCTGAGGTCTTGGGTGACACCGAACATTCTGGAGATGTTGTCCCATTTGTCAAACCTGGAGTAAGGGATCTGTAGTTGGACTGGGTTTCCACTCGTTACGTTCTCGTCAAGTCCAACATAGTTGGGGCAACAGGATGTGGGCGGACTGAAGCTCAAGCCGAGCCTGACATCTTGAGTCGCTTGGATCGACAAGCTGATCGTCAAGTTGCTCAATAGTGGAACCAAGGTTGGAAGGTGCGACCCGATGTTGAACTGGGAACTCTGTGTCGTGTCTGTGCTTGTCAAGTTGACGATGATACTATTCGGGGTGGTCAGTAATGCACCTTGAGCATTTGGTGTTCTGTACACCGGCGTCCAACTCGTTGGGCTCAGCGAAGTGTTGATCGGTCCTTGGTAAGTTGACGAGGAGATGTTAAATGAATTTATCTGGAGGACGGGGGCTGATTTTGCGAAATAGTAGGCCCCCTCCTCGTGGCCGTTGACCAATTGGGAAAATGAAAAGGGCACATTGACGAGTACTCGGTTTCCATTTTGATTCACAACTGGCTGTGATCCCAACTGGCCATCGATCGATGATACTACGACTACACTGCTTGTCTCTAGGAGCACTTGGATTTGGGAGGTATACTGCGCATAGGTGTAGGAATCTGTGACCACCACATCTAGTCGGGCTGCAGTCACTTCCTGAAGGGAATGAAGGTAGAGAGGGACTACGAACCTAGGTCCGAGTCCGATGCTCGCGAGCATAGATAATAGTGAGTTGTACTCGTTCTGGGAATCGCCACCAGCGGAGTAGAATCCCACTATTGTCGCGTTGGTCGCAGTCAGAATCCCGGTCGAATCTTGCGGCTTCACGATCACTTGCGGGATCGAGTAGGTTGTGTTTGTCCGAGAGACGGTGTAGGCGTATGGTCTGTCCGAATAGTTTCCAATCGTTCTACCGGATGTATAGTCGTCGAAGATGACTGCGTTCACAGCATACCAATCGAGCCAGAAGGCTTCACCTGCGAAGTTCCTGGAAGATTCGAGGAAGGAGGAAACATTTGCTGACGGCTGGTCATCAATGTAGAGCGTTTTTATCGAAGAAATATCGTTCTTGTAGAATACCTCGGTCGCATACCAGCTGTGGTATAGAGGGTCAAGATTTAGCAGTTCTGTTCGACCGCCTGTGTCGAACCTGTCCGGTTGATAGTACTGGAAGGATCTCGTTAGGAATCTGTTCTGCAAGGAGATGCGATAGTCGTTTGACGGTGTACCGAGGCCAGCTTTCAATTCGGAGTTGAGCTGATCCGTAAGGGGCTGCCAGTTCGCCGGAGTGATTGAAGGGATGGTTACCAGTGCGTTGAGGGTTATGAAGAGGAGTATGACAGTCTGAAGGATCGTGAAGAATCTCTGACCAGTCAGCGAAAAACGCCGGCCCCGTCGGATTCGGAATAGCGGTTTTTCCATTGTTGCAAGCCTACCGCGAAGAATGGTAAAGAGGAGTGGAATCGTCATGAGAAAACAAGCCTACCGCGAAGAATGGTAAAGAGGAGTGGAATCGTCATGAGAAAAATCCAACCAAGATTCTCAACTGAGCTATAGGTTGCCATTAGCCGCGGAAGATACGGCCAGAGAACGGGGACCCAGCCCATCACGAGCCAATAGGACCCCATGACCATCATGGAGACTAGAAGTGCTTTCTGGACCGGCGAAACCCTGGCTCTGAACAGTCCACAGCAAGTTGCCACGATCAAGATCGTGGGAAGATAGACGGGATTGAGGGTCGATGTCCATTTGGCTCCGGGGAGAAGGAGCATGTTCCAGTAGTTGGGAACCAGAACCTGGTGCCTGTATGACGAGTACGCCAATGCTTGGATCGCGAGTGGGATTATCTGCCACAGTGTGAGTCCGAGCAAAGGGAGAAAAAATGTACCGATCCTCTTTAGACCAGTAGCCAGATTGTCGATCCCCGCGCAGAATAGTAGGAAGATTACAGTTAGGAGGGTTCCGGCGATGGCGACGAAAACGTCTCCGAGGTACACCAGTGTCCATGCCGCTAGGCACAGCCAATATTCACGCGTGGACCGACCTCCGTAATTCACTTGCGACGCGTAGCGATATGTTGCTCCGACAGCGATGAACAACAGAGGGATCGTGAAGGCCCTATCATATGCACCTCCCCAGATGGTAAGATTCCAGTAGGTATTCGTCGACCATGCAAGAATCGACATCGAGAAAGAAAGAATCCTCTCCAAACCAACGCTCCTCGCGAAATAGTAAACTGACAAACCGAACAGCAGGAACGCGGAGATAAACTCGATGTGAAAAGAGGATATCGCATCCAAACCCACCCGCACCAGCAGGGCCGGAGCGGGATAAGTGAGCCAGCTCAAACCAATAATTGGAACAGAGCCTGCGAAGATGTGGGGATCCCACCACAAATAGGGAAAGTTTGACGCGAGATTCTTTACTAATCCCACATGGTATATCGCATCATCTCCAAACGGAGTTTGATCTTGTAAAAATCCGATGACAGAAGCGATCCACAGACCAGCTGCACATAGTACTCCACTGTCAAACAGGCGTTGAGAGACGCGACGCCCTGCTCGAACCCTCACCCTTTCGGCCTATCCTGGATTGGTGCCTGACCTAACCTTGAGTGAACCCTATTGCGGTATTCATTCTCCGCTCGCAACCATCGCGACTCTCTGAACGGCTTCAGCACTACATTCATGATCAATCCTATATGGTGGCGGTTGAAGTCCTTCATCCCCATCCTAGTCCTTCTCCCTGAGACGAAGATCACCATGTCGAGGCATGGGCGGATCCTCGCGGTCTTCGAGAGCTGTCGGGTGTAGGTACTGTCGCCAAAACAAGTGTCCTGGAAGCCTGGCGTGTTCCGAAACAGGTCAGTCCTTACCGCAAAGAACGCCGTGCTCGCATTAGCTTCTTTTGTTATCCAGTAGATGAAGGTATTCAGCACGTGAAAAATGGCGAATTCGACCTTCGCCCAAACAGGAGCATCATACGGATATGTAGGACAGTAGATACCGGCCAGCATCGGATCTTTCTGGAATTTTGAAGCGGCCGAACTCAAGAGCGTCTGCGGCATGAGAGCGTCTGCCCCTGTAAAGACCAGTATGGATCCTTTCGCGGCGGCCGCAGCCGCGTTCCTTGAAGGAAACTCGCCTATTCCGTTGTTGTTGACGACTCTAGCTCCATAAGTTCTGGCGATGCTCTGGGTCATGTCAGTGCTGGAATCATCGGCGACGATTACCTCGTAGTCCTCAAACTTCTGCCGACGGATAGATTCTAGGAGACGAGGCAGGAACCGTTCCTCATTGTAGGTTGGCACTATTATTGAGAATAATGGAGGAATAAAGTTAGCTCGGGTCGCAATCCTGCTGGGGAAGCTTGACCTCTCCGCATCGCCATGCGGGGGGTTGTCTCCGAGCTGGTCCGCTAGGTTCTCCACCGGCTGCCGGAGCTCCACGCGCCATGCCAGCAGATTCCAGAACAAATACCTTGCTCAAGCTCCCGACACTGTGGGATACACATAATCACGCGACCGCGAACAAGGCTCATATTCGCCACACTCTTCAGTCTGACGCTAGATCTTGGAAGGTGGAGAGTCACTGAGTGAAAGGAGCTAAATGTTGCGGTAGAGTCAGGATTATTTCAAGAAATTGGACTTCGGAGCTCTCCTAGACGCTCTGTTCGGATTGGGAGCTGTCTCGCGAACCGTGGACTTCCGCGTGGGGGCTCGCACCATTCATGTATCGGTGCCTGAGGATTCGATTTTCTTTAGTCTGAAGGACATTCTCTACAACAGAGAATACGAACTATATCCACAGTTCGAACTCATGAACCCTCGAGAAGTTATTGTCGATGCTGGGGCAAACGCTGGGCTTTATACTATTATTGCATCTTTATTCGCGAAGAAAGTCATAGCACTGGAACCCGATCTGGGAAATTTTACGACACTTCTAGAAAACTTGAAACTGAACGGAGTTGAAAATGTAACCGCCTTAAAATCGGCTCTTTGGAGCACTGACGGTGCCGTCAAGTTCCACAAACGTCGCAGTTCACAACTCGGATCAATCAAAGTGCACGCCGACTCGAAAAATGTAGAAGCCGTCGAAGCTGTATCTCTCCGAGGACTGCTGAGTACGATTGATGGAACAGCGCTCGGACACACAGTTGATCTTCTCAAGCTAGATATCGAGGGTGCTGAGTTCGACGTCATTTTGTCGTGCGGTCCTCAAACTCTAGAGAGTGTTTCAAGGATCGTAGCGGAGATTCACACCGAGCACGGAGATTATCAAGAACTCACCCGGAAGCTTAGGCAGAGTAAGTTCAGCTATGTTGTCCTTGATCGCCCGGCGAGGAAAACACCCGACGAAGGAATCCGAGTTATCTCGGATTATCGAGTTAAGCTATTGATAACAATAGTTGATGGCATAATGGCACTATCCCATTATCATGACTGGAGTTCATTATTGCTTTACGCCTCCAAAGACGCTAGGGATTTTCGTCGCCACTCTCAACATCGGTGGATGCCGAGAGTTATAGAATCACACATCTTTTGAAGGGCGAGATTAGGCGATTCTGTCGTCAGAACACATAAAATGTTCTCCGACCTTTGCTTGTGTCAACTTCATGATACCGTCCGAACCTGGGCATGTCTTACCAATCTTCAGCCCCTAGCTGCCATCTCCTCGCAACTTCACCTGAGGTGTATTAAGAGTGAAACGTACCCGATTCCACTCTTCATGAAGCTAAGCTTGCTCGTCCCTCTTGGTCTCCGAGTGAATGTGATGGGCACTTCGACGATAGAGAATCCCTTCTTCTTTATCCTGATCAGCAACTCGGCCGTAATCTCAAAATTCTTCGCGATGAGTTCATCTCTGATGCTCTCTACTGCTTTGACGGAGTATATTCGGAACCCTGAGGTAATGTCGTTGGATTGCATATCGAACGCCTTCCGTAGCACCCAGTTTGTTGAGGCGCTGACCATTCTCTTGAACCATGGCAGTTCTTTGACGAGACCACGAGTCTTGGATCTAGAACCGACGACCACATCGGCCCCTTTTGCAGCTTCCAACAGAAACTTGATTTCTTCAGGGTCATGGTTGAGATCCGAGTCCATGGTCAACACATAGTCGGACCTATGGTTGACGAGTCCTAGTCCTTTCTTGGTGGCCTTCCCCAAGCCCAGCCTCTCCGCGTTGTAGTCGACCCTAATTCGCGGGTTTCCCTTTGAAAGCTCAACTACTTTGGCCAACGTTGCATCTGTTCCTTCAACAACAAAAATGACTTCGTATTCGATGGGTAGGTTTCGGAGAGAAGTGAGCAACCTGGCGGCGAACTCGTCGATCACCTCTTCTTCATTGTAGAGTGGAATGACTGCGCTGATCTTCAAGTTAGCTCACAATGCTCCGGAGCTAGCCAGCGTATAACGTTAGTCGTGATACAATGGATAGAATTGGGGGCATCATTGGAGCATCCTGTGGAGCTATGGCTGGGACCGAGCTCGATACGCTACTCGCTAGCTTACGCCCTTGAAACTGAAATGGCTCTTGAGGGTTCGGTGTTTGGTTTCAGTCTACTGCGGATCCGTCCAATTGCGGGAATTCTTCTTCTAAAGACCATAAGTGGTATCAGGGTCGATGCCCCCAATGCAGGGGTAATGACGCTATAGAGAACCTCTTGATAGGAGATGTTCATTCTGTAAAATGATATGCCTTTCAGGGGAATGTAGACTAGTCCGGGCCCGGCGTAGAAGTAGGGGAGAGATGTGGTGCTGTTGGATGAGTCTGTTGCAAGAATATTCCAGTTGTTCGTAAAAGTCTCTTTCCAAACAATGCCCCGGAACCCGGCGGGTACGCTTTGGATGTCCAAGTTCTGGTTCGTACTCCATGTGTTTCCGATCCTAGTCCAGTCGACTTCTGGGATCGATCCTAAGCTGACTTGTCCGTTGGCGGTTCCGCCGATGACGAAGACTTCCGTGAAGCCCTGCATGGTTGTGCTATTGAAGGTGGCTAGAGGAATGATGTCTCCGAGG
>WNGG01007412.1_pt1 | contig 18912 bp, 12 predicted proteins | sample 5400661 | NCBI WGS metagenome assembly WNGG01 (sample SAMN13153372, study PRJNA577476) | soil metagenome | isolation source: 100 cm soil or saprolite under Garry oak tree replicate 1 | place: USA:California | collected 2016-06-15
TACCACCGCTAGCCGATTTGTTGGGTTGACCCTTCGTGCCGAACATACGCGCAATACTGGGACCCGTGATGTCACCGTCCAGGATACCAACTCGTAATCCCTGGCTCCTTAGCGAAACAGCCAACAAACCTGTAACAAGTGATTTACCAACGCCACCTTTGCCACTCATAATGGCGATCACCTGTTTAATCGTGCCATCTTTACCGGCAGGAGCCATGGTCAAAGGCACGCCCCGCCCAACAGGGGCCTTCTTAGGAGCAACCGAGATCGGTTCCCCATGGATGACCGCATTCAAATCTTTGAGCAAAAGCGCCTGTTTTTCCGGTGTAAAACGATGGGTGCGCACGCCACCCGCGACACTTTCACGCGATCCGACAGCACAAGCTGTACAGGGAAGTCCATGCCCATGAAAGACCTTTACTGTTTCCGGGTGTTTTGTGACAATATCGTGAATAATCATATCGGAAGTGATTGTTTCCGCCATGTCCAATATCCTTTTAGAGCACTCTCAGCCATTATCATCACTGTACGCAAGCGCTCTTCCTTATAAATTTTGATTTGGTGAACGATAGAGCGGAGATTGTAAATAAATCCGACCTCTGCACTCTGATATTATAGCACACGAGGTATTTGGCTTCAATGAAGATAAAAGCGTTGTATAAGTTAGTATTGAAGATAGGTTGGGTGAATTAGGAAGCAGATTGATGGAATAGCGCGATTCTCAAGACCGGTATACCTCCCACATTTTCTAAAGGTAAATAAATGTAGTGCGTTTTCTGGTCGACAGCAATGGTATGTGCACCACCAGGATCGACGAATCCCTCATTCACTTTCTTTAACGTTCGTCCATGCTCATCGAATACCGACACTACCCCACTCTCACTGGCCACGTAGAGATAGTGCCAGCCACTATCCAGAGCCATCAAATCTGGATTGTTCCCCACCGACTGCGTGGAGATGACCCGCATCGAGGCCAGGTCTAGCAGAAGCAAGGTGGCATTGTCTGCGCAGTTGACAAAGGCCAGCTGTTGCTGCTCATCTAACACCAGATCTTGGCCACCCTGACATCCTGGGAGGGCAGTACGCGCGAGGATCTTATCGCTCACCGGATCAATGGTGACGAGTTGATTGAGCGTGGCGACGACGGCATAGATGCGATGGGAGACGGCATCATATTCGACATCGCCTGCATCCCCTCCAAGAGGAATCTCCGCGATCCGCTGCTGAGTACGCGCGTCAATCACGGCATCATGCTGCCCTGCCTCGTCAGCCACAAAGACTTTGTGATCAACTTGATCGTAGATGAGCCCATCGGGGCTCTCTCCAACAGGGATCCTGGCAATGATGGCGTAGGTGTGTGCGTCAATCACAGCGACTTGATTGGCGGTATTGGAAGTGGCGAAGATCAGCCCAAGGTCAGAGGCGACGGCGACGGCGTGCACATCGCTAATGCCTGGAATGTCAGCCACAATTTTCCTGGAGACGGAATCGAAGATAATCACCGTGTTCGAAGCGCTATGCGTCAGGTAAAGCAACCGGGAGTGCGGATCCATGTACGGGTAGTCGAATCGGTTGGCACTACCAGTAAGCGGTATATCCGCAATGATCTGCAGCGTAAGAGGAGCGGGTTTCAGTTTATGAATCACGACAAATCCCAGACTTCCCATCAAGAGTAAAACACCGAGCAGACCCAATGCTACCAGCAGTGGTTTTCGTCTTTTCAGACGTTTGGAGGGGAGAACAGCTACTGGCAAGGGCTTTGTGTTTTCTTCAACCAGGGGTATGTATTCCTGTCCTTTCAGCTTGCTCTGCTCAAAGCTAGATTGGCCTATGTTCTGCAACTGTGATGACGAGTAAGTATGTTGCCCACTCACACCTCTGTTGATATCTTGTATCTCAGAACCGAATTCCTGAGGCCAGGAGTCGGACCTTGCTGGTGTATTGCCCGCAGGTCGAGTGAATGCATTCCCCAGGAGTGGGTGTGATGCATTGGTTGATGGTAGGCTCAGCAATTGTGCAACTGGAGCCGAATCGGCACTCCAGAATGACGGCGCAATCGCACTCGCTTGCTGCACTGATTTTACACTGGGGGAAGTGATTGAAGTCACTATGTCTTCACTCCATGAAGAGTGTTTGCCCTGCTGTTGCAGACCTTGCCAGTTCGTAGACCCGCCAATGGTTTTATTTTGCCCCTTCTCGAAGAACTGGTTTTTATGGAGCACTAATGGCACGATCATTGCGATCACGATTACGAGCATAATCGCTACAACACCTAGGGTAATGGATCGCGTCGAGAGTCCTACTGCAAGGGTAGATCTTATCTCTGAATGGGTAACCTGTCCACCAAGATAACCCGTCAAGATAAAGAGAGAGGTACTCAAGAGTGTCATAGCGAGAATGCCGCGAACGAAGTATTGGAACAACTGCTCCTTACTTCTTAGAAAGGTAAGGCCCAGAAGGGTTATACCAGCAATGGCCCATATTGTCAGAGAGGAGATACGAGCTACCTTTTCATGCAGTTGCAGCAATGCTTTTGAGGCGTTGGGCAGACTCTCTACAAGAGTTTCGGCACGAAGTCCTGAGAGATACACAATAATCGTCACCAGAGCCACACCGAGTAAAATCCAGAGAGAGACTTTCTGCATAAATGTATTTTTAACAATGGTGGCAATCACAAGGTAAAGACTGACAAAAGCAACACCCAGAATAGGGATGTGGTTCAAGATGAGATGTATCTCGATACTGTTCATTGTATACTTCCAAGCTCCAGGAGAGGCTGTAATGGTCAGAAGGCAAAGAGAGTGTCTGTACAGATCACAACACAACGGCCCTGTTTGGTTTCTTTTTAAGAAAACTGGTGAATCAAATATGTTACCCCTCTATAAAGTAGAATCGTTTACACCCCAATCCAATAACAGTATCTAGCCAATAATGGTGATTTTTTTCATTAGAGGGGTACGAAGATCTTCTACTTGATATCTCACATTCCGCAATTTGCCTAAAGTTTTCGTTAGGAATGGTTTGCTATGGATATGTATCAATGTTACTCAATAGATCATATGTCGTTTTTTCTGATATGTGAGGGAAATGAAAGTCTATATCTTTTTTACCATTAGATTTTTACGTGAGCCGTGATATCTGATGGGGCTATCGAGGTTAGGGGTAGTTTATTATACAAACATTTCCTTCCAGATAGGTCAATAGATTAATAGCATGTGGAGGCTATACATCATGAAGGCGCGAACTTTGCTGGCATGTAGCCAATTGGAATATGCGCGTCGATCCCAATATGTAGCACGAATTGTTTTAGCACTACTATGTTGTTGTCTGATAATAGTGGCAAGTAGCTGCGCCAAGGTACCATCCAAGAAAGGACCGACTCAGGCGTTCACACCGGTTGCAACTTCTACTGCTAATGCCTCACCGACTCCAACGCCAAAGCCTCCAACTATCACTCTAGAGGTCATTGGCTGCCCTTCCGGACTCTCACTTAACTGGGATAATTTGGTAGGAACGCAGGTTAACGTAAATAAGGTACAAAAGGTGATGTGTGGTAGTCTAGAAGGCTCCGGTTCGTTCGAAGCCTTAGTAAATGTGCGCTATTACACGCCTGATGCTAAACTGGACTACTATGTCTACGATAACCTCAATGGAACACCCTCTCGGACTTTTAGTATGCAAGGTTTACTCGATGGCGATGCACAGATCAGCCCCAGCGGTACTATTATGACGGCTGAAATTGGTCTACAAGATACTATCAAAACTAAACCGGACGTTTTCAAGGAATATCAATGGAATGGCTCCGCATTTGTACAGGCCATGTTCCCCGGAATGTACCCGGATATGACATACTACCAGGCCGAACAGAATCAAGCCCAACTCAATACTGAACTCGCAGCGGGGAGTAAGCAGAATGCCTGGAGGAATGCGTTTTTGGGTGTCCCTGATCATTTGGCAAAGCAAATCTTCCACTGGACAAATATAGACACACACACTGTTCGATTTCGGTCAAGCACTGGAACGTACATCGCCGCAGTCTACAATTTGGGTCCGGGAGGTGGAGGATTCATTGCAACTATGTTTCATCTGGATAACAGCGAGGCCAACACTTTCGAAATAATGCAACTGACCTCGATTGATGGAAGTGTATTGCTCAGCACACCCACGACAGGTGTGCAGCTTGGCAATCCGCTCACTATAAGTGGTAGTTCTTACGCTAACGGTACCGTTCTCGGAAAGGCTGTCATCTACAATGATACTTTCATTGATATTGGTGACACAGGGGATATTCGTAGTCCTGCTTCTGCGGGCTACGTAAACTTTACCAAATCCATCAATTACCATTTGAACTCTTCTGGAGTTCAGGAGGCTGCTGTTGCTTTCTACTGGACCAATCAAAATAATAGCAATTTCACTAACCAGGTAGTAATTGTCAAGGTGCTTTTAACTTCCTGATACATCGACTCAAGTAAGTTATGAAAACGAAGTCTGATCTTTAGGGTATTTTTAAGGAGGATTTGTTTTGAATCGAAAGTACTTTTTAAGTTTGAAGCAGTACGGTTGGATAATTATAGCTTGTACATTGCTGGCATTGTTAGCTGGTTTTGCCTTTCTAAAAAAAGAACCGCAGGTTTACCAGGTATCCTCTACAATGTATGTTGTTGCTGACGCTCCCACGAACACCTTCAATCCCACATTGTCCGCTAACGATAGCGTTGGCCTGGCTACCAATTATGCTTCTCAAATTACATCTCGCTCTGTAATGGAGTATGTCTACCAATCTGATCCACAGATCGCGCAACATGGCTATGGACCGGAAGATCTACTGGCCAATGTTATTACAACTCCCTCAACAACTGCTTCCACGATCTTGATCACTGCTTCAGCCGTTAATGCGAACGATGCTGTGCTGATGGCTAATGATGTTGCCAAGGGTTTCCAGACGTATGTCCAAACCCAAAACCAGCAACAACTGAACACACTACGAAGCAACCTCCAGAGTCAAATGGCAACGGTTGAGAAGCAGAAAAGTGCTACTGAAGGTGCTATAACAGCGCTTGCCACAACTACAGATCCGCATTATTCAGTCTATAATGCCGAGCTAAATGATCAGATTCATACGATAGATACAATTCAGACACAACTACTGACGCTGCCAGCTAATGCAAGTAGCAATATTGTGACAATACAATTCGCCACTACCAAAGACGCGGTCCCTGCTGTCAAGAGCAACCTGATCTTAGCTATTACAGCAGGTCTAGGTCTTTTGATAGGTACCTTGATAATGCTTCTGGTTATCTATATGGATAAGCGGCTACAAGGCGGAGAACAGGTACGTGAAAAGCTTGGAATAGCTTACCTTGGCGGCATCTCCAGGAATAAAAAATTTGCGGACAATCCTGCGCGAGTTCAAGGAGTTGTGGCGCGTCAGATTGGGGATATCGGAGCGAATCTACGTCTCACAGGTGTCTTGCCTGATCAAAGGCAAACTACACAAGGTGCTATCTTGCTTATAACGAGCGCACAAAGCACCGAAGGTAAAACGACCATCACACATGCGCTAGCTGCAACTATGGCTCGAGGTGGAAGCACCGTGGTTGTTATAGATGGTAACCTGCGCCAGCCCACCACTCATCTCGCTTTTGGTATGAAAACTGCAGGTCCTGGTTTGAGCGGCTTGCTTAAGGCTACAGATAGAGATGTTGTGGATGCTTACTCTATTGTACAGCGCAGTCATTTACCTAATGTCTGGCTTTTAGCAGCCGGAATGCCAATAGATGACCCTGTCCTCTTATTGGGCAGGAAAATGCCCGAAATATTGGCACAGTTGCGCAAAAAAGTTGATGTGGTCATTATTGATGGGCCTGCAATACTGAGTGGGGCAGAGGCTAGTGTGTTTGCATCGATGGTCGATGGTGTTGCATGGGTTGTTGACGCCAATCACAATAAACTTTCATTGTTGTTGAGATCTAAGGAAATTCTGAATTCATTGACACATACACCCGCTGGCATCATCATGAATGGTTTAGCACACCGAGGCGAAAACTCCTACTATGCCAGCGCTTCCTCAACAGACGCAACTGCTCAGGATTGGATGTCCATTGCGGTGAATACCGCCAATGGGCGCGATGCAGGTAATGTACAGAACCCAGAGCCGGTAGTCACTCTATCAACAGGGCCTCTAATGGCATCCCTTCCCAGGGGTCTTCGAATCAAGAACGTAGGAATGCCCCCGCAAGCTCTATCAATACCTTCTCGCTCTGTAAATATGACAACTTCTCAGCAGTAGCTTCCTGGTAAAGAAAGCGTGTCTAATGCAAACATCTAATAGCTTTCCCAAGGGCATGTTTCCTCCTTCGCCGGGAGGAAGCACTTCCGAGGTCACTCAACAATTCAGAAGTTACCAATTACGCCAGAAACGAATCTTGCTGAAACGTACAGTACAATTCTGGTGGTATCCAATTCTGTTTGTAATACTTGGCGGCGTTGTGGCTGCAACCCTTGGCCAATTCGCTCTTGATTTGCCCAAGGTAGTTATAGGGTTGACTTTTGGTATACCACTCATATATTTGGCTATAAGATTCCCGGCGGTCGGTTTACTCTTAGCTGCTATATGTGTATCTCCCTTTATCCCCAGTGCGCTAAAGGTAAGTACAGTCTACATTTCACCCGCTATCCCCCTCTTCCTGCTCATCTTTTTCTTAGTATGGGTGCGAACTGGTTTTAGTGGGAGAAAGCCAATCTTACCTTCCTTGTGGACAGCGTGGCCGCTATTTGGTCTGATTTTCATGGCGATTCTTTCTGAATTGTTCGCTCAAGCAACATGGCTGATTGTTGTGCCACGCCAGGTATTGGGCAACCCCATTGTTTTTGAAGAGGGCATCGGTGTGGCTATGTATTTCGCTCCCCTCATCGTTGTCTGTACTGTCAGCGCAATTCTAACCGGAAAGGATAGATGGATTCAGTATATCTTACATACATTCCTGATCCTGGCCCTTTTCGACGCGGCCATCTTGCTTGTTGAATTTAAACATATCGGCGCCGATATTTATTCGTTCCGTTACACCTCACCAAGCATTGGTTGGATGCCTTTAGAGGCTTTGGCACAGTTACTCGCTTTAGGATGTATGATTGCATATGCTTACTTTCTTTGTGCCACACGATGGTTAGGTCGTCTTATGTATGGTCTGGCTTTGGTAATATGTTTGATGGCCCTCTATTTCTCTCTGGAAAATAGCTGGTGGCTCGAGGCCGCAATCGCTCTCGCCGTAATGACACTCGTGTACTCACGTCGGCTATTGGTGTTTTTTTGTGTTGCAGCTCTCCCATTTCTTCCCCTGGTCCGATCATTTGTTCAGAAGCTACAGAACAAGGCGTCGGTTGACGCCTTGCGTCTTATCATCTGGCAAGATATGCTCCGCGCCTGGAGCAAGCGGCCTGTATTTGGAGTTGGCCCTGGTAACCTCTGGGCCTACGACCAGGTTTTTACGCATTTGCCACAGGGCGTGCGGAACTTCGCTAAATCGGGTTTAGGTGTTGCGCACAATGGATTTCTCCAAACATTAGGAGAACTTGGACCACTAGGCTTGTTCTTCCATATCGCATGCCTCGTCGTGCTAATTATCGCCGCGGTTCGCTTATTTCGCCGCTCTCGTTCCATCGATGCCCCTGAGATACGCCATGATCGTGTACTTGGATTGGTAGGTTTGGGTTTGGTCTGTGGCTCGATGGCAGGTGATCTTGTCGCCAGCTACTTCTTCTTGCCACCTCGTCAGAGCCTTCATGTTGCTTCTTTGCCTCAGGCGTTGGCTACATGGATTATTTATGGTTGTATCCTCTACAAGGATCAACTCTGGAGGATGGTTTGTAAGGGAATAAGGGTTGAAAATTGAAGAAACTACAATACCTACCGAAACAAGCTTTTCAGTTCGACTTGAAAATGAAGTTGGAGACTGGCAAGAAGATACTGTAAAACGACCTGCCATCAAAATAAATCCTGGGTTGAATTTGGAACTGGATGCATTGCTTACTTCTGATGAAGTGCTATCGCAATCTAAAATAATATGTGCAGATAATGAAGTTGGAGACTGGCAAGAAGATACTGTGAAACGACCTGCTATCAAAATAAATCCTGGGTTGAATTTGGAACTGGATGCATTGCCCACTTACCATAAATTGTCATCGCAATTTAAAGCACCGCTCAAGGGAGTGGGAGAAAGGACTATGACGCCTGAGCCAGAACAGATTTCAACATGGAGATCTACAAATCCCAAGCTGCCCTTAGCAAAGATTCAACATAGAATGCTTCATCAAAGATGGGAGCCTGAAACTTTTGGCTTCGATCTTGAGGATGACCCCGAGTTCGAGAAACATACCACGGTGCAGATGAGGGTAATCAAAGGCAGGGAGAATCGGGAAAGCTCGTCTCCACAATCTTCACCTGAAGTAAAAGCAGAGGTCTCAGGCGCAGCAAGCGGTGCGGCAATTATCGGTACCGGTAGTATCATCGGCAACCTGCTCAAGTACATCAATAATCTTCTGATACAACGTGGATTTGGCGCCGGACCCTATGGGTTATATGCGCTTGGTATGTCCACTGTGACGTTAGCCATTTCCATCTTTAACCTCGGCCTGGATGATGCAATGGTACGCTATGTCTCAATCTATCGGGGTAGAAATCAAACGAGTTTACTGCGCGGGTTGACATTGTTTTGTACAGCTTTGGCCGGGGTCGCTGGGATACTTGGTGCATTGCTCGTAGTCTTTTTTGCGCCTTTTCTGGTTGCCATCAGGCATGCTCCCAGTATGCTCCCCATTCTATTACTGATGGCACCTCTGGTTGCACTTTCAAGCATGCAGAATATCTGGACCGGTGGTATGCAGGGCTTTAAAGCTTTCAAATGGCGCATTCTGGTACAACGCCTTGTAGTGCCTGGAACATTAACGATTCTGCTCATATTCGTTCTTCTTTTTTCCAAAGATTTAGCTACAGTTGTGCTTGTGACCCTCGTTAGTGCGCTGATTGGTGTCTTGTTCAACCTGTTCTTCTTCTTCCGGTTGATGTCTCAAACGAAGGATACGGGAAAAGAAGAATACCAGCTACGCGAGTGGATCAGTTTCGCTTTACCAAACTTTTTGACCTCCATCCTCGATACAGTATTGGAAGCAGTAGATACGATACTACTGGCGTTTCTTGTCGTTTCCATTGTCGCTGTTGGGCAGTATGCAGCTGCTATTCGATACAGCACCATTATCGCGTTGCCCTTGCAATCTCTCAATGTTATGTTCGCTCCAACTATCGCTGAACTGCATCACAACGGAGAAAAGGAAAAACTGGAGGTTATGTTTAAGGTTGTAACCAACTGGGTAATAATCTTCAGCTTACCAATTTGCCTGATTGCCATACTGTTCTCCAGGCCTTTGCTTGGTATTTCAGGCGATAGTTTTCTGGCCGCATGGCCGTTGCTTGTTGTACTATCAGTCGGAAGTATGGTTAATGCTGGTACGGGTTCAGTTGGATATATTCTAATCATGACTGGCCATCAGAAGCACTCACTTATCAACTCGCTCACCGCCGTCATCATTAACATTATTTTAGGTATCATTCTCACTAAACTTTATGGAGCGTTGGGTACCGCTATTGCCACTGGTCTTGCTTTGGCAATTGTCAATCTGATGCGACTGCTTCAGGTGCGCCTGTTGCTCAAGATTCATCCTTACCGTTGGGATACGCTTAAGCCATTGGGGGCAGGATTGATAAGCTCTTTACTGATCGGCGCTTTATTGTACTTCCTGCATCTAACACAGATTTCCTTGCGGATCTCCCACTTTAATTTTTCTAGTGAACTTTTACTCATACCCGTTCTTCTAGTAATCTATGTTTCACTCCTGGTGATGTTTAAATTCAGTCCCGAAGATAAGATCGTTATAGATAAGTTACGCAAAAAGCTCAGAGGCCGAAAAAAATAAGAAAGAGGTATAGTATGCGCACCGTAGTTTTTGGTGTAGATGGCTTGACATTTCGCGTTCTTCAACCACTCATTGAGCGAGGGGACCTTCCCAACTTTAAGAAGTTAAGTCAGGAAGGCTGTGAGTCTACACTCCAATCAAAGTACCCACCTCTAACGCCACCTGCATGGACTTCGCTATCGACTGGATTGAAGCCTGCTCGTCATGGTGTCTATGACTTCTGGATGTATGAACATCAGGAGCAAGGTAATGCTCGAAACGCTCGTGTGCAGACAAAACGCAAAGGAGGAAAGGCAATCTGGAACATTCTCAGTGAGTATGGGAAACAAGTTCTTGTGATTAACGTGCCTGTTACCTATCCTCCTGAACCCGTTAATGGTATCATGATCAGCGGATATATGACTCCGAGCAGCAATGCTGAGTTCACTTATCCCTCCAACTTCAAGGAAGAGCTCTACCGTGTTGTTCCTGACTATCAGATTGATCTGGATCTTCGTAGTTTTTGGAGGAAACCAAGAGCGATGGAACTGCTGATCGATGCGACCCTACGTATGACGGAGCGACGTATCGAACTGACCACTTATCTCCTCAAAGAGAAGCCCTGGGATTTTTGTTACGTGGCCTTTGTTGGCCCCGATCGCCTGCAACATTCTCTGTGGGAAGAAATCAGTTCATTGGATACACGGGCGACTGACTACTTTCGCTTGTTGGATCATGGTCTCGGTTTGATCTTAGAACAACTCGGTCCAGATGATAACCTGTTCGTAGTTTCTGATCATGGGTTCCAGGGTATCACACATGTCTTTAACATTAATGAGTATCTGTATAGTAAGGGGTGGCTCACACCAAGTTCCAGCTATCAACATCAGATTAAGCGAGCTCATCGTTACGCCAATCTTAAGTGGGTACTCAAACGCATAGGGTTGCTTTCATTAGCACGAAGGACAAGAAGAAAACTGAAGCATGCAGGTGCTCTGAAAGTTCTCCATTCAGATGTCTATCACCCGCTGCTGCTTGATATCGATTGGGAGCGTACTTTAGCCTATGTACCTTCGCTTTCGGGATACCCCGGAAGTTACGTTGATATCTTCTTAAGAGAGGACCTGGATGCTCAAAGTCTAGCTGAATTGTGCGAGGATCTCAAGCAACAAGTTGATTCACGAAGTGGTCAGTCACTCGTCAATGCTCTTTACACTACCGAGGTCTTTGGTGAGGGACCATATGCTCCTAGTGAACCTCATCTCTTACTCTTACCCAATGATGGCATCACTTTCAATATGAAACTTGGTGGAAAGTCCCTGTGGGATGAAGCAAGTAAGACGCGTGGTACGCACCAAAAAAATGGGGTACTCTATGCATATGGAGGGGGTATCAAGTCGGGTTTTAAGGCACCAGACTCGGAAATATACGATCTTGTACCTACGGTATTGCGTAGCATGGGCTTACCTTTGCCACATACGTTCGATGGTCGCGTACTAGAAGAGCTGTTTGTAACTGAACAGCTCTCGACAGCAGGAGTTAGCAATACCGAGGGTAACCTGGCTCGTCGAAAATTGCAGAAGTTACTGGAGATGTAGGCCTGTGGATCAATCTATAAATTTACAAGAGAGACCGTTCCAACCCTGGCCGCAAGGTTCTATAGCCAACGATTGTGACCTTTGGCGCGACTATTGGCGAAACAGGAACCATCCCTGGCGTACTGAGCCGGAGATCGATGTTAAGCGCCAGGCAATGCTCAATCAGTACCTTACTACCATGGCCAATAGCGAGCGGGGGTGTTACCCTTTCAAGGATATCGGTAGTAAATTGAGTCGTGCCGATGTTGAGTGGTTGCTGGCTTCACGAGTAGATGGTAATGTCGATTGGAGCAATGTTCATCAACGGGAATGCGCAGGGTTGGATCTACGTGGAGCTGACTTGCGTAAAGTGCGTCTGAGTGGGCTGCCCCTGACACACATGCGGGGTGGGCTAATCTCAGACGAGTGGGTTCTTGCAACTGATCATCAACGTGATTTGGCAGGAGTGCATCTGGAAAGGGCTGATCTACGTGGAGCTCACCTGGAGGGGGCAGACCTGTGTGGAGCGCATTTAGCTGGGGCTGATCTACGTGGAGCTCACCTGGAGGGGGCAGACCTGTGTGGAGCGCATTTAGCTGGGGCTGATCTACGTGGAGCTCACCTGGAGGGGGCAGACAGGGGGCAGACCTGTGTGGAGCGCATTTGGAGGGAAACGAGGAGTTTCCGAATCCTGCCGATCTACGAATGTCTTTTTTCGATAACACAACCATTCTGGAGGGCATCACGTTAGGCGATGAGACTTATGGATTCGTGCCATTAGCAGATGTGAGATGGGGTAAAGTAAACCTCACAAGAGTAGATTGGTCACAAGTACACAGGTTAGGTGAGGAGTATGCAACTCAATGGAAAATGCCCATTGAGTATCAGGCGGCAATTAGAGCCAATCGTCAGTTAGTTACTGAGTTGCAAGCACAGGGATTAAATGAAGCTGCTACTTATTTTGCTTACCGCGCACATGTGAACAAACGTTTTATGCGTCCGCAGCAGGCAATTCTACCTGTGGTCCTTCGGGTATTCGTGCGAGAGCGCATGCCTTTGCCTAAGGTGTTACTGCGACTAGAGGAACGGAGATATGGGCAACATATATCGAAGCATCCTTTAAAGTCAGCTCTCATAAAGTTGGTACCCTTGCTGTTTGTGCTCACTTTGATAGCCCTATTGAACTCCTTAGCGTTGGTATTGCTGCTTGGACTATGTTTGGTAGCGATTTTGGCTGTACTGCCCATACTGAGAAAGCGAGGTCCGCAGCCTCCGCAGTATAGACATCAACACAGACAAGTACCACCCCCCGGACTGCTGTCTCAGGAGCAGAGAAGGAGGCAGCAATGGCTTTTGCTGCTTGGATTTTTACTTGGAACGCCCAAGTCTCGTCTACCTTTGTTAATGGGATCTCCAACAGTAGCTTTACAACAGATTCCTTTGCTTAGACGATTCTCCAAAAGATGGCAAGCACATTCATTACCCATAGGCATACTATTATCTTTCCTACTGCTTTTGTTACTCTTCGATGATACACTAGTGTGTTACGGACGGTATATCTTCTCATTGGTTCTTAGCTTGCTTACTGGTTATGGGTATAAGCCAGCACGGATTTTGTCTTGGTATCTTGTAGTAGTGTTCGGTTTTGCTGGGTTCTATATTATTTTCGGGCATCTTGCACCTTTTGAAGCGCTTATCTTCAGCCTGACTTCATTTCATGGGCGCGGTTTATTCCCGGGAAACAATCACTATTTGGTTAACTCGGTAGCCATGATCGCTATTATCGAAGGAGTTATAGGACTATTTTTGGAGATATGCTTGATTGCAACCTATTTATGGCGTTTAGTCCAAAAGTAACTAAAACACAAAATACATAGAGATACTAACTGCACTTTCTCCTGTTACACCGGTTAGGATAAGGTGGACGGTAATGGGACTTATAGAATGGAGCCATGACATGTTTGATCCGCGAGATCCTTATGAACGCTGCTATTGGCACTATGATTCCATGCGGCCACTTTCAATAGTGCAACTTATCGCCCGCAAAAGTGTTGATGTAGAGACAGCTGCTCTCGTTTGGTTGATACTTGAGCACGGAGCTTCGTTTACGATAGCAGGCCCTACCGATCCAAAACCGGGTGTGGGCAAGACTACGGTGCTAAATGCGCTCTTCCAGTTTCTGCCTGAGGGAACAAGTCTTGTATATACATCAGGCATGTACGAAGATTTTGCATTCACACGTCTACCCAATATCGATCCTGCTACCACTTATGTGCTCTGTAACGAGGTGAGCGATCACCAGCCTTTCTATATGTGGGGAAGGGTGGCACGACAATTTTTAATGCTTCCTACTCAAGGGTATCGTATAGCCACTAGCATCCATGCCGATACTATTGACGACACTATTTATATGTTTCACCATGAACTACGTCTGAGTTCTGATTCCGTACGCCGGCTGGGACTTGTAGTACATACCGGCATAGTAGATCATGATTCTGCTCTTCAACGTAGGTGGTTTTCCTCCCCACGCCGTCGCTGGCTTAGTACCTATTTTATACGACCCACAGCCGATCCACAACGTCCTGACGCCATCACACCAATTCCAATATCTCTATGGAACGAGCTTGATGACACTTTTGAGCATACAGATCAGTCCAGTCTTGATGAGATAGCAGAATGGGCAGGATTTACCTCCCGGGACTTTGCTACCTCCCTGAAGGAGCGTGTAAACTGCTTACGAGAACTCGCGCTAAGGAATGATGTCAGTATGGACCAGATGTATGAGGCAATCATTGAATTGCGAGAGCGGCAGAAAGAGGTAAATGTCCATAAGTAATCGGGACAATTCTCGTAGTTCCTCCACTCCTATCCAGTTAAATACTTGAAACTCGCCAACGAACCATTTACTTTAGTTGAGTCAGCGAGAAAGGTGGTAGGGAGATTTTATTCCGAGGCGTTCCGCTGGTGATTGTCAGGGAATCGGGGCCCGTAATGGGCTTGAGAGGGTCACTAGCCAATTGTTGGAAGTGAGATCCTTGCGCAAATACCGGATCCACATTAATCGTGAAACTACTAGCGGAACTGTTCACTATGAAGGCTTGGTGATGGGTGCCGTCGTTAAAAATCCATCCTAGCAGGGGGGAAGAAGTCCCACCATTGTTGGTGATATTGGCGCCGAAATCTATTTTCTGGGCTGATATCATACCTTTCATAGTGTCGCCAAGCAAGCGCATCGACCAACCTGCAGCCGTCAGCGCATACTGCTGACTAGAGGAAATGACTTCGTAGCCACTCTTTCCAATCATTTCATAGAAACAGGCAAGCTCAGTACGCTCCTCTTCGAGGAAGGTAAGGGACATTTTAGCGGCGGAAATTCCATGTATCCAGGTATGGAAAACGTCATTTGATTTATCAACGATGTTATATTCAGTGAACCAGACCTTCATGTTTTGAGGCAGAGATTGAAGTTGACCTTCGAATTGCTGCCATCTTGCGGAAATTGCGTCTATTATGTTCATAGCACTCTGTGTATCTGTTGTGCCATTCCCATTTCCTATCATATTCTGGTTGACCGGGACATAGGGATGCTGGGTCAAAGCATCGGCACCCTCCAGATTTTGTAGAAGCTCTTGATTCCAATTAGCTTTTCTAGAATCACTGGATTGGTCGGTAGGTACTCCTCCCACCGCCGCGATCTTCACATTGGGGAATTTGTCGCGAATCGCGCGAATCCAGCTCGTCGCCATTTTCCCATAGTCGGCCCCAGTAGGAAACTTCGTTACGTAGTCGTCAGGGTTTTTGAGATAGAACTCGTTGCCCAGTTCCACGAATTGCACAGGCAATCCCATGCTTTGAGCTGTGCTCAACATCTCAAGCTGAGTATTGAGATCTGAGGTAAGCAAGTTGAGGACATAAATTGGGATAGCTCCTGTGGCCTGAACGGCTAACTGTAGCTCCTGTAATCGATATATAGATTGCGGAGCGTTCAAAAAACCATTCGGTGCTCCTGGAAGAAACCATCCTTTCTGCCAATCCCAAAAGTTGGCCACTGTTCCACCAGGATATCTCAACGTTCCAGGATTGAATTGAACTGCCGCTTTGACTGCATTCGGATTATCCCAAGAGGTACTATGAATGGGCACATTGTTGTATCCCAGAAAGTAAGGGGCGATTTTCCGCGTTGCTCCGTTATGAGTGGTTACTGTTCCATTGGGTGTAACTGTGACATCTACGGGATGAGGCGGATTAGGACCACCACAGGCTTCTAAAATACTGATTCCGGCTATACCGGTTACGCTATATCCAATGAGTTGTAACAGGCGACGACGACTGATCTCGCTATTCTGAGATCCACAAAACTCTTTCGATGTCTGGAAGTTGTAAGTCATATTTCAATGCTCCATTTTCTTCTGTGATTTATATTCCAATCTTGTTATAAAGTGGATTAAATGTTATATGGAAAGTTACAAGAACCTGCTTGAATCATGATTCAAGCGTAAACCTATCTTTTTGCGTTAGTACATTGATGACAGCACCGATCTAGTTAAATGTTGATGTCACACTGGTTGCGAAATTATTACTGATAACTCGATTTCACAACCCAATCTTGACCTGCTAGTCGCTTTTTCTTATGGCACACTATGCTACACTCACCTTTATGGATAGGCAACCTACGACATTGGATAGATCGAGATCTTTCTTTGGTACTTCAAATAATTGAGATTCTATCGGTATTATAAATAACCCAAATGGGGGATGACTCTTGATGAAGAGCAATTGGTTTTCGAGCAACGAGGGTGATGTTCTGTTACCTTCAGAACGCTAGATTCCGCTTATGACGAGGAGAGACAAAAGAGGTAGTTTCGTGAATGTGATCATTCTATGTGATTCTTTAATACTCTTTAATTCAGAAAGAGGATAGTTTTATGAATAACGATGCTAAACGCATCAAAATTGCACTCCTGATTGCCCATACACTACAAAACCCAAAACGCTCATCATGGGCTGGTACCGTTGATCAAATGACCAACTCTCTTCAAAAGTATTGTGGAGATGTTTATTCTATTCCGTCAGCACCCTCTATGGTGAAGTTCTTTGGAAAAATTACGAATAAATTGTCGCGCCTCTTCTTAAAGAAGATTTATTTATACAATCATACCTTTGCTCTTGCCAGGAGGTATGCAAAGGTTACGCTTCCCCAACTTAAAAAGCGATCCTTTGACGTGATATTTGCTCCTAGTGGTGGAACAGAGATCGCCTTTTTAGAGACAGATATTCCTATCGTCTTAGTTGAGGACGCAAACTTTATCTTGTTGCATAACTATTACCATGGGTACTCAAACCTCCTTCAGCGCTCGGTCTATGAGACAAATACTCTTGAGGAGTTGGCTCTTAGAAAAGCGAGCCTTGTTCTACATCCATCACAGTGGGCTGTCCAATCTACTGTTGAAAACTACCATGTGGAGAAACAGAAAGTACACGCGGTTCCCTTTGGTGCAAACTTTACGAACCCTCCCCCTATCGAAGTAGTCCGGGCGAGAAAGAAATCAAACCGGTGCAGATTGTTCTTTTTAGGTGTCGATTGGCAGAGAAAAGGAGGAGAAATCGCTTTCGAAACTCTTCTGAAGCTCGAAGAGATGGGAATCCAGGCAGAACTTATTATATGTGGTTGTACACCTCCAGGCTCGTTTATACATGAAAGGTTGAAGGTTATACCCTATTTAGATAAGAAAGACGAAACGCAGCGTAGGGAGTTAGAAAAGCTATTTGAAACGTCCGATTTCTTATTGCTGCCAACAAGAAGTGAGTGCTACGGTATGGTTTTCTGCGAAGCTAGCGCCTACGGATTACCTATTATCACGACAAATACAGGTGGGGTCTGTGGAGCAGTCAAGGACGGTGAAAACGGCTTCATGCTGCCATTTAACGCCCGTGGCCATGAGTATGCTGAAGTGATTGCTAAGGTATATTCAGATGATCAGCTTTATTCCAAATTGGTCCGGTCGAGTAGAGCAGCTTTTGAAAATAGGTTGAACTGGGATGCATGGGGGATTTCTGTAAAGCGCTTACTCGATGAATTCATTTTCCAAAATAAGTCTCCGTAATAAGGAATGGACGCTGATGGCTAAACAATACGTATATACTGGGTCCCGGTTGAAGCGCTGGATTGAGAAGAATTGGTTACTGGTACCTGTAATACTGATTGGAGTAATTGCAGTGGCGATCCTGGAGGCCACTTTACTCTATAGGACTGTTCCAATTCCGACTCTTCAAGTGCAACAGATTGCCAACATCCCGCTCACTGGTGGTCCTAACCGATTCGACTACCCGTACATGGATCCGCACTCCCGGTTGCTTTACCTGACGCATAGCGCTTCGAACACGGTGATTATCTTCGATACCGTCTCCAGGAAAATTGTGGCTGACATTCCAGGCATTAGCGATGTGCACGCCGTCGCCGTCGCCTCTGACCTTGGGCTGATCTTCGCCACGTCCAATACCGCCAATCAAGTCGCTGTGATTGATGCACACACCTACGCCATCATTGCCAGGATCCCTGTTGGAGAGAGCCCCGATGGGCTCATCTACGATCAGACCGATCACAAAGTCTTTGTGGCTGACGAGGCAGGGCAGCATGATGCCGTGATTGACGCGCGTACTCAGCAGCGGATCGCGGAGATTCCTCTTGGAGGGGATGCAGGCGATATCGAATATGATGCCGTCTCCCATCGCATCTATGCCGTCGTCGCCACGCTCAATCAACTCGTCACCATTGATCCAGTGACTGACAAGATCATTGCACGTGCTGCGCTGGCAGGATGTCAGGGTGGTCAAGATCTGGTGTTAGATGAGCAGCAACGGCTGGCCTTCGTGAACTGCGCAGACAATGCCACCTTGCTTCTGCTCGACCTGGCCTCGATGCGGGTCATCTCCACGCAGTCGGTGGGGAACAATCCAGATTTGATGGCTCTGGATAGCGGTCGGCACTATCTCTACGTGGCCAGTGAAAGTGGGGTAGTATCGGTATTCGATGAACATGGACGGACATTGAAAAAGGTGAACGAAGGATATGTGGAGGCTGCGTCCCATACTGTAGCCGTCGACCAGGGTACGCATTACATCTACCTACCCTTGCAGAATGTAGGCGGCAAGGCAATCCTGAGAATCGCACTGTTTCATCCTTAGATGACAACGAAGAGCAAAGATCTGTCACTATCTAAGCTTCCATGATCTCAGCTGTCTTGCCTCGCTCTTCCACTCGCTCACCTGTCTCGATAATCATAACGATTTGTTGTGATTTCATAACTCCAAAATCACGATGACAACCAATTTATTACCATATTCACACGCATATCTTTACATATATAGGCTATGATTTGCATGCATT
>WNGG01003054.1_pt1 | contig 18910 bp, 11 predicted proteins | sample 5400661 | NCBI WGS metagenome assembly WNGG01 (sample SAMN13153372, study PRJNA577476) | soil metagenome | isolation source: 100 cm soil or saprolite under Garry oak tree replicate 1 | place: USA:California | collected 2016-06-15
CAGCAGTGTATTTAGCCTGGAACGAGTGCGGCGAGCCGCTCTGAAATCCAATGACGAATTTCTCGGCCGAGTCGCTCTTGGTTTGCAGCCAGGCATCTTGGGAACTTCCGTGGCACTGTTCTTCGTCTCAGGCGAATACCAAAAAATGTTTTGGATGGCCATATTTCTTACGACCTGCTTGCCTGCTCTGGTTCGTTCCAAGAGCATACAAGTGAGTGCTACCGTCCCTGGGAGCCAAAAATCGGACTACGCTTTAACCGCAGACCCACGGTCGGTCGTCGCGGCAGGACTCGCTGGCAGGAATTTTGGCTCCTAACAAAGTAGGGAGCGGAGGAGCCTCCCGCTGAGTGTTGCCCCATCATGAACTTCCGGATCGGAGAGCCCGCGCGGCGCCTATCGCTGAATCGGAGCTTCTGCAATCATTCATTTTCCGACCCGGCGGTTTCCGGACGGTCTTGGAGGTTGCAAACAGTTTGTGATTGCCCGTACACCGATCACCCACGCTAGCCGCGAAAGTCCCCACGTCAAGATCTTGACCACGCATCCAAAGGGACACTACCGCCCATGGATGGAACGCGCCGTTTTGCTTCCCGGATGGCTACAGGACGTGGAGCGCGTCGAGCCGAACCCACTGGGCTTTTGGCGCAGCTTGTGGTGGGGCTGGAAACTTTTCCGGGCCAGCAGGGAATTCGACGCCGTGGTTACCGGCAATGAACGTGCGATCCAGTTCTTCACGATGCTTCAACAACTGGTTGCGCGCCGGAAAAAGCCTCACATCCTGATCTATGCTTTTTTCGACCTGCCGCAGCGCGGCTTATGGAGATTTTTGAAACGCGCGTACTTTCGGTGGCTCATCATGGCCAACTGCTGCATTGTGGTGTATTCGCGTCGTCGGATTGATCTTTACTCGCGGGTTTTCGGGGTGCCAAAGGGGAAATTTGTTTGTGTCCCTTATCACACCACTCTGGAGGGCTATCACGCCACTTTCAAAATAAAGGACTCGACCGTATCAGAAGGGGATTACATCTTTGCCGGCGGGGACTACCGGGATTACAAAACGTTCTTGGACGCAGTAAGAGATCTGCCATACGAAGTCGTAATTGCAACGCGTCTGAAAGACTACTTTACCGGTCTCGATATTCCCAAGAACGTTCGAGTGATCACTGCGGGTCACGAGGAGTTTCTCCAATTGATGGCCGGAGCAAAGCTCGTTGTAGTTCCGTTGCATGGTGGCGTTCTGCATTCGGGAGGGGAGCAGACCTACCTAAACGCGATGGCGCTCGGCAAGCCAGTGGTTGTAGCTGACGACGGTGGAGCAGATGAATATATCTCGGACGGTGTTACCGGCCTGGTAGTGAGACCCAGCGATGCCAAAGACTTGCGGCGGGCGCTCCTCTCCGTGCTGGACAATCCCAGCCTTGCAAGGTCTCTGGGTCAAAACGCAAGGAGTGTAGCCGCCACTTACTCACTCGACCGGTTCATCCAAGGGATCTTGGCCACTGTGGAGGCGTGTGTGGACCGCGGAGAGCAATGATTGATCCGGAAAAGATGGGAAAGATGACAGAAACGGACCGCGCCAGGTCCGGCGGCCTCAAACCGGGCGTCTCCATCGTTCGCGGTGTTCTCTCCAACTGGGTAGGCATGGGCGTGACGGGAGTCGCGTCTTTCATCCTCACCCCGATTCTGATTCACGGCCTCGGCGACTTCCAATACGGCATGTGGGTTCTCGTGATGTCCATCACGGATAGCTACGGCCTGCTAGATACCGGGATGCGCGTCACGATGCAGCGGTATGTAGCCCGGCTCAAACGTGTCGAAGAGCGCGAGGCCCTGGATGAAACGTTTATGACCGTGCTGGCGATCATGATGGCCGTTTCCTTCGGCGTATGCGTGCTATCCATCGTCCTCGCGCTGTTCGCTCCTGCCTTCTTCCACCTGGCCGGCACATCGAGCTTTTTGTTCACGCGTCTGATCGTTATCGTAGGCCTGACCATGGCGGTCATCTTGCCGACCCGCGCCCTCGGCACGTACCTCTCGGGACTCCAGCGCTTCGATCTCTATAACCTCGGTGCTATCGCGACAAACATTCTCCGGGCAATCTTTCTGGTCGTTATCATCCGCGTGCGATACGGGGTTCTCGGGGTCGCTCTAGTGGGACTGGGAGCGGCGCTTTTTTCACTGCTCCTCCATTGGGCCCTCGTCCGCTTGACCGACCGCGAAGTGTCGTTCTCGATGCGCAAGGTAAGTTGGAAGCGCGTGCGCGAATTGGTGGGTTTCAGCTTCTATGTGTACTTGAGCACGACGGGCGACCACCTACGTTTTTACACGGACTCTTTGGTCATCGGCCGGGTGCTCGACGTAGCGCTGGTGACTCCATTCAGTGCCGCGGGACGCCTGCTGGATTATTTTCGTGCTGCTGTCTTGGGATTAACCAGTCCCTTTATGCCCCGGATGAGCGAACTCGATGGGCAGACGAGGCAAGACGAATTGCACAACACTCTCTTCGAGGCCACGAAAGCAGCGACAATCCTCAGCCTCTTTATCGGGTCCATTGCCTTGCTGGACGGAAAGTGGCTGTTCCGGTTTTGGTTGGGGGAGCGCTTCACCTCCTCGTACGTTTTGCTCATGGTGTTGTGCGCCGGCTACCTGGTAGCCATGAGCCAGTGGCCCTCGATCCATCTGATTCTGGCGATGGGCCGCCATCGCCCATTGGGTCTGTGGACACTCGGCGAAGGTATTGCTAACGTCGTTCTCAGTATTTTCTGGGCGTACAAATATGGGCTGATCGGCGTCGCCCTCGGAACTGCCGTGCCCATGCTTGTCACCGGCCTTTTTGTCCAACCCTGGTATGTGTTCCATCTGACGGGAATTTCCGCTCGAGACTATCTCCAGCGTTCCATGCTGCGGCCAATTCTAGCTGCCGCCTTGTTCCTCACGTTGTGGGTGCCTTCTCTTTCCCGACTCACGCCGGCCGGCTTTGGCGCGTTTGCCGGCTTGCTCATTTTCCAGACTGTGTCATTTGCTTCACTAATGTATTTCGTGGGGCTTCGCAATCAGGATCGCCAAGCCATCCGCATGCGCTCTCGCAAGCTTGTCGGCTCCGTCGGATGGACGAGAATCTAGTTGTTCCGTGCCGGTTCTAAACGGGGCCAACTGAGCATCAGTTGCAGGTTTGCGTTGTGCACCACAGTCAGAAAATCTCCGTACTTTCTTTCTTCGCCGCCGGTCTTGAATCCCCACGCGTCCGTGCCGACTTCGTTGCTCGCCTCGCGTCCGTCGTATGCGTTGTCCGCCAGGGAAACTAAACCCCAGTTCGTTTGCTCGGAGCTCATGTCATGCCAGTCCCACCAGAGCAATCCGACAAAGGGATGTGAGCCGGTGGCCGCTGCACTTCCACTCCAAAGATTCAGTAAATCCTGTTTGTACTTCTCGCCCCGCGCTTGCTGTGTGGGAACGCTCCAGGTAGCCGGCGATTGCTGCCGGGCGTAGCGCCAGCGGCTCGAGTCAGGGTTTGCTACGATACCCTCCCAGATCGCGAGAGGGACATCCCCGGCCCACTGCGCCATGAAGTTCAGCTGCGCTTGGCTCGCATCGGTACCCACGTTGAGTACATCTAAATACTCTCCCGCAGCTTTCAAAATCGGGCCTCTGGCGGGCGCGCGCCAGCCCGTTCCACCCAGGTTAGTGGGACCAAAGAACAGATTCTTTGGCGCAACTGTCTTGAACGCTGTCCGAAGCGTGCTGAAATATTTCTTGGAGAGCTCGTAGAGAAAATCGTCCAGGTCGGCTTTCAGCCGCGGCGTCGTTCCCGAGAGATAGTACCGGGCATCTCGGCCTCTCAGCCAGGCGTGCGAGTCCCTTCCATTTTCATCGAGCAGCCCACTTCCTGTGCCCCATCCGCCGTCCGAGTCAAAGGTCGTGTAGTTGGAACTCCACGCAGCATTGAGCGCGCTGATCGTGCCGTACCTCGCCAACAGAAAATCGCGAAGCGCGTATTTTGTGTAGACCTTGGTGTCGGCGTACGGCTGGTGCGGCGGCTTTGAGTACGGGTTGGCAGCCTGGCTCGGCGCGGTCATCAAAGCTAGAAAGCCGAGGTGCCAGTGGTACTTTCCGGGCGGGTCGGTTGCGAAGTCCACTCCCGGACCGAAGCCTGACAGGAAATCTGTGTCGTCCGTCATGCATCCGATGAACCAGGGCGAGTTCTTGTATCTGGCAAGATCGGAATTATGCGCGTACTGCTTGGTTGCAAACGTCGCAAAGCCAAGATCAAACACATCGGGGAAGTTGGCGCCCCCTTCGCCGGGGAAAATTCCGTGATCGAGCCCCTGGTATAGATTCTTGTAAGCTCCGATGACCCGGCCCGTGATTCCCGGGTTTCCTGCTAGCCCAACGAAAGGCATCTTCACCGGCTGCTGGCCCCCCGGCCACGACGGTTCAGAGTTTGTCGGCAGTGTCATTCTGTAGGAAAACGGTCCGATGGTATTGAATCCCCAGGCCCGCAGCCGCCGGTTCACTTGCGGCCATCCCACTTCCGGCTTGCCATACTTTGCCAGGAAGCGCTGGTTGTAGGTGCCGCCCATCTCGTCGACGTGGCCGTCGCCGCTCACGTTATAAACACCCAGCATGAAAAAGGCGTTTCCATCCGGCGTCACAAAGCTCCAGCGATTGCCGAATTTTTCTAATCGAAAGTGACCCGTCGCTCCCTTCGGAGAGTGCGCGGAGAGCAAGCCTCCGTAGGGATCCATCTCGGGGAAACGCGAGGCCGCTGCAGGAGCTTCCTGCAACCCAGCATCCCACACGGCGACATTTTGCGTTAGGCCTAGGCCGCAGGCGGCCAGGAGAAGCAGTGGAACGCGCGCCACAGGTGCGTTCCATCGAATGGATTTCATTTCTGAATTGTTCAGCTTTATAGGACCTAGGTCAAGGCTGGAGCTGGGATGTATGTCCCTTAATTGGGCGCGCATGCCTCTTACTTAGGCCTGGTTGCCATGTTCTTGTATGATGAGCCGCCCACTAGGGATTCGAGAGAATGGCGTCAACCTGCTTGTTCGCCGTCGTTACGGCTCCGAGGAAATTGCCGTAGTTCGCCGTCTCGCCGCCACAGGAGTAAGCGTTGATGGGTGAGGAGCAGATAACCGCGTTCATCAAGTCTTCTGTTCCATCGTAAGCGTTGTCTCTCCAGCTCACGAGGCCGAAGTTGGTGAACTCGTAGAACGAGAAGCTCAGGTAGGCCCACCAGTCATATCCCACCCATTGGCAGCTGCCGGTTGTGGAGTTGCAGTTGTTCCACAGATTGTTCACGTCGGTCTGGAACTGCGTCCCACGCGCACCCTGCGTGGTTTTGTCCCAGGTCCCGATCGGCCCGCCAGGAGAAAGACCGTGGACGTCAGAGTCAGCGTTGGCGGTGACGGTTTCCCAGATCGTGAACGGGTGGTCCCCCAAGCAGTTGGTGATGAAATCCATCTGCGCCTGTGAGCCGTCGGTGGAAACCTGCGACACGTCCAGCACCGCTCCGGCCGCTTTCAGAATGGGGCAGCGAGCGGGAGAACGGCCTGGGACGTGACCTAGGTTGGAAATGCCGAAGAACAGCTTGGTGGGAGCCTGCGCCTTGAAGGCGTTCTTCATTACTGTGAACATCTGGGTTGCATACTGCTGCAGGAAATCGTCGAAGTCGGTCTTGAAGGCGGAGGTTGCACCCATGAGGTTGTACTGGTCGGATGGAAACCAGGCGTGGCCGTTGGCGGCCTCATCCATCAACCCGCCGCCTACACCCCAGCCGTCGTGATAGTAGCCAGCGGTTACGCTGCTGGCAGTGGAAGTAAACGTGACGGAAACCGCCCCGGTCGAGTAGTTAATGGTTCCGCTGCTGATGCCTGGGCCGCGGAAGTTGCCGAAGCCGTCGTCTCCACCTTGAGCCATGCCGCCAGCCTTGACGACGACCGAGAAGCGGTCAACGCTGGTCGTGCGTGTCAGCGTCCCCGTGTATGGGCCGTTGCCGCTGCCGGAGAGCGCCGTGCCCGTGACTTGGATACCGGCTGTGCCGAAACCGGAATAGGATGATCCCCAGGCAGCGTTCAGCGCCCCAATAGTTCCGTAGCGGTTTTGCAAGAAAGTAGCGAACTGTGCTTTGGTATAGTTGGTCGGATCGGAGAAGACAGCCGAAGAGTTGCGTGGGTTCACCGTTTGCCGTGGAGCTGATTGCGCGATGTACCAAGTAGTATGTCCCCAGTAGCTGCCCGGCGGATCGGTGGGAAAATCGGTACCCGCACCAAACGTGGAAAAGTTATCTGTGTCGCCCGCCACTATTCCCATGAAATAAGGCGAGCCCTTGAAGGCGCTGAGATTGGAGTCCGTCGCGTAGAGCGAGTTCGCCGCGATGGCGAAAGCGCCATCATATGCATCCACAAGGTTGTGAGCGGTGTTGCTGTCGTAGGCATTCGTCGGCGGCCACCGCAGATTCCAGATGTTCTTGCAATTGTTTTTGGAAATACAGTTCATGTGGATGTTGGCTGCTTGCTGTAGATAATCCGTAAAAGGCACCTTGTTCGCCGCAGAAACCGACGAATCGGTCGCGTGACGATATGCCCCAGGCGCGCCGCTGTTGAATCCCCAGCCTTTCAACCTAGCGTACGCCAGATCGTAGTGAGCATCCGTGTTCCCGGAATACTTGGTATTGGTGTAGTCGTCGTAACTGGTCGGAATGGAGGGTGAGTCTGTGTGGCCATCGCCGGTGATGTAATACACGCCCCGTTTGATGAAGACATAACCTGCCGGTGTGCAGAAGACCCAATGTGGCTTCCCGCCGATGGTGACCTTCTGTAGGTTCCAGTCGGTCTTGGTTTGGTCGGCGCAAGGCCGCGCGATTACGCCACCGTATTCGTCCGTTCCCGCAGAAACCGATCCGGATACCATTATGCTGAGCGCCTGCTGCGCTGCTTTGCTGGCAGAATCGGTCACCTGAACGGTGAAAGAAGAAGTACCCGAAGCCGAGGGCGTTCCCGAAATCACGCCCGAGGCGGAATTCAAGGAAAGCCCTGCTGGCAGCGAGCCAGAGGCTAGGCTCCAGCTATAGGGTGTGGTTCCCCCCGAAGCCGAGAGGGTTGCTTGATAAGCGGCGCCCATTTGCCCCGCAGGCAAACTTGAAGTTGTGATCGCTGGAGAGGACCCGGATATCGCGATGCTGAGCGCCTGCTGCGCTGCTTTGCTGGCAGAATCCATTACCTGAACTGTGAAAGAAGAAGTACCCGAAGCCGACGGCGTTCCCGAAATCACGCCCGAGGTGGAATTCAAGGAAAGCCCTCCTGGAAGAGAGCCAGAGGCTAGGCTCCAGCTGTAGGGCGTGGTTCCCCCCGAAGCCGCGAGGGTTGCCTGGTAAGCGGTCCCCATTTGGCCGACAGGCAAACTCGAAGTCATGATCGCTGGAGAGGACGCGGATATCGCGATGCTGAGCGGCTGCTGCGCTGCTTTGCTGGCAGAATCGGTCACCTGAACGGTGAAAGAAGAAGTACCCGAAGCCGAGGGCGTTCCCGAAATCGCCCCCGAGGCGGAATTCAAGGAAAGCCCTGCTGGCAGCGAGCCAGAGGCTAGGCTCCAGCTGTAGGGTATGGTTCCCCCCGAAGCCGAGAGGGTCGCCTGGTAAGCGGCGCCCATTTGGCCCGCAGGCAAACTTGAAGTCGTGATCGCTGGAGAGGGAGGGGGAGGGGGAGGCTGCGACGAAAATACGACGCCCGAACAGCCTGCGTCCCACAGCGCGATTAAGGAACCGAAGGCCGTCAGGAGAATTAGTCCCAGGAGCCGACTGGTTCGGCCGACGCATTGCGTTTGATGCTTCCGATCCGGGAGATCCAGCTTCCCCGGCGCATAAGAAAACTTCCTCGCGTCGCCCCCCATGAGCGCCCTAACTCCTCTCGTGGAACCAGTCTTTGGTTCGCCAGTCATCATGAACGACGTCATTGCTCAAAGTAACCTGTTCTGAGGGAGAGAAAGAGTACAGGGTATGCGTAGGGGCACCGACCTGTACCCCGGCTCAGAAAAGCGACGGGTGGGCTTACACCCAAGCTGGCTCTGGAAGTCCGCACAGAGTGGAAGGCTGCCAGAAAAGTGAAAAACTTTGCCTTCTAGCGTGCTCTAGGTTCAATTTGAGGGCTAGGCCGACGCAGAGCGTATTACGGTAAGTATTTGCAAATAAATGCTTTATGCAGTCTTGACCCCACCCAGCTTAGGCATCTTTCGTGCTCTCAATTGGCGTACCCCGTGAGAGGATCTGGGCTTGAGGCGACTGGGCTTGCAGACCATCCTGGGGTCGAGCGCAATGTGGGAATCTTGCCATTCTTTCGCTTTCCGTTCGCCTCTGGCGTTTACACAAATGAGTATCGATAAGGGCACGCGATTTTAGCCCGGGAAGTCTTATGTCCACCGCAGCCCAGGCATTGGAGATTTCTTCGAGAGGTCGCGTTTGGATCGTTTGGTCCGCTGCTCTCTTCTGTCTTGTTGTCTCTCTGTACGCGTCGGTCCTCAAGGCCCTGGTTGGACAATGGTGGAGCGACCCGGACTACGGCCACGGGTTCCTTGTCCCGCTGTTTTCGGGCTACGTCCTGTGGCGCCAGCGGGAGCAATGGTTGAAGAGCGAAAGCAAGCCCACAAATTTCGGGTTGTTGGTGATGGTTGGAGCGATCGTGCTGCTCCTTGGCGGATCCCTGGCGGCGGAATTATTCACCAGTCGGTTTTCCCTCCTTGTGTTGCTCGCTGGAATGATTTTGTTCTTGGCTGGATGGAAAGCGTTGCGCGCTACTTCCTTCCCTCTTGCTTTTCTGCTGTTGATGATCCCGATTCCCGTAATCATCTACAATCAGATTACTTTTCCGCTCCAATCGATTGCGTCGCGCTTCGCGACATTTTGGCTGGAATTAGTCCAGGTACCGGTGTTACGTGAGGGAAATGTCTTGATACTGCCCAACTACTCGCTCGAGGTGGTGGAAGCCTGCAGCGGCATCAGGTCCCTGATGACTCTCATTACCCTGGCGATCGTTTATGGCTATCTGGCGGAAGCTCGGCGCTGGGCGCGTTACTCGCTGGTAATCTTGATGATTCCAATCGCCATTGTCAGCAACGCGATTCGAATCATGGGAACGGGTGTACTGACGTATCGCTTCGGCCCGGCGGCGGCCGAAGGTTTCTTCCATGAATTTTCGGGTTGGGTGATTTTTTTGGCGGCCCTTATTCTCATGTTTGCCGGCCACTGGATTCTGAAACGATTCGGGACCCGGCAGGAGCACCGCACCTATGCTTAATGCTCCGCCATCCAGGCGGCTGTGGATTACCGTGGGTCTCCTCCTTGGCGCAACGCTGCTTTTGCATAGCGTAAGCCACGGCGAATCCGTCGTTGCACGCCAGCCGCTCCGCGAGCTTCCGAACACGCTCGGCGGTTGGATCAGCCAGGAACGGCCTCTCCAGGAACGGATCGTTCAAGCGGTAGGAGTCAGCGATTACACAAACCGCATTTTTTTTAACCATACGGATCCGCCCGTCCAGCTCTACGTCGGCTATTACGCCAGCCAGCGCACCGGAGACACCATCCACTCACCAAAGAACTGTCTGCCGGGCGCGGGTTGGGATCCAATTCATTCCGGATACGCTCAAGTCTCCGTTTTGAGCGGTCGCCAGATCGTCGTTAACGAATATGTGATCCAGCAAGACCTGAACAAGCAAATGGTTTTTTACTGGTATCAAGGCCGCGGCCGAGTGATTGCCAGCGAATACTGGGGCAAGTTTTGGATGGTGGCGGACGCCATCTCCCGCAATCGCACGGATGGCGCTCTGGTCCGCCTCATCACGCCCATGAACGACGGTGAAGCGAAAGCGCGTGCCCGCCTGGGGAGTTTCACGCAGTTGCTGTTTCCGCACCTCGGCGAACTGATTCCGAATTGAGGCGCAAAGATCTCGTGGAGGAAATCATGAAAGTTGTGAAGAAGCTGATCGCGGCAGCAAGTTTGTTCCTGCTGCTTTTCGCCGGATGCGCTCGTGACCCAAAACTTGCCGGAAGGAAGTCGTACGAGCGCGGCCTCCAATACTTGCAGCAGCAAAAATTCGAAGAAGCCGCCATTGAGTTCGGCAAGGCTATCCAACGGGACCCTCGCCTCTTCGATGCCCACTATCAGCTTGGGCTGACGGCCTTGAAACTTCAACGTCCTCAGCAGGCCTACCGCGAACTCAGCCTTGCAGTTGAGTTGCAGCCCTCTTCCGTTCCTGCCCGGGCCAGCTTGGCAGATCTCTTGATGACTGGCGGGAAGCTCGACGATGCCCGCGAGCAACTCGACGCGGCACAACGGCTTGACTCTCGAAACGCCGAGGTCCTGTTCGAATACGGCAAGCTGAGCTTGGCGAAAAAGGACTTTTCCCGAGCAGTGGAGGAATTCGACAAGGCCCTTGAGTCGTCTCCGGGCAATGCGACATTTTGGTCGGCCCGCGGTTTGGCCGACATCGGCTTGAAACGATATGCCGATGCAGAAAAAGATTTTCAGCGGACGATTCAAATCTCCCCGGAATCCGCGGAGGGTTACCCTAACCTGACAAATCTTTATCTGGCGACCGGGCGGACCGCTCAGATTGAGCCTCTCTTGCTCCAGGCCATTCAGAGCTATCCCCGGTCCAGGGATCTTTACTTAACTCTGGGGGATTCTTACGTCCGCCAGCATCAGCCGGAAAGGGCCGAGCAGTTGTTTGCGCAAATGAAATCCCGCCCCCAGGATTTTTCGGACCTGAATCTTTATTTAGGCCAATTCTGGATGTGGCGGCAACAGCTGCCCCGCGCTGCCCAGGAGTTCGAAGCGGTTCTAGCGAAGGGGCCGAATCTCCTGGCGCAAAAAAATCTCATCAGCGCTGATATCACCATGCGTCGAGTTGACGACGCAGAAAAATGGAACCAGGGCCTGCTGCGCAAATACCCCAAGGATCTGGATGCCCTGGCTTTCCAGGGTGCGCTCCTCTGCCTGAAAGGGGATTACGCCCAAGCCGTCCTGCGGCTCCAAGATGTTCTTAAAAAGGACGCGAATTCCCAGGTAGCTAATTTCTATATTGGGGTGGCCTGGATGGAGCTGGGCAAGACGGGAGAAGCCAAGCTCGCATTCCTGAATTGCCTTCGCATTAACTCCAACTTCGCGCCGGCGTCTCTTCGGCTTGCCGAATTGGCGTTGAGAGCCGGCGACTGGAAAACGGCGGAGCTCTATTCCGAAGAAGTTTTGAAAACAGATTCGTCATCGATGGATGCGGCGCTCCTTCTCGTACAGGCCGGGATTTTTCATGGTGATTTGCGAAGAGCCGATACGATCCTCGCGGATATCCAAAAAGCGTGGAATCCGCCTGCGGAATTCTTCACGGTGAGTGCCCAGGTTGCGGAGAAGAAGCGTGACGACAAGGCCGCCGTTGCGGATTACGAGCAGGCGCTTTCGCGAGCGGAACACCCTTTGCCGGTTCTAACGCAATATGTCCAGTTTTATCTGCGTCAAGGGCATGTGGTTCAGGCGATTACGCGAGTTCAACAATGGGTGGCAACGAAGCCCACACAGCCGGAGGGTTATGAATTGCTGGCGCAGCTCTACTTGCGCGTTCCGGATTACCGGGGCGCGGAGGCTGCTTCCCGAAAAGTGATTGAACTGAACCCGAAGGAGTCGTATGCGCATTACCTCCTGGGCGAAGCGTTGCGGCTGGAAGGCCGGACGGCCGAGGCAAGTAACCAATACGATGAAGCCATTCACGGGGATGCCGGCCAAGTCAGCGCCTATCTCGCTGCCGGCAAGTTGGCTCTGGATTCGGGACAGTCCGATCGCGCTGAACAGTATTTCAATGATGCGTTGCGAAGAGCGCCGGAATCTTCCCAGGCACAATTGGCGGTGGCCGGACTGAAAGCGGACAGAGGGAAAGATCTGGATCAAGCCCTCGGAATGGCACAGTCCTTAAAGAGCCGTTTCCCGACTTCCGGGGCTGTGGCGGACACTTTGGGGTGGATTTACTACCAGAAGGGTTTATATGACATGGCGGTGGAACAGTTGAAGCCCGCAGCGCTCGAGCTTCCGAACGATGCTATGGTGCAACTCCACCTCGGCCTCAGTTATGCAAAGAAGGGCGATCGGAGGAAGGCTATAGGCTCGCTAGAACGTAGCCTCAAGCTAGGCATTCCTTCTCCGAGCCTCGCCGCAATGGCGCAGCAAACTCTGAATCAACTCCGAAACGGATAGTGTTGAGCGCAATAGTTTTCACGATTTGTGCAATGGGCTAGTGCTTGCCGGTTCGGCGGACACTTTACGCCGTCATCTGTCCTCGGTAAATCCTTTAGAAACTTGCAGTTACGTAGGCTCGTCGGAGGGGAAGAGTTGGCACCATAAATGCGAGCTATTAGTTACGCCTTCAGGTTCCCGGGCACATTCTAAACCTAACGAAACGAAAGGGGCTTTGAAAAATGCTTAGTTTAAGATTCCTGAAGACGATATTCTGGGCCTTAGTATTCTGCTCTGCGATGTTGCTCGGAGCGCGGCAGGCCAACGCACAGATCGTGACTGACCCCGCGAACGACCGTTTGTGCGCTCCCCTTAGCATATGCGGAGGCACAAACGGAACCACAACCATCATTGTTTCGAGTGGCCTTCCGACGTTGACATTCAGCAACACAGGTGCAAGTGAGACCGGAACAGCATTTCTGGTCGTGCTGGTGCCGAGTACCACGAACTTGGGGCTGACGTTCAGTGCTAATGGTGTCTCGGCCGTGAATAATGGCGTTTGGACAGGTCCAAACCCCAATACGAGCATCTTTACGTTTCTGGGGGTGGCTCTGGCAAACAACGTTGGATTCTCCGGAAACTTTCAGCCGTTTAGGTCGGCCAGCACCCAGGTAATCAGCCTCCCCGGCGGCTTTAACGTGTATACGGTAAACCTCGGAGCTTACACGTCTAGTTCGCCTATTCCTATTACCTTTGGCGGGATTTCTGCCTTTCCGGTGGGAACTATAATGTGGGGTTATCTGTTTGGGGCGCCAATGGGTGGTGGCACCTGCAGCAGTGGCACTACTTGCGCGTCAGACGACGTTCCGCTCAGTGAAGCGGTTACGGTTGTCCCCGAGCCGGGTACGATGGCGTTGTTTGGAACAGGCTTGGTGGCCTTGGGTCGCATCCTGCGTCGCCGGAAGAAGAGCAGTCCTGCGAAACAGGTTTAGTACCAGGCTGAAGCCGGAGTCTAGAACTATCAGGCGGCGGAATCTCGGGAAGCGAGATTCCGTCCCTGGCTTTTTGGGCGCCGGGAATGCGTGGGAATTATTTTAGGCCGGCACGGAACGTGGCAGTCCCAATGATGATGATGGGAGCCGCGCCTGCCGCGCTGCGACAGCCGTGCAGCAGTTCGGCGTTGTAAGAGCGATTCCGGATGGTGGCCTGCTCAATTGCTCTTGAGCGCGACTGCTCATCCGGAGTGAGCGGCTTTCAGGGTTGTCCTTCAGCAGTCTCACCCACTGAAAAGTAGCTGCAGTCCGGGTGGTGAAACACCAGCGCGCTGACGCTGGCCACCGGGTCCATCATCATCCCTTCGGTGAGCTGCACGCCAATTTCCTCCGGCTGAAGCAATTTCCAGATGCCGGCCTGGTCCTCGAGGTTCGGGCATGCCGGATATCCGAAACTGTAGCGCTTTCCGCGGTACCGCGACGTAAACCGCTGGGGCATGGTCATCTCCGGCGGATCGGGGAACCCCCAATCTTCGCGCAGCCGCCGATGCAGCCATTCCGCGCACCCTTCGGCCGTTTCCAGGGCCAGTGATTGCAGCGCATGCGACTTGAAATAGAATCCAGCGACTTTCGCTTCCTCGGCTCGTTCGCGCATTCCTTCGCCCGCGGTGACAACAAACAGCGCCAGGTGATCCCGCTTGCTGCCGGCCGGCGGCAAAACGTAATCGCTCAGGCACAGCCGGTCAGCCGAGCGCTGCCTCTGAAACCGGAAGGTGTGCAACGGCGCGCTGGCTCCGCCCGCGAACAGGTGAATCCGGTTTCCTTCTGCCTCCGCTTCAAAGAACTGCCACACCGCACGGATTTTCATGAGCTCGGCCGCCGCGGTCTTGATTTCTTCCATTTGGTCAAGTAGTTCCAACGCCTTCGGGTCGCGCTGCGCCAGCTTTTTCTCGAAGTCGCCTTTGAACCCCATATGTCTGCCGTAAAGCATGAACGGATTGATGTAGCTCCAAATCTCGCGCAGGTTCGGTACTTGGCGAAGTTTCCGGTCGACATATGCCACTGCGGGGATCGGAATATCCGTCCGCACTTTCGGCGACCGCGTTTCGGTCACGTCCACGGCCGGAACCGTCGTGACGGCCCCTCCCGAGCCGTTTCCCGAAATGGTGTGCTCCCGCAGGACTTCTCCGCGTTTCGACGGGTCGGAAAGCTGATTCATCAGGTCCAGCCCCGTCATCGCGTCTTTCGCGTAGCACACCGCCTTTCCATAACTTGGGGCAATCTTGTGTCGTGTAAATTTCGCTGAGAGCGCCGCCCCGCCTACCAGCAGCGGGACTTCAATTCCCGCCGCCCGCAGATCCGCCGCGGTGATCACCATCTGTTGCGCGCTCTTCACCAGCAGCCCCGAGAGCCCGATGGCATCGGGATGAAGCTCCTTGTACGCGCGGATCAACTCTTCGGGCGGCACCTTGATCCCCAGATTGATCACCTCGTATCCGTTGTTCTTCAAAATGATCTCGACGAGGTTCTTCCCGATGTCGTGGACGTCGCCCTTCACCGTCGCCAGGATAATTCGTGCGCGCTTGGTGATTTCCGATTTCTCCATGAACTGCTCGAGGTGCCCCACCGCGGCCTTCATCGCTTCCGCGGATTGCAATACTTCGGCGACGATCAGTTCATTTGCGTTGAACAGCCGCCCGACCTCCGCCATGCCTTCCATCAGCGGCCCGTTGATGATGTCGAGCGGCGCGACGCCCTCCGCCCGCTTGCGGTCCAGGTCCGCAAGGAGACCGTCCTTGCTTCCCTCCAGGATGTAGTTGGCCAGCCGTTGGTCCAATGGCAAATCCGCGGCTTTGGCCTTCTCCCGTTTTTTCGCTGTCCGAAAATGCTCGGCGATTGCGGCAATGTGGAACTGGTTGATGGCGATCTTCTGCTCGCGCGACTGCTGCCGCCAGTCGCTCGGAGCATTACGCAGCAGCGCTGCAGCCGGATGATCTTCCGGCACGGCCGTTGGGGCATGGTTGAACAGCAGATCCTCGGCCAGCTGGCGCTCCTTTTCCGGGATCGAAGGGAAGCGCTCCAGCCGCTCGGCATTCACGATGGCCAGGTCCAGACCCGCCTTGGTGCAGTAATACAGAAAAACTGAGTTCACCACTTCGCGTGCCCCGGGCGGCAGCCCGAAGGACACATTTGAGATCCCCAGCACGGTGCGCACGAAAGGAATCTCCTGCTTGATGAGCCGGATCCCTTCGATGGTTTCCACCGCGCCGCCGACGTAGTTCTCGTCGCCGGTCGCGCAGGGAAACACCAGCGGATCAAACACAATGTTTTCCGCCGCAATTCCGTACTTCTCCGTGAGCAGCTTGTAGGAACGTTGGGCGATCGCCAGTTTGCGATCGCGCGTAAAGGCCTGTGCCTGCACGGGGTCTTCGTCAATGCATCCCACCACAACGGCCGCGCCATAGGAGTGCGCCAGCGGGCACACCTTTTCGAATTTCTCCTCGCCATCTTCCAGGTTGATGGAATTGATGAGGCTCTTCCCCTGGCAGTAGGTCAGCGACTGCTCCACCGCCTTCGGGTCGGTGGTATCAATCATGATCGGCGTCTTGACTTTGCGGATCAGTTTTTCAAAGAACGGGGGAATGTCTTTTTTTTCATCGCGCTCCGTGCTTTGCAGGCAGACGTCCACAATGTGCGCGCCGCCTTTCACTTGCCGCCGGGCAATCTCTGTGGCCTCCTCCCATTTTTCTTCCGCCACAAGCTGCTTGAACAGCCGCGACCCGATCACGTTGGTGCGCTCGCCCACCAGCAATGGACGCGTGCTCTCTTCGGCCTCAATCATCTCGATGCCGGAATAGACCGCTCGATGGCTGGGTTCCGGACGCCGCCGCGGCTTTTTCCCCTGGACCATCTGCGCGATGGCGCGGATATGCTTCTCCGTCGTGCCGCAGCACCCGCCGACAATGTTCAGCCAGCCCTGGTCAACGAACCGCTCGAGCTGCGCCGCCAGGGAAGCCGGGGTCTCCCCGTATTTGCCCTCTTCATTCGGCAGCCCGGCATTCGGGTAACACGAAAGGAAGCGGTTCGAAAGCGCGTGCAGTGTCCGGATGTGGTCCGTCATGAACTCCGGACCCGTCGCGCAGTTCAAGCCAATCGACAGGCAGGGGACGTGCTGCAGCGAGGCCCACAACGCCTCGACGTCCTGCCCCGCAAGCATCGTGCCCATCGGCTCTACCGTGCCGGAAATCATCAAGGGAATTTCTTCGCCCCGCTCTCGTCCCAGCCTCTCGATAGCCAGCACCGCCGCCTTGATGTTCCTCGTGTCCTGGCACGTTTCCACCAGAAGGACGTCCGCGCCGCCATCCACCAGCCCGCGCGCCTGCTCGTAAAATGCGTCCTTGAGCTGCTGGAACGCGACTCCGCCGGTGACGGTGATCGCTTTGGTCGTGGGCCCCATCGATCCGGCCACAAATCTCGGCTTCGCGGGAGTGGAAAACTCACCCGCGGCCTTCCTCGCGATCTGCGCCGCCGTCTTGTTCAACTCGTAGGCGTCGGCTGCAAGACCGTACTCCGCGAGAACGATCGGCGTTCCGCCGAAGCTGTTCGTCTCCACCATGTCCGAGCCGGCTTCGAAATACTTGCGGTGGATGTCGAGTACCACGTCGGGCCGCGTCCGCACCAGATTCTCGTTGCAGCCATCCAGCTCCGGCCCGCCGAAATCCGCGGCCGTCAGGTTGCGCTGCTGCAGCATCGTTCCCGTGGCGCCGTCCAGCACCAGCAGACGCTCTTCGAGTAGCGACTTCAGTGCGCGCGCGCTTTCGGTCAATCGGCTCATCTTCGATTCATCCCCCCCTGCAATCCGGGGCGCCCCGTGAGCAACCCTGCCTCAGTCCAGTCCCCTCCGCAGGTACAACGTAAACCACTATTGTACGGTCAACCCGGAAAAGGTAGTAGGGCTGTTCTCGCCGCGTGCCCGGCCCCCCGGGACACTAGCCCCGCCGCAGTCCTGTCTATCGAATTCCCCTTGAGGAGTTTCCATTAGGGTATGCTCCTCGTTGACGTTCCGATAACACGTGTGCTAAAGCTCCTTGCGCCACTGGAACGGTTTCTACTACGGTAGTGGGTTGTGACCACTAAGCGCTCAGCCAATCGCCTGACCGTGTGTTTGCTCTCGCCCCATCCGCTTGTGCTCGCCGAATTCGAGCGCGTTCTCGCCAAGCCCTCTTTCGAGGTGGTCGCCAAGCAGATCGAATCCACGCTGCCGCCGGATATGCGCAAGGTGACGCTCCCGCGCGCCCAAGTGTTCGTCGTGGACGCGCACGCCGCGCGGCAAGCCACCGGAGCGCTCATCACCAATATCCTGGAACGCTATCCGACGGCGCGTTTGATCGTCGTTGCCGATAAGCACACCGACGCCAACAGCTATTCGCTGCTTCGCTTGGGCGTCAAGGGGTTGCTTTCTTACGAGGAGGCGCGCGAACAATTGCCGCGGGCTCTGCCGCTGGTGGCTGGCGGAGGCTTCTGGGTTCCCCGTTCCGTGCTCTCCAGCTTTGTGGATTCCGTCCTCGAAAGCCGCACCCGCCGCATCCGGACCGAGAGTGTGGCCAATCTCAGCCGCCGTGAGCAAGAGGTCCTGGAATCCCTCCTCCTGAATCTGGCCAACAAGGAAATCGCCAGCAAGCTGAACATTGCCGAGCGCACCGTCAAGTTCCATGTCTCCAACTTGCTCAGCAAATTCGGAGTCCGTCGCCGCGCCGATTTGATTCTGTTGTGCTTCCAGAGCCGCGGTACGCCGGTCTGATTTGTAGTCGGTTTTGTAGCGCCGGGCTTCAGTTCACCCTGAGGCTTTGCCGAAGGGCCCGGCATTTCTTTCCGTTTTCGCTCTCTGCGCCCGGCGCCTGCCTCGACTCTGTCGGGGTGCCTCTGCGTTTTTGTCTTTGCCTGCGGCTGCCTGTTAGTCCGCAATCCTGTACCGGATGACGCACCATAGGGCCACGATCCCGTCTCGCCAGGTGATTTTCTTCCCTTCCTCATACGTCCGTCCGGCGTAACTGATCGGCACTTCATACACGCGCCATTTCCCCTTGGCCACCTTCGCGGTGACCTCCGGCTCGAAGCCGAAGCGGTTGGACCTCAGGCGGATTCCGGCGAGCACCTCGCGCCGGAACACCTTGTAGCAGGTTTCCATGTCGGTGATTTTCAGGTTGGTGAAGACGTCGGAGAGCAGCGTCAGAAATTTGTTGGCCACGTAATGCCAGAAGTAGTGCACGCGCTGCGGCCCCCCGAGAAACCGCGAGCCATAGACCACGTCGGCCCGGCCATCCACAATCGGCTCGAGCAGCCTTGCATAATCTCGCGGGTCGTACTCCAGGTCGCCGTCTTGTACCAGGACAATCTCGCCCGTAGCTTCGGCGAATCCGCGCCGCAGCGCCGCGCCCTTGCCCTGATTCTTCGGCTGGAAGAAAAACCGTAAGCCGTTCAGCGGGATGGCATCGCTGCCGTCCTGGCCCGGAGCCGCAACTTCGCCGCTCTCTTGCCGCTGTTGCAGTCCCTCGAGGATCTGGCGCGTCCCGTCGGTCGAGCAGTCATCCACCAGGATCACTTCCTTGCGCAGTTCCGTGTCCATCACGCGCCGAAGAATCTCCTCAATCGTTGCCCGCTCGTTGTACACCGGCATGACGATGGACACCTTCGGGTCGCTGAGCG
>WNGG01010732.1_pt1 | contig 18909 bp, 17 predicted proteins | sample 5400661 | NCBI WGS metagenome assembly WNGG01 (sample SAMN13153372, study PRJNA577476) | soil metagenome | isolation source: 100 cm soil or saprolite under Garry oak tree replicate 1 | place: USA:California | collected 2016-06-15
CATTGACGCGTGTGAAACGTTCAGTACGTTTAGGTGCCCTGTTCCGCCAGTTCCCTGGCAAAGCTCATTGCTTCCTGCTCCCTGTAGAGGGCTTTTTGATACTAAAGGACTGCTAGTATCTATTACAAGGTCGCCGCTTCAGGTATGGTGCGACGGATGTGGGGGACATCGCAGTGAACGTACGGGTTCGTTTTCCTCACCATGCGTACAGGACTTGCGGGACCGATGTTTACATACCTTCAACACCTTCCCGCTTCGACGGCATGCTCTTGTCCTCTTTGAGTTTCCTCGCCAAGTAAGCCGTTGTCCTAGAGGTAATGGCCCTCCACCTCTCCTGCGTTACGCAGGTATTTCACAAGCGCCGATGCGGCGCACATCCTTGCCCCACCTGTCCTGACCGGGCGAACACATGTTGATGCAGAGACCTGCTCCCATCAGGCGCTTGGCAAGCCTGCGTGTCGCATCGGTACCGCCTTCATCCCCGTCGAGTGCCAGCACCACGGCTTGCACCTGGGGAGGAAACCAGTCCGCCTGTGCAGCAGTACCAACCAGAGCCACCACCTCTTGCGCCTGAAAGCCCGCCGCAAGCAGGGTGAGCCGGTCGAATGCTCCTTCCACCAGGATGATGCAGGCAGCCAGCTGCTCCAGTTCAGCGCAGAACCAGCCCGCCGGGTTCGTTTTGATCCAGCGCCGGGGCGCTCCGGGTTGCTCCAGCAGTGTCTTGTGGGCGTTCTCGTCCATCCCCGGTCGCCAGCGCCACAACGAGCGCCCGATATAGCCCTTGCCAGCAGGCGACACCAGGGGAAAGACGATGCGCTCCGCCCATCTGCGCCCGATGCTCCGCTTCTGCCCGGTCTCTGGCAGCGTGAGCATGGCTGGCGAGAGATAGCCGACGCCTGTGGCTTGCGCCACTGCCAGGGGAAGGCCGCGTTCCTCAAGGTATGTCCGGGTTCCTTGAGCGTGCAGGAGCGCTCGACGCATCTGCTCGTCCCATGCCAGCAGCGTGGTCAGTTCGTCCCGCTGCTACTTCGGCGACGTTCTGGCAGGATGAGGTAGCACTGCTGGAGAGACGTAAGGTGGGTGCTGCTGTTCGGAGGGGTAGGACGAAGGGGTGAGGGGCATGGCTCCCCGGTAGTGGGCATGCAGCAGGCGTTCTGCCGCCAGAGGGTTCCACTCAGCGACCAGCACGGTGGCATCACAGGTTGCATTGAAGCAATGACCCCACCCGGTCAACTTGTTGATGGATAGCGAGCGCTGGTGATCACTGCCGTGGAGGTGGCAATAGGCCCGCACGTACTCTCCCATATTCAGCGGGTCACACAGTTCGGACTGGAAAATGATCTCGAGCTGCCTGCCCTGGTGTGTGATAATCGTGACCATCTCAGTTCACCCACCCCATGCCTCGCGCTCTCTGCCTCCAGCATGCGATCAATGAGCGGAGCGAGCAGGCAGACGATGATGGGAACGTGCTCCCCGGAGCAACCACTCCATCTCCCAACGTGAGGCAATTTGTCCTCCAGCAATGACCACACCGGGAGGATCCAGCATTGAGCGGATCGCGTGGACGCAACAGGTCACCTGTGTTCTCAGGGAACAGCACCACCTCATCTCCTTCAGGCTCAGGCAAGGTCTCGAGCCAGCGTAAGGTGCTCATCGCTTGCTTCAGTGGTAAGAGCTTCACATCACCGCTGGCAGAGAAAGCCTCAGCCAACGAGCTCTTAATAGAACTTACGTTCTAATTATACATCCTACAGAATAAACGCGAGTGAGGGGACTTTATCCCTATCCACGTGAACTGACACCCTCGTCTGTAGCGGTATTGCTCGATTCTGAGCATTCCGCCAGGATAGATGGAGGTACAGATGGCCATTGAGAGACTGGAGAGGAGGCTGATAGCTGTGTACAGTTGTTGTGCTACCCGGAGGAGTGGTGGTTCACTTTTTTCGAGCGCCCATGCTGATGACACAAGTTGCGTCGGCATGTGCAATGGATCCACGATAGATGTGCTGGCGCAACATGCCTGAGCTGGGTCAACCAAAAAGTGCAAACGTAGAGGTCAGGAATGGCCGCACGAATATGCAGGAAGGATGGACCATCCTTCCTGAGAATGGTAATGCCCTGGAGAACTTGCACGCCCCGATCCGACCTCGTTTCCGCACGAAAAGTGGATGAAACCTCCTCTTTCTTGGGGTAGCAATAGCACCGTTGATCGCTCCCAAGTCCGATAAGGAACCATACCAGTTCAGGCGTACCAATCCGTACGGGTGAGTGGCAAGCGACTGTTCCCATGATCAGTTTTTGCCAGCAACGTCTGATATATGTTCACTCGACCTGTCAGGAAGGCATATCTTGACGCGGCCATGTATAAGCGCCAGATGCGGTAGGTTATATCGCTAGTAAAGTGGCGGACCTCATCGGCATGAGCTTCCAGCCGACCTACCCAGTGGCGCAGCGTGAGAGTATAATGCTCACGCAGGCTCTCCACATCGCGCACCTCGAAGCCACTCATCTCCGCTGCTCGCAGGGTACGATTGATGGGGACCAGCTCACCATCAGGAAAGACATATTTTTGGTTGAAGCCTGGCTCGCGTTGTGCTGGTTGGGTGGCGCTACTGGCAATCCCATGGTTGAGAAAGACTCCCCCTGGCTGGAGCAGATGCCAGGCCTGTTCAAAGTACGTAGAGAGCAGTGCTTCGCCTACATGCTCAAACATACCCACGCTCACCAGCTTCGCAAACGCCTGTTCCTCACTCATCTCCCGGTAATCGCGCACTTCCACACGGCAGCGGTCTATCAATCCTGCCTGGCGGATGTGCTCTTGCGCCCATTCCGCCTGCGGTTGGCTCAAGGTAATGCCCAGCGCTTCTACGCCATAGTGTTGTGCTGCATAGATCACCAGCCCGCCCCAGCCGCATCCAATATCCAGTAAGCGCTCTCCTGGCTGTAAACGCAATTTGCGGCAGAGATACTCGAGCTTGCGTTCCTGTGCCGTGTCCAGGTCGTCACCAGGAGTAGCGAAATAGGCACAGGAGTAGACCATTCGCTGATCCAACCAGAGTGCATAAAACGCATTGGAGCGGTCGTAGTGGTAAGAGATAGCTTGCTTATCACGTTCTTTGGAGTGGCGCGCGCCGCGCAAGTTCGCTCCGGACGCAGCAGGGCGTGGCTGACCTGTCCTGGGCAAACTCAGCAAGCGCTGCCCACAGCGCACCTGTGCCATCTTTCCCCAGTGCTTATCCAGGATGTGATCCCCAATGGGCAAGGCGGCTTCGATATCGCCTTCGATATCAAAGTCATTGTAAATATACGCCTCGCCCAGGTTGAGTTCACCTGGTGGTAGGAGCATCTTACGGAGCGCACCAGGATGCTGGAGCACGAAGGTGAAACGGCTCGGCTCGCTGGATGCGGGTGCGGATTTCCACGTGGTTCCTTCCCACAACCGCACGGCAAACGAGGGCAGTTGTGATGAGCCGAACATATCTTGTAACAGTGATAAGGTGGTTTGAACGGCCTGATCGGTAATGTTTCCTGGTGACGCAGCCACGATTCGTTCCTTTGCTCGGTGAAGAGGGTTACCAGGGGCTAAGGAGCCTGCCCCGGTGGGGGGACAACGCCCAGTTGTTGTAACATGCCCAGGTCGTCCCGGTTGCCCCAGTGCTCGGCGATCTTGCCGTGCTCGAACCCGAGGATATCAATACCTGTCACCGTGACGTGCTTGCCGGTGGGGGGAAGCCCCATGAACGACCCCTGATTCGTGCCTTCCGCCCTGAAACGCGTCACGATCTTGTCACCTTCCATAATCCAATCTTCAACCGTGATATGCAGATCGGGAAAGGCGCCCCGGTACATGCCTATGACCTGTCTCACGCCCTGGAGACCGGGCAGAGGATTGACGGGATCATGATCCACAAAGGTTGGAGCAAAGAGTTCATCAATGAGCTCCAGGTTTCCTTCATTAAAGACACCTTCATACCAGCGGCGGGCGGTGGCCTGATTGTCTTCTGCTGACATCGTGCATAGTCCTTTCTACCTATCACACTGTAAGGTACATGTTCTTAGTCACTTGAGGGGTACGGGGACCATCTTCTTTTGGATTACCTTGCTAGCGGGTTGTCCTCAGAAACCGTCAACTGAAGCATAGAGAGAAACACATTGAGAGAGGAAGTGCGAGTAGGTCCAAGATTCGCTGTAGCCAGGGGGTAGTGCGTTTATTCTGTTAACCGGGAGGAACGGGACGATCGCGACCAATTTGCTGGTTTACATATCAACTCAATTTATCTATGTAAGTAAACCCGATTTTTAGTCCAGATCGTCCCGCTCCTCCCGTTCATCTCACCAGGCCAATGCCATGCCAGATAATGACGTTGTTTTTGACGCGCCTGAGGCACCACTCAGAAAGCCGCATCCTGAAGGTCTTTTTGATGTTCAGGTCGCTCGCCATTTTCATCACACCAGAGGATGTAGCGAGATACAACTCCCTGGCGCTGATCGCGGCATCGTCTTACAGGATACAGCATTCCGTGAAAAAGTCGGCAACGATGGCCACGTCACCTAATAGGGTGACGTGGCCATTCACTTTTTTTCAGGGGCCACGCCCACTCACGACGTATATGCCGATGTGCTCATTGGATCCAATACAACAGCTTCTGCGGATCAAGACGAGCGTCAGGCGACAAACAAGGCGAAGGCGAGGGTACCGATGCCCGCGTCGATGATGTACTCCTGGAGCAGCAACAATGCGCCAGCTCTGGCAAGAGACAGAGTGTCAACACATTGGACACAAGAGAAGGAAATAGGTAGGGCAACAATGCGAGGAGATAGGCGAAATAAGAACGTCACAGCCAGGTGCTGCAACGTTCCTGGGACTTAAAGGAGGGATAACTCCACGTCAATGACACTGACCTGAGCCTGGAGTGCAGCAGCATCATCATTGCAGCGGATGAGGTCTTGCTGGATGCGGTCCTCTTCCTGGGCGATGCGATCTTTCTCATAGGCATAGAGTCGTTCAGCGGGAAGCTGACGGATTCCCACCAGACCAGCAAGCAGAATCTGACCGGCAACCTTGGGGACCTGATGTCCTAACGCCGTTTTCCTTGCCTGCAGGTGCTGCCATTGTTGGTGCAGGGTGGTTGCACGGGCCAGAAGGCTCTGCACCTGAAACTCCAGCTTGACGCGTTCGCGCCAGAGAAATTCCCGTCGTTGCTCAAGAGGATTTCTTGGCGGAGAGCTCTGATTGGACTGGAAGGTGTGTTGGTGCTGGTTGTGTTGGGTATGCGAATGGTGCTGACTCATGAGGGATTCCTTTCCTGAACTCTCTCGCAAAGCACGATACAAAGGCAGAATCGTCCCTCAGCGTCAGTGTGAGTTTTCTCTCCTTTCTCTCGTTTTTGCGATGTACACAAAACAATAAGCTGTGTCCTTTGTGACTCGCGGCGAGCAATCAACTGATCACCCTGCGGCAGACCGAGTCGAGGTAGGACAGGACCTCATCCTTGTACCTCCTGGCGAGCAATGGTTCTTTGCTGAACCATCACCCTGCGACAGTCAGAGGTAGAGGCGGACAGACCTCGTCTTGAGCTGGCAAGTTCGAAGACCTCACTCATCCAGCTACGACAGACGTGCCGTTCGGTTCATTGTGGCAACCGAAACACTTGTTCTATATGAGATATACCATATACCTCATGAAAATACAAGCCGCTTCTCACCCGCCAGGTGACCTCTTCATGGCAGAGAGGTGTCAGAATTCATGTGCCATATCCCATAGAACCACAGCCAAAATGCTTGATGTGAAGCGGGCTAATGGCCTTTTGCAGCGGATGAGAACGTCTCATCCACTTTTCCCCTACAAAAACATCAAATCACACTGGCGGGCGAGTTCTGCGTGACTCTAACGAGCGAGCAGCACACCATGAGAGCAAGGCAGACTACGCGCCAATGCCGTCACCTGGGCACGCACCTCGGAGGAAAACCGGCGGGGTGGTCCAGATTGTGGGACGTCCTGGAGCGAACGTGTCTCAGACTAGCGTCGTCGTCACTTACGGGTGAGACGGGCGTCCGATGATCTGCAAGAAACCCAGCGTGACAGGCAAACAAGTGAGGCCAGTTCATCTCTAGAGCGCTTGGCTGTTTTCTTGTTTTGTATCGTTTTTCAAGAATGGGTGGTCCAAGTAGTCATCACAGGGTACTGAAGAGGCTCCCCTACGACTTGCAGTGGCGTAGGTAATCGATGATCAGCGGATGCCAGAAGTGATAGGTGATGTACAACCCCGAGCCTTCCTCAGAAAGGAACCCGGCTTGGAGCGCCTCTTCTAGCAAATCAATGATGGTCTCCTCGGTGTGTTCAGTTGCAACCTGAAGCAATTGGCTCAACTCAAAAGAGCCACCCAGGAAGGCAGCCTTTCCTAACAACGCCTGGCATTCGTCGCTGAGCCCACTCAAGGAGTATTCAAATAAGGCAGTAATAGCCCCTGGCAGGGGACCCTCAGGGAAAGATAGGCCGCGGGAAAGGGATGGTTCCTAACTTGCGACCTACCCCAGGGCAGGGGAGTAATTCCCTTTCTGCTACGTTGGGCCAAAGTCACGCTAGCTGTCACAAATGTACTGTTTACCCGGTTTGGAGACCATTGCAGACCAGGGATAAACCAAGCAATTAGTTTGCCCCTAAAATGGAATGGTCTCCTTCATGCCTGGTTCTTCTTCCCAAATTGTACAAAGTCGAGCTGAGAGCTACCTCTAATTGGGCTTGAACTCTCCAGTGAGGATCAGGAGCGCCATCAGCTCCAGAGACTTGCTGAAGTAGTTCGGCTCATCGTGGTTGGAAAGCCAGTCGATGCAGTCAGCCGACCACTGCGCCGTTGCCGAGTCGCCCACACCGGCCACACAGAAACCCGAGAGGTAGGCGGCGTTGATGTAAGACGCAAACGACGAGGCGTCTAGCGCGCCCTCGGCCCTGACGTTATCAGGGATCTGGTTGGCTCGTGCCCGCTCGGCGTTCGCCAGCCTGGTGATCATGTTTCCCGAAATCGGGGCGTTGTTCCACAGCTTGTTAAGCGTGTTGCGCCACGGCATCCGAATCGCGTTGTAACCGTACTTGTAGCCGTATCCATCAACTGGCCCCCTCCCACTCCGATCACAGGCGTCAGGCACATAACCGGTTGGGAAGTTTTTATAGAAGTACGTTGTAGCCAAGGGCTGGTTTGCTGCGGTGATGTTATTCCACCTGGTGGTATTGCCGGTGTGGATGCCGAACTCTTTCCAGTGAGCAGGAGCGGCGTAGTCAGGCATATAGATGTTCCTGTCGAACCCCCACCCGTCTCCGTTGGTCATCAGGTTTGGGTATTGCGAATGACTGGCTGGCAGGAACTCGTACTGGTCAATCGCGTTGATGAGCTTGGTGGCTTCCTCCCCGTAGTTGATCGCTCCCCTATCGCCCGCGATGCGGTGACGCAGCACCAAGCCAAGAGCGAAGTCCTGGTCACCATCAGTGGCCCCGTTAGACCCGGTGATGTTGCCGTTGGGGGCAACGCGCCAGTTCATCAACCCGTTCTGGTCCTTGTAGTAGTTGTAGTAAAGGAATAGCCCATCGAAGATGGCAGCGGCTTGTGGGTCGTAGATAGGCGAATCCTGGCGAGAACAAACAGCTGTCAAAATGGCCCAGTAACCCATGCCTTCGGAAAAGGTCGTCCCCACTGGTTCTCCGCCCGTTGAGTTAGCATCAGGGACCTGGATGCGATAGGCGCCCACAGGCATCTCATCCTTCATGCCCGACTGCGTAATCAAGAAGGCTTTTCCGGCGGCGTACTTGGTCCTGAACAGACTCTGAATAGCAGGTAGGGTCTTACCGGCTGGCTGAGTGCCGTAGTTATACCACGTCATCGTCTGCGGCGTTGCCGAAGCCTGCGAGGATAACGGCGAGTCTCCAAAGCTGTTGGAGGCGACAATCACGTAATCGTACGTGGTGCCGTTGGTCAGGCCTGTGTCGGTATAGGATGGGATGTTGGTGGTGCCGATTTGCGTGTATGGCCCACCGCTGGTCGTGGAACGCTTGACCGTGTAGGTCGAGGCTCCCATTACCGCTGACCAGGTGAGAGATACTGTCGTATCTCCAGGGCTCGCCAAAAGATTCGTCGGGGCAGACGGTGCAGCAGAGACTGTGGGCTTGATCGCCGCGATCCATGCAATGCCCTGCGCCCACTGGCTGGTGGTGTTGCTCGATGAGGCCGTGCCACCGGCGGCGTTGACGTTGTCCTGAGTTGCTTGGGTGACGTAATTGGAGACACTATCGCTCACGAGATTCTCGTACCCAGGGCCGGCGGTGTAGCTGTCTCCTAGCGCCGTGCTCATATAACCGCCGATCACCGCATCGCCAGTGACAATAGGGCTTGAGGTCCAGACCTCGTGGCTCTGTACGTAAGCGGTGTCTTTCGCCACAGCAAATGTGTCCAGCATGTTCGAACTTGCCACACCGGAGTATGCGCGCAAGATCAATGTGGCGGCGACGAACACATCAGTGGTGACCGTGATAGTCGGCGTTCCACCGGAGTTGGTGACGGTGTACCAGACCTCTAAGCAGTGATCGCCAATCTTTGTCAGTGAACTGAACCACTTTGACCAGGTGTTGCCCATCGAGTCAGTGATCCCAGTAACAGCGGCATGGTCCGCACTCTCAGCGATGGAGAGCAACAGAAAATTGCCTGGGCTGACCGCAGCAGGCGTGAAGGTAAACGAGTTGAGAAAGCTGCTGCCCGAATCGGCGGTCTTTGCTTGAACGAGGGCGATGCTCATGGGGTTTTTGCTCCTTTCTGGTATTCTTTCGTTTCATTCAGCCTGCCAGTACGAAGGCGGCGAATCAGACGATAGTATCCGAAATGGATCTGTAGGCGAACCAGCCTTCTGAACAGAGTATAAGATGGAAGTGTCATGAAAGTGTCACATACACCGTCATGAGGGTATTGTCAACGTAACTGTTCAGAGTTCCCCTAATGGGTTTGGTTGGGTGAGGAGAGCAAGGCACTGGGAGAAAGGATTGAGTCCTTGAGCCATCCAAGTGCCAAAGAGGCTGGCTAAGCCCATCCGAGTTTGAGACCCAGAGGGAGAACCCCATCCGAGTTTGAGACCCAGAGGGAGAACGGGAGCCGCCGCTGATTTTGCGGGCAATAACCAAAGGGCGCACACTGCGCTCCGCGAGGTTGTTGTGCGCGGGAACCCCAGGCACGGCCACGAACACAAACAGTTCGGGTAAAAACTGTTCCACCCGCTCGCATAAGGTGTGGTGCGGGACAAGAGTGTGTGCAGATGGGTGGCAAAGCTGCCACAGACGCTGCTCAAAGGCGTGTTGGTGCCTCACGCGCGCCTGGTGCTGCCCGCGTGGAGTCAGATGCGGATCGGGACGCTGCTGTGTCAAGGCCACCGCCTCATCATAAATGGCTTTGACCTCCTTGGTCCAGGCGAGCAATGCCTCATCCTGCGGAAACTTCTTCTTGAGGTCATGGGCATCTCGCAAGAAATGTGCCCAACAGCGTTGATGCAATCCCGCATGAACATTGTACCCTGCATAAAAGTCGCTGCCCAAGACGCCCTGGAAATCTTCCCCGATCAGGCGTTTGACTATGGCTCCTGCGCGGGAGTGATGGTACTCATAGTAGCGTACCGTCGGCGTGCTCACACTCCAGATATAGCCATTCTCGCCATCTTCTCGCCAGCCCGTCTCATCGGCCTGCACGGCGGGGCTGGCACGGATCGCGAGTTTGAGATCATCCAGGACGGGTTGGCCATGCTCCCTGATCCGGTGGAGCATCTCCACAATCTCTCCAATGCTCACCTCAAAGCCGTGCAGGGTGTGCAACAGCTCTCGGAGCTGCCGAATGGGCAGACGCATCACCGTGCGCAACGTGGCGATCAGACTGGCCAATCGTACTCCAATACGTCCCTGCCCAAGCACTTCTGCACGCAGCTCTACTGGTGCTTCGTGCCATTTCTGGCACCGGGCGCACCAGCCTTTGAAAATCTGATGGTGGGTCACCTCGACAGGGGGTGGGAGTGGCACATCGATCACCTCGCGCACCCGCGCTAGCGTGATCCCTCCCAGCCGGAGATGACAGTCGGGGCACCTCACGATCCGATGCTCCACGATCTGTGTGGGTGCTGATCGGGGACGGCCATGGTTGTGCTCGGCCGCACGTTTCTTGCGCGGTTTTTTCTCTTCGGTCGGCGGCTTTTTCGCGTTCGCTTTGACAAACGAGGCTTCCGGCGTTTTCAGCTTTTCTAGTTCTGCGATACGGGCTAAGGCAACACCTAGCTGCTCCAGGGCCTGGCTGAGTTGTTCCAACGCTTGGCTCTGACCTTCTCGCAACTTCTGATTTTCCGCCCGAAGCTGAGCGACTTCTTCCTCTAATGTCATTGCTTCAGTTTATCAGAGAGGTCAAGTCTGAACACTTACAGATGCTGTGCAAATGGTTGAACATTGTAGCATACTGGCAGGATGAAAACACACATCCCTGCTCCCGACTACAAAGGCTACCGCTTTCCTCCTGAAATGATCAGTCACTGTGTTTGGCTCTCTTTTCGCTTCTCACTCAGTCACCGCGACATTGAAGAACGTATGGCCGAGCGAGGCGTCACATTGACCTACGAAACGGTCCAACAGTGGTGTTTGACGTTCGGTCAGACCTATGCCAATGAACTGCGCCGCCGTCGCCTTCACTGTGGCAACAAGTGGCACTTGGACGAGGTCTTTTTCACCATCAACGGCAAGCGGCACTATCTGTGGTGAGCCGTCGATCAACATGGAACTGTGCTCGACATTTTAGTGCGGAGTTGACGCGACAAGAAGACGGCCAAACGCTTCTTCTGCAAGCTGCTCAAGGGTCTGGAATACGTGCTGCGCGTGATCATCACCGACAAACTGGCCAGCTATGCCGCGGCCAAACGAGAGCTTCTGCCTGGCGTGGAGCATCGGCAGCACCCAGCCGCAGTCGGCGTGCTCGGGGAAGACCAGCGTGAGCCGACGGCCAGAGCAGGACACAGCCGGGTCGGAAGGGATCGTGTGGTCCAGTGGCGGGGTACCTGTTCCCAGCTGGCGCAGGTGACGGTTCGGGAGAAGGGGGTGGTCGGCAGCACCCAGACCTCGCTCAGCTCGGCCTGCCACAAGGACTCCACGAGTCGGCTCAGGTCGCTCGCCTTGGCGGGCAGCAGCAGCGAATGCAAGATGCGCTTGCCTCCGGTTGCATCCACAAACAGCATCTCGGTCTCCGTGAGGATGCCGATGCTTGTCTGCGGGTTCATGATGGGGATCGGGTTATTTCTGTTGGTCATACGCTCGATGTGTGCAGGAATGAGCTCTTCTGCACACGCTCCCGTGTGTCTTTCCTCTCCGACTGCCTGCGAGACCGCCCACGGATCGACTCACTCTGGGGCACATGTGTGCCAAGAGGAGATGAGCAGCGGGCAGAGCACACCTTGTCTGGGTATGCTTGTGGTACCAGAGGCGCTCCAGATGAGGAGCAGCCAGCTGTAATGGTGACGTGCCGTCAGCGCAGACGAGCACAGCACGCCCTCTGGTTGCTCTCTCACAGGGGAGGTGCAGGATGGTCATTCCTGCTTTCTGTACAGAACTATTCTTCCCGAGGCGAGCCAAAACGGTAAGGCCGAAGGCACGATGCCTATTCACCTCAGGCAGTGAGGGAGAGCAGGAGGCCACGCACGTCATCCGGTCTCATCTAGAGGAGCATCTGCTTGGGAACGTTGCTCCACCCCCTCGTGTGTGGCAGCTCCCATGCAGACGATCAAAGGCTGCCGTCGCTATCCTGATGAAGATGTCGCCAATGTACTGCGCGCGCAGGTTCCCTCCCGCACCAGACAGCCTTCTGGTGGACAATGAACGTCTGTGTCCTTTCAGACCTTGCCTGCTGACATGATACAATACCCTTGAGACCGAAGCAATGAAGCTAACGGTGCGTGTTTCTGCATAAGTCACATCGATCTCTGGGTGAGGTAAGTTTCCGATGAGTCCATCTCAAAATTGCAGTCAGTCTCTGCTCGGCTGACCGATGTCCTGGTGTGGCATATCTACTGGTGGTTGGGCAGGCCGACGAGAGAGCTTGTCTCTCCCAGAGGAAAATCCCGGAGCTTCACAGAAGGGATAGAGTATGACAGAGGAAGCAATCATAGATGAACTTGCCAGGTTGGCGATAGACTGGGCATTGGAGGAGGAACCTGTGGGGACCACAGCCGAAGTGACAGACATCGTCGAGGTTGATCCGCTCGAGTGGGTGACAGACACCTCTGGCATCACCCCTGATCGGGCGTTTGTGGTGAATATCTTGCTCGATGATGCTGACGTGAAAGACGAGACGGACGTCGAGAGCGAGCGTGAGGTGTCGGCAGTCTATGGCTACGACACGGAGCGTGATCGCTTCACCTTTGCGTATGGGGCTGATTACCCTCTCATTGAGCCTGACGACGAGGAAGATGAGGAGTTTGGGGAAACAGAGGAAGAGCAACGCTGAAAAGGGCGAGGATCTGCTGGTGTGGTGGGGATGGGAGCGTGAGGGCTCGTCATCAAACAGGAGGAGGTGCAGGTACTCACCTCACAGGATGTCACGAGCTGCCTCCATCATGATCCTGTGGTGCTGGATGTTTACTCGGGACGTCCTTCCGTGTGCTGCTGCACGTGGTATGATTCCAACTCTCCAGGAGCGTTGCGCATCAACGCAAAAATGAGGCGCTTATGATTCTTCATGAAGTCCACCGCGTTTGTTGCGGTTGCTACTTGCACACGATAAGAGGCGTGCGTTGACCTATGCTCGATGTATGCACCTGCCCCGTCAAAGGTCACCAGATAGTGACCCATATGCATGCTATCTCGCTGTCCTTCTGTGCGTTCAAGGCTCATGATTCCTCCTCTTATAGATTCCCCCTGTCTCGTCAAGGCGGTCTAGAGCAGAAGCCTGTAGTGTGCTCAGCGCTTCCCGGTCCTTCACAGTGCGTTGGTCCGCTTGCTTTGGAAACACACGGAAGCATCACGCCAGCGTCCATTCGTGTCTACGAACGTGAACGTGCCAGGTTGGAGAAGTCACCACGTCGAGTGTCCAGATGGAGCAGACAGAGCGTTGCACACCCCTGCAGCGATGGCAGCTGCTCCCTTTGAAAGCAGTCCATGCTTTTCCCCCTTTGAGAGTAGCCTTATCTTATTGAATAATTCTACTCGCCAACCAAACGACAACAAAAATCACCTGCCAAATCCTATAGAACCATAGCCAAAATTCCTGATGTGAAGGGGGTTTATGCCCTTTTGCAGCGGATGCGACACTCTTATCCGTTTGTGTAGACAGCTTTCTCTACTAGCTCATCAGTATCAGCATCGATGCGCCTCAAGAGACAATATGATGCAGGAGAGTAGTTGATCTCATGCTGAAATTCGGTACATCTCACGCGGAAAATCGGCCAGAAACCAGGGCATTTTGCTCTCTGTATAGAGTACATTTGTTCTATAGATGTGTCTGACGTTGATGCTAAAGGCAGCCCGTCACGTTCACGATGCAGCCTGGCCAAGAACGAAAAAAGGAGTATATTCATTGTATAGACAACCTGGCATAGAGCAGGAGGGGAAGCGCACCGTTTCGCTAGCGTCACTTCCTGATCTTCCTCGACTTGGCAGGGAATGCAGGACACATCTTGCCTTGCGCCAGGGCAAATGGAGCACACCCAGGACAGAGAGCGATGCCAAGCCGGAACAGCATACAATCAAAGCCAGTGGTGGATCGTCTACGGCTGGTAGAAAGCCCACCCATCCAGGGGCATATCGTGCAGCATAGTGATCCTCATCGCCTGCTCGTCATCGATGGCGTGGTCGTGTCCTGCACCCCAACGGAGTACTCCTTGCTGATGTGCCTGCTCCAGCAGAGCGGAGGCTATATAGCCTTTGCGCCTCTGGTGGAGTGCGCCTTCCAGAGTCCGCTGAACCGCAGTACCCGCCGTTCGTTGACGCAACACATGAGTCGCGTACGTACGAAACTGTGGCCCTTTGGCTTCGATGTCTGTTGCCTCACTGGTTACGGCTATCTGCTGCTCTCACAGCCTTCTGAGCGGGCAGTGCAGGAGCAGGAACCGCACCTGCTGCCCGTCTGAAGGCAGAGGATGAGCATACGACTGGAGATGTGTGTGGCAAGAGGGAACCATTCCCACCGACCTGAAGCGAATATGTTTGTAGCCAGGAAAGAGACGATGGAACATCGTACCAATACACCAATGCACAGGTCGCAGTGAGCTCCCTGGACACTCCATTGCCTTGATCACGTGGAGGGACACGATGGCACAGCAGATGACGCCATCCAAACGCAAGCGTTTGCTCAAGACCTTTGGTCCATGCCCGGCAGGCTATACCACCGAGGACCTGGAACGCTTTCTCGACCTGCTCTACGGCCTCTATAGTTATGTCTCGACTCCTGCTGAACTGCGTCAGATGGTCGTGAGCGACCCCTTCGATCGCTCGGAGAGTCCGCGTTGCCTTACAGTAGTGGAGCTTGCAGACTGGTTAGAGGCCCTGGTGGCGTGAGGCAGACGCTCGTCTGGATAAAAGGGAGCGGCATCAACGCATGGCTGTGTCCGGCACATCTTGCACCCACTCTCACCCTTCAGGAGTGAGAGTGGGTGCACGTCCTCGCACCGTGCTCACTTGTTCCTCGTGTTCCCATGTCCCTTCGCCCGAAATCCTCGCCGCCGGACTTCCCTAGGCCCTGGCATGCGTGTCGGCAAATGGTCACCGGGACTGTACTTGCGCTTCTGCGCCTGGATGGTCTCGTCGTTCATGTGCATATAGTTTTTGACTGTGGTCATATCTTCGTGCCCTAACAGCTCCTGCAGACTGAAGGGATCGTTGCCTAAGATCAGGTAGCGAACGGCGAAGGAATGGCGAAAAATGTGCGGGCTGATGCGCTTGTCTGTCACCCCTGCACGCTCACGGATCCGCTTAAACACCAGGTTGACGCCATTTTTCGTCAGGGGCAAGCGTGTTTCGGAGAGAAAGAGATGATCCTCGCCAGCACTGCCCCATTCGGCCAGTTCCTCCTCATCCGGCCGGTGGCGGTCCAGGTAGTAGAGCAGATTCCGTAGGCAGTTGTTGCCAAGCGCAATGCGCCGCTCCTTGGAGCCCTTTCCTTTGACGATCAGGAGTCCACGTTTGCGGTCAAAGTCGCCCAGACGGAGATTGCAGAGCTCTGCGAGCCGGATGCCGGTATCGTAGAGCAGCCAGAGGATCGCGCGGTTCCTCGCGGCAGCACGGTCAGCGAGTCGCCCGACCTCTCCTGGAGGGGTACAGGCCAGCAACAGTTGTTCGAACTCCTCTGGCTCAATGATGCGAATCAGCGGCTTGCCGACCTTGGGAAACACCACCCGGTCAAAGGGACTCTGGTCAATAGTTTCGCGGCGTACCAGCCAGTGGAAGAAGGCGCGGGCTGAGCGCGCGTACGTTTGAATGGTGCGCTCACTCCGAATGCTGCCCCGGCTGGTCGGGGTTTTCCTCATCGAGGCAAACCAGGCGCTGATATCGGGGGCATCGACCTCCCCGACCAGGGTGATGCCACGTTCCTCTTCAAGAAAACGGCGCAGGAAACCGAGCGCTGTCTGATGCCATTGCACCGTTTTGAGGCTGTGGTTGCCTCCCTCGTGATCAGCGAGGTAGTCTTCAACGGAATGTTCAATGGTCGTGCGGGCGCGGCGTCTGGCAAGCAGATCGTGGTGCTCTTGCTTCCCTTTCCTGTGCTTCGGTGTCGTTGCTGCCTCGGCAGCCCTGCGACGAGATTCGGCCTGGGTGTCAAGCTTGGCCCGTTGCGCTGCGGCACGGGCCTCGGTTACGTGTTTTGACGGTTTCATCGGCTGCTTCGCTCCCATGGGATAGGCTCTCCTTCCGGTGTGGTAGGAGACAACCGGGCGGTGGTGGAGGTGAGGCAGATGGTCGCGTGCTGGGCGAGGCAGATGGTCGCAACCATTGTGAGGCAGATGGTCGCAGAACGCCTTTTTGCACACAACAAAACCGTCTCCTTGCTTTCTCCATCGCCGCCTGGTTGTCATCAAACGGCCTGTGAAGCTCTTCCAGAGAGACGGTTTCGATGAGAGAGCGGGAGACGGGACTCGAACCCGCGACAGCCTGCTTGGAAGGCAGGAGCTCTACTGGACTTTTGATGGAGATATCTCTGTAAAACAGACCTCTGCTGATTTGCCTTCGACCAAGCCAACTGATATAGAATTCCTCTTACGCTCAGCACGGATGCCTTCAGTCGGCCATGGATGGCAAGTGGTGTATCCCTAAAACTGTGTATCTGAAGTGCGCAACCTGTATGGATTTCTTTTCTGGCCGATTCGATGTTCGTTATGTATCGTTCTTTTTCCTGGCCTTCATCAACATTACTCGCCCTTTTTGCAAAGATGGCGGATATGTTACCGACTTGCCTGCATATCCGCTGTCCTTCCGCCACTTCCGCCATCTACCTCAGAAATAATGTACAACTGGAAGACACTAAACCAAGTCCAGGCCTGGGTTCCAGGCTTTTCTGCTATATGCCGTTAGCATTATGGGGTACCGTACCTTTCCGCCATCCATCCGCCACCCTTCCGCCATCCATCCGCCACTACCTGTTAAAAAGACTGATGAGTGTGCTACAATAAACGTGCTTTAGATCATGATGAGTAGGGAAAGGGGCGTTCTGGTGAAGCTGAGCGAGATGGAATTGAAGGCACTAATTCAAGGCGGAGAGACCAATACGGTCGAACTTAAGGTGGCTGCTCCCAGAGCAACGGAGATGGCCGAGCGCTTGTGTGGCATGGCGAATGCCCAGGGTGGTGTCGTTATTATTGGCGTCAAGGATTCCTCTCACGAGATTGTAGGTGTGCCAGATAAGCGTATCGGAGAGACGCTGGATGTGGTTTTAAGGGCAGTTCGGCAAATGATCAAACCCGAACTCGTGCTAGACCCTTCCGAACCGGAAATTTATACGCTGGAAGGGAAAAAACTCGTTGTGGCCATGGTAAAGCCAAGCCACGGGCCAGTCTATCAGGCTCACGGGATTTATTGGGTGAGGCGCGGTACCCATACAGTATCGCTGGGTTTATCGGAATTGCTGGAAATGGCGAATGACCGGGGTCTGGTGGATTGGGAACACCAACCGGTCCGCAACGCGACAATAGAGGATCTTGACCTGGAGAAGGTCAAGGCGTATCTGACGCGACGCTCCACGAGCGATCGCCAGGCTAGCCGCTTCAAGGATTTGGAACGGGTGCTGATCGGAATGGAGTGTGCGGTCAGGACACATGATGGCAAAGTGGTTCCTACCAATGCGGGGTTGTTGTTCTTCGGCTATGCCCCGCAAGAGCATATTATACAAAGCGACGTGGCCTGTGTTTTGTATCGTGAGACGGTCGGTGCCAGTAGGTACGCAGACCGCAGGTTTATTACAGGAACGCTCCAGGATTTGATCGATGGGGCGGAATTGTTCCTGAGCCGGTATATCGCGGTGGGTGCCAGGGTTGAAGGTTTTAAGCGTATTGACATACCAGAGTATTCTCTGGAAGCTCTGCGTGAGGCAGTCATCAACGCCGTGGTGCATCGCGATTACAGCAAACGCGGCGAGAGCGTGCGCGTGTTTTGTTACCCGGACCGGGTAGAGATCCATAGCCCCGGCTTACTGCTGCCGGGGATCACTGTCGAACAGATGGAGCGGGGAGAGGTGCAATCGAAGCTCCGCAATCCCGCCCTTGCGAATTTGCTCAAGGATATTCCCGGCTACATGGAGCGCCTCGGAAGCGGCATCAGGTTTATGCTCGACGAAACAAAACGCCTGGGCCTGCCCGGGCCGCAGTTTCGAGAGATGGGGGAATTTGTGGTGACATTTCAGAAGGCCCCCGCCTTGATGTCTCCGCGACCGCAACCCAAGTATACGGAGACGCTCTGGGGAGATGAGGAGGCAGTTCGGCCCGAAATATTGTCGCAGGAGCAGTCGGATCAACGGGAGCGCCGGCTGACCAAAGCGGTGGAGTATGTTCAAAAGTACGGCTTTATCACGAATAGTATCTACAGGCAATTGACAGGGGTTTCAGATAGAACGGCTCACAGGGATTTAGAGACATTAATAGAGCGCGGCAGATTAAAAGGCACCGGTCAGAGAGCAGCACGCCGCTACGTATTAGCATGATGGCACTGAGTAAGGTTGACCCTCACTCTTGGGGAGAAGCCGGCAACGAGCACAACATGTTGCTCGGTTGCCGGCTTCTTTCCTGTCTGCTAGCTATAGCGGGCGGTTCGACTTGCCTGCTTTCAAACGATGTCTATGCGGCCTTTCCTGACAGGAAAGTTGACAGGAGAACCGATAGACAACAATAGATTTTCAACGACGCCAGTAGAGGTTGAGAGGGGAAACTGAGCGCGGGATCGACAACCCTGGACACCGGTAGACGGGGAATGCCGGTGGAGAGAAGCGGCCTTGTTTGTTCGCCTGTGTCTTTTCCAGTCTTTCTCGTGCTCATTTTCGCCGGTATGAGGACATTTTTGACCCCTTTTGTTCGTAGAGGGTTGTCACAATTGCCGTAAGATTTGTCGTAAGGTGCCGATGTGTAGAACAACGTGATGGCGTGCTTCTTTTCTTTCAAGCTCCCTTTTACTCCTTTCGCCAGCTAAGAGATCCTACCATCCGCCAGAATTTCTCCATGTCTATAAGAAATCTGTCGCTACACTCCAATAGCGATACTGGAGAGAGTTGTAAACAGCTCAAAAAGGAGCCTTCAAGCTTGGAGTCAGCGAGTCGACATTGAGATGGCTTCTTTTTTCTATCCGCCACTTATCCGCCATTCATCCGCCACTTCCTCGAAGAGGCCTTACTTATACTACAATTTATTCCGTCATGCTCTCCAAGAAATATG